>Ga0105048_10020793_pt1 | contig 10012 bp, 11 predicted proteins | sample MAT05_FD_78382 | JGI IMG/M metagenome (GOLD analysis project Ga0105048, IMG submission 78382) | Freshwater microbial communities from Lake Fryxell liftoff mats and glacier meltwater in Antarctica - MAT-05 | ecosystem: Environmental > Aquatic > Freshwater > Ice > Liftoff microbial mat | place... | reverse complement strand
GGCACATCCTGCTGAACGGGCACTACACATTCCAGAGCGGCGGCAAGATGATCGACCTGGACACGCTGCTAGCCGGGCTGAAGTTGGGGTGACGGAATTTTCTGGGGTTCCGGCTTACACCCCCTACAACTGCCGATGCAAATCCAACCACCCAGACAAGATTTGCTCTTGAGCAGGTGTAGGGTAGATGCGAAGGGTGATTTTGCGGCGTTGCATTGGCATTCTGTGTAGTGTTAAGTATATCAATTACACCGCTATATTGCAAAGGAAGCTCAGTCAGAAAACCAAAACCGCGATTCATCCAGCCTCCTGACAGTTCGGCTCACGCCTGGATTGGAAGTATTTCATCTTCCAGCCTGCCTAGGAGGGGGAATTCTCGTGAAATTTCGTTAATCTTTTCAAAAGGTGTGTTTCCTGCGACTCTCGCAAGAGCGCATTTTCACGATATTGCTACTCCTGCGGCACTTTGGACGACGGGCCAATGAAAAGAAGTTCTACCCTTGCAGGGTGAGATTTCAATGCATAATAAAGCGTCGATCCAGAAGATCGGCGCGGACTGAAGGGCCGTTGCGCTGGCGTGCAAAATCTCAACGAGAACCGAAACACTGAGTTTTTCCAGATCCACGATTCATCCATTTTCGTGGTGGTAGCCAGCATCACCGCGAGCGACCTGGAAGAATCTCATGGCCATCACTCCCTTTGTCTATTTGTCTGAAAATTTGCCCCGGCTCAAAGCCAAGCAGTTGTTCAAGACGTTCCATTTTCTGAAGCTCTCAGCGGCACAAGAAGCGACCGCGAGGGCGTTGGGCTATCCCTCTTGGTATGAATGCACCCATCATGGCAGGAAGGGCCAGCCAAGCCTATCTGATCAAGACGCAGGAATGTCCGTTCGGGTGGCTAGGTACTACCACCAAGCCGGTGTTTTGATGGGCATGGGCATCACTGCTGCTCTAGCCACTCAGGGCGGCGCACGTTCGCTGGAAAAGTGTTAGCCAGCACTGGAGACATGGAGATAGTGGCGGGCCTGCTGGGTCATGCAAGCATCGAGTGCTCTCAAAGGTACATAAACGTCATTCCTGAGACTTTGAGTGCAATGTTTGCGGACGCTATCTAATTGACTGTTAACCGGATAACGGATACAATCTCACATGTCAATCCAATCGTTTAGTTGCCCAGACACGCAGGAGCTTTTTACCAGTGGCAGATCTACAAGGTTCGCCAACATCAAAAAAGTGGCCGAGCGCAAGCTGACTCAACTGGATGCCGCGCCGACAGTCGAGTTCATGCGTGCGCCACCGGGCAACGATTTGAAGTGGTACGACGATGCTTGGCATGTTCGGGTCAATGACCAGTGGCGATTGACATTCAAATGGGGTGATAGCGGCCCGTTTGATGTCGTGATTGAAGACCCGCACTGAGGGCAAGATGATGGAAGGAGTTTCGATGTTCAAAAATGGAATGCGACCAGTTCACCCAGGAGAAGTTCTCCAGGAGGATTATCTGAAGCCGTTAGGCATGAGTGTGAATGCTTTGGCCAAGGCCTTGGATGTGCCGACCTCGCGCATGAATGACATAGTTCACGAGCGACGTGGGGTGAGTGCGGACACAGCGTTACGCCTGGAGCGCTACTTTGGCTCTGATGCCCAAGGCTGGCTGAATATGCAGACGGCCTACGACCTCAAAATGGCACAGAAAACGGCGTCAAAAGCGATTCAAAAGGCCATAGTACCCATGGCGGCGGCTGCATGAGTACACAGCAAGAGTTCTTGCGGTCAGCGATGGCTGAGCTGGATATGACCCGCGCAACATTTGCCCGACGCATTGGATGTCCTGTACCAACCCTCAACAAGTGGCTGCTTCCTGCTGACTCCGAACAGTCCAGGCCGATGGCCGAAACGATATGGGTTTTGGTGCGGGAAATCCTAGCGCACGAGAAGTTGAAAGCCAAAGTTTCGACGGCTAAAAAATAGTTTTGAAAATGCTTGCAATGTACCCAGTGGGTATATATAATAGAGCTAAGTAAACGAAACAATTGAAGAAGGAAAACATGGCTAAGTTGAAGTCCATCCCATTCAAATTTACCGCAAAGTCCGGTGATGTTCTTGCGTTCTCAGCCGAAGTTAGCGTATTGGATAGCTCTGGGGTTTTCAGTCTGACGATTCCCGATGAACTGAACGATGGGGCATGGCAGGTGCTTCGGCAGCATGAGCAAGGTGTTTACCGGGGTATCGAAATTGATCGGCCTCGCACACACCTTCGCGTGAGCGCGAGTACCCTTGAGTTGTGCAAGTCGTTCATAAATCAAGTCGGTCATGACCACATGGCTTGCGAGGTAAGTGAAGAGTTTGTGCTGGTCTATGACTATGCGGCAAAAATTGCGTATTGCCGTGGCGAAAATTCAAGCATATATCCCAATGGATACATGGCAGATGAGGCTGGGAATTTTTACAAGGATGGTAAAGCAGCTTGGTGCGGGAGTTTGAATGCAAATGTGTGTGCGGATCACTTCCAAGTGGGGCTATTTGCGCGGGTCGTGAAAAAGATTTCGTACACCCGCCCTAGTGGCGTAAAAGTTGAATATCAGCGAGTGACTGGTCAAGATGAAAAGTCTAAGCTTTGGATGGGGCGTTTGAATGCCTGTCGCCTTACAAAAAAGTCTGACACAAAACAAATAAGTTGGACACAAGACAAAAAAGATTGACACAACCCTGTGCTCCCCTGTAACGTGCCGTCATGGCATTGGCAAGGGTACACATGACTTTCAAGCGGAAAAATTTTCAGCAGGCTAATGCGGCGCATGCAGTGCTGCCAACTCAGTCCACCGAGGCATAGCCATCTATGCGCGGTCGCCGCTTCAAAACTCAAGCTGATATCGAGCGCTACATCGCCCAAGGTTACGGGCAGGGTCAAGGCGCTGAATACCGGCCATGGCTTCGGGTGCAAGATGTGCCGTCGCAGGGCCGCTCTCGCAAGGTTTCCGGCCTAAAGATCAACCGGAATTACCACCTGTTGTCGGATTTGGAGTTTGCCTACTTTGTGGTGCTCGAATTTTCGGAAGACGTGGTGGACATCCGGGAGCAATACCCGCTTTTCCCAATCAGCGATCTGCAACAAATAGCCCATGCCCGGTCTATTCGCTATCCCAAATTCGCCGGTACGGACCTTCCCTATGTGTTGACCACGGATTTTCTGGTCACTTACAAAGCCTCCAACGGCACCACGCAACTGGCCGCGAGAACGGTGAAGTACAGCGAGGCGCTTCAGCCGTCCAAATCATTGGAGCGCACGCTGCAAAAGTTTGAAATCGAACGCTGTCTCTGGACGGAGCAAGGTGTTGACTGGGGAATTGTCACCGAGAAGTCCATTCCCGCACCCCTTGCAGAAAACCTCCAGTGGCTTCGTCAGGGTGCGGTAGTGGATAAGGGTTTGATGCAGCCGGGTATCCAGCACCATTTTCAGGATGCGCTGGACCGGCTGAACCCGGCTGATCGCATTCTGTCGGCCAACATTCGAATCGCCGGTCAGGCCGCGCATCTGCATTACAAAGACGCCATCCTACTTTTCAAGCACATGGTTTGGCACAAGAACATTTTGCTGGACCTCAAGACCGCGCCTTTGCGCCTCACTGGGGTGGTGCCGGAATTTCGTTTTGCGAATCTGGATGCATCATTTGATCGGGCGGCGGCATGACGACCATGCTGGCTATCAACGACCTGGTGGAGTCCCTGACGGAACCGCCTGAGCTTGACGGTCTTTGCCGGGTGCTTTGGGTGAGCAAGCCAAACGACCGGGTGGTGCTCATGATGATGGAAGACGCACCCAAGCAGCCATTCCCAAAGCAACTGTCATTGTTAGAGGGGTGGATTCGAGACGGGACAGCACGCAAAACAACGCTCAAACCACCAGCATACATGCTGCGTAGCGACTTGACCGACGCGGCGAAGGCCAGCCGGGATAGCAACTGGGAACGTATTGCGCCCTTGGTGAGCACTGGAGCCATCTTTGAACCGGACGCCATGGGGCCGCTGGTTGCCCAGCGTGCCGCTGAGCTGGAAATACCCCGGAAGTCCTTGTACCGCATCCTTTACCGCTTCTGGATGAATGGTCAGGTGCGCGACGCACTGCTGCCCAACTACGACCAAAGCGGTGCGCCAGGAAAGCCAAAGCAGTTTGCCGTGGGCAAGCGTGGCGGACGGCCATCACCGCTGCTGGACCATCCACCCGAGGAACCACCTCAAGCGCTTACCGAAGTAGATAAATCCTGCATCAAACTCGGATATGCCTTGTACAAAAGCAATGCGGTGGAATCCATCTCGGATGCCCACATCAAGACTTTGCGCCGGTTTTACGCGACTGAGCGCAAGATTGTCGGGGTCAGTGATGACGACATTGAATTGCGCCCACTGCATGAATTGCCAACGTTGCGACAATTCACCTACTGGGGACAAAAGGCGTTCGATGAACTCGATGTCCTGCGTGGCCGCAAGGGTGAGAAGAATTGGAACAAGGACCATCGGGCGCTGATTGGCCGAGTGGGTAACGGTGTGCGCGGCCCGTGCCACCGATTCGAGATTGATGCCACCATTGCCGATATCTATTTGGTCAGTCGCTATAACCGCAACTGGATCATTGGTCGCCCAGTGGTTTATGTCGTGGTGGACGTGTTCACGGCCCTGATTGTCGGCATCTACGTTGGGTTGGATGGCCCGAGTTGGAGCGGAGCACGGCAAGCCCTGTTTAACGCCACGGCTGACAAAGTGGCCTTTTGTGCGTCTTATGGCCTGACCATCAGCCTTGAAGACTGGCCCAGCCGCTACTTGGCGCAGGAAGTGATGTGCGACCGTGGCGAGATGATCGGGCAAGGCGCTGAAGACGCCATGGTGTCAGGACTGGGTGTGACACTGGCGATTGCACCGCCGTTTCGGCCCGACTGGAAATCCATTGTGGAGAGTCGCTTCCGCGTCCTGAACCGAACTTCTCAAGTTCACTGGATACCGGGTGCTGTACGCCAGAGAAACAAAGAGCGTGGTGAGCGGGACTACCGTCTCGATGCCACTCTTGATCTGGCCGAGTTCACCCACATCATTCTGGCCAGCGTGATTCACTACAACCATCACCACCGGCAACCTGACCGGCTCAGTGCCGACATGATTGCGTCTGGCGTGGTGAATGCAACGCCGATTGAATTATGGAACTGGGGTTTTGCCAGTGGTATTGCAGAGCCCAAGAACCCTCCGATTGAAGCCGTGTACCGGCACTTGTTGTCCACCGGACAAGGAGCCGTGCAGGCGGGAGGCATCCATTTCAAGGGCATGTTTTACGTATGCGAACGCGCCGAGGTCGAACGCTGGTTTGCCAGGGCCAGAAAGAATGGCCGCTCGGACATTTCCATTTGGTATGACCCGAACACGACGGCCAATGTCTGGATACGCAGTGCTGACGGCCTTTTCGAGACTTGTCACCTTCGCAAGTCGGAATCTAGGTACGTGGGGAGGCGGTTTGAAGAGGTAGAGGACATGCTTGCCATCATTGAAAACCCATCACCACAAATTCAACACGCGGACCTGACCAGCAAGGTGCGGCTGGATGCCACTATCGAAGCCAAAATCCAAACCGCATCCGCTGACAAGCAGGCCAACTTTGAGCCCGCCAGCAAAGTCCAGCGCATCGGCAACATCCGTGAAAACCGTGCCCGCGAGCGCGAAAGCACCCCGCAACGGACGGCAGCATCCGCAACACCCATTGCACCCGGCGTGCCATCTCAATCCGCGACGGAGTATGCCGGGGAGCGCAGTGCTGAAGTCATTGATTTACTTGGGCACCTTCGACCGGGAGCGCGTAAATGAATCCCGGCACCATCGCCACGGCGGCATATCAGGATTCCCCTGTCGCAGAATACTGTGGCAATCCCCTGATCGAGGCCTTGCCACCTATTTTTACCGAACGGGAAGCGGCACAGTCGATAGCACGGTATCCAGAAGAGCCGGTTGGTGCTCAAACCATGGATGGATCAATACGTTTGCACTGCATCGACCGCATGCGCAGCGTCATCCAGCCACTGCCCATCCATTTGGAGCTGGAGGCGGCGGTATCTCTTGTTCTGCGCGGTGGGTACGTGGGGCGCAATCCCATGCAGCCCGCAACGGTGCGGCATTTGCACGGGTTGTCCACAGGTAAGCAGATAACCGAAGGCTTCACATCGACCGCAACAACGTTCAGCCTGGTTGGCTTGAGCGGGATTGGCAAATCGACGGCGCTGGAAGCCATCCTGCGTCTTTACCCGCAAACCATTGTTCACCGGAGCTACCAAGGCCGGGAGTTTGTGCAAACCCAGATTGTTTGGCTGAAGCTGGAATGCCCGTTTGACGGCTCATTGAGCGGGCTTTGCCATGCCTTCTTCAGCGCAGTCGATCAGGCCATTGGTCAGTGCCGGTATGGGGACCGTGGTCCATTGCGAGGCGGTGTCGCTGGACTCATTCACCGGATGGAGCAGATGGCAAGCATCTACTATGTCGGTGCGCTGTTCATTGACGAATTGCAGCATTTGCGGGTCGCCAAGACGGGCGGCAAAGACAACATGCTGAACTTTTTTGTGAACCTGCTCAACAGCATTGGCGTGCCAGTGGTGTTCATCGGCACTAACTCCATGATCGACCTGTTTGGCGATGTGTTGCGCAATGCACGGCGGGCCTGTGGGATTGGGCTCTACAACTTTCGCCAGCCAGCATCGACAGACGCGGCATGGACGCTGCTGGTGGATGCCCTGTGGCGTTACCAGTGGGTCAGGCATGTGGAGCCGTTGACGCAAGAGATTCGTGACCTCCTGTACGACCTTACGCAAGGGGTAACGGATTTTCTAGCCAAGCTGTTGATCCTGGGCCAGCGGTATGCCATCCAATCGGGCACCGAGCGCCTGACAGAGGTCGTGTTGCGGCATGTGGCAAGCACCAAAATGCAGCTTTTGCAACCGGCTCTGGCCGCTTTGCGCAGTGGCGATCCCAAGGTGATGCGCAGGTTTGATGACCTCCTGCCGTCCGAAGAACATCTGAACGCCATGATGCTGATGTCTGGCACCACGACTGAGGTCTCATTTCTTCGAGACTTACAAAGCCCTGCGAACACTCCCGTCATCAAAGAGGTGGTGGTGGTTGCGAATGACTTGGATACAGAAATATCCGCACCTCTCCAGCCAACAGCCGACCAGAAGCAGCAGGCCAAGGAACTGGCAAGTCATGATGATCCTTTTCAAGCGCTGCACCAGGCGGGGTGGATGACTCGGGATGCATTGGAGTTCTCACCGGCATACCGTTTGCGCAGGGCGACTTAAATCACTTGTTTTAAGAAGTCATAAAGCGAAGTGTGCGTAAACGGTGCAAATTTGATGCAAAATAAGGCTATACCTAGCTAAGAGAGTAAATTATGCAAACCGCAACTCATCAGTTCTCACCGGCCTTTATTCATGGCTTCGATGGCTTTATCGATTTCCTGCGTGATCCAGAAGCCGGGGCATCCACGCTGTCGCCCAAGCGATTCGGTGATGTTCTGAGCATCGATGTCCAGACACTTGCAACTCAAGCCCATGTCCATCGAAACACCATCAGCAGGGCTCCGGCGTCGGAGAGTGTGCAGAAATTTTTACGGGAGGCATTGCGTGTGATGCGTGCAGCCCATGACCTGTCCGGTGACGTGGCTCGTGCAATCTTTTGGTATCGCAATGAACCCTTACCCCCATTTGGCTACAAGACAGCAGAGCAACTGGTCTCAGAGGGGCGAACCGAGGATGTACTGCGCTATGTTGGGTCGCTCGAAGCGGGTGCCGCAGGATGAAATTGACCAAGTTGATCGATGTCACTGTGTATCGGATGCATATGCCCAGATGGGCCGTTGTGCCAACCAGTGGGGCGGGGGCTGCAAAGCATGGTGGGCGGGCCAACCGTCCCGGCGTAGAGGCACTCTATCTGGCAATGCAAACGGAAACAGCCATTCACGAATACCAACAGGTTTCAACGCTATTGCCGCCCGGAACATTGACAAGTTATCAACTGACAGTAGCGCCTGTGGTTGATTTCACTGGCGGCTACAGTGCGTCCACGTGGGAAACCATTTGGGAGGATTTCTACTGCGATTGGCGAGAATTGTGGTTTAACCAGAGTATCGAGCCGCCAAGCTGGGTCATTGGAGACGCGGTGATCGCTTCTGGAGCGAAAGGCATTCTGTTTCCATCTAGTTTGGCAAAGAATGGAATCAACCTTGTGTTGTTCACCCAGATGCTGTCTTCGTCTGACAAGTTGGAGGTTTTTGATCCGGGTAAAACATTGCCGCAGACCCAAGCCTCTTGGACGTAAAAAAATGAATGCTTGACGGACTCGAATTACCAATCATTCGGTGGAATGTGTCGTCGGCAAGGTGTAGTTAGGACATTGTTTTCGGTGATTTAAGACGATAAAATATGCACATGTGCAATTCATCGTGATTAAATCGTGACAAATAGAGACCAGCTTGCCGCCTTAATTCAGCGGGCAGAAATCACCCGCGCCCAGGCGGCGCAATACATCACAGAAGAAACCAAGCGTCCATGCAGTTGGCGCACGGTGCAGGCCTGGCTGGCTGATCCTGAATTGGACAGCTCCAGGACATGCCCTGATTGGGCGATTACAAATCTTTCTGCTCACCTAAAAATGCTCAAAATTATTGATTGATTATATGCACAGGTGCATATAAACTTGAGATTATTAGAGAAATGATTCGAGCATAACTTCTAGGAAATCACTGTGAATCGGGATGATACGACGAAGCATGGCCAAGCCGGCTACACCTTACTCCGGCTGGTTCTAATTGATTCACTTAGTCCAGGCCGAATTATTGAATTGCCGCTTGATGGTGGCGCTGTTCTGACAGGTCGAAACGGGCGAGGTAAAACGTCACTACTGCAATTGTTGTTGCTTTTCTACGGTGAAAGTCCGAACAGAATCGTCACAACCGAGGCTGGCCGTGAAAGTTTTGTTGGTTACTACTTGCCGCGTACCACGTCATACATTGGATATGAATATCAACGGCATGGAGGACACAAACGCATGGTCGTGGCCTACTCTGATAGGTCGGGTGAACGTGTGTTGTATCGTTTCATTCGCAGCGGATATGAAGTCACCCAATTCATTCAAGAAAACGGTGATTTTGTAAAAGTTCCCGACTTTCGCACGCATCTTCAAACCCGTGGATTTCAATGTTCTGAGCGTCAAATTGAGTCACAAACTGAATACCGAAACATCATTCAGGGTATTCCAAGCAGTACGACAGATAGAAACCATTTAAAGTATTTGCGCGAGCTGACGCAAGAGTATTCCTTCACGACCTCCAAACAACCTTTGCGGCAAATCGAAAAAATCGTCAGCGGCATGTTTCGGCGCAAAACTAACTTTGATGACCTGCAAAGCATGGTCATTGACTGCGTATCGGATGATCTGGGTTCGCATTCAATTTCTGGCGACCGTCGCAAAATTGAAGATTGGCCCAAAGGCTACAAGGCATATATGTCAGTCATGGCGCTGGCCCCAAAGATGTTAACGGCTGAACAAGCTGAAAATCAATTACAAGCGGCAGAGTTTGCGCTGGGTGAAATCTGCGCCAAATTCCGCTGTCTGATTATCCATCTTGACCAACAGATACACCAGCAGTCGAGAGAAAAAGTCAAACTGGAAGCGTTGGCGGAAGACGAAAAAAATCAATATCAGGTCAAACACACTGCGATCACAGGGGACCAGTTGCTGGCTCTGCGTAACACTGAGTTTGCAGATGGTAAAGCGCAAGAACTTAAGCGAACTCTGCACGCTTACGAAAAGCAAAACATCCAGGCGCTTGATGTTCGAGTGCGAAATGCTCAACATTTACGAGACAATTTATTGCAGGCCGAAAAAGGCCTGCCGGTAAGATTCGTGCAAATTCGGCCACATCGCCGGATTCGTAATATTTTCCTGCTTGCTGACGATGCTGGTTGGCGTTGGGTATGGTTCAT
>Ga0105048_10020792_pt1 | contig 10012 bp, 3 predicted proteins | sample MAT05_FD_78382 | JGI IMG/M metagenome (GOLD analysis project Ga0105048, IMG submission 78382) | Freshwater microbial communities from Lake Fryxell liftoff mats and glacier meltwater in Antarctica - MAT-05 | ecosystem: Environmental > Aquatic > Freshwater > Ice > Liftoff microbial mat | place... | reverse complement strand
TCATCACACGCTCGATGTCGACCTCGCGGCGGAGCGCGGCGCGCCACGGGTCGGAGAAGCGCGGAAGGGCCTGCGCGAGCAGGTCGCCGAAGGCGTCGAGGGCGCCCCGTTCGATCGCCGGCCGGAGCGACCGCACGACGGCGCCCTGCGCGACGTCAGACACGGCGGCATCAGCATCGCTCGCGCACGCGATCAGGAGCGACCAGCACGCCTCCAGGCGCGCCGTCGCCTCTGTGACGTCCGGCTCTGGCAGCCCACGGCCTCTGGAGAGGAGCACCCCCCTCATCGGCGTGACCAGCGCCCCGAGGCCCGCCACCGCGGAGCCCCGGGCCCTCGCGGTGCCCGCCCGGCAGCGCCCGGCGAGCGCCTCGAAGCGCTGCGCCCAAGGCGCGTCGCCGAGGTCGGCCCAGGGGAGAAACAACCACTCCCACACCGCGCTGGCGTTGTTGGCGACGGCCTCGTTCTCACAGAGCCGCAGCCTGAAGAGCGCTGCATCGACCGCCGCGAAGCGCCCGGGGGCGAGCGCCATCTCATACAGCGCGTCGACCACGGGCCTGCGCAGCGCGACCTCGCGGCGGAGCTCGTCCTCCCCATCGCGCACCTCACGCGCGACGAGGATCGCGAACCACGGGTACCCCTCCGTGACGCGGTCTACCGCGTCCACGGTCGCCTCGTCGCTCCCCAGCTCCGACCGGATGAGCGCGCGGCGGCTGTCCGCCTCCAGCGGCGCGAGCTGGAGGCGCGAGCAGGGGCGCGCGACCTCCACCTCGTCCTCCGCCCCGTGCGGGACGATCACGAGCAGCCTCGCCCGCGTCGCGGTCGGCTCGTCACGCTGCGCCGCCGCGAAGGCCCGGAGGATCCCGTCGACCTTGTGCCCGGGGCAGTCGTCGACGACGAGCACCAACGTGGGCGCGTCGCGGAGGAGGTTCTCGTCCCGGAGCAGCCTCGTGACCTCCTCGGGGTCGTCGCTCACCGCCACTCGCGCGCTGATGTTCGCCCGCGCCAACGCCTCGATGACAGCGCGCGTCTCGCCCACGCCAGGAGCGCCCACCAGGACCAGCGGGAGGCCACCGGCCTCCGGCGCCACCGAGGTCGCGACCTGCGCGATGAGCTCCTGCCGCGGCCGGTCGCCCACGAAGGCAGGCCCTGCGCGGTCGTCCCGGTGTTCTCCCTGCCAGTGCGCGTGGTCCCACAGCGCGCCGCTTCGCTTGACACCGATCGTCTCGAGGAGCGACGCGTCCATCTCGATCGGCCGACGGCGCCGCAGGGCATCGACGAGCTCATCGGCGGTGAGAAGCGTGATCCGCGACGCGATCTGCGCCATCGTACAACCGGCGAGCTCGGGACGCTGGGTGTATGTTTTCACGAGCTCGTCGATGACTTGTGCTCTCGCAGGCGGAGCAGACACGCCGGGCTGCGCGCTCGGGCCCGACGACGGCGGCGCGACCCCCTTCATCCCAGGGGGCTTCTTCGCCTTCTTCTTCCGAGGAGGAGCATGCAGGAGTGACTCGCTCGTCACCACGACGAGGCGACCGCCATCGCGCAGGACCGGGAGCACCTTGCCGCTCCCATCGCGGGCGTCGTTCTGGAGCGAGACGGGCCAGGTCTCTCCCGTCTTGCAGGAGAACGCGACCTGTTCTCCAGCCTTCAAATCGCCCAGCAGGGAGGTCGCCAGCCCGAAGCTCCGCGCGTGCTCCTGCGCGTCCGTTCGCGCGGGTGACCTCGCCGTCACGAGGACGTCGCAGCCCCCATCCTGGGCGGGCCACGGCCCCTCCAGCAGGATCTCGCTCGGCCCCCAACGGTCGCCTGCCTCGACGTCGACGAGCCCCCGGACGAAGCGCTCGAACGCCGTGGGATCGAGGGCCTTCAGCGCCCGGGCGTCGAGGTCTGACCAGCCGATCCACACGGGAGGGATACTATCATCGGCGGCTCCGCTCCGCGCGGCGTTGGCGATCACCGAGATTTCTGCGGCGCGCTGCGCACCCTGGCGGAGGGCCGTCCCGTTGCGGTAGTCTCCGCACCCGTTCGGAGGACGAACAGGCCACGGCGCGGCAGAGCGTCCGCGCCGCGGCAGCAACTCCAGGCAGAAGCGCCTATGCGCCGCGGTGGCAAAGCGTCCACGCGCCGCGCGACGGGCCGGAAAGGATCGGATCGGTACACATGAGCGCGACGGAAGTCACGACGACGGTCGGCAAGATGAGCGTCTCCAACGAGGGGCTGCTGGCGTGGGTGCGGGAGATGGCCGCGATGTGCGCGCCCGACCGGGTGGTGTGGGTCGACGGCTCGGCGGCGGAGAAGGCGGCGCTCACCGCGCAGGCCGTCGCCGAGGGCGTGCTCACCCCCCTCAACCCGGAGAAGCGGCCGGGCTGTTACTACGCCCGTTCGAACCCCAACGACGTGGCGCGGGTCGAGCACCTCACCTTCATCTGCACGCCGACGAAGGACGAGGCCGGGCCCACCAACAACTGGATGGCGCCCGACGCGGCCTACGCCAAGCTCCGCGGGCTCTTCACCGGGGCGATGAAGGGGCGGACGATGTACGTCATCCCCTACGCCATGGGACCCATCGGGTCGCCCTACACGAAGGTCGGCGTCGAGCTCACCGACAGCATCTACGTCGTGCTCAACATGGGCATCATGACGCGGATGGGCGCCCGCGTGATCGACATGCTCGGCGGCTCCGACGGCTGGAACCGGGGCCTGCACTCCACGCTCGACGTGAACCCCGAGCGGCGCTTCATCTGCCACTTCCCGCAGGACAACACCATCTGGTCGGTGGGCTCCGGGTACGGCGGCAACGTGCTGCTCGGCAAGAAGTGCCTCGCGCTGCGCATCGGGTCGTACCTCGGGCGCACCGAGGGCTGGCTCGCCGAGCACATGCTCATCCTCGGGGTGCAGGGCCCCGACGACAAGGAGCCCACCTACGTCGCCGCGGCCTTCCCGAGCGCCTGCGGCAAGACCAACCTCGCGATGATGATCCCGCCGGCCCAGCTCGCGGGCTGGAAGGTGTGGACGGTGGGCGACGACATCGCGTGGATGCGCGTGGGGCCCGACGGGCGGCTCTGGGCGATCAACCCCGAGGCGGGCTATTTCGGCGTCGCGCCGGGCACGTCGATGAAGAGCAACGCCAACGCGATGGCCTCCATCGCGCGCGACACGCTCTTCACCAACGTCGCGCTCACCGACGACGGGGACGTGTGGTGGGAGGGCATGGAGGGCCCCGTCCCCGAGACCCTCACCGACTGGCAGGGGCGCCCGTGGAAGAAGGGCTCACCCGACAAGGCCGCGCACCCCAACTCGCGCTTCACCGCGCCGATGGCCAACAACCCCGCGCTCTCGCCGCACGCCGACGACCCGCAGGGGGTTCCCATCTCGGCGATCATCTTCGGGGGGCGGCGGAGCACGACGGTGCCGCTGGTGATGCAGTCGTTCAACTGGAGCCACGGGGTGTACCTCGGGGCGACGATGGGCTCGGAGACCACCGCGGCGGCCGTGGGCAAGGTGGGCGTGGTGCGCCGCGACCCGATGGCGATGCTGCCCTTCTGCGGGTACAACATGGGCCGCTATTTCGGCCACTGGCTCGCGATGCAGCAGCGCATCGCCAACCCGCCGAAGATCTTCCAGGTCAACTGGTTCCGCCAGGGCAAGGACGGCCGCTTCCTCTGGCCGGGTTTCGGCGACAACATGCGCGTGGTCAAGTGGGTGATCGACCGCGCGCACGGCCGCGTCGGGGCGCAGGAGACGCCGCTGGGCTGGGTGCCCAAGGCGGGCCACCTCGACCTCACGGGCCTCGACCTCTCGCACGAGCAGGTCGACGCCGCGACGCACATCGACCTCGACGAGTGGCGCGAGGAGTTCGCGCTGCAGGGCGAGTTCTTCAAGACGCTCGGTGACGACATGCCCGCGGTGCTGCGGCTCCAGCGCGAGCTGCTCATGGCCCGCATCGGCTGAGCGTCACGGCCCGCTGACCCTGCACCCCGCGCCGTCGCGCGACCCCTCGACACTACAGCACGCCCGTCCGCGATACGCGCCGAACCCGCCGCGACGTCCTCGCAACGCGTCGGCACGACGCCCCGACCCGCCGCGACGTGAACACGACCTGTCGCGACGACGCCCTCCCCCACGCGACACAGTGCGCCGACCGCGCGGCACGACGCGCCGACCCCGTGACGCGGCGACGTGGCCTCGCGCGGCAGCGGCGCCACCACGCGGCACGGCGCGCCGACTGAGCCACACAGCACGCCGACCCCCCGACACAGCTCGCCGACCCCCCGACACAGCTCGCCGACCCCCCCGACACGCCGCGCCCAAAGGGGGGCTGTCCGAGCGTCGTACGCGAGCGCACGCCCGCGCCGATTCGCTCGACGTAGCCGCGCGACGCGGCGCATGGTGGCCCCGTGATGCGCGGTGGCGGAGGGGCGTCGCCTGCCGGCCGAGGGCGCGCAGGATGTCCTGGTAGCCCTTCACCAGCTTGCGCTCCTGCTCGTCCTCCTGGCCGTCGAGCAGGACGCTGTTGTTGAGCGCCTTGAGCTCGCTCCACGAGCACCCCGGGGGCAGCTTGATCTTCCGCTCCTCCGCCATCTTGAGGAAGATGAGGTAGGTGAGCTGCATCACGTAGTCCTGGTAGCCGATGCCGTCGTGCCGCAGCACATGGCAGTAGCCCCAGAGCTTCGCGACGACGTCGACGCGGGGGGCGGCCTTCGGCTCGATCACGCCGCCACCGCCCCGTTGATGCGCTCGATGAGCGCGTCGAGGGCGCCGCCGAACACCTCGTTGGCAGCCTCGTAGCCGCCGAAGTCTGCGAAGGCGGGCATGATCTCGAAGTCCCCAGTGTCGATGGAGAGGTTGCGCAGGAGGTGGCCCCGGATGCGTCCGAGCCACGCCTGCTGCTCGCGGGTGAAGGTCTTGCCCGCGGTGACGGCGTCGAAAGCACGGTCGATGCGCTCCTCGGCGGAGAGGAGGGCCTCCTCGGCGCGGGCGGCGTGCTTCACCATCGAGATGATGTCGACCAGGGCCTTGTCGTAGCGAATCTGGTGGGCCTTGCGGAGCTGCAGCTCGTCGAAGCCGGGGCCCGCCACGCAGAGCCGAGTCCTGAGCTCCTGGAGGGCACCGACGGACCAGTCCTTCGGGTGGTTGAGGAGGATCTGGATCGCGTGGATCTGGTCGGGGTTGTCGCGCACGTACTGGTCGAAGACGGTGAGGTAGTCCGCGGGCTTGTACTCCTTGCCGTCGAGCCCGCGCACCAACCATTCGCTGGAGACCGCGTCGACCTGATGCTCGGCGACGGTGAACACCCGCCTCGGCCTCGGGAAGTCGGCGAGGAGCGCCTTGAACTTCGCGTCTCGCAGGAGCTTCATCGTCGCGGCGAAGTCGTTCGCGAGCTTGCCGGGGAGCGCCTTCGCGAAGGCGGCGACGTCGCCGTCGGGGAGCCACTGCGCGAACTGGTCGCGCGCCTCGCCGGACATCTCTTTGTCGATGCGCTGGAGGCGCTTCACGAGGCAACGGATCTGGTAGGCGCGGTCGCGGTTGTCCCAGATGTCGTCGATCACCTTGCCGATGGGCTTGGAGGGCTTCTCGGGCGGCGCCTCGGTCATGTCGGTGGTCGCGTGGAAGTAGCGGACCAGCGTGCCGTTGAAGCAGTCGACGACGGTGAAGCGCGACTTGTCGGAGAGGTCGTCGCTCCGGCGCGTGCCGCGGCCGAGCATCTGCGCGAAGAGGATGCGCGAGCGGACGAAGCGGAGGAAGACGATCACCTCCAGGTCGGGCACGTCGACGCCGGTGGAGAGCAGGTCGACGGTGACGGCGATGCCGGGCCGGTCCTTGCGGTTGCGAAACTCCTTCACGCGGCGGAGGGGGCGATCGACCTTGCCGGTGATCTTCTCGACGAACTCGTCGCCGCGGCCCCAGAGCGTGCGCGCGGCCGCGACGAGGGCCTGGGCGTGGGACTTGTGGGGCTGGTCGTTGCAGGCGAAGACGAGGGTCTTGGGGAAGCGCCCGTGGTCATTCTCGAAGGCGTCGGTGAAGGTCTTGAGCTCGCCGAGCACCTTGCGCGTGGTGTCCGGCACGGTGATCTCGCGCTCCAGGGCCTCGGCGTCGAAGGCGCGCTGCTCCTCGAGGTTCTCGAAGGAGTCCTTCCCGGTGGCGAGGTCGACCACCCGCACCTGCTCGCCCTCCTGGAGGAACACCCCCTTCGCGGCGACGCCCGAGGCCACCGCGATCACGTCGTAGTCGACGAGGTACCCCTCCCGCACCGCGTCCTCGTATTTGTAGGTGTACGCGGTGTGTTCGAAGTAGGCCTTGGTGTGCGGCGCGGGGGTCGCCGTGAGCCCGACGCGGACGGCGTCGAAGCGGTCGAGCGTGCGGCGGAAGATGGCGTCGACCTGGGCGTTGTACCCGCGGTGACACTCGTCGGCGACCATGACGTCGAAGGCGTGCACGGGGATCGGGAGGGGGGAGCTCGGGTCGTCGTCGATGTCCTCGTCGTCGCCCGCGTCGCCGTTGATCGCGGCGGCGCGGCCGAAGAGGTTCACGGCCATGCGCTGGACGGTGCACGCGTAGACGAAGCTCGTGGTGGTGGGGCGGATGCTATCGACGGGGCCGACCGCGTGGCAATGGGCGGCTATGGGGCGCCCGTCGGCCTTCAGCGCGCCTCGAGCACGAGGCGCGCGAAGGCCGGCGCGAAGGCCACCGGCGGCACCGGCCCGCAGCAGTTGAACACGATCCCGTCGAGGCCCGCGTCGAGGAGCTCCGAGAAGAGCTGCTCGCCCGTGAGGATGCCGTGCTTGAAGGTCGCCGCGCCGACCTCGCGGGCGAAGGCCTCGTAGCAGTCGTTGAGGGTGAACACCGCCGCCAGGAGCCGGTTGCGGGGATCGGGCGCGAGGCCGAAGGTGGGCCCCTCGTCGCCCTCGCGGACGGCCACGTGGAAGGCCTGGAAGTGCCGCACTGCGGAGAGCTGGTTGCCCACGCGCGTCGAGCCGCCGCGGAGGAGCACGAGGGCGCGCTCGACGCGGACGGCGTCGGCGACGACGTTGAGCCGGCGGTAGAGGTCGCGGCCGAGCGTCAGGCTGTCGGGCGTGAGGGGGTCGATGTGGATCGCCTCCAGCGCCCCGAGGTCGCGGGTGAAGAGCGACACGCCCGGCGTGGTCACCAGGGTCTGCTCGCGCGGGAGGTTGGCGGCCTCGCGGTAGCGCCGGTAGGCGTCGCGGTCGGAGAAGAGGAAGAGGCGCAGGTGGCCCTCGTGGTCCTCGTAGAGCCAGGGCTCGGGGGCCGCGTTGGTGGAGCGGAAGGCCTTGGCCGAGCGCTCGGTCACGGGGAGCTCCCAGCGGTCGTGGCCGACGAGCTCGCGCATGAGCGCGGTCGGGCCGATGCGCTGCGCCTGCCAGGCGTGGATCGCCTCCCACGCGCCCCGCGAGGGCGCCCCCTCGGCGGGGGAGGAAGAGGTGTCACTGCTGCTGGTCGGTTCCATCGGTCGCTCCGGTCGTTGCGCGCGCATCCAATGCCGTCGTTCGCGCGCGCTGTCCAGGGCGATGATGCATGAAAACCCGCCCGCGGCGAAATCAACCGCGGTGCGCACGGGATGCACACGATGCGACAGAACGTCGCTTCGGGGCGGGTCAGGGCGACCAGAAGACGTCGACGCCGCCGCTGGCGGAGTTGCCGCCGAGGCCGCTCGCCACCGAGGCCGACGCCGACCAGGCCTGGGAGATGGCGAACTCGATGAGCCCACGGAACACCTGGGCCGCGGTGGACGACTGGCCGAAGGCGCTCGACGCGGCGCCGTAGGTGACCTGAACGTAGAAACGGGGGCCGAGGGTGACGCCCGCGCCGTAGCGCCCGGAGTTGCCCTGGCCGGGCTCGAGCACGAGGGTGGGGACGAAGCGGAGGCCGCGCGACAGGGTGCCGAAGGTGAGCGCGCCGACGAGGGAGGCGATGGCGACGCCCGCCTGCTGCCCGAGGTCGCTGTTGGCGCTGGCCTGCGAGTCGCGGCGCCCGAGCGCGAGGAGCGCGAGCACCTCGGCCTGGCTGAGGTTGGGGTTGTTCACCGAGCCGAACTCCAGCCGCGGGGAGCGGAGCCGCCCGCCCACCGTGGCGGTCAGCCGGTCGCCGGTGACGTCGTTGTGGTGCGCGGCGATGTCGAGCTGGGGGTTGATCGCGACGGTGCCGTCCAGCACCACGCGCAGCCGGTCGAGTTCGAAGCGCTTGCCGAAGATGGAGAACCAGCCTTGCGTGTTGGCGCTCTCGATGGTGCCTCCGACGCCCCAGCCGGCGCGCTCGCGGGAGGCCTGGACCCGGCCGTGGATCGCGACGGTCAGGTCGCTGCGGTGTAGGAGCACCGGGTCGGGCAGGTCGATGACGAAGGCCATGGGGTACGGGTCTTCCGCGGGCGCGCCGCTGAGCACCGTGCGCCCGAGGATGAACACGTCGCCGTCCTGACCGAGGGGCTGCAGCTCGCGGGTCTGCTCCTCCTTCAGGACCACCGTCGCCCGGTCGACCACGATGTCGCCGCGGGCGCCATCGCGGGCGAAGCGCATCCCGAAGCCCACGTGGCTGCTGACCCAGCCGTAGGTGTTGCCCTCGACGCCCACCGGGAGCGCCCTGGCCTCGGCGTCCATGCGCACCACCGCGAGGGGCGCGCTCCGGTCGGGCGCCGCGCCCGTCGGCGGCGCGAGGGCGCCGGCGAGGTCGACGCTGCCCTGGATGTCCACCCGGCCGCTGCCGAGGACGCCGCCCACGCGGTCGATCTGCACGCTGGTGCCCGCCGCGCGGAGCGAGACCTCGAGGTCGCGCAGGCGCTCGCCGAGGGCGATGATGTCCGCGTGGCCCTCGGAAACGCGCAGGGTCCCCTCGATGGGCGCCGCGGCGCCGCCGTGCCACTGGAGCGACGCGTCGAGCGCGCCGCCGATGCCCGCGATGCTCTCGCTGCGCACGAGGGGGGTGAAGGTCTCCAGGCGGAAGGCGCGGGCGTACACCGTGGCCGACGCGCGGTCGAGGCGGGGGCGAGGCGCGAGCAGCTCGCCGTCGACGGGGAGCGAGACGGTGGCGCGCAAGGCGCCGGGCTGGTCGGGCGGCTGCGTCGAGAGGGGGTCGCAGGCGACGATCGGCGCGCCGGGCGCCGCGGTGGCGGGCGCGAGCGCGCGGGGCGTGGCCTCGACGCAGGAGTGGAGCGTCCAGCCGTCCTCGCCGCGGGAGACGACGCGGGCGCCGAGCCTCACCTGGACGGGCGACGACTCGCGGAGGTCGGCCCCGTCGCCCCCCATCTGCGCGCGGAGACCTGTGATGGTGGCGGTGGCGTCGATCGGCGCGGCGCGGTTGTTGGTCTGCCGGAGGTGCAGTGCGACGGCCCCGCGCATGCCGCGCTCGCGCGCCCAGGCGAAGCGCTCGAGGAGCAGGTTGCTCGACTCGATTTCGAAGTGGTCGAGGGCGACCGCGTCGGCGCCGCGGTCGAGGAGCCCGGCCCCCGACGCGCGGGTGGCGAGGTCGAGGATCACCTGGCCGCGCTCGGCGGGGGGGGCGTCGGGGGAGAGCTCGATGTTGGCGTCGGCGCCGATCACGAGGGGGCCGAGCACGGAGCCGGCGTTGACGGGGTTGGCGTGGACGTGCACCTGCGCGCGCACCGGCTCGCTGAGGCCGGCCTGGCGCAGGGAGCTGGTGCGAAACTCGCCTTCGACCTCGACGCCGAGGTTGAGCAGCGCGCCGGTCACGGCCATTTCGAGCGTGGCCGACGCGTCGCCGGGGAGGTCGGGCGGGCGGAGGTAGCGCAGGCGGTCGCCCGCGACGCGCGCCGACGGGACGTGGAAGGGCCACTCGCTGCGGCGGAGGGGGCCCACCCGGGTGCGCAGCCCTCGCGCGCCGAACGTGGCGCCGCGCAGGAGGCGCTGCGTCTCGGCGGAGAGCGTGTGGTCGCCGCGCGTGAGCTCGCCGGCCGCGCGCTGGAGGCCGGAGAACCACGACCCCTCGACGCCCCCGTCGATGGTCGCGAAGGAGCGCGCGAGCATCGGCGCCTCGCCGTCGC
>Ga0105048_10020791_pt1 | contig 10012 bp, 5 predicted proteins | sample MAT05_FD_78382 | JGI IMG/M metagenome (GOLD analysis project Ga0105048, IMG submission 78382) | Freshwater microbial communities from Lake Fryxell liftoff mats and glacier meltwater in Antarctica - MAT-05 | ecosystem: Environmental > Aquatic > Freshwater > Ice > Liftoff microbial mat | place... | reverse complement strand
TGGAGCAGGGGCCGTCGTCGTTCTGGAGCTTTTGCATCGATTACCTGGAGTCCGCGTCGGGCGGTTCGGGGCCGGGTCGGCCCGGTCCGGTGCCTCGGGGGAAGGTGGACTACAAGGACGTGCTGAACGCCGAGGAGTTCGCGGTGTTCGCCCGACTCCGCGAAGTGCGCAAAGAGATCTCGGCGGCGGAGGCCGTGCCGGTCTACACGATCTTCACGAACGAACAACTGGCGCAGATGGTTCAGGCGAAGGCCGCGGATCGGGCCGCCCTGGAGAAGATCGCCGGCGTGGGCGACGCCCGCATCGAGAAGTACGGGGCGCGGATGCTGGAGGTGCTCGGCCCGCCGTCGCCGGCCATCCCTACTTCTCCCCGGTCTTGGCGGGGACGCCGGCCGGCCCCGGGCGGGCCGGGGGCGGCGGGACGACCGGCAGGTCGAGGGGCATGGTGACGCCGGCGTCGATCCCGCACGCCGCCGGCTGGCCGATCGCCGCGAACAGGCGGAACTGCGAGCGGTTGAACTCGACCACCTGCTGGAGGTACGACACCCGGGCCTGGTTCAGCGCCTGGATCGCGGTCAGGAGTTCCAGGGCGTCGAACTGGGCCTTCGGGCCGATCATCCCGAACTGCACGTCCCGGAACTTGCGGTACATCTCCTGGGCCTGCCGCACCGCTTCCTGGGCGTCGTTCAGCGCCCCGTACCGGGCACCCGACGTGCGGGCCGCCTCGGCCACCTCGGCCGACACCCGGGCCTGGACCTCCTGGAGGCGGAACACGGCCACGTCGTACCCGGCCCGGCGGCCGCGGACGGCCGCCGCGTTCCCGAGGCCGAAGTTGTCCAGCTCCCACGCCGCCCCGACGACCGCGTTGTACTGGCCCCGCATCGGGCCGAAGGCGTCGTTCCGCCCGCCGCTGAAACCCCCGCCGATGAAGTCGGCCTGGACCCGCGGGAGGAACGGGGCGGCCCGGGCCTGCCGGACCAGGGCGTCGGCCGCCTGGACCTCGGCCCCGGCCGCGAGCATCTCGGGCCGGGCGCGCACGGCCGCGTCGATCAACTGGCGGACGGGCAACTCCCCCGGCACCAGGACGACGGGGACGACGGCCACCTCGAACGGGATCAGCTCGACCGCCGGGTCGAGCAGCAGGAGGCGGGTGAGGCGGGCGGCCGCGGCCCCCGCCCGCCCGCCCAACACGATCCGCTCCTGCCGGCGGAGTTCGACCTCGGTCGCCGCCCGGTTCACGTCGGCGGCGGTCTTGTTCAGCCCGGCCTTCGCCCCGGCCTCGGCCGCGGCCAGCACCTGCTCGCCCCGGGTCAGGATGTCGGCGTTGATGGCCAGCAGGGCGTGCAGTTCGAGCAGGTCGAGGTACGCGAGTGCGGCGTCGAGCTGGACGTCGTTCGCCACCGCCCGGGAGCGGGCGGTCGCCGCCTGGACGCCGCGGCGGGCGACGAGCGGGAGGAACAGGGCGTCGCTCAGGTCCACCCGGAGGGTCGGCCCGCCGACGAGGGAGAAGTTCCCCCGGGCGACGGTGAAGACGTCGCCCCGGCGGTTCTGGTCGATCCCCTCGTGGTAGAAGAAGGACGGGCCGAACGTCAGGTTCGGCACCCACCCGACGCGCACCCGGTCGTACTGGGCGACCGCCTCCCGGGCGCGGGCGCGGGCGGCGTTCACGGTCGGATTGTCGGCCCCGGCGAGGCGGAGGGCGGTCGGCAGGTCGATCGGGTAGGCGGCCGCCTCGGCCGGGGCGTACAGGTTGCCGGGGGGCGACGGCGCGGCCGCGGGTTGCGCCCCCGCCGGGGCGACGGCGGCCGCGAACAGGGCGGCGCACCCGCCCGCCCGCAACAGGGTTCGGAGCCAGTTCGGTTTCATGTCGCGCCTCCTTGCGCCGGCACCCGAATCACCACCCCTCGACCGTGGCGGTGACCCGGGTGCCCTCCCCGATCTCGACCTGGCGGGTGGACACGACCACCTCGCTCCCCGTCAGCTCCCGTGTGAGTTCCCGGCCCCCGGCCGCGTCCACCATCGCCACCTTCGCCAGCCGCCCGTCGCTCACCTGGACGACGACCGGGACGGCCCGCGTCACCCCGTTCTCGACCAGGAGGATGTTCGGCTGCCCGCTCTTCCCGAAGACCGCCCCGGCCGGGAGCAGGGGGGCGTCCGCGAACGTGTCGAGGAACACCCGCATGGTCGCCGTCGTCCCCGGGACGATGGGGCGGGCCGTCCCGTCCGTCCCCCACTCCGGAACCAGGGCGTCCGCGTGGGTCGGGATCAAGCTCGGCCCGGTAGCGGCCAGCCCGGCCGCCCGGTCGAACGGCAGCAGCGGGGCGACGGCCGCCCGCCCGGCCGCCCGGGCGAGGCCCGCCCGGTAGGCGGCCGGCGACCCGTTGTACACGTCCACCTCGACCCGCATGGTCCGGTCGGCCTGGTCGATCACCGGGCTGTACCGGGTGACCTTCCCGCGGACCACCACGCCCGGGAGCTGGGCGAACTCGACCGCCACCTCGGTCGTCGGGGAGATGAACGGGGCGGCGGTGTCGGGGGCCTTCATCACGACCGTCACCAGGTCCACCCGGGCGACCGTGACGAGCGGCTCGCTCGCCCCGGTGGTGGCGTTCGCCACGAACCGCCCGGGGTCGGCCGCCCGGGCGGTGACGACCCCGTCGAACGGGGCGTACAGGCGGGCGTACCCGAGCTGGGCGGCGGCCACGTCCCGGTCCTTCCGGGCGACCTCGACGAGCGCCCGCTTGATCTCCACATCGGCCAGGGCCGTGGCCAAACTTGCCTCCTTGCCCGTCTTTTCCGCCCTCGCCTTGTCTACCGCCGCCCGCGACGACTCGACCGCCGAGGCCGCGGCCCGGGCGTCCAGCTCGGCCTCGTCCACCACGTCCGGGGTGACCGACCCGCCGCCGACCAGCACCTTGATCCGGTCGTACCGCTTCTGCTTGAATGCCCGTAGGCTGTCGGACTGGAAGACCTCGGCGTCCTTCTGCTTGACGTTCGCCGCGGCCAGCTCGATGCCCGCCCGGGCGCTGGCCAGTTCCGCCTCGGTCCCGTCCGCCTCGCGGAGCCGCTGCCGGACGACGGCGTCCTTCTGGGCGACGGCCTGCTCCAGGTCGGGCACGTCGATCTCGACGAGCAGTTCCCCGGCCCGGACCGAGTCCCCGATGTCCTTGGTGACGTGCCGGACGACCCCGGCCACCCGCGCCCGCAGCCCGGCCTGGACGAACGGCTGGACGGTGGCGATCTGCCGGGTCGAGAGGCGGAAGGTCGGGTCGCGCCGCGGGCGGATCGCCTTCACCGCCTGCGGCCCGGTCGCCTTCCCCTCGGTCAGGCCGGTGGCCTTCGGGTCGCCGGCGACGACCGGGTGCGGGAGGAAGCCGGCGAGCATCCCGACCCCGGCCGCGGCCCCGGCCACCCCGAGGACCGCGAGCAGGCCGACGACGAGCCGCCGGCGGGTCCGGCCCGAAACCCGGTGCGGGTGCGCGGGACCGCGCGGGCCGTACATCTCGACCGGGCCGGCAGGGGTGGGATCGTTCATAGCCTCGTCTCCGGCGGTCGGGTCAGGCGTCGGCCCGGCCGTTGGGGTCGTCGTGGTGGTCGTGATCCGCGTGGCGGCCGTCTTGGTGCCCGTGCGGGTGGTGCTTGTCGCGGATCAGAAGGGTGTACAGGATGGGGACGACGAACAGGGTGAGGGCCGTCGCCGACACCAGCCCGCCGACGACCGTCCGGGCGAGCGGGGTCAGCGCCTCGCTCCCCCGGCCGAGGCCGATCGCCATCGGCAGGAGGTCGAGGAACGTCGCCAGGAAGGTCATGAGGATCGGCCGGAACCGGACCGTCGCGGCCAGGGTGATCGCCTCGTGGACGGGCTTCCCCTGCTTGCGCAGCTGGTTGGCGAAGTCCATCAAGAGCACCCCCTGGGAGACGATGATGCCGACCAGGAAGATCACCCCCATCTCGGACTGCACGTTCAGAGTGGTGCCGGTGGACCAGAGGGTGACGAGCACCCCGATCAGCCCGAGGGGCACGGTCGCCATGATGATGAGGGGCATGACGAACGACCGCATGAGCGGGACCATCAGCAGGTAGACCAGGACCGAGGCCAGGGCCAGCCCGACCGCCAGGCTCTCGAACGACTCCTTCATCCGGGCGTACTCGCCCTTCAACTCGACCTTCATCCCCTTCGGCAGCTCCAGCCCCGCGAGCGCCCGGCCGATGTCGGCGGCCACGCCCCCGATGTCGCGGTTCTCGGTGTTCACCTGCACGTCCACCACCCGCTTCAGCCCGTCGTGGTTGAACTCGACGGGCTGGGTCGTGGTCCGGAGCGACACCAGGGTGCCGAGCCGGACCGGGGTCTTCTGGGTGGTCCCCGTCGCGGTCACGTTCTGCAGGTCTTCGATCCGGAAGTACGGGTTGTCCGGGTACTGGACGGCGACGAAGTACTGGTTGCCGCTCTTCGGGTCGATCCAGAAGTTGCGGGTCAGGGCGATGCTGGAGTTCATCGCCGTCACCACCTGCATCACCACGTCGCGGGCGGCCAGCCCGACCGCGGCCGCCTTGTCCCGGTCCACTTCGAGTACCAGGTACGGGGCGTCGTTCCGCTGCAACACCCGCACGTCGGCCGCCCCGGGCACGTCCCGCACCAGCCGCTTGATCTTGCCCGCCGCCTCGAACTTCTGCTCGGGGGTGCCGCCGATCACCTGGATGTCGATCGGGCTGGACGCCCCGAAATTGAGCGCCGCGGACACCATCCCGCCGGTGTCGAAGCTGAACTCCAGGTCGGAGAACCGCGGGTCTTCGGCCATCCGCTTGCGCAGGAGGACGGCGTACTCCTGGGCCGAGTGGGACCGCTCCGGGGCGAGCTGGAGGCGGATCACTGTGTCCTGCTGGCCGGCGTTGGCCGAGTACGCGGCCGACCAGTCGTTGTTCAGCCCGATCTCGGACACGACGGTCATCAACTCGTGCGGCGGGATCACGTCGGCGATGGCCGCTTCCACGTCAATGATCCGCCGCTCGGTGGCGTCGAGCCGGAGGTTCGACGGGCCGCGGACCTGGAGGGAGATCTGGCCGGCGTCCACCGCCGGGAAGAACTCCTGCCCGATCCGCGCGGACAGGGTGAGCGACCCGGCGAACAGGAGGCCGATTCCGACGAGGACGGCGGCGCGGTGCCGCAGGGCGACCGCCAGCAGGCCGGCGTACCCGCGGCCGACGGCGTCGATCGCCCCGCTGACGCGGCCGTAGGCCCGCCCCCAAAAGCCCACCCGTTGCAACGGGTGGGCTTTCCTGTCGTGGCCGTGGCCCTTCAGCATCTTCGCGCAGAGGGCCGGGACGAACGTCCAGGAGAGGATGAACGAGGCGATCATGGCGAACGCCACGGCCAGGGTGAGGGGCTTGAACAGGAACCCGCCGACCCCCGGGGTCAGGGCGACCGGGCACAGGACGATGATGAGGGCGAGGGTGGCGACGACCACCGGGAGGGTGAGTTCGCCGGTCGCGTCGGCCGCCGCCTGGTGCGGGGTCTTGCCCATCGCCAGGTGCCGGTGGGTGTTCTCCAGCACCACGATCGCGTTATCGACGAGCGGGCCGATGGCCAGGAAGAGGCCGCCCAGGGTCATGACGTTGATCGTGTTCCCGGTCGTCTGCAGCCCGACGATCGCCCCGAGGATGGCCAGCGGCAGGGACATCGAGGCGATCAGCGTCATCCGCCAGTCGCCGAGGAAGACGAGGATCATGAGGGACACGAGGATTGCCCCGATCACTCCCTCGTGGATGAGGCTCTCGATCGACTTGCGGACGTACTCCGACTGGTCGATGACGAACTCGAGCTTGCTCCCCTCGGGGAGTTCGGCCTCGATGTCGGGGACGGCCGCCCGCACCCCGTCGGCCACCGCCAGGCTGCTCGACCCGGCCTGCCGGTAGACCGGGACGAACACCTGCTGCTTGCCGTTCACCCGGACCCGCGACTTCTGGATGACGGCGTCGTCCACCGCCACCCCCACGTCCCGCAGGTAGACCTGCCGGCCCGGCTCGAACACGATCGGCATGTCGTTCAGCTCGTCCACCGCCCGGACCATCATGTTGGTGTCGAGCGACACCTGGTTGTCGCCGAAGTAGGCGGTCCCGGGGGAGACCATCGCGTTCCCCCGGTCGAGGGCGTTGACCACGTCCACGGCCGACAGGTTGCGGGCCTCCAGCTTCTTCGGGTCGAGGTAGATCATCACCCGCCGGTCCTTCCCGCCGACGACCACCGGGGCGACCGCCCCGCCGATCGCCCCGAGCCGGTTGCGGACCTCGACCCGGGCCAGGTCCTTGACCTGCTGCTCGGCCATCGACGGGTTGCTGACGGTCAGGATGCCGAGCGGGAGGGTGCCGGTCGGGTCGAACGGGAGGACGACGGGCGGGAGGGTGTTGGTCGGGAGGTACGCCCGCGCCCCGGAGGCGAGGGAGTTGGTCATCGTCAGGGCGGCGTTCGCGTCGGTGCCCTCGCGGAAGAAGAGCTTGACCACGCTCACCCCGGAGACCGACCGGCTCTCGACCGTCTGCACCCCCGGGGACTGGTTCACCCACCGCTCGATCCGGTCGGTCAGCGTCCGCTCGGTCGAGCGGGCCGGCATCCCGTTGTAGTACGTCAGCACCTGGACGGCCGGGATCTTGAACGCCGGGAGGATGTCCACCGGGATGGACACGATGGCGACCGACCCGAGGACGCAGATGAACAGCGCGAACACGATCACGCCGTAGATGTTGCCCAGCGCCAGGCGGATCAACCCCATGCGAACCCCTCGCGAGCGGACGGTATTGGCGGGCCGGGTCGGCGGGTATTCGGGCGGGGTGACGACGTGACGGGGGCAAGCCGAGTGCCGAACCATGTGACAGTATGACAGAATGTCACAATGCGTCAAGGTGACGACGTGACGGGGGCAAGCCGAGTGCCGAACCCGACGATTGACCCGGCCGCTGACCGGACCGCAGTGACGCAATTGACTCCCGTCGCGATGCGGATTTGCCCGGCGGGATCGGGCACCGGCCCGACACGGTTAAAAACTCCCCGCGACGGGTAGCGACTCCCCGTCGGCCGTGGTTGGAGTGTGTCCGGAAACCGGGTCGGTGGTGGGAATGATACGGTCCGGGACGGCGCGGGACAGGTGGCCGCGTTCGTGGGCTTCCCGAAGGTCGGACGAGAACCGGCGACTGCGGAACGTCGAGTACACTTTGTAGACCATCGAGAAGACCGAATCGCGGGCCGTGTGCGGCTTCTGCCCGCGGATCGGCTTCCGCTCGGGTTCGGTCAGCGTGCGGCACAGGTCGGCGAGTAGTTCCTGAACCCGGTCCTTCTCGACCGACTGGGCCGAATTGTAGGCAGTCCAATTTTGCGCGTAGGTCGTCTTCTTCTCGACGGTTTCCGTGACCGTGAGGGTTTCGGTAACAGTGGTAATGCCGTTCGCGTTCGTCTGCTTCTCGACGGCGTATTCGGCCGCGAAAATATGCTTACACCGCATTTCGCGGAGTTCGTAATCCGGGCAGGAGCAGGTCGCCCGGTCGCAGTAGAAGCGGACGAGATACTTCCCGCCGCCCGACTGCGAGGGGACGTACCAGTCGTTGTCCGTGCGGGTGATCTTGCTCGTCTCGGCGATAGTTTAGCCGCGCTGTTTCCGAAGTTCGTCGAGCATGACTTGACTCCCCACGTCTGTATACCGTAGTATAGTCCGTGGGTGGGCGACTCGTCAACCCCATGCTATTTACTTTAGTAAAGTCTTTTGGCGGGATGTCATGGCGGAACATAAACAAGTGATCGGCCCCCCTCGCGGGGCGCTCGGCGCGGTGGAGATCGTAGTTCTCGGATGCCGTTGTCGGTGTGGTCACGAGTGGATCACCCGCAACCAAGAACGGCCGCGAGTGTGCCCGAAGTGCAAGAGCGCGAATTGGGACAGGCCGAAACTGTACGAGCGGAAGTCGGGTGATAGCTAACAACTGGCTTGCGCCTCGTTTAGCTATTTTGGTGGGTTGTCTGGGTTTTTGGTTTGTGGCGATGGCGGTTTAAGAAGCTGTAGTAGGGTATACATCCCGGTCGGTCGGGAGCGGCCGAAGAGATAGACCTTCGACTCATTCTCTAGAGCGTCGAGAACTTGCTCTGAGTATTCTTCTTCGTATGCAAATTCATATTCTGGAAACAATCCGTTTTTATTCCCGCCCGAGGTGCTGGTCTTTCCAAGCAAGACGCTCTGTGTGACTCGCCGCACGGTCAGTTGTTGAAGGCCGCGATCTACCTTCTCAATGACCCCGGCCACAAGAATGTCTTCCGCGGTCGGGGATCGCTCACTGTCTAATCGTAACTTAATTTGCTTCCGTGTCGCTTTGGTTAGCACCACTGGTCGTGACAAGCGGATCAACCCCCCTCCGACATGGAACTCTTCAATGTAAGAACCCGACTGTGGAGGAGAAAGTGCCTCAATCGCTTCCAAGATGACGCGACCTTCTTCGCGGTCAACTCCTGGCAGTGTGTCGGGGTTTGGGTCCGCACACCACTTAATGCCCGCCTCCAGCATTCGAGAAATTTCTTGGATAATTTGTTGGCGGCTTTGCTCTTCGTCGTCGGTGGCCTTCGCAGATTCCTCACGAGGAGTAGGCCAGCCGAACCGAATTTCAAAGCTGGCGGCTTTGAATCCGTGTGCAGGAAGGTCGTAAAATTGCTTCCACCAATCGGCGGACATGGTGCCCCATTTCGAGTCACGGCTTAGGTGATCTACAATACGCTTGAGAGAAGAGTAAGCGCCGCTCGCCGTGGCCTTCACAACACTTGTGGGAACAGATAACTCTCCTATCCGAGGCCCGTTTGCCTTTAAAATGAGCGCCAAAGGCGAGTCCGGAACCGGGCCGCTCGCGGGCGATGATTTGGCGGCTGTTTTCTTGAGTGTTACAGTCGGGTCAGGCAGGCATTCGGCCGGGACATCGCCGAACGCAATGCGGTAGGCTACCCGTGGGCGTTCTGTTTCGCCTACTACGACATACCACAACTGTTCTTGATTGAGGGTATCATAGATTCCTGCATCGCCCGCTTTAAGATGCCGGATGCGGTCGGCCGTCACGGGAGTAACCAGGAAGCCGGCCTGCCCGTCTTCTTCGTCGCACTGGTGAGCAAGGAGGAGGCTGCCGTCTAAGGCGATCAACGTGAACGTGCGGGGGCCACCGAAGTCGAAAATAACATCGGCAGGAGTGAACGCCCCGAAGTTATCGGTGGACGTTGTTTCGCTTTCGGGAATCCACAATGACATCTCACCTTCCTGCGCAGTCGTCAGTGCGACCGGGCTACATTACCGTTGGCTCGCAGCCTCGAAACAGGCCGCACCGGGCTTTCACGTCGAGATCCTTCTGCGGCCACCAATTGGTGTGTGTCTCGACTTCCCCACCGATGACCCTGACGACGCCGTGAGCCGGTTGTAAACTCGCACTTGCTACGAAACACCAAATCCGCTTCGCCAACTTCTCACTGCACCACCTTCGGTTGAAGTGGTACTGCGCCCTTGCGTCGTGAATGTTTGGAAACACTGAAATCCCACAGCAGTCGCAGTCATTGCAGAAATCCCCGCCCTTCTTTTCACACTTTGATCTAGCATCGGCGTCCTTCCCATCTGGGTTCGGAGGGTCCGACCCAATAAGAAGGAAATAGGTGCCGTTAGCGTCGGTCGCTTCCTCCGGCGGGCATCCGACCGGCCAATCCTCCGGGAACATGGAACCCTCCGCTGAGTGCCCCACGGGTCGGTAAGATGCCGACTAGCTGCCCGCCAGTCAACCGCGCGCGCATGTTCAGTATATCCGCTGAACAGGGTCGCGGGATGTCGGTTCCGCTTAGTCGGTGTGGCCCGTGGAAGGGAAATTCTGGTCCGCCGGCAGCGAAATGGCAACAACCATTTGATGCAACTGGGAAGAAAAAGGTTCCGACGAGTTGAAGAACGGCCCGTGTTACCCTGACCCGCCCCCTTGCCCCCGGCGGCGGGTCGGTCATGCTGGGGCGGGACGG
>Ga0105048_10020788_pt1 | contig 10012 bp, 6 predicted proteins | sample MAT05_FD_78382 | JGI IMG/M metagenome (GOLD analysis project Ga0105048, IMG submission 78382) | Freshwater microbial communities from Lake Fryxell liftoff mats and glacier meltwater in Antarctica - MAT-05 | ecosystem: Environmental > Aquatic > Freshwater > Ice > Liftoff microbial mat | place... | reverse complement strand
GGCCCGTCGGATGAGATCGTCCTCGCGCACTGACTAGGAAGAGTGTGCTGGAAACGTCGTGGCCGAAAGTGCCGTGTGAGCACGGATTCGACCCTGGATTGACGCTAACTTACTGGTATTGCTGCCAGCCCAGTGGTCCATGCCCTACCCTGGTGAACGAACCCGCAGGGCGCGCAGAGTCGCCCAGACGGGCTATCTTGCCGGAATGCAACTCATCCAACCGTGTGCCACCACGAAAGGTGCAACAATTACAGGCGGGCAGGCGCGTGCGCGTCAGGCAGGCAGGCGGTGGTCGTCGGCCCAGTGATCCACGATGTCAGCAATGCCGCGCTCCAGGGTCCAGGCTGGCGCGAAGCCGAGTTGACGGATGCGCGAGATGTCGGCCTGCCAGACGAGTGGATACCCGCGCGACGCCATGCCGTCAAAGGCCGCCGTGGCGGTGCCGCCGAGCATCGACCGCACCACGACGGTCAACTCAGCGATGGTGGTTGATACACCGCTTGCCAGGTTGTACGCCTCGCCGGTCCACGCCCCGCCCTCGATGACGGACAGGACGCCGCGCACGATGTCCTCAACATGGATGAAATCGCGCGCCTCGCTGCCGGTTCCTCGGAAGACGGCCGGGCGCTCTGGACTCGCGCTTTGCAGCAGGCGAATCGCGTCATAGACCACCTGCCGCCGCAACCCCCGGCCGTATGCCGAGAAGATCCGCACCGCGCAGGTCCGCACACCGAACAGCGCGTGGTACATCTGCCCGAGTTGCTCGGCCATCAGCTTGTGGTGACCGTACGGCGAGATCGGTGCCGGGGCGGTCGCCTCTCCGGCCGGCTGAGCCGGCGGATTCCCGTACACCGCAGCGCTTGACAGCAACACCACACGGCAACGCGGCGCATGCTGACGCACGGCGTCCAACACGTCCAGGTAGAGGGTCGTGTTGTCTCGGAAGTCACGGGGAGGGTCGGCGAATGACTCTGCCACGTGGGAGGCGCCGGCTGCGTGCACCAGCACGTCCGGCTGTCGGCCCAGTGCCGCCAGGAACGCGGCCGAGCCAGGCGAGAATGAGATGAGGCCCTGGGCCGGCGCGGCCGACCGCGCAGCTGCGATCACCTCGTGCCCGGCCGCCGTGAACCACGAACAGAGTTGGCTCCCGATGAACCCACCCGCCCCTGTGACAACGATCAGCATGCGAGCATGATACGGGGCACAGCACAACCCGTGGCTGCCACGGTGGTTCCGGTCGTCGCTGGTTCACGGAAGCGAGAAGAGACGACGACCTGCACGCCACGACCGTCGAAGAAGGCGGTTACCCGCATCGGCCTCACCCGCCTCGCGCTACTGTTGTCACACGCTGCGCCGCATAGCTCGCACGTCTGCGTCTCGCCTGCTGCCACGTGGCCCCGACGGCGCACAGCCGCTCGGCTCGTCTCGGTATCTATACACATATGCCGCACGCCTGAAGCACGCGCTTCTCACCCCGAACAGGCCTGTTCAGCGCAACGGGTGTGTCGGAAGCCTGTGCCCGCAGTTCGCCACACCCCGCGCATAGTAGCAAGACATGCGCCACCGTGACACTAGTGGACGCTTGCCTGCCCGCGCAAGGGGACCGATGCACCGGTGCAGAGGACCACGCCCGTCAGGTGACCTGAACCGTCCAACCACAACGAGCAGCCGCTCCGGCGCGGTGGTGGATACCGACGTGCCGCCCAGCCGGGCGGCACGTCGGGGCCCGCTGCTCGGCCCACGGCCGGGACCGTGCTATGTCAGCGACGGAAGATACTGCTAGAAGGAGCCGGCACCGCCCCCCACAAATGAGCTCCAACTGCCGCACGCGTCTACGACCGTGATGGGAACCGTTGATGCGCCCGCACTGACCCGCCGCACGTAGAATGTGAACGAGGACGGGTAGCCAGAGATGGTGATTGTCTGATTGTTCACGCCGGTCGGCCCTCCAGTGACATCTACCACCGCGTTGGTGGTGTTGCCCACGACCATCCGCAGGAACGGCGGCGCGCCATCCGAGAGCGTCACCCGCAGGCGGCCATCGCCAGCGGCAGCCGTCGTCACTCGCACGGGCGGCCGCGGCGAGGGGCAGACGAGGACCGGCGTCGGGGTCATAGTCGGCGTCAGGGTTGGTGTGGGGGTGAAGGTCGGTGGCGTGGTGGCGGTGGCGGGCGGCACCGGCGTCGGGCCATCCCCCACGCCGGCCGCCGTCGTCAGGATCATGCCCTGCTTCGAAGCCAGGTTGAAGGAACTACCCATTGCCTGCCCCGCCGTGTTGTAGTAGGGGCCGCCAGACAGCGGAACTTGAATCGTGCTGGTATTCGTGTTGAAGTAGACCAGGCCGCGCTGGAAGGTCCGCTGCCACAGGCCCGTCTGTGGCTCCGAACGACGCCCGGTCGGCGCCCCGATGCGTACCTTCCAGTCCGTGAAGTTCACGGCCGAATGAAACTGATCGCTACTCTGAATCGGCGTATAGTAAATCAAGGGGTGCTTCTCAGCGTTTCGGTAACTGAGCAGGTGCATCCACAGGTAGAACTTCGCAAACGCCTTCTGCTGTCCGTAGCTCGCATTGCCGTACGATGATTGGCCGCGCGCGTTGGCGTTGACGAAGAACCCGAGGTACTGATTGCGTGCCTCAGCCGTGTCCAGCAGCAGTTCGACGCGGGCCAACGCAAACTGGTACATGTTGGCCGGCTGGTCCATCGGCCCATACATGTCTTCGCTCATCAGGCCGTCGCTGACGTTGGCGCGGCGCACGTAGAATGCCTGCGCTGCGGCCTCGTTGACCTGCGACGACTGGTTCTGGGTGCCGAGGTGTAGGTAGCCTAGGAAGAAGACACGCCGATTCGCCCCGGCCGCCGCCTTCAACTCCTGGAGGAATGCAACGCAGCCGTTCTCCCATGCCGATGCCGACATCGGCATAGTGTTGTTGGGGTACGAAGGCTCGACAGGGATCGTATCGTAGCAGCCGTCAATCGCCAGACCCTTCAAGTTGTGAAAGTCCATTGAGGCAATGACCTGCTGGATCAGGTGGGCGCGCAGGCTGGCATTCGTCATGTCATAGACGTCCCAGCGCGGGTTGCCCTGGTTGTACTTCAGGCGGTTGGCCTTAATGGCGGAATGATTGGCCTTGTGGACGAACCAGTCTTCGCGGTTCGCGTCAATCCAGGGCAGGCCGACGGGCTGTGGTCCGCCGCTGCCAAGCGTGTCCGTGGACGCGATTGCGCCGGGCATGTAGCCGGTGTAGATCAGTGCGGGGTTCGCCTGCGCCAGCGCCGCCCCCATTCCCTTGACGTACGCATCCCCGACGCCGTTCGTATGGTCACGGAGGTCCAGGCACTCTTCGAAGACAATCGTCGAGGATGATGTCGCCAGCCACGCCACCTCGTCAGCCGAAGGCGTCGTCTGGCCGGCGCGCGGCCCGGCGCGGTGACAGGCCGGCGTCAGGCCGACGGGCACGTCTGGATTTGCCTGGATCCGCGACGACCACGGGTCGCCAAACTTGTTGAAGAACAGCTCAGCGGCAGACTGCACGTTCGCAGACACGTCTGCGGCGAACGGCCGCATCCGCATCGAGTCAGCGTCGGCAGCACCGTCGAAGGTGCCGGCAGCGGCTGCGTCCACCGGGGCAGCGTCGAGCCCGGCCGGGAGCAGCCCCGCGAAGGCCGGCTGTAGCACGGCGATCAGCATCAGCAGGACGAGGAACGGCCGGGCCACGGCGAACGTGCGCCGCACGCGGCGGGACCAGTCAGAATCGGCTGCCGACAGTGGCCTATGAGCAGCGTGTGGCGAGTGCGCGGATAGTGCGGCCGGCGCGGTCGGGCGCTGCCGTGCCTCTGGGGAGTCTGGACGTGGCACGATTCGGACCTCCTCACTGCATTGAACGACACAGGCCGGCGTGGTGGGGACGCTCAGGTGGGCTATCTTCATGCGACAGACCGGCCAGGCGCGTCGCAACAATCGGAGGCAATATGCTGCGGTGGCACTGCCCACGCGGATCCCGAGACAGGCAGCGGGAACGACCAGCCCACCGATGTCGCTGCCCGCTCAACGGCGGTTCTCCCACCAGAGAGCGTCGCACGAACTATGCCGACCGTCAGCCTGGAGTGCGCCGCTGCAACACCACGAGCGGCTGAGATGCCACGGTGAAGCGATGCACTATTTCAAACGTGGGGTTTGCAAGGATGCGCTCGACTAGCGGCTGCCCCTGCTGGAACATCGGATTGACCGCCGCCGGGTTGGCGTACTGGCTGGTGTCTTCGCACACGACGACGACCGCCGCCACGGCGTTGATCTGCGCTTCTTGCGCCGCCAGGATGTCCTCAGCGCGTTGCCCAGGCCGCAGCGGCCCGTCAATTTCCGTGGCGGTGACCTCAAGCGGCGGCTGATTCGCCTGTGATTGGTAGTAGGTGATGTGGTAGCGGCTGAACCCCTGGAGCCACAGGACGGCCACCCGCCGGCTGCCGGCCCGCTCGGCGATCAGCACGGACGCGTCGCGGACGGCGTTCACGCTCTCGATGCCGACCGGAGCGATCTCGTTCAGGCGCACCCGGTACGTGTCAAGGCCCAGCAACCCGACCATGGATACCAGGAGCAGGCAGGTGCGGAGGGCATCGCCGTGGCCAAGGAGGCTGCGGCCAGGACGGACGGCATCGCTGAGGCCGGCGGCCAGCGCCACCAGCCCGGCCGCAACCGACACGAACGGCATCCCGTGGTACTGCGCGCCGTAGCCCAGCCCGAGGGTGTTGTAGACGATGACGCCCGCAATGACGAACAGGCCCGAACCGGTCAGCGTCAGGCTTCGGCGCGCCAGCAGCGCCGTTGGCGAGAAGCGAACGACACGCAGCAACGCCGCCAGGAGCAGCACCCCGGCGACGATGCCGAGGGCGATCAGCGTCGCGCGCCCGGTGGCGGCCTGGCCATTGTACGCACCAGTCCCACCGAGTAACACATCCACCGGCGACGACCAGAACTGGCGCAGCGACGCCCAACGGTCCTCGCCCGGCCCCCACACAAGGTAGATGTATCGGGCGATGGTCGCACGAATCGTGAGCATCAGGTACGGGACGACCATCACCAGGAAGACGACCGCCGGGGCCAGCGCCAGCGTGAACGGCAGCCGCCAGCGTCGCGCCCGAACGGCCTGCGCGATGGCGATGGCAGCCGCCGGCGCGACCACCACCAGCAGCATCGACACGGCGTTGTCGCGTGACCACTGTGACAACCCGAGCAGCGCGCCAAACGCCAGCCCTCGTCGCAATGACGGGCGTTGAACGTAGGCGAGCGACACGAACAGCACGGCTATTAGCAGCACGTTCAGCTGGATGTCCCGGCGCCAGTCTTGCAGGCCGCCATCCCAGGCGTAGAACGCCCCCGGCACGTACGGCAGCAGCATCAGCACGGTGGCCTGCCGCCAGCCGTAGCCGTGGTCGCGGCACCAGAGGGCAATCGCGCCCTGCGCCAGCGCCATCACCAGAAAGTTCAGGCTGACCAGCCACTCCGGCGAGCGCGCTGGCAGCCAGGACAGCGCCAGCGCGTAGAGTGGCTGTAACCAGCCGAGGGAGATCGCCGTGGCCTCCGCCAGCCCGGCCAGGAACCCGCCGCGCGACACAGCATTCATGACCGCGTAGGCGTTGAAGTAGCTGCCGATAGAGTCGAAGTGCGGCAGGTGGCCCACGTAGTAGTTGCGTACCTGCCAGGTGATCACCACCCCGGAGATCAGCGTAAAGCCCAGGGCAAGCGCCAGCGCCAGCGTGAGCCTGCCGCTCGTAGCCGCCGTCGGGTCACGTACCACCATGTCAGGAGCCGGCGGCACATCGGGCACGAGCGTCGGGCTTACCGCCACCGAACAAGGCCGCGCAGCGCCGTCAAGTGACGCTCGCGGCGCCTCGGCCGGTCGCAAGCAGTTCGCGCCTGTGCTGCTCATACCACGCGATGGTCTCGCGCAGGCCCGTGCGGAAGTCCGTTTTCGCGCGGAACCCGAACTCGCGCTCCGCTCGGGACACGTCCAGACAGCGGCGCGGCTGGCCGTTCGGCTTCGACGGGTCAAGCTCGATGCGGCCCTGGTAGCCGGTCAACTCGGCGATCAAGTACGCGAGATCCTTAATCATGATCTCCTGACCAGAGCCGAGGTTCACCGGTTCGGAGCTGTCGTACCGTTCAGTCATCAGCACCAGACCTTCGGCCGCGTCGTCCACATACAGGAATTCGCGGCTGGCGGTGCCGTCGCCCCAGACGGGCACGGAAGGCGCGTTCGATTCGCGCGCATCCACCAGCTTTTTGATGAGCGCCGGGATCACGTGGGACGACTTCGGGTCAAAGTTGTCGTGTGGGCCGTACAGATTGACGGGCACCGGGAACAGCGCGTTGAACCCGTACTGCTGACGGTATGCCTGGGCCTGCACCAGCAACATCTTCTTGGCAAGGCCGTACGGCGCATTGGTCTCTTCGGGGTAGCCATCCCAGATGCTGTCTTCGTTGAAAGGCAGCGGCGTGTGCTTCGGGTACGCGCAGATCGTCCCAACGGCAACGAACTTCTCGACGCCAGCCAGCCGCGCCTCTTCCATGAGCTGCACGCCCATCATTAGGTTCTCGTAGAAGAAGAGGCCGGGGTTCTCCATGTTCGCGCCGATGCCACCGACGACGGCAGCCAGATGCAGGATAACGTCGGGCCGCGCATCCTCGAGCGCGCGCCGGGCGGCAGCGCCATCCACCAGGTTGTACTGCGCCTTGCGCGGTACGAAGATGTCGCGCGCGCCGTGCTCCTCAAGCTTGGCGACGACGCGCCGGCCCAGGAAGCCCGATCCTCCAGTTACCATGACGCGTCGGGTCGAGAGATCGAGGGGCATCAAGCGTTCCCTTTCCACATCCACGAGACCCAGAGGCCCGGGGCTTCCGCGTTGCGGCTTGCTCGGGATTATATCCGTCCACGATTCCTGTCAAGCAGAACGGGCGGCTGCACCGTAGCATGTTGCTGGTGCCGGTGTCCCGTTCATGCGTCGGTCAGGCCAAAATGCTCGGCCCGAAACACGAACGGGCTGCCGTTCAGGATGCCGTCGCAGAGGACATCAAGGCCCGGATCACGCCCCGGCAGCAGGTCGCCAAGCGATGAAATTGTCACGGTGAACGGCCCCGTCGGCGAGGCCGGGTCGAACGCACGCACCGGCACCATCCGCCGGAAAAAGTAGTGGTACGCATACATACGTGCGCGACGCACCTGTTCGGCGGGCATGCGTGCGCCAAACGGTAGCGCCGTCAGGATGCGGAAGTATGACGCCGGGTCGTCAGCGTCGTGGGTCAGCCCCTTATTCCTGATCCACGCCTCACCGGCCACGATGGTCGGGATGCCCATGCTCGTCAACTCCACGCCGGTCTTTGTGCCGTAGATGGCGACGGCGTCACAGAGGCCAACGGCGGCGTAGGTGCTGATCGGGCTTTCTGGCGGGATGATGAAGACGTTCGGCGGCAACGCGGGGAAGGCGCGGGCGATCTCGGCCACGATCGGTTGGCGCGACGGCACTGTGCCCCGAATCTCGGCCGGATGCACCCGAATCAGCAGTTGCAGGTTGGGCCGTTCGCCGGTGTAGCGGATCGTCTCCAGCACCCACGTCAGCATGTCCGGGAATGCGTTGGCCGGATAGTGCAGTTGGGCGTCCCAGACGACGTTGGTGAGCAGGCCGAGTATCGGGCGCGACAGATCCAGCCCGATCTGCGCGGCAAACGTGCGCACGTCGTCGTCCGGGTTCTCGTGGTAGTAGATCCAGTCGCGCGTGCCGTCCCAGCGGCTGCGGAGGTAGGCCAGGATCTCGGCCTCCATCTCGTCAGTCCAGGGCAGATCCTCCCAGGCCGATTCTGGCTCTGAGAGCAGCGTGTGGTGGTACGTATCGTCGTGACTGAACACGAAACAGCGCTTGCGGTAGGCCACCACCCAGTTGACGACGCGCACAGCCGCGCGCTGACAGACCTGATTCAGGATGCCGTGCGGTGCGTAGATGCCGTGGCTGTAGACAGCCGCCGCGAACTGATCCTGCTGGAGCAGGCGGCGGCTTGCGAACGTCGTCAGGAGCGCGCTCTCAAGATACCGCCGCGCCACCACCTCCCCGGACGGCTCACCCTCAAGCGTGCCTGTGGCGAAGAACCGCAGCGCGCCTGCATGGGCATGCTCACCTATCGCCAGGCCGTCCAGATGGAAGTCGCGGATGCGGTCGTACGGCACATCACCAGCCAGGGCACGGGCAACGCGCCGCTCGCTCTCCGTGAGCAGCGCCCCGAGGCGGTGGACCGGCAACCCCAACCCGCCAAACGTGTAGTCTCCGCGTGCGTAGCAGCCGTCGCAGATCGTTTTCGGCAGCTCGTACCGCTCCAGGGTGCCGGGGTCCGGCACGGTCTCCGGTTCGCAGCGCAGGCAGGCCGGCAACGCGCGGTCGCACAGGAGCGTATGGACGCGCGCCCCGCGCAGCGTCAATGCTGCCGCCAACAGGCTTTCGACGTTGACGACGGCCGGTGAACCTGATACCACCGTCCCGATCAGTACGGCCGGGCCGGTCTGCGCCCGGCTCAGCGCGTCGGTCCAGAGGGCGCGGTCGGTGTCAAGGATGGCGGCCCAGTTCGGCAGACCCTTCGGACCGGGCGGCACGGTGCCCGCTGGCTCGACACGTGGCGACACCGCCAGCGGCAACGATGTAAGGGCCGGGACCGTGCTCGCGGGCCTGTCAGTTGACGCCAGAGGCCCCGACGCCGCCGATGGACCCAGCAACCGCGCCGCCCGCTGTGCCAGCCGCCGCAGCATCCTCCTCACGGGTCCATCCCTCACGCCAGTCCGGCCGGTGTCAGCAGCCCCCTGGTGCCGCCGCAGCCTGCCGAACGTGACCACACCGGCGGGCCTCGGGACTATACCGGACTGTTCAGGCTCGGATGGTCCAGACCAGACGGCCAACTCCTGAAAAACCTATGGCAGATGTCCCGGCCACGACGGGACGTTCGCCATGTGGCACGCGGCCTCCCCCGCACGTTTTCTCAAATAGAAAGCGACAGGGTTCGCCACTATCAGCAGCGCCACCATTGCACGGCCAGTCGCCGCGCCTCCATCGGAGCCCCACCGTGAAAATGATTGAAGATCCCGTCTGTGTGACCCCGATCACCTTCGAAGAAGAGACATACGTCTGTCGGTACCACGGGCATCTCTACTACTTCTGCTCGATGACCTGTAAACAGAGCTTCGACCAGGCACCAGAAGCGTACTTCGTTCCGGAAAGCCTGCCGCTGCACATCGACGAGCAGCCCTGACCGTCCTGCACACGCACCACACACTTCAACCACACGTAGACGTTCGCCGGGCAGCGACGCCCGGCCGCTTTGTGACCGGCGGTAGGTACCGTCCTTAGGATCTGCAAGGGAATAACCGTTACACCCGGAGGCAGTCTGACTCCTTATGTAAGCGCCCGCTGATGAGGCGGTTATCTCCTGACGAATCCTTAGCTGGCTGAGACGATGTTCTGAAGTTTGCCCTTCTGGTACGCGTTGATGTTCTCAACGGTGGTATCCAGGATGCGCTGCACGGCTTCGTGGCTGTTGAACCCGCTGTGCGGCGTCAGCACAACGTTCTCTCGGCGGCCCAACAGGTAGACTCGCATCGCCTGACGCAGCGCATGTTCGGCATCCGGGCGCGCCAGGAGCGCCTCCTCGTTGTCGATGACATCCTCACCCTCAAACACGTCGAGACCGGCGCCGCCGATAATGCCCTGATCCAGCGCCCACAGCAGCGCCTCGGTATCGACGAGGCCGCCGCGCGCCGTGTTGATAAGCAACGCCCCGCGCTTCACCGTCGCCAGCCGCTCCCGGTCGATGAGGTGGTGGACGGCCGGGCTGTATGGCAAATGCAGGCTGATCACGTCGGAGGTGGCAAGGAGTTCGTTAAGATCGACGTAGCGGAACCCGAGCACGTCCGCCAGCAGCCGATTTTGCCGGATGTCCGAGACGACGACCTCCATGCCGAAGCCCTTCGCCATCCGCG
>Ga0105048_10020786_pt1 | contig 10014 bp, 1 predicted proteins | sample MAT05_FD_78382 | JGI IMG/M metagenome (GOLD analysis project Ga0105048, IMG submission 78382) | Freshwater microbial communities from Lake Fryxell liftoff mats and glacier meltwater in Antarctica - MAT-05 | ecosystem: Environmental > Aquatic > Freshwater > Ice > Liftoff microbial mat | place... | reverse complement strand
GGCGCGATGCCGTATGCACAGTGGCATTATCCGTTCGAGAATAAAGACACGTTTGAGAAGTCGTTTCCGGCAGATTTTATCTCGGAAGGGGTGGACCAAACGCGGGGGTGGTTCTTTACGCTCCACGCCATCGCGGTGATGCTGTTCGACTCGGTGGCGTTCAAAAACGTGGTCTCGACGGGGCTGGTGCTGGACAAAAACGGCAACAAAATGTCGAAGCGGCTGGGCAACGCCGTTGACCCGTTTGCTACGCTGGCGCAGTTTGGTCCCGATGCCACGCGCTGGTACATGATTACCAACGCCGAACCCTGGGACAACCTCAAGTTTAATACCGACGGGATAGGAGAGGTGCAGCGTAAACTGTTCGGTACGCTATCCAATACGTATAACTTCTTCGCGCTCTATGCTAATCTGGACGGGTTCAATTTTACCGAACGAACCGTGCCGGTGGATGAACGCCCTGAACTGGACCGCTGGATTCTGTCGAAACTCCAGTCGCTATGTCTGGACGTAGCCGCGCAGTTCGACGACTATAACCCCACCAAAGCGGGCCGCGCGGTGCAGGAGTTCGTAAACGATCAGCTTTCTAACTGGTACGTCCGGCTGGCCCGTCGGCGGTTCTGGGCCGGTCAGGTGACAACGGATAAACAGGCGGCTTATGAAACCCTGCACGAGTGCCTGACCACGGTGGCGCAGTTGATGTCGCCGATTGCGCCGTTTTATGCCGACTGGCTCTACCGGAACCTTCAGCCTAACGAAACGTCGGTACACCTGACAGATTTCCCGATGGGTGACGATGACCTGATTGACGCTGATCTGGAACGGTCAATGGAACTGGCGCAGCAGGTGTCGTCGCTGGTGCATTCGCTCAGGAAAGCGCATAAGTTGAAGGTTCGTCAGCCGTTGAGCCGGGTGCTGATTCCGGTCAGGAACGCCGATACGCGCCGACAGATTGAACACGTGGCCCCGCTGATTATGGCGGAAGTGAATGTAAAAGCGGTGGCGTTTGTCGATGATGCCAGTGGCCTACTGACGAAACGGGTAAAGCCCAACTTCAAAGCCCTCGGCCCCCGGTTTGGCAAGCAGATGAAAGACGTAGCAGCCGCCATTACGGCCATGACGCCCGATCAGCTCAGCGATCTGGAGCAGATGGGTACGTTGGAAATAACGCCATATACCCTGAATCTGACCGATGTTGAAATTGTAACCGAAGACATTCCCGGCTGGGTGGTGGCGTCGGAAGGTAACCTGACCGTTGCCCTTGATGTGACCGTTACCGACGAACTGCGCCGGGAGGGCATTGCCCGCGACCTGGTGAACCGCATTCAGAACCTGCGCAAAGACCGGGGGTTTGCCGTTACGGACAAAATAAGTATCCGGTTGGAGCGGAACGACGATATGCTGGCCGAAGCAGTTGAAAGCAACCGGAGTTACATTCAGCAGGAAGTGCAGGCCGTTTCGCTCGATCTGGTTACGGGTCTGAACGGAAGCGCCACCGAAATAGAGATGGACGAGTTTATACTTCGACTTACTGTTGCGGTGGTATAGAAAGGGAGGAGGGGGACTGAGGGGATAATACGTTGCCGGTTAGTTTGAACCAAGACTAACCGGCAAAGCCGTGTTTTGCGTTACCCGCGCCAGTGACCAGATGAGTCGGACCACCGCTCCGCCGTCGGTAGCGTTGCTGATCTGAAATTCACCCCCGCTGGCCCGCATGAGGTCACGTACCAGTTGCAGGCCCAGGCCCGTGCCATGCTGACCGAAGGGCGTCTCGCGGATAGTTTGGGCAAAGCCCGGCCCGGCGTCGGTAATGAGCAAATGCACCTGCCCCGCCCGAACGTGAACCGCCACGCTGATTTCGGCCCCAACGGGCGAAAATTTAATGGCATTGTGCAGAATATTCCGAATTACGATGGCGGTCTGCTGTTCGTCGGCCCGGACTGCGGGTTGCTGGCTGGGCGTTTGGTAGCGAATGAGCAGGTGTTTTTCGCTCAATAAGCCGTCGAGTTGCATCAGGGTATCGCTCAGTACGTCCATGAGTAGTAAATCAACCGGGTGGCTCAACAGGCCGTTTTGCTGCATTAATGACCAGTACAGCAGGTTATTGGTCAGGGTGAACAACTGGTCAGCGTTGCGGGCCAGTTGCGTGATTTGCGGTTGCCATTCACCAGTCGGTACGGTGGCAAACCGGAGCTGGTCGAGTTGTTGTTTCAGGCGGGTTACGGGTGCCCGCAGGTCGTGGCCAATAATGGAAAAGAGCCGGTCTTTTTCGGCGTTGAGCTGGTTGACCTGCGCGGCTTTCTGCTCGATTTCTTTGTTTTTCTGCTGAAGTAGCCGCTGTGCTTTCCGGATTTGAATCAAGAAAAAAACGGCTCCGGCCATCAGGAGTAATAATCCACCAATAACGGTCCAGAAAAGTAGCTGGCGTTGTTGCTGAATCTGAAAATCTTGTTCGCGCTGCGCTGCCCGCAGATGTGCTACGGTTAGCCGTTGCCGGAGGTGTTGCAGGCTATCCTGGTCGCGCTGCCGGTCAAGACGGGCCTGAAGCCGGGCAATAGTCAGTTGACTGGTTGTTGTGTTCAGGCTGTCTTTTAGGTGTGTATATTGCCGGAGTGCTTTGTAAGTTGACCGGTAGTCGCTTAACCCTTTGTTTATCTGAATTTCTACATCGAGGGCTTCCAGCAACAGCCGGGGGCGTTTGCTTTGACGGGCATACTTAACGGCAAGCTGAACCGACTGTAGGGCCGCTTTAGCGTTGTTTCGATTTAGGTAAGCCTGACTGTACTCACTCCAGCACGCAGACAGTGCCGAAGTCACCCGTTGCTGCTCGGCCAGGTGTCTGGCTTCATACAACACTGGCCAGACGTCATTCGGCAAATTGGCTAATCGCAGATCCTGCGCGTAGTCCAATAATTCGCTGAGCAAATAATCTCGGCTGTCCGGCATTCGGCGCAGCAGGGCTATAGACCGGCGTCGGTTAGTAAGCACGCGGCTATAGTTTTTTCGCTGACGTTCAGCATTGGCGCGTGTGCTGTAGCCCCGCACGTTGTATTCATCGTTTGCCATGCGCTGGCCAATGGCGAGTATCTGGTTGGCGCAGGCAATATGGCCCGCCGTATTTTTTTGAAACTGATAAAGCACCGCCAGTAGCGACAGGTTAGCCACTTCGGTATCGGGATCGTTTTCTGAGCGAATCTGCGTTAGGTTGTCGATGGTTTGCTGGTTGGCCGCTGGGTAATCGCCCTGATCGGTAAGCACCACGGCGAGGGCGTACTTAGCCTTGCGAAGCAGGGGTTCGCTGGCCGTTGTCTCACACAGTCGAATGGCCGTTTGGTAGGCCCGGACACTGGCCGGAAACTCCGACCGGTACCGATGTACCCGACCGAGGCTGTAATACAGGTACGCATGTTGCACGGTGGCGTTAATCTGTCGGGCCAGTGCCATACTTTGCCTGATGGTTTGTAACGCCCGGTCACCCTGTCCGTTGTTGCCTAATTGCACAGCCCGGTCGGCCAGTAACCGTACCTGTGCGGTGTCGGTAGTAACCTGGCTCAGTTTGTCCTGCACCGTTGCCGACGACTGCGCCAGACTAACGGAAAGCGACAGAAGCAGAGCAAGTGAACAAACGGTGACACAGAGCGGGTTCATAGCGGGAAGTTAACCGATTTTCAGGCTATTTGCCGAACTTGTTGAATAAATGGTATATCGGTAGTTCATTTGGGAATGATCCATAAAATGTAATCTAAATCGACTGTTTGTCTAATTATGGAATCGGTAACGCTTGTCAAAAACTATGCCCGTTGTAAATCTATTGATTCACTGGGTCAAACGATGTGCTGTTCTAACCTGCTCTTATTTTTTACTAATTCTATCTTTTCTTTTGATTATCAGGTAGTTATGTTTTTATTTCATGGTTGGTAGTTGGTGTAACCAATAAAATAAAGTGTTGGCACAGTTTTCGTAAAGAATCAGCCGGACGAGTAACAATCCGGCTGTATATGAGACATATCTTCTCTTTCCAAAAATCACGAAATGCAATTTCGCCCGCAGAAACGTTCGTTTCTGCCAAACGCTCATTGGCTGTTCTTTGTGGGCTGTTCATGCTATTGGGCATGGGCCAGTTAGTACAGGCACAGGTATCAGGCACGGTCTTCCGCGACTACAACGCCAACGGCACCCGTCAGACCACCGGCTTAGTTATAGAGCCTGGCGTTTTGGGCGTTACGGTGCGGGTGTTCAACGCGGCTGGTATGCAACTGGCGAGTGTAACCACTGTAGCCGCCGGTACCTACTCCATCCCTGTTGGGACTGTTCCGGCCAATACGCCCGTGCGGATTGAATTTTCGGGATTTCCGGCTGGCACATTCGTTTCCAAAAACGGAGCTGATAATGGTACGGCCACGCAGTTTGCAACGGCTCCAGCTACGGCGGTGGACCTGGGAATTTTGTCGCAAACCGACTTGGATCAATACGTTGGTACCCACCTCTATACCTCCTGCTATGTTAATGGCGACCCAACCGTAAGCGGCTCACAGGCGGCTACCGAGCCGGGGATTATTCAGATGGGGTATTATAACTTCGATAAAAAAGTAAATACCAACCTCGATAAAGTCGGTGCCGTTTGGGGACTGGCTTATTCGCAAACCAGAAACAGACTTTATAGCGCGGCCGTGGTTCGGCGACACGCCGGTTTCGGGCCGGGGGGCATCGGGGCTATCTATGTACAAAACCCCGATCAGCCCGCGTCCGTTGCGACCTTGACGACCCTCAACTCGGGAACATTGACCAACAGCAGTCGGGGTCTTACATCTATTACGACCCTCAACGGCCCCAACACCGATGCAACAGGTTTTGCTGGTATAGGCAAACAGGGACTGGGCGATATTGACCTTTCGACCGATGAGAATACGCTCTACGTCATTAACCTCAACGACCGGCAACTATACCGGGTTGGCCTGAATGCCGCCGGTACGGCTACGGGCGCGGCCACGGCCATTGCCTCGGCCCCATGGCTAAGTGCGGGCTGCACGGGCAGCACAACCCGGCCCTGGGGAATCAATGTGGTAAGCGTGGGCGGTAGTGACCGGGTGTATGTAGGTGTAGTCTGCGATGCCAGTACGTCGGCTACCGTGACTGGCCTGCGGGCGCGGGTATATGAGTACAACGTGGGTACGTCGGCCTGGAACACAACGGCGATTATCGACTTCTCGCTGAATTACAACCGCCAGCAACCCGGTGGGAACAACCCCTACGGTGCTACCTTCAAATGGAAGCCATGGACGGATAGCTATGCCACCATGAAAGGTACCTATAACACGACGACGCAGGTAGGGGGTTACGATGAAAACACCGGAGCCGGGGGCGGAAACTACGCCCAACCGATTCTGTCCGACATTGAGATCGACGATAACGGCGACATGGTACTGGGCTTTCTGGACCGGGGCGGATTGCAGTTTGGGGCTGATAACTACCCGCCCGACGGCACCACGATCTTAATTTCTTATGTGTCGGCGGGCGATATTCTGCGGGCTGGAAAGTCGGCCCCCAACGCCTGGACGCTGGAAAGCAACGGCGTAACTAACAACAACCAGGGTGGTAACAGCCGAACCACCACTATGCCGGCGACCTTTAATGCACAAACGCTTCCGCAGGCAGCCGGGCCGGGGGGTAAAGAGTTTTATTGGGGCGATCAATACGTTGAATCGCCCACGGGTGGCAATGTAACACACCTGGAAGCATCGTTTGGTGGACTGGCCCGCCTACCGGGCAGTAACCAGATTGTGATGACGGCCATGGACCCCGAAAATACCCGCAACAGTGGCGGTTTTCTCTGGTTAAGCAACCAGAACGGCGCAAAATTAGACGGTAAAAACGTGTACACCAACAGCGGCTTTGCCAAAGCTGTGGGCATAGGCGATACCGAGATTGGCTCTGCAACCGGTACCATTGCCGAACTTGGCAACCGCATCTGGTCTGATGCCAACAGCAATGGCATTCAGGATGCGGGCGAACCGCCAATCGCGGCTGTGCAGGTCAGTTTATACCAAAGCACCTCGCTCATCGCCAGTACCCAGACCAACGATTTTGGCGAATATTATTTCAACGACGCGAATGTACCCGGTGGTTTGCAACCAAATACGACCTACCAAATTCGGGTGGCAATAACACAACTGCCCGTGCAGAACCTGTTGCTGACAAGCACAGCGTCGGGTACGAATACCGAACGCGACAGCGATGCCAGTTTGAGCGGTTCCAATGCCGTGATTACGCTCACGACCTCGGCTACGGTCGGTGTAAACCACAGCTACGACATGGGTTTCCGATGCGCTTCGGTAACGGGTGTGGCTTCGCCCGCATTGCTTTGCGTAGGCGGCAGCTTTTCACTGAGTGCCACCAGCAACGGCCCCGGTAGCCTGACCTACGCGTGGGCCGGGCCAAGTGCCTATACAGCTACCGGACAGTCGGTTTCATTGACAAACGCCACAGTGGCCATGAGCGGTAATTACGTGGTAACCGTAAGCGTTCCGAACGCTGTTGTGGGTACCACTAACTTAGTCACTAACGGCGGCTTTGAAACCACCGGCGGTTACTTGACCAGCTATGCGGTTGTAACGGGGGGGAACCCGGCTCCGGTTAATGGGCAGGTACGCGAAGGCACAGTATCCACCTTAGATCCCTCTTTGGGCTTAGCAGCCTGTGGCGATCACACATTCGGCACCCCGGTGGGCTCGGTGTTATTCGTGAACGCAGGTAGCGACCCAACCTTAGATTTCTGGCGGCAGACTTATACTGTTGTGCCAAACCGAACCTACCAACTCAAATACTATATCTCGAATGGTAGTGCCAATAATCCGCCTAAAATTCAGGCGAGGGTAAACAGTATTGCTCTGGCACCAGCGCAACTAGTCGATGACCCGCAATGCCAGTGGATAACGTTTGTTCATACGTTTACGACTGCAACCACCTCAGCCGCGATTGCCCTCTATGACTTAGAAACCAACACAGCGGGCAACTATTTTATGCTCGACGACATTAGCCTGAATTCCTACACGGCCTGCACCTCGAAAGATACGGTCAACGTGCTGGTACAGAACACCACCATCGCGTTCACGACCCCGGCGGCAGCTACGGTGACACAGTGTTCCAATACAACGCTTAATCTGAGCGTGACGACCAACGCCGTGGCCCCCGATCAGATTCGGTTTGTCTATTTCGATACGCCACTCACGGCTGGCACCGATGCCTACACGGCTACGGGCGGTACGGTGCTGGGTACGGTTAGTTCAGGTACGTTAGCGACCAATACCGTTTCGCTCAATGGCGTCCAACTGCCGGATGTGGTCGGGTCAACGGCCCGGACATTGTACGTGTATGCCATTCTGGTCTCAGCGGATGGGCTATGCAAGCCATCGGCCCAGCGCACGGTTGTGCTGAACCCCCGCCCGGCTACGTCCATTGCGGGCAGTTCCTCCGTCTGTCAGGGATCAACCACGCAGTTAGTGGCCAGTGGCGCGCCGGATACGTCGTTCCAGTTTTTCCTGAATGCCAGCCCGACTTCAGCCGGTGGTGCCAACCCCTTTACCACCATCGCCATTACCACCCCGACGACCTACCGGGTGCGGGCCACCCTCGCCGGCTGCGTATCGGACGAAGCTTCGATTACCTTGACGCCCGTTGTCTGTACGCCCTGCGCGGCCAGCCCCACCGCTATTGGTGGAAACACCTTCCGGGATTTTGACGCCGACGGCACCAAAGATGCCAATGATTTGAACGTGAGCAGTATAACGGTGACGCTTTTCCGCTGCGACCCCAGTGGTAGTAGCGTACAGGTAGCGACCATGCCCACCGACATCAACGGGTCTTATAGTTTCACGGGCCTGACGGCGGGTACTGATTATCGCGTGGAGTTCAGTAACCTGCCTGCGGGTTACAAGCCAACGTATCGGGGAACCAACAACGGCACGACGGTACAGTTCACCAAGCCCGGTAGTTGCACCACCAGCCTGGGCCTCAACCAGCCTATTGACTACTGCCAGGCTAATCCGCTATTAGTGACCAACTGTTATGTGAACGGTGCCGCTAATAACACGACTGCGCCTACGGAAGTACTGGTTTCATTCGGATATACCAGTTTAAATTCGAATAACAGTTTAGGTACAAACGCAAACTCCCCGTCGTATTTAGCCAATAAAAACGAAATTGGCTCAACCTGGGGCTTAGCCTACGACCAAACGAAGAATCAGCTTTATTCGGCTACGTTCCTGAAACGGCACGTGGGAATTAAAGACGCTGATAATAATGGCACCGCTGATCTGGGCGTTATTTATCGGACTACGAACCTTCAGGTAGGCAGCGTTGCCGTTAATTCGCCCTGGGTTGATTTGGCTAAAGCTCCTTATAACCAGCAGTTAGGATTCATTCCTACCGATGTAAACAGGGGTTTGGGCCTGCCTTCGGCCCCCAGCTATGATGTCGAAGCGTTCTTCAAGGTTGGTAAAATAGGTCTGGGCGACCTCGATATAGCTACGGATAACTCAGCCTTGTGGACGATTAACATTAACGAACACAAACTGCTGAAAGTAGCGGTTAACCCAGACGGTACACCCGGAACACTCACCAGTTTTGCACTGCCTGAGCCTTGTACAACTACGTATCCCAGGCTGTTTGTAAACGCTGGCTCAGGCCTGGCTGGTGGTTATGTAGCCTGGGGCAGTGACGGCTATTTTCTGAATGGAACGGCCACCACTACAGGACTACCAGGAGTACCGTACTCAACCTTCCGCTCCGGCCCGGTGGTCAACTATAGAATCCCCATTGCACCAGGAAGTTACACCGTCAACCTCCACTTTGGCAATAACAACGCGGTCCGTAATCAAACCAACACCGTAGAAGGAACCTCGCAGGCCCTTACCCTGCCGAATGCTACGACGGCCATTCAGTCGTTCAGTGCTACCGTTAGTGATGAATTTCTGGATGTTACCGTTACCGACATTGCCGGGGGAGCCAGTGCCGACGCGGTGCTGTCGGGTATCGAAATTATCCCTGTTAGTAGCCAGCCGTTCCGCGACCGCAGCTATGCCTTCGGGGTGAAATATGATCGGGGAGGCATTTACGTGGGGGTTACCTGCCCGTCGGAACTGGCTCAGGATTTCAATGCGCTGCAAAGCAAAGTATATCGACTGCCCGACGATGGATCAACCACCTTCACCGAGGTATTAAACATTCCGCTGCAATATCGAAAAGGGGCCGCAATTCAAGGGTCTGCTGCTACCTGCGGTGTAAACTGGAACCCCTGGGCTACGCAGGTTGTCCTCAATTGTTTTTCAGTGTTCGCGGTTTATCCGCAAGCCGTTCTGTCGGATATTGAGTTCGATGTCAACGGAGACATGGTTTTAGGATTCTTCGACCGCAATGGCCATATCTTTGGTAATCTAAACTACGGACTGAGCGGCACTACGCTTCTCGGTCCGGTTGTCGGCGGGGATATTCTGCGGGCCAGTTACAAGTCGGCTACCAACTATACGTTAGAAAGTAACGGACGGGTAGGTGTGTTGTCGGGTGGTGTGGGTAATCTTCAGGGGCCGGGTGGCGGTGAATTCTACCAGGGTGAATTTATTTCAACGGGGGCGCATTTTGAGACCTCAAATGGTGGATTGGCTTTGTTGCCGGGTAGCAATGAGATTGCCCTAACAGGTATGGACCCGGTCCGGTTACGGACTGGCGGGATATTTTGGTTGAGCAATCAGGATGGCAACAGGAATCGGGCTTACGAAGTGTATCCTGATCTTAACAACACAAGCCCTGCTAATTTTGCTAAGGCGGCTGGTCTGGGCGACCTCGAAGCGCTGTGCGATCAGGCTCCCATCCAGATTGGCAACCGCGTTTGGCGCGACGATAACCAGAACGGTATTCAGGACCCCTGCGAACCGCCCGTTGTGGGTGCCGTCGTGGCCCTGTACAATGCAGCCAAAACCACGCTTATTGCCAGTGCCACTACTAATGCTGCCGGGGAAT
>Ga0105048_10020783_pt1 | contig 10015 bp, 12 predicted proteins | sample MAT05_FD_78382 | JGI IMG/M metagenome (GOLD analysis project Ga0105048, IMG submission 78382) | Freshwater microbial communities from Lake Fryxell liftoff mats and glacier meltwater in Antarctica - MAT-05 | ecosystem: Environmental > Aquatic > Freshwater > Ice > Liftoff microbial mat | place... | reverse complement strand
GTAGGCATCGTGGGTACGCCGGTCCCCGTCGAAAATCGCAACATCCCCGAACCAGATACCTGGCTCTACGTAGGCCAGTGTGATCTGTTTGCCCGAAATGGATGTTGAACTTACGCGCACTGCGCCCTTCGCGCACGCAATCCACTCCTCCGGTGGTTCGCCGCGGGCTGCAATCAGCTCGCCGTCTTTGAAACGTTTGACGTAAGCGCATCGAAGAATGTCGTGTTTGAGGGAAGGGGACAAAGTAGAAAACCAACGACCACCATTGATCGCTGAACGTTCTTCGATAGTAAGGATGGGTTCGTCCATGGCTTGTCTTTTTGGTGACTGCGGGTGTTGGAAGTGACGTTGCCATTGTCACCTGCGCGGCAGGTTCCTGTATGCGGGTTTGTCACACGCGTGTCTGTGCTGAACAGCAACCGGACGAGAACGAAACGCAAAAAATGGGTATTGTTTGCGGGTTTCTCGTTTGGTATGGAGCGCAGCGGGAAGGCTATGGTCTAAGTTTTGAAATGCCTTATGCGAAAATCAGCCCTATAGATGGTTTCACATAGAAAATATTTATTTGCGATTTCGGGCGTTGCAGCTTTTTGTGTTGCGACGTGCAGCTCTGCGCTCACTTTGGGGCGTGCCACAGGCTCAGTGAATTTGGGGCAACCACTCAAGTTGGCGGTTCCGGTCCAAATGGAGGCATGGGAGGGTTCTTCTGCGCTGTGTTTTGAGGCTGATGTTTATTATGGTGATACCCGCCAGGATGCCAACCGTGTAGTCATCAGCAGCGAGTGGTATCCCCAATCTCAATCTGCAAGCGTGGTAGTTTCTTCCTCTAGCGCGGTAGACGAACCTTCGGTTACTGTTTACTTGCGAGCGGGGTGTGAAAGTAAGACCACGCGCCGCTATGTCCTGTTGTCGGAGTTAGCGGCGACCGTGGCGCCATCAACGCAAACTGCCAACCCGCCCGCAGTTTCTTTGTTGCCCCGCGCCACTTCAAGTGGGTTGCCTCGGGTGCCTGAGAAGGATGCAGAGACGGTGCGAGCGGTTGCAAAGCGCGCAAAAGTTGCGCCGATGACCACGGTACCTGCGGCTGCCGCAGTAAAGCCCTCTCTGCCCAAAAGCCCAAGAACAACAGGTCGGCGCGCCCATCTGAAGCTGGCACCGCTTGATCTGACGCAAGAGTTCGAGCCTGTGTTAAAGCTTAGCAATGATCTGGTGGTGGGAGGGAGTGAAGACCATCAGAAACGTGCACAGGCTGCTGCTCTTTGGGGCGCGCTGAATGCGAATCCCCAAGAAGTTTTAAGCGCAGAAAGTCTCCGGCAGGCCATGGAGTTGGATCTCAAAAACTTGCAAGGTATTACTGCCAAGAACCGCCAGCTTTTGCAGGACATGACAAGCCGTTTGGACAAAGCAGAGGCGGGGCGCTATTCCAATCCACTGGTTTACGGGCTGTTCTTGACCTTTGCTGCCATTTGTTTAGTTATAGCCTTTCTGTGGAATCGGGCCCGGCAGCGCAAGATGGCCAGTGAGCCCTGGTGGCGGGACGATATTGCGGGCGATAAGTCGGAAACGGTTGATTTCGCGGAGGGCGAAAACCCCCAATCGCTCACCGCTGAAAAAGGAATGGACCAAAGAGAAGCGGTGTTGCACTCCGTGCCCCCGGACGACGTGCTTCCTCCACTTTCGTCGAAGCTTGCGCAAATGGACATCGATCTCGAACTGGACGATCCCGTTGATACAGGCCAAACAATTGCACCAACCAGCAGGGTGCGTCGGGAGCCGGTGCAAGCCAAGCCAAGCCGGAAGCTGCCGCGTTCCGCTGGACATGCGGACTTCGGCCACAGCATGTCCGCAACACTGCTGCGTTCGGTCAACACCAAGGAAATGCTGGATGTTCGCCAGCAGGCTGAATTCTTCATGACCCTGGGTCAGCATGAAGAAGCTATTGCACTGCTCAGAGGCAGCGTGGATGAAGACGCTGATGCCAATCCACTCGTGTATCTTGAGTTGTTCAAGGTTCTGCATACGTTAGGACTCAAGGCAGAGTATGACCATTACCGCCAAGGGTTTAATGCCATATTTAGCGGGCATGTTCCGGTCTATGCGGATTTCAACCAAATCGGAAGTGGCTTGGAAGCTTATTCTGAGGTGTGCCAGCAGATCGTTACTCTTTGGCCATCATCGGCCGCCGTTTCCTATATCGAAAATTGTTTGGTACGCGCTGGTTTGGAAACTGGCGGACAAGATTTCGACTTGGAAGCCTTCCGCGATCTACTGATGCTTCATGGTGTAGCGAGTCGCATCGCGTCGGTGTCTTTTGACTCAGGTTTTGCTGCGTTCAGTGCCGCAAAGACTGCTCCGATGCCAGTGTCTGCAATACCTGATGTTGAGATCGATTTCGACCTATCCCAGTCGCACGAAGGGAATTTGATTGATTTCGATACCAGCAGCTGGTCGCCTTCGTTGCCAGGTAGTGTCAGCGGCAAAGCACGTTAACTACTTTTTCAACGTCTGACTTGTAGCGCGCCGGGGTTGACGATATTCGTCGGGGTGCCTTTGATGAAATTGACCACATTGTCAAAGGCAGAACCGAATAGTCTTTCGTAGTTGTCCTGCTCTACGTAGCCAATATGTGGCGTGCAAATGCAGTTTTCCAGGCGCAACAGTGCATGCCCTTGCAACACCGGCTCGGTGTCGAAAACGTCAACAGCAGCCATTCCTGGACGGCCCCGATTCAACGCACCAATTAAGGTATTGGTATCAATAAGCTCTGCCCGTGCAGTATTGACCAACAGTGCCGTCGGTTTCATGCGGGCCAAGTCGGCCTGATCGATTATGTTGTGTGTACTTTCGCTGAGCTTGAGATGCAGCGATAAGACATCGCAGTGCTCAAAGAAGGCCTCCCGTGAGGGAGCTGCGCCATAGCCGTCCTGCAACGCCTTTTCGCGCGAAGCTTCGCTGCCCCACACCACGACTTTCATGCCAAATGCCCGACCGTAACTGGCGACTAGCTGGCCAATCTTTCCATAACCCCAAATACCCAGAACCTTGCCGTGCAACTCGCAGCCAATGCCAAAATTTGTAGGCATGGAGCCTGCCTTCAGGCCGGACTGCTGCCACGCGCCATGTTTGAGGTTGCCAATGTAATGGGGCAGTCGGCGCATGGCAGACATGACGAGTGCCCAAGTCAGTTCCGCGGGTGCCACACCAGACCCTAGTCCTTCGGCAACTGCGATACCCCTTTCTGTGCAGGCTTGCACATCCAGGTGAGCGCCAAGACGACCGGTTTGGGAAATCATCTTCAGTTTGGGCAGCTTTTCGATGAGTTGGCGGTTCATGTGGGTGCGTTCGCGGATCAGGACGATTACATCCGCATCCTTAAGCCGCACCGATAGCTGGCCTATGCCCTTTACCGTGTTGGTGTAAACCTTGGCCTGGTAGGCCTCCAGTTTCTCAGCGCATTCCAGTTTGCGCACAGCATCTTGGTAGTCATCCAGAATCACAATATTCATGGTTGCAATTGTGCCCTGTCAGAGGGCCTTGCAGCGCTCAGCAAGGTATCAAGTTATGACAACGCCGCCTCCCGAGCGGCTAAACGGTCCAGTTCGGCGCACACATCGGCCATTCGCCCGGATATGACCATGCGGCCTACGCTGGCGCGGGCTTGCCCGGTCTCCACCACGCGCACCACACGCAAGGGCAGTGGTGTTATGCGATTTAGGTCTTTAGCCCCCGTCAATAGGTCATTTGCTGCTATTGATTTAGGAGTGAATCCGGGTGTCTCTCGCTGGGAAATGGGTAAACCCATAGTCGGAACTCGGCTGGTCGACCACCAGCGCATAAGGCCCTGAAGTGGTCCAAAGAAATCTGACTTGACAAATAGAGCGGTGTTCATGGGAATGGCTTTCGTGCGGGATTACATGAGCATGGTGTTACGGATCAAGCCTACCGCCAAGCCTTCGATCTCGAAAGGCTCGCCAGGCTCCACCACAATGGTTTGGTAGTCCGGGTTTTCGGGATGCAGTTCAATCAGGTGCTTGTTGCGCCTAAAGCGCTTGACCGTGACCTCGTCACCCAGTCGGGCCACAATAATTTGGCCATTCTTGGCGTCTTTGGTGGCCTGCACGGCCAGCAGATCGCCGTCCATGATGCCGGCGTCTCGCATGGACATACCGCGTACTTTCAGCAGATAGTCAGGTTGACGCTGGAACAGGCTGTTTTCAACGTAATAGGTCTTGTCAACATGTTCCTGCGCGAGAATGGGCGAACCGGCGGCGACCCTGCCGACCAGCGGCAAAGCCAATTGGGCAAAGCCAGGGAGTGGCAGGGAGAATTGCTTGAGGCGCGATTCGTTGATGGAGCGAAGGGCGTCGCTTTTGAGCCGGATGCCGCGCGACGTGCCGCTGACGAGCTCAATCACGCCCTTGCGTGCCAGCGCTTGCAGATGTTCTTCGGCAGCATTGGCAGACTTGAAGCCGAGTTCGCTGGCGATTTCTGCACGGGTCGGTGGCGCACCAGTGCGTGCGATCGCGTTTTGGATCAGATCGAAAATCTGTTGTTGTCGCGCGGTAAGTTTTGGACTATCAAGCATGCTGACTCCTTGGTTCTGGGCCGGTAGGCTGTTAGTCTATACACACTGTTTCGGCATCCAGTGACTGTATTTTTAACCAGTTTTATTTTGTTTGCAAGAGAAAAGCGCAAATATGTTGAAAAAGATAGTTTTTTTGGGTACCGGTGGCACGATTGCTGGCACCTCTTCACAGGCGGGCGATAACGTGGGTTACACCGCAGCGCAGCTGGGTTTAGGGCAATTGCTGCAGGCCATACCAAGCCTGCAAGAGGCTTTGGGCGACCATATTTTTCTATCAGAACAGGTGGCGCAGGTTGACAGCAAGGACATGGATTGGGGACAGTGGCGTGCGCTGGCTGAGCGCATCCAGCATCACCTCGCCGAGCCTGAGGTTGCCTCCGTTGTTGTCACGCACGGTACGGATACTCTGGAAGAGACGGCTTTCTTTTTGTCTCAGGTCTTGTCGCAAAAGCTTTTGGCGCAAAAGCCCGTCGTGCTGACCTGCGCCATGCGCCCGGCATCGTCTTTGGCACCCGATGGTCCGCAGAATGTAATGGACGCGGTTGCCGTCGCCCGTTCGGCACAAGCCCATGGCGTGTTGGCTGTATGCGCAGGCACCGTGCACGCGGCGCGGCATGTCCAGAAAATTCACCCCTATCGACTCAATGCCTTCGACTCCGGCGACGCAGGGCCGCTTGCCTATGTGGAAGAAGGGCGTGTGCGTTGGCTACATGCATGCCCCGTTGGAGACCCAGCAGCCCCCGCTTGGTTGTGGGCTGCCTTGTCCAGTGAGACATGGCCACGCGTTGAAATTGTGATGAGCTATGCCGGTGCCACAGGCGCTACGGTGCTTGCGCTATGTGCTGCGCCTGTGGGTTCTGCGCAGCCGGTGCAAGGTATTGTTGTGGCTGGCACCGGCAACGGCACCATACACCAAGAGCTTGAATTGGCGTTGCGTCAGGTGCAGGCGCAGGGCGTACGTGTTTTGCGGTCTACGCGATGTGCTTACGGGGACGTGGTTTTGGGCAACGCTGTGGAAGGTTTTCTGGATTCGCGGGGACTGTCACCAGTCAAAGCCCGCGTTGCGTTGATGCTTGAACTGATGGCGTAAAAAAGGCCGCAGCAGCGGCCATTTTGATGCGGATACACGGCGACTTTCAGTTGCCCAAGGCCTCAAAAATACGTGACTTGATGACGTCTACATCGCCCATGCCGCTGACTGCGCGGTACTGGGGGGCGCTGGCTGGGTCTTTGGCAGCCCAACCGGAGTAGTAGTCCACCAGAGGTCGCGTCTGGGCGCTGTAAACGTCCAGGCGCTTGGTAACAGTCTCTTCCTTGTCGTCGTCGCGCTGGATGAGCGGTTCGCCAGAGAGGTCATCCACACCGGCCAGCTTGGGAGGGTTGAATTTGACGTGGTAGGTACGGCCAGACGCGGGGTGCGAGCGGCGACCGCTCATGCGCTCAACGATCGCTTCAAAAGGAACATCAATTTCAACTACGTAATCCAGTGCCACGCCAGCTGCCTTCATGGCGTCTGCCTGTGGAATGGTGCGGGGAAAGCCGTCAAAGAGGAAACCGTTGGCGCAATCAGCCTGCGTCAGGCGCTCCTTGACCAGGTTGATGATGAGGTCGTCGCTAACCAGTCCGCCGGAGGCCATAACGGCCTTGGCTTCCAATCCCAGCGGGCTACCAGCCTTGACGGCAGCGCGAAGCATGTCACCAGTGGAAATTTGTGGAATGCCATATTTTTGGCAAATGAAAGTGGCCTGCGTGCCTTTTCCGGCGCCAGGTGCGCCCAACAAAATAAGTCTCATGGATACCCTCGGATAGAACAAAAACCTTTGGCGCGGCAGGCTGCACCCCTCAGGGGCGCCACGACACGCAGCTGCCTCCCGAGAATAGCATGGACCACCGTTCGCCTAACTTACGGATTACCCGCTATTGGCAACAAATATGGCCCGTATCCGTGCCAAGTCCTCGGGTGTGTCGACACCCGGCCCAGGCGCGTGCGCACTCACATGTACGGCAATGCGGTGGCCGTGCCACATTGCGCGCAGTTGCTCCAAGGCTTCGGTCACCTCCATGGGTGCCTGCGGTAGTTGCGGGAACAGGCGTAAAAACCCGACGCGGTAGGAATAAATACCGATATGGCGCAGCGGTGCTGGTTGGGGCAGGGTCTGCACGCCCTTGGCAAACCCATCGCGCCACCAGGCTATGGGTGCCCGGCTGAAGTACATGGCCAAGCCCGCTGCATCCAGCACCACTTTGACGACATTGGGGTTGGTGAAATCGGCGACGCTGGCAATTGCGTGAGCGGCGGTGCCCATGCTTGCCAGTGGCTGGGCTTTCAGAGCATCGGCAACTGCCTGTACCAGTGCTGGGTCGATTAGCGGTTCGTCACCCTGCACGTTGACGACGATGGCGTCTTCAGCCAGTGCCAGAATGTCGCAGGCTTCCGCCAGGCGGTCGCTACCAGAGGCATGGTCTTTACGGGTCAGAATCGCTTCGACTCCGTGGCTGTGGCAGGCTTGGATGATGGAGGAGTGGTCGCACACCACCACGATGCGTGCACTGGCTGGTACCCCTGAACGCACGCGCTGCGCCACGCGCACGACCATAGGCGCGCCGCCAATGTCGGCCAGCGGCTTGTTGGGCAAGCGGGTGGAGGCCAACCGCGCCGGTATCAGTACGGTGTATGCCATGCTGGCTGTTACAGATCGAGTTCTACGTCCGTGAGCGTACGGGCTTCGTCTTCCAGCAATATAGGGATACCGTCGCGCACCGGGTAGGCTAGGCGCGCACTGCGGGAGAGCAGCTCCTGCTTCTCGCGGTCGTATTCCAGCGGGCCCTTGGTCACCGGGCAAACGATCAATTCAAGTAGTCTTGTGTCCATGAGTAGATGATAGCTGCGTAGCAAGCATCGGGGCCAGTGCGGCGTCCAGGGCACCGAAGAAGGCAGACTCAGGCTCGAATACCAGCGGAACCGCCAGCGCGTCGGGCACCAGTGGCCACAGCTTTGCAGCATCCTTCTCTGTGCAAATCAGGCGATAGCCCCCGTCGAATATACTTAGTTCGCTATTAAATTTATAGTGATCAGGCAGTGCAAGCGTCTGCGCGAGCGGCAATGGGAGCGCACGCAGCATGGCGAAAAAAGCTTCTGGTTGTGCAATGCCGGCCAATGCCACCAAGGGTTTGGCATCGGGTGCGCGCAGGCTCTCCAGCGGGACCCGCACGCCATCGCGGCCGACGGCAAATGGCGCAAGACTGCGTTGCGCCGTATAGCCTGCAAAGGCTGGGGTTCTGCCGGTATGCAGCACCAGCAGGCGATCCGGGCTCTGGCCCACTCGGGCCACTGCGCGTCGAGGCCAGCTTTCGCGCAAAGGACCCGCCGGAAGGGGCCAGCCGTTGCCGCAGCCGCGGTCATCGAAAACGCAGACCTCCAGATCGCGGTACAGGCCGTAGTGTTGCAATCCGTCATCGCAAACGATGACGTCAATCTGTGGGTGGCGGGCTAGCAGGGCTGTGGCGGCCTCAAAGCGTGTAGGCCCCACAAATACGGGTGCGCGGGTGGTGCGGCGAATCAGTAGCGGCTCGTCTCCCACATCCGCTGGGCTGGAGTCATCCAGCACTTCTGTGCAGCGCAATCCGTCTTTGCGGCCATAGCCGCGTGAGACGACTCCGATCTGTAACCCCTTCGCTTGCAAGTGCTGAACCAGTGCCATAACGGCGGGCGTTTTCCCCGCGCCTCCGGCAATCACGTTGCCGACGACGATGGTGACGACGTTCACCCGCCGGGTCTTGAAAATTCCGTGCTGGTAGAGCTGTCGCCGCAGCCATACTAGGGATTTAACAACAAGGGAAAGAGGCCATAGCAGGCAGGCCAACCCAGTCCGCTTAGTCCATGCAAGTAGCAGAATCCTTTGCAGCGTTGGCCGCAAAGCACCGGTCATTGGGCTACCGGCCACCCGCCTGCGCAGAGGACTGGGTGGCGAAGGTGATCTGGTTTAAGCCCGAGCGCCGTGCGGCTTCCATTACCGTGACCACCGATTGGTGCTTGGCACTGGCGTCGGCGCTGATGATGACAACCGTGTCCTTGCCCGCCTTGGCACCTTCGGTCATGGCGATGGCAACGTTCTCCAGCGTGCGCCCAACCACGGGCACGCGATTGACGCTAAATGCACCATCGGCGCTGACGGCAACGATCAGTTCCTTCGCGTAGTCGCGCTGGGCATCGGTGTCGGCGACCGGCAACTTGAGTTGCATTTCGGTGAACTTGCTGTAGGTGGTGGACATCATCAAGAAGATCAGCACTACGAGCAGCACATCAATGAACGGGATCAAGTTGATCTCGGGCTCCTCTGTGGTTCGGGCGCGGAAGTTCATGGCTTGCTTTTACGGAAGACCTTGATGTGGCGGGCCAGGTGCCCGGCAGAGGTTTCCAGAGTCAGCAGATACGCATCGACCTTGCCCCTGAAATATCGCCAGAAGATCAACGAAGGGATGGCCACCAGCAACCCAAAGGCCGTGTTGTACAGCGCAATGGAAATACCGTGGGCCAGCTGCGCTGGATTACCTCCGGTAGAACCACCCGGTGCTTGGGATCCAAAAATCTCAATCATGCCGACCACGGTGCCAAACAGCCCCATTAGCGGTGCGGCGGATGCAATGGTGGCCAGCGCACTCAAACGCAACTCGAGCCGGTGGGCCACAATGCGGCCCGTGCTTTCCATGGTCGCGCGCAAATCGTCTTCGGTGCAGCGGGGGTCGGCGTTCACTGCCCGCAATCCGCTGGCCAACACCTCGCCCAGAGCCGAGTTTTTCTCCAGCTGGGTTACGACGTCGGGGGCTGGGATGGCGGTGCGGGTGACGTTCAGTACTTCATCCAGCAAGCGCGGTGGCGCTACCTTACTGACCTTGAGGCTGATGAAGCGGTCGATAACGATGGCCAAGGCCAATACGGAGCAGGCAATGAGGGGCCAGATGGGCCAGCCAGCGGCTTGTATGATGGAAAACAAATGGTCACTCCGTACAGATGCAATGCCCGCCGATTATGGCGTATGCCGGTGACCCACAGAACATGTGGATAAGTTTGTGCAAAACTATCGCCCCAACCGTCGCCAAGCCGCATCAGCGCGTGGTTTTGACAAATTGATGACAAATTCAGCACCTAAAAACCCAATGAAATCAATAGCTTATTACGCCACGTCGTGCCCTGCGCAGGGTTTCCAGAGTAGCGAGGGGGAAGGGCGGCTTCTGTGGAGAGTTAGCAAGCACTGTCGGCTGGGGGCTATGAGAATGCAAGATGTTTGAGTTACCGCAGACTTCAGTATCGACTGCGCGCGTGTGGCAGGTCGGAGCACTTTGCCGCGCTATAGCCGACGCCATGGATGCCCGCTTCAATCCGGTCACCGTGGCTGGCGAGATCAGCGGATTTACCCGTGCCGCCAGTGG
>Ga0105048_10020782_pt1 | contig 10015 bp, 11 predicted proteins | sample MAT05_FD_78382 | JGI IMG/M metagenome (GOLD analysis project Ga0105048, IMG submission 78382) | Freshwater microbial communities from Lake Fryxell liftoff mats and glacier meltwater in Antarctica - MAT-05 | ecosystem: Environmental > Aquatic > Freshwater > Ice > Liftoff microbial mat | place... | reverse complement strand
GCGGGGCGCGCCGGTGCCGGTGCTGATTCAGCGGGGCGCGCCGGTGCGGACGCGAGCGCCCGGAGGATGCCCGGGGCGAGCAGGTCGGCCTGCCAGTGGCGCAGGTCGGGGGTTTCGTACAGCTCCTCGACCGACGTCGGCATGCGACGCGCGATCGTTTCCAGCTTCTCACGCGAACAGAGGACTCCAGGGTCCAGTGTCAGCGTGGTGGCCACGTCGTCGCGCACCGCGCGCAGACGGGCCGCGCGGTCGTCGAACTCCGCGTCCTTCTCCCAGCGCGGCGCCTTCGGGAACTTCGGCAGCTCTGCCTCGTCCAGTGCCATCGCCCGTGCCACGCAGGCCAGCACCACGTCACCGCGCTGATCGAGCACGCCACGCGGCATCCCCTTGATCACGCCGAGTGCCTGCTTGGTCGTGGGCTGCACCCGGCAGATCTCGAGCAGCACGTCGTTGCTGACCACACGGAACGTCGAGCGGTCCAGCTCCTTCGCCACGCCGTCACGCCACGGCACCAGCTCGCGCAGGATCGCCAGTTCGCGACGCTTCAGGTCACGCGCCCCCTTCACCTTGAGGAACTGCAGCGACATATCGTCGGCGGCCCACTGCGTCTGTTCGAGGCGCAGGAATTCCTCTGCCGCCCAGCCCAGCCGGCCTTTCGCCTCCAGCTCGCCATGCAGAATGTCGCGCAGTGCCAGCAGATACATCGTGTCCTGCGAGGCGTACTGCAGCATGCCGTCGCTCAGCGGGCGCAGGCTCCAGTCGGCGCGCTGAAATTTCTTGTCGAGCGCGATACCGAAGTGGAGCTCCAGCAGCGCCGCCAGCCCGAACGCCTTGTAGCCCAGCAGCTGGGCGGCGATCCGCGTGTCGAAGATGGTGCGGGTGGCCCAGCCGTAGTCCTGACGCAGCAGGCGGAGGTCGTAGTCGGCGTCGTGGAAGACGATCTCGATGGCCGGACTCTCCACCAGCGGCCGGAGTGAACCCAGGTCACCCGTCGGCAGCGGATCCACGATCGCGGTGGCGTCGCGGGTGGAGAGCTGCATGAGGTAGACACGGTCGACGAAGCGGTGAAAGCTCGCCCCCTCCGTGTCGAACGCGATGCTCGGTGCGCTGGCAATCTCGTCGGCAAAGCGAGCCACCGCCGCGGCGGTATCGAGGTACTGCATGACATGGCTGGGCGGGCGTGGCGGCATGGACGAAGGATAACCGACCTGCCGCGTGATGGCTCGCGTCGTGCCACATTTGCAGGCATGGAACACCATCTCGCTCTGCCGCATGGCCTGCTGGCCTGGGACGACATCGGCCCCCGGCACGCCGCCACCACCGCGGTGCTGCTGCACGGCTTCCCGCACGACCGCGCCTTGTGGACATCGCAGGTCGAGGCGCAGCCCTCGGCCTTCCCTTCCGTCCGGCTGCTCGTCCCGGATCTGCCAGGGTTTGGTCGCTCGGCGCCGTTGCCGACACCATCGATGGACGCGTACGCCGACACCATCGCCGCGTTGCTCGACGCCGCCGGAGTGACGCAGGCGGTCGTCGGCGGGCTCTCGATGGGGGGCTACGTCACCCTCGCCTTCTGGCGTCGCCATGCGGCGCGGGTGCGGGCCCTGCTGCTGCTCGACACCAAGGCCGCGGCTGACGGTGAAGAGGCGCGCCGCAAACGTCGCGAGACGATCGCGACGGTCGAATGTGACGGCGTCGGCGCGCTCGTGTCCGGGCTGCTCGCGTCCCAGCTCGGCCCGACCACCCGCGCGACACGGCCGGCACTGGTCGAGCGTGTCGAGGTGATGCTGCGGCGCGCGTCGGCGACCGGCGTGACGGGGGCAGTCACGGCGATGATGCATCGCATCGACTCGACGCCGACGCTCGACACGATCACCGTCCCGACGCTGATCGTCGTCGGCGAGGAAGACACCCTCACGCCGCTCGACGACGCGCGCATTCTCGGTGCTTCGATCCGCGGCTCGCGCCTCGTGACGATACCCGGGGCCGGACACCTGGCGCCGCTCGAGCAGCCCGCGGTCGTCAACGCCGCGCTGGCCGAGTTTCTCGATGTGGCGGTTGGCACCGCGCAGGTCTCCTGAGGGAGCAGCCTGCGCGGCCGGACCCGGACCGGCTCAGCGCGTCGGGCGACCGGGCGGCGTGGCGCCCTTGAAGACGTCGCGATTGATCTGCACGTATTTCAGCATCGCCGCCGGCACGTCTTCCTCGGGGAAGATCGCCGTCACCGGGCATTCAGGTTCACAGGCGCCGCAATCGATGCACTCGTCGGGCTGGATGTAGAGCTGGTCCGGGCCCTCGTAAATGCAATCCACCGGGCAGACGTCCACACACGCCTTGTCCTTGGTATTGATGCAGGCTTCGGTGATCACGTACGGCATGTGCGCAGTCCGACGATTGGAGGGCTGTGAGCGGTGCGCCGCGGGAGTGTCCCGGGGGCGCGTAACCGGTGTACACCGGTCCTGTTGGATTTACGATTTTTTTCGGCCGACGCAACCTGCAACCACCTGACGCGCCCGCCGGTTCCCCTGCCTCATGCGCGCCAGGGCGGCACGCCGTTCTTCCGCTTCAGGTCCGGATTCCACCGATACAGCGTGCAGGTGCGCCCGATCACCTGCACGACCTCGGCACTGGTCGCCTCCGCCAGGCGAGTGGCCGCCACGCGCGGCGTCTCGTCGGTCGTCTTCGCGAGCTGGATTTTCACCAGCTCGCGCGTGCGCAACGCGTCGTCCACCGTGGCGATCACGGTCTCGGTCAGCCCCTGATGGCCGATGTGCACCGCGGCGATCAGGTGATGGGCCTCGCCGCGAAGTGCCGCGCGGTCCTTGCTGGTCATGGTCATGGCAACGCCCCCGGCAACTGCAGGAATGGCCTCGGATCGATCGGGATGCCATCCCACAACCGATCGCGATCCAGCAGCCGCATGATCTGGAAATGGAGATGCGGCGCAGTGGGCGGCGCATTCCCCGTCGTCCCAACGTAACCGAGAATGTCACCCCGCTGCACACGCTGCCCCACCCGCAGCCCCGGCGCGTACCCGTCCAGGTGGGCGTAGTAGTACACGAACCGTTCGGCTGGATCGGTGGCGTAGATGGTGGTCCCGCCGAGCGCGTTGCTGGAGAGCCGGCGGATCACGCCGTCATCGGCACTGAGGACGAGCGTGCCACGCGGCGCCATGATGTCCGACGCGTTGTGCCGGCGCCCACCGCTTCGGCCAGCGGCGAAGGTGTCGGCCACGTCGCCGGGATATCGCCCGGCCACCGGGACGGCCAGCACCCTCGCGCGCAGCTCGTCCAGGTCGTCGAGCGTCACGATGCCACGCGTGTCGTCGTACAGGCGTCGATCGGCAGCGTCCCCCGTCTGTGCGGGCGCGGGCCGCGCCGGCACTGGCGCCCTTCCACCAGCGTGAGCACCTGATCCGGAACTCCGACATGAAGACAACACGATGGAGACAGTAACGCAATAAATTACCGGAAATCTACGCAACGACGTCTGCGCGCCTCGCGCTCGCCTCGGCAGAAAACCCGTCGGGATAGCGTTTGCGCAGCTTGTCGATGTTCCGCTGACCGATCTCGTCCAGCGAGATGCCGATTGCGGTGGCCATCCCGGCCACGTACCACATCACATCGCCCAGCTCCTTCACCACCTCGTCCGCATCGAGCGGCTTGCCGTGGAAGAGGTGCTTCTTGAGCATGTCCGCCGTCTCGCCCGCTTCGCCGGCGAGGCCCAGTGCCATGTTCGAGAGCTGGTCGGCCTGCGTACGCGTCCCGATGGTGCGTGCGGCGAGCTGCTGATACTCGTCGAGAGTCATGGTCGCGCGAGAGTGGGAGTGGGAGTGGGTGCGGGAGGCCGCGGGGTCGGTCGCGTGAACTTAGGCGAGGCGGACGCCGCCTCAGAAGGGCACCGGGGTGTTGCCCGAGGCGGCCGTTGCGCGTGACCCGCCTGCCCCCGACCCGCGCCGACAGGCTGCCGCCCGTCGCACGGGCGGTGCAGCTTCACGCAGCACACCGCAGCATCACTTCCCATCCGTGGTCAGCATGCCCATCGTCACCATCGTCGCCGGATCGATCCTCACGCTGCTCGGCATCCTCGGTTACGTGTTCAGCGACAGCCGGAGCATGACGGCGCTGATTCCTCTCGCCTTCGGCATTCCGATCGAGCTCTGCGGGGTTCTCGCCCTCAAGCCCGAGCTGAAAAAGCACGCCATGCACGGCGCATCGCTGCTCGCGCTGCTCGGCGTGCTGGGCGCGGCGCCCGGAGCCGTGCGCTATCTGCGCGGCCTCACCGGCGACCTCGCCGTCGCGCGCCCGATGGCCGCGCAGGTGCAGGCGGCCATGTTCGTCACCTGCCTCGTCCTGCTGATCCTCTGCATCCGCAGCTTCCGCCAGGCGCGCGCCCGTCGAGAAGCGGCGGCGCGCGGGGTGGCGTGAGCGGTCCGCAGGCACGTCTGGCGGCGACGGCATGAGCTTCGAGCCATCGCATCGGCGCGCACGACAGCCGAAACTGACCGCGCTGCTGCTGCCCCTCGCGCTGCTCGGCGTCGGCGCCTGCACGCCCGCACCGCCCGACGACGTGGCCATGGCACGACGCGCAGCCGAAGCCGCCGCGATGCCCGAAGCGATGCCCGCAGCCGATCCCCCGCTGCCGGTGGCGCGCGATACCGCCGCGACGCTCGCCGAACTGGCCCGTCGCACCGCCGCGATCGATGCCGACACCGCTGCCATGACGCGGCTGTCGCGCCCCATCGACCTCGGCGCCGGCACCACCGGCGTGCTGCTCGCCTGGCGGACCGGGCCACACTGGCGACGCCTGCGCCTCGAAGCCGACGGGCCTGGCTTCAGCACCATCGAGACCTACTGGCTGGGGACGAAGGGCCTCCTCGGCGCGCGGCAGGAGACCATCCGCCCCGGCGAACCGCCGCGTGTGGACACGAGCTGGTTCCGCGACTCGCTCGCGTACCGCTGGATCGACGCGGACGGACGCCGGCTCAACCTCGAGACACGGTCCACCCAGTACCTGGTGGAGGGGTTGCGCGCCCGCCTGTCCACTCTGCTCGAGGTTCTCGCCGAGACCACCGCACCACCGCCGCTGCCGAACTGATGGCGAACGGCGTCGGCACTCCGCGGACGCCGGCGGGTCCATACCATGTGCTGCGCCGGAGATCGACCCGACGGACGGCCGCACAGTTCGCGAATGGCGGCGGCGGCGAGCACGAGGATCGCGACGGCGCGGCGACGATGCACGGCGACTCCGGATCGTGGGGTGCCGACCTGCGGGCACATGGCACGCTGCGCGCCGGCGCCGGCCAGCGCTGGCGGCGGGTTCGGGCGTGGCGCGCTGGGCGTCAGCGCTTCTCGATGGTGAAGCCGCTGGCGAAGCGCGTGAAGGTCACCGAGTCGGTCATGCGGAGTGCCGCCCAGGTCTCCATGGCGGGGCGGAAGCTGCGCACGATGATTTCGTGGGTGCCGTCGGCGTCGACGTCGGTCACCGTGACGAGGGCGTGCAGCGGGTAGGAGAGGTCGCGCAGCCGGCCGCTGCGCACGGATCCGTTGGCACGCACGAGCACCACCCGCTCCGCGCTCTCGGTGGTGATGTCGAGGGGGCGCACGGTGAGCAGGGCGCGGAAGTCGCCGAAGCAGCCGCGCACTGCGGTCACCGCGTCACGCCGCGTCGGCGTCGCGACCGGCACGTATCGCGCGATGGCGGCGCTGATGGCGGCCGTGTCGCCGGGGGGACATCCGGCAGTCGCTGCCGGCGGCACGGCTGCCGGCGGGGAGCCGCGCCATTCCACGGGCACGGCACCGACATCGGCGTTGGTGGTGAGGTTGGTGGTGATGCTTGTGGTGGCGTTGGAGCTCGTGGCGGTGGAGCTCGTGGCGGCGCCGCGAGTGGGCGCGCTCGTCTCGGTGCTGGTTGGCCCGAGCGTCGCGAGGATTCGGCGGCCGCTCAACCGGAGCGCGCTCACCGGCGCCGTTGCGGCGCCGTCACGCAGGTGAATCGTGAACGTCATGCCGGGCTGCACCGGGCTGCGGGCGGCCAGCATCTGGTCGAAGGCGGCCGCGTTCGACACGCCGCCATCGATGCGGCCGATGTCCACCGACAGCGCGCCGTCCACCACCCGCGCCATGAACCACCGCTGCGTCCGCGGCACGAAGACTGCCCGCTCACCGAGTTCCGCGGCGATGCTGCCGAGGGCCGTGCCGGGGGGAGGAGGGAGCAGGGCGAGCGTCATCACGACACTGTCAGGCGGTGTCACGCTGACCGAGTCGGGGCGCTCGTCCGGGATCGAGTCCGGCGCAGCGGCCGTGTCGGTCCGTGTCGAGTCAGCGCGATCGGCCGAGGCCGTTCGCTCGCACGCGACGACGACGAGCGCCGTGATCGCAATCAGCCATGGACGACTCACCGCACCTCTCAGTCCAGGAACTGCAGCACCGCGGCGACCAGACCGTACCGCCACGCCACGACGCCCGCCACTCCGATGAGAATCAGGACCGCCAGCGCCGTGATCGCGCGCTGCCACTGCCGGCGCTTCCGCACCTCGCGCTCCTCACGCCGTTCCACCACCCCGAGCTTGCTGCTGGAGACACGACGGGTGTAGCGGTCGGTGCGCATCGCCTGCGCCGTTTCCAGGGCACGCCGCACCGGTGGCTCGACGGTGAACCAGAGCACCGTGCGCCCGAGCCCGATCGCGTCGCCGTCGGCGAGCCGCGTGGTCTTCTCGACCCGGTTGCCGTTCAGCAGGATGAGCGTTCCATCCTGCGGCACCAGCCGGATCGCCTCGCCATCGCGCACGATGCGGGCGTGGAGACGCGCCACCTCGGGCTCCTGCACCAGCACCGTGCTGCCCGGCTCGCGGCCGATCGTCGTCACGTCGGCGGCCACCGGGTACACGCGATCACGCCGGGCGTCGCGTAACCACCCCGAGCCGCTGCCCTCGCCCCCCGGTGCCGGCGCCTCGTTCTCGAATCGGAATTCATGCGCCCCCATCTGAATCACGTCGCCCGGCTGCAGCCGGTGGGGCTCGCCCGACAGCAGCACGCCGTTCACCACGACGTGTGCATCAGTCGCACCTCGACTGATCGTGGCCACACCGAACGACCCATCCGAGGTCACGAGGGCGTGAACCCGGAGCAGGTCGGGCTCCCGGATCCGCCATGTCGCTTCGACGCCACTGCCGATGGACAGGACGCCCAGTCCGAGCGGCCGACTCTGGTCGCCGAAGGTGAGGTGGGCCATCTGAGCGCTGAAGGGACGGCGGGGAGCTGCAGGGATCCTGCCCCCAGCACATGATTCACGAACCGGGAAGATAAACGACGACGGGCGTTTCGTGCGTCGGACCCCGTTGGGGGGTGGGTCGGTGGCGGCGCGACTCGGGCTCGGTTCTCAATCGAGCTCCGTCAACTCTTTTCGCGCAGCGGGGCCGAGCAGCAGAGAGGCAGAAGGGTTGCGCGCACGCCCCGAACTGCAGCACACGGGGGAAATGCGGCCGGTGTCCAAAAAATTCGACGGGGAATTCCCGCAGAGCGAGAAGCGCAGCGCCGCTTCGCCTGCACTCCTGCACTCCTGCACTCCTGCACTCCTGCACTCCTGCACTCCTGCACTGCACCCCTGCACTGCACCCCTGCACCCCTGCACCCCTGCACCCCTGCTGCTCCGCCCCTCTGCGTGAAAAGGGTTGACGGAGCTTGGCCCGCAACTGCCGCCCGAAGCAGTCGTAGACCGCCGCAACGAAAGCGGCCCGGGGCATGAGCGCAGCGAGCGCGAGTGTGAAAACGAGTGCGAAGACGAGTCTGCAGACGAGTGAGACGACCGAGGCATCCGATCGCGGAAGGGGTCGGACGGCGCAAACCGGGAACTTCTCATCTGCGAGTGGACACGCACTATCAACGATCCACTAACCACCGATCCTATTCGTCAACAGTTTTGTTGACGAATAGCGAATGCCGACTACTTTCCTTCCCATATGGAAGAGATGGGGACCGCACTGGTCGGATATCGTGGAATCCAGGCCGACTTGCTGCTGGCGCTGAAAAAGCACCAGCCGCTCACGGCGCGGGAGCTGGCGGCGCGGTTCGACCTCACGCCGAACGCCATGCGCCGGCACCTCGAGACCCTCGAGGCGGCTGGGATCGTCCGGCACGCGCGGGAGGTTCGTGGCGTGGGCGGGCCGGTGCACGCCTTCTCGCTCACCGGGGCGGGTGAGGCGCTGTTCCCGCGCCAGTATGCGGCGGTGCTGCTGGAGACCCTCGAGTCGATCACGGCGGAGCATGGCCGCGACGGGGTGGGTGACTTCTTCCGGCGGAAGTGGACGGCAATGGCGGCGGAGGCGGCCCCGGCGCTGCAACAGCTCCCGTTGCACGAGCGGGTGCAGCTGCTGGCCGAGCTCTGGACGTCGCTCGGGTACATGGCCGAGGCGGACGTGGACGAGGCGAGCGGATTGCCGATGCTGCGCAAGCACAACTGTGCCATCCGGGCGGTCGCGGAGCAGTACCCCGAGGTTTGTGCGACGGAGGCGGAGTTCATCGCCGACGTGATCGGTGTGCCTGCCGAGCGGCGGCAGCACATCCTGGCGGGATGCAATACCTGTGTATACGTGCTGGGCGGTGCGCAGCAGGCGCACCAGCCCACTGAGCTGGCAACGAGCAACGCCGGTGATCGGCGTGGAGAGGCGTGACACCATGAGCACTGAAATCGAGGCCCTCGTCGGCCGGGAGTACCAGTACGGCTTCGTGACCGACATCGAGGCCGACACCATCCCGCCGGGGCTGAGCGAGGACGTGGTGCGCCTGATCTCGGCCAAGAAGGAGGAGCCGGAGTGGCTGCTCGAGTGGCGGCTGAAGGCGTATCGACGCTGGCTGACGATGACCGAGCCGACGTGGCCGAACGTGCAGTACCCGGCCATCGATTATCAGGCCGTCCGCTACTACTCCGCGCCTGTGACGGCCAACCCCCTCGGCTCGCTGGACGAGGTGGACCCGAAGCTGCTGGACACCTACAAGAAGCTCGGCATCCCGCTCAACGAGCAGAAGATGCTGGCCGGTGTGGCCGTCGATGCGGTGTTCGACAGCGTCTCGGTGGGCACCACCTACAAGGCCGAGCTGGCGAAGCACGGCATCGTCTTCTGCAGCTTCAGCGAGGCGGTGCACGAGCACCCCGAACTGATCCGCAAGTATCTCGGCAGCGTGGTGCCGTACAGCGACAACTTCTTCGCCGCGCTGAACTCCGCCGTCTTCAGCGACGGCAGCTTCTGCTACATCCCGAAGGGCGTGAAGTGCCCGATGGAGCTGAGCACCTATTTCCGCATCAACGCCGCCGACACGGGCCAGTTCGAGCGCACGCTGATCGTGGCCGAGGAAGGGGCGAGCGTGAGCTATCTGGAAGGGTGCACCGCGCCCAAGCGCAGCACCAATCAGCTCCACGCCGCCGTCGTCGAGCTGATCGCGCTGGACAACGCGACGATCAAGTACAGCACCGTGCAGAACTGGTACGCCGGTGACGAGAACGGCGTGGGCGGGATCTACAATTTCGTCACCAAGCGCGGCAAGGCGATGACGAACGCGAAGATCTCGTGGACGCAGGTGGAGACCGGCTCGGCCATCACCTGGAAGTACCCGAGCGTGATCCTGCAGGGCGACAACTCCGTCGGCGAGTTCTACTCGGTGGCGGTGGTGAACAACATGCAGCAGGCCGACACGGGGACGAAGATGATCCACGTGGGGAAGAACACGAAGTCCAACATCGTGTCGAAGGGCATCAGCGCCGGCCGCGGGCAGAACAGCTATCGCGGCATGGTGAAGGTGCTGCCGAAGGCCAGCGGCGCACGCAACTACACGCAGTGCGACAGCATGCTGATCGGCAATGCGTGCGGCGCGCACACCTTCCCGTACATCGAGATCAACAACAACACGGCGACGCTGGAGCACGAGGCGTCGACGACGAAGATCGGGGAGGACCAGATCTTCTACCTGAAGCAGCGCGGCATGAGCGCGGAGAACGCGGTCAGCATGATCGTCGCCGGCTT
>Ga0105048_10020780_pt1 | contig 10015 bp, 7 predicted proteins | sample MAT05_FD_78382 | JGI IMG/M metagenome (GOLD analysis project Ga0105048, IMG submission 78382) | Freshwater microbial communities from Lake Fryxell liftoff mats and glacier meltwater in Antarctica - MAT-05 | ecosystem: Environmental > Aquatic > Freshwater > Ice > Liftoff microbial mat | place... | reverse complement strand
ATCCAATTCCATTTGGGCGACGTACTCCCATCGCTTGTATGGTTTGTAGCCCTTTCCGCGCTCCTTTCCTACTAGGTCGAAATGGGCCTCGGCCTCTTGTTGGATTTCTGAGAGGGTAAAGGTGCCAGCCTCGATCATTTCGAGGTATTTTTGAGCAGATGTGGTGTAAGAGATTAAAACGAACGCGAGCAGCGCGAGTAGGCGAAGGTGCATATAGATTGCTTTTTAGGTGAACGCACAAAGTTTTTAAAGCCAAACCGTTAACAAAGATACTACACCCTAAGGAACACTCAAGTCCATCAATTTGGCATATTGCTTACCATGTCGGGCTTTTTTTTGTTTGGGTTAGTAGGCGCGAAAATCAATAGGTTGTCCAATTTTTCTATATTTCGTCCTACATTTCGCCCTGTATTTTTTTTCAGGTTTACTGTACACCAAAGCACGATTCCGCCAACTAATGAAAAGCAAAATAACCGAGGAAGCCCTTTTGGAGGCGCTTCGTGGCGCTGCAACGGAACGCGAACAAGCATTGAAAGCATTCTTCATTGATGATCCTGCCCCTTTGGAGTGGGTCAAAAAATTTGTAGTGCGCATGAAAGGAACCCTGGAAGATGCGGAAGAAGTTTTTAATGATGCAGTGGTGTCCTTGGACAAGAACATTCAGAGACAAGCCTTTGAAAAGCGGAGCAAACTAATGTCCTATTTTTTCACCATAGCCAAAAACCAGTGGTATTTGAGATACAAAGCAAAACACCCAACCGTGCCACTGACTATTACCGAGTTTGAGTTGATAGAAACACCCTCCTCCGATTCAGTAGGGAACGAAGCGCTGTATGAGCTGCTTGACTATGGCCTCAACGCATTAGAAGAACATCAACGTGACATCCTTAAAGCCAAATACCATGAAAAAATGTCCATGAAAGAAATCGCTGCTGCATTTGAATTGTCTAGCGAGAACATTGCCAAAAAATATGTGGACCGTTTTCGGGGATATTTATTGGATCATGTAAAAAAGCACCCGCGCTACACTCAAATTACCAAAACTGATCAATAACCCATGGACAAAGACGAGCAAATACAAGTGCAGATTGAAAGATACCTCGACGGTCTGATGACTGAAGCGGAGAATGCAGCCTTTGAACAGCAGTTGCAAGTAAGCGAAACGCTGCGTGAAGCCCTGGAAGAGGAGCGCATGGTCAGAGACGCGATGCAAAGGCTTCGGGAGCAAGAGTTACGGGCAAAGCTTAAGCAGTGGCGACAAAATGCGCCCGAGCCACCAACAAGCCCAGAGCTTGTGACGAAAAAACGGTTTGGTTGGCGATTTTGGCTGGCGTTGGTGACGGTGGGGCTTTTGGTGTTTTGGGGGATTAAGTTATATAGAGTTTCTGGAGATAAAGGCAAGCCTGGTACAGGCAACCAAAACTTTCAGCAGCCTAATCCATCTGATACGAGCAATTATAAGGCCGTGCCAGATCCAACTGTAAACATTAAAGAACCTGTGCGCTCAACAAACGCTCCAAAAATGACAACGGATCCCCTCCTCCTGCGCTTGGCCAGCATACAAAAATTGATAGATTCAGAATTGGGATACATCAAAAATCAGCCACTTGCCCAAAGGAGCAACTCCCCGGCAGAGAACCCTGACTCCCTCAGCGCTGAAACGCTTGCCGCCATTGCGCTGGAAAAGGGTGAATTTGACAAAGCACTTCAATACGTGGCACAATTAGATGCCAGCAACTCAGAAGTGCGTAATATGAAAGCTCATGCCCTTTTCGGGGCAAAACAATACGCTAAAGCCACCGAGGAATTCCGTGCAGTGTCCCAAAAAAATGGCCCGTTCAAAAAAGATGCTCAATGGAACATCGTGATGTGCTATTTTGCCCAGTATCCTGACGGGCAAGAAGATTACCGCCAGGAAATCGAGCAGATACTTAAAGGCAACTCAAAATGGTTGCAGAAAAAGGCAAAGGATTGGCAAGAACGAGTGCAGAGGTCTATGCCCGCTAGGTGAATTTCAGCACTATTCAATGTGGATTGGTTTCCTACGAAGGTGAATGTTGCTCCAAAAAGGGGGGTGTGGCTACGTAGGTAAATACCGCGTATACTTGTAGCGGTGGTATTCTGCACCTTTTTGGCGAATATTTAGGAAACATATTGATAAGAGCGGTCATCGGCGGCGGCATGCGTGGTCAGATGGAGAATGCGTTCGGCGTATTATTCAGTAGTGCCACAATGTTTTAGATTTGATTCTTAACTTAATATTCGGTCTCAAATTTGGATTTAGAATTTCAAATCATCAAATGAAAATCCAAATTCGTATGCTAAACGAGGGTTTAAACTTGTTGTTACGGAATTAGCTTTTCTATTGAAAATTATAACCTCCTGTCGAAGGTTCATTGGTTTGTATGGAACAAATCCAACAATCATTTTTGCCCAATTTCTCCAATCGCCAAATATTTCTTTTAGGTTTTTCAACATTGTGTCGCTACGAAGATTTACACTAGAAAGAATATTGATTATTGCCTTTTCCTTCTTTAAATCATTAGTAAGAAATAAAAGGCTTCCACTCAATGAATTAAATTGCCCCATTCTTAAAACTTTCAACCCTAATACGGATAGGCTTTTTTGTCCTCCTATTGATAGACGGTGATAGTTTATTTCTTGAAATTCGTTTATTATCTCAATAATTTCATCTTCAGAAATTAAATCGGCATCTACGATCGTCAAATATGCTTCTCCTTGGAGCATGGTAAATCTAAAAGCATTAAAATGGAAGCAATCGCACATTTTTTTACAAATTTCGTACGATTCGTCAAGGTTCTTTCTTTCACTTTCAATGCCGGCTATTTTAGATAATCCTTTGGATAACAAATCACCGTCACCGTAAAGAGTCACTGTTTTATGTAAAAGCCAATTTGACACTTTATCAAGTTTGTTGTCAAATTTTAGTATCGAATCGAAATATTTATTGGACTCATCATTGTTTGCAATAAACATAAAGTCTTTGCCTGCTAATCTTTGTGTCAACAGAGAAATGTAATTTATGTCACCCGATTTGTAGGGTCTATTATTTTGGCTTGAATTTTTCATATTTTTATTTTTTTGTTTCGCCGAATTTCTGTTTGCCTCCACCCGACTACTATCTCCATAAAACCTCACCCCCAAATCATCATCCAATCCATCCCACCTCCCAATTCACCTTAGCACTCCCACACCCACCACCCCCGCCCAAAACCAAGGATGACCCGCTTCCGAAGAAGGTGAATTAAGCCACTCGCGTTTGGCATAACAAACTGCTTGTTGGGCAGACAACCCGTTTTTCAAATGTTTGCAAATGGCAACGGTAATCCGGCTGTTTGAAAAATCGTTCACACTCCAAAGTGTCGTCACCAATCCCCGCGCACCGGCATAGGTGAAAGCCCGCGCGATACTGATCAGCCCTTCTCCGGGCTCTGACTTGCCAAGCGCCGTTTCGCAAGCACTAAAAATGACCAAATCCGCATTGATTTGCAGATCATACACTTCTTCAATATAAAGCAGGTTTTGGTCAAGGGATTTACCTTTTTCTGGGAAAAATGCGACATACCCTCGGTCACCCGCCTGTCCGTGGGTAGAAAACAGGAGTATCTGGTAGTCCAGTAATTGAGCGCGAAAGGCCTGCTTGGTCGCTTTCGAACCGAGCAATACGTCTCCGCCCAACAAGCGTTGAGCCTCTCTTACTTCCCAGCCCGATTCGGGCAAATGGCCAAATTTCCTTTTAGCGCTTGGGTCTTTCACCGGGTATTCCTGATCGAAGGGTGCACAAGCCAATAGCGACTTGCTGAGGGCTTGTCTCCGGGGCATGCTGGCTTCGCGCAACAAAGTGGCCGAATAAGCAAAACTCGTTCGATGTTGGTTTAAGAAATACGGGTAGTCTCCAAACTCGCCGCGCACCTCTGGCACGGTGGTCAGCAGCGCATCAAAGGGCAACATCCACATAGCGCCATCAGGTACTACAATGATTATAGAATCAACCAACTTCAATTGGAGCGGAGCCACCAGTTGATGGTACAGTTCAAGGGCATTGGATTCGTAGTCTTCGAGGGCGTTTTCCCAAAGTATTGAATCCTGATGCCCTGCGGTATAGTAAGCGGTGATGCCTCGCCAAATGGTTTTTACTTTCGCGTCCAATTGGAAATTATTCGGAATTACCTGTATATCATATCGGTTTTTGCTCAGTACAAAAATGAAAATTGCGCTGTCGCCCACGAAGTATTGAGCCATTACCTCTCCGGGTTGAAGGATTTTCTGTTGTACGTCTTGCACAGAGGCTACGGGTACTCCAAAACGGAATTTGTAGTATTGATCAAACCGGGCAAGTTGGTTTTTTACCGCTGCCAAACCTTGCCTAAGTTCAGCGCAATGCGAAGTGGCGGGCATGTAACCAGTATCAGAAGGCAGCATCTCCCGAACCAGGTTTTCGGTTCGGGCGATTTCATACTCAAGGATTCGATATTTTGATTTAAGCGAGTCTGGTACCCCTTCATAACTCAACGCATCGTCTTCTCGAAATTTTGAATAAAGGTTGAATGCCCGGTTTTGTTCCGACCGTGCGAAAGCGCGTTCCGTATGCAGACCATACCGCGCAATTTCAGCCTGCATGGCCCATTCTGCAAGCCTTCGGGCATCGCGCAGCAGTTCTTTTTGTTCGGCAAAAGTTAGTCTGATTTCACGCAGCCGGTTTAAGACAGAGTCACCCAAGGCGAATACGCGCAGGGCAGCATCGAGCTGGGCGGTGTCCTGATGTAGCCTGTATTCGTCGTAGTGGAGTTTGCCGAGGTCCGTTAGGCCCGCCAGAAGCAAATAGGATGGCCGGGCCGTACTCAAGGCGCTGGCACGTACATCGTCCATGCCAGATGCCTTGAGCTGTTTGAGGTAATAAGCACGCGCTTGCACCCGATCACTGCGATCGTGATAAAAGTTGCCGATGGTTTTGTAGATGTTGGCGCGTTGCGGATGCACGGGGGGCAGATTGGCCTCATCAATCACTTCTGCCTCCCGAAAGTGGGATAGTGCGGCTTCGTATTGGCCGCGTTTGGTAGCGATCAACCCCAGGCCGAGGATGGCTGCGGTCTGGTCTGGGTGAAAGCCGTAAATGGTTTTCCAAAATTCAATAGCCGTCAAGTAGTGGGTTTCTGCAACATCCAAGGAATCGTCGTAGAATAAAGTAGCCCCCAAATTATAATTCAATGAACCGAATTCAAGATATTGATTTTCCGCCATCACTTCCCCAATTTGCAGGGCACGCCGGAACAAAGCTTTGGCATCGCTGAAGCGGTTTTCGAAATTTGCAATGGTGCCCAGGTTCATCCAGACCGCTATGAGGTCCAAGGAAGTTTTTCCACCGTTCCATGCTCGGTACAGCGCCTCACTCCTGAGCAAGTAGTCTTGTGCCGCAGCCAGATGCCCCGTTTCTATTTTTATGCTGCTGAGGTTATTCAGCAGCGAGGCGAGTTTGTACCGGGGGTCTTTCGGGTATTTGGATCGTATGGCATAAGATTTCAGGTAATATTGTTCGGCCAGTTCGTAGTTGCCGCGCTCGGCATGGGCATTCCCGATGTTGTTGTACAGACTTCCGAGGAAATTATCGGCACATCCTCCCTTTCTTCTTTTACAAACCTTTTCTGCTGCCTTTAAACTTTCCAATGCGGCGTCGGGATCGCCCGTTAAGTCCATGAGTACTGCCGCGATATTGGACAATGAGCTTAAAACCTCTTGGTCATCATCGCCTAAATGACGGCGTCTGATCTGTAAGGCACTGTCGAATTTAGCCAAAGCCTCACTTGCCTGATTGGTGTTATAGGCCACGATGCCCAGGGAAGACCATGCGGATGCCTCATACAAGGGGAGCTGGTGCTGGCGTGCGTAGGCCAGCAGTTCGTATCCGCTGGCGGATGCCGAATCATAATTGGCCGCGCTTATAAACCGTTCCGCCCGCGCTACTATTACTTCCGCAAGGGAATCCTTGGAGATTTGAGCCGCAAGCGGCTGGGAAGTGAACAAACAAGATAACAGGGTGAAAACGAGGAAGAGGAATTTCATTGGAAGCGCATATATTTATTTCACCAAAACAACTTTCGCATTAAACCGCTTGGACGCGCTATTTTGGAACTCGCTATTGTTGACTTTTGCGTAATAAGTTGCTCCAGAGGCATAACTCATAGTTGCTCTGGTCTGTCCCGCATAAGCATAGGTACGACCACTGATCAATATACTGGTGCCACTACCTGCACCATTGCTTGATCCGGTAGAGCCTTCAAATCTCCGTTCGCCAGCATCGGTGAGCCACCATGTGCCATATAGACGGTAGGTGGTGCTATTGTCATAAGGCAATATATAAGTGAAACTACCATCGGAATGGAATACAAATTGGGATTGCAACAGGCGTTGTTTGCTTGGTTCGATCCAATCATAGTTGCCCTTTAGCCAATCAAACTCTACTATTGAATTGACTCGAAAGCTGTCTCCACGCTGTGATGTAGTGCTTGCAGCCGTTTGCTGTTGTTGGTTGTAGGATTCCAAGCCTTGGACCAGAGCCTCCCAAGTGGCTGGATCGCAAGCACTGTAAATGCCGCTGATCAATAACATTACAGGGAAAGTGATGAAGAAATTCCGTAGCATAAGAACAGATTGTTTTTTTCTTGCGATCGAGTTGGATTTGTGTTTAAAATCAAGGCGACACCATCAATTTCACCGTCTTCAAAGGCTTCCCTCCGGCAGTGACTCGCACCATGTACGCACCTGGTTGGAGCGCTTGACTGTTGAACGTAATACGCGTTTCACCAGGTTTTACAGCGTCTTCAAGTAAAGTGTGTACAAGTCGGCCGTCTGAGGACAGGATATCCACCCGCACCAAAGTTTTTTGTTCCAACAAGAAGTCGAGACTAAAAGGTTCGCCAGAAATCGTCGGGTTGGGAAACAAGGCCACTTCAGCAGCAAAAGAATACGGGGTGGCATCCGGTATCGGGGTTGCTCGCTCTTCGACCGCTTCATCACCGAAACCGCTGCCTCCTGGGCGGATTTGGGCGATTCGGGTGGCGTATTTTTGGTTGGTGCTACCATGGCAGACCGCCGTCCAAAGCCGCGGTGCTGTGGTAGTATTTTTCTTGCGAGCAATGCCGGTATAATCACCCCAACGCGACTTAACGGCGTTGTCCAAATTGACAAACCCTGCACCATTTACGAACGAAACAGAGTTTGGGGAAGCCGTATTGGAATCATCCACCTCTATCACTGCAGCACTTGGGAAAACGGTGCTGTTGGTGTAGAGAAAGCTGATCATGGCCGACTTGTTGTTCGTGGAAGTGCCAGACCAAGCCACCGAGGGCCAGGCAAAGTCCCAATTAGAGGAGCCAATTTGGCGGGTGGTTAACGCCTTGGAACTCACATTGATGCGGTGGTAATGCACTCCCGTCCAAGGGGTGCTATTGTATCGTGCCGCAAATACATAGTGTGCAATTCCATCCTGATAAAAGCCGCTTTGAATACGCGGGTCGCCGGAGTCAAGGCGTTCGGAGGTGTTTTTTTGGAAAGCATCGTTGCCTTTAAGGAATGTTGGGGTGCTAATATCGTATTTAACTAGTTTTTCATCACTGGCCGTCATGTCTTTGGTAAGATCAAAAAACAAGGTTTTGGAACTGCTGTTGGTAGCATGGGCTACCAGATAGCATCCTGGACCATAATTGCCCTGGCCACCCCAAGAAAGCGGCATGATGGTTTGCGGGTACCCTGGGATGTTGTACCAATATTGCCATTGGAGCGAAGCATTGCCGCTGTATCCGCCCGATTTAGTAATTTGATAAATGAGTGCTTGATTGAAGCTGCCGTTGGTGCCGTTGGTGTAAAGGTTGCCTGTTACGTACACCTCGTTGTTTGACACACCAACCCTAGGATAATCGAGCCAGCAATTGTTGTTAAGCGGATTGCCCGTCAAGTAGTATTTATTCCAGGCCTGGGTAGGGTTATTTGTTTTAGAAAAAGCGATCAGCACCTTCGAGGTACTAGAGGTGTTACCAACTAAACAAACGAATATAAATCGGTCGGAACTACTGTCGTAAATCACTACTGGGTCAAAGAAATGATTACTCACGCCATAATTGCTGCCTTGAAAAAAATCGTAAAGGGTTGCCGAAAGCAATTGGTTGCCGCTGGTATTGTAGATGGCGATCTTACTGTTCATGGCCGATACAATATATCCTCCATTGGAAATGGCAATGGTGTTGTCGGGCGGAAACCCCTCGTTTAGTGCGGTGGCGTTAAAGCCCGATACTACAACCGGGTTGGCACCGGCAAATTCAGCAGCACTGGCTTGTGGGCCTTCACCAAACGCAGCGGCATTTGCCATGTCTTTATGTTTAAGCTGGTCAAGGCGCTCATCCTCGGCTGGGTCATGGGGGACGGTTTGATCGTGTATGCGCCGGGTCTCTATGCTACGCATCAAGGATTTGGGTTTTCCCCCGGCACAATCACCCCGGCAAGCGGAGCATATTGTACGTCGGAACAGCTTGCAGCCGGTTCGTTATCCGAATGGGTCATATCGGAGGGCATAGGAGCTTTGGAATGTTGCGCTATGAGCGCGGAACAAGACAGCAAAAGGGCTGCAAATGCAAGCGGTAAGGCAATTGTCAATTTCATTGTTTAGCGTTTTTTTTGTCAAATGGAAGTTGTGGCGCATTGTGCAAATCCACTACATAACCTTTAGTATTGAACGGTGGGATTTGGTACCCAGTGAAGCTGGATAAAAAATGCGCAGATTGAATGCCCATCCTTTTTTAACACGCTCTTAGTCCACAATTATTAATTTATATGTTGACGCGACCTTGTTCTTTTCTTTTAAGCGGAGAAAATATATTCCACTTGGAAGATTTCCGCGTTGAAAAACTATTTTTTGCCCAGAAAAATTTGCTATTTTTTGTACAATCTGGCCTTCTAAATTAGAAATAGTGATTGTTGCGTTATTAAAAACAGTTTCTGATTGTACCACTGTCTCCTCATTAAATGGATTGGGGTAGATAGTAATGCTAGCAGAAGGATAAAAATGATTTTCTGTTTCGCTGATTATTACATCATAACATGCTGATGTATCTGCACAATCATTTTGAGTTATCAACACAGCATAGCTACCAGTTATAAGGGCTGTAAAACTCTTATTCACTGCTCCAACTATGGTCGCAAACCCATTGTTGCAATCCAGCCATTGGTAGCTGGTGGAATTCACATTTGCAGTTAAAATATTATTGTCTTGTTCTACTGAAGTATCAACGGTGTTTACATTGATAATCGTGGTAGCGGTGTTCTGACAACCCGTCGCGGAATTTGTTCCCGTAACAGTATAGGTGTTGGTTGCTGTGGGCACAAAGGCAACTCCATTCGTTGCTCCACCTGACCATGCGTAAGCATTAGCATTGCCACTTCCAGTCAGAGTCACGCTTTCTCCAGCACAAACCGTGTTTGCTGAGGCATTGGCGATAACCGTGGGCAGTGGGTTAACTGTAACAGTCGTGGTAGCCGTGTTCTGGCAACCGGTCGCAGAATTTGTTCCCGTAACGGTATAGGTGTTGGTTGCTGTGGGCACAAATGCAACTCCATTCGTTGCTCCACCTGACCATGCGTAAGCATTAGCATTGCCACTTCCAGTCAGAGTCACGCTTTCTCCAGCACAAACCGTGTTTGCCGAGGCATTGGCGATAACCATGGGCAGTGGGTTAACTGTAACAGTCGTGGTAGCCGTGTTCTGGCACCCCGTCGCGGAATTTGTTCCCGTAACGGTATAGGTGTTGGTTGCTGTGGGCACAAAGGCAACTCCATTCGTTGCTCCACCTGACCATGCGTAAGCATTAGCATTGCCATTTCCAGTCAGAGTCACGCTTTCTCCAGCACAAACCGTGTTTGCCGAGGCATTGGCGATAACCGTGGGCAGTGGGTTAACTGTAACAGTCGTGGTAGCCGTGTTCTGGCAACCGGTCGCAGAATTTGT
>Ga0105048_10020778_pt1 | contig 10015 bp, 8 predicted proteins | sample MAT05_FD_78382 | JGI IMG/M metagenome (GOLD analysis project Ga0105048, IMG submission 78382) | Freshwater microbial communities from Lake Fryxell liftoff mats and glacier meltwater in Antarctica - MAT-05 | ecosystem: Environmental > Aquatic > Freshwater > Ice > Liftoff microbial mat | place... | reverse complement strand
CGGGTTCGCAGCCGAAGCCGTATCGGGCGACCATGGCGCGGTGCTCGCGAATTTCTTCGTCATCCACCTGCACGACGATACCGTTCATCACGTCGATCGCCCGCAGCGCCTTGGGCAGATTGACCGGACGCCCGATCTCAATAGCGCTGGCGATGGTATGGGCGCGGTAGCCAGCCTCGTTCATCTGGCCGTAGTACTGGTTGACCTTCTCGCGATCGAAGTTGCCGTCGTTCCAGACCACTTTCTGGTGGTTCACGATCTCGTACAGCGTATTGGCACCCTTGGCATTGACGATGCACAAACGCGGGATGCGCTTGATCAGGCCAAGTTCCAACATTTCTGAAAACGCCTTCCCGAACGCCGAGCAATTCCCCAGGTTTCCGCCGGGCACGATGATCCAGTCCGGCGATTCCCAGCCCAGGGCTTCGAGGATGCGGAACATGATCGATTTCTGCCCTTCGAGGCGGAACGGATTGACCGAGTTCATCAGGTAGATGCCCATCTGCGGCACCTGCGTGGTGATCTGGCGGACGCGGTAGAGGCAGGCATCGAAATCGCCTTGCACTTGCAGCGTCATCGCGCCGTAATCGAGCGCCTGCGACAGTTTGCCAAAGGAGATTTTGCCCGATCCGATGAAAACCACGCCCTGCATGTCGGATAGCGAAGCGAACATCGCAAGCGACGCCGAGGTATTGCCGGTTGAAGCGCACGCGACGCGCTTGGCCCCCACCATCTTCGCGTGCGTAAACGCCGCCGTCATGCCGTTGTCTTTGAACGATCCCGAAGGATTCAATCCTTCGTACTGAAGCATCACGCTGCCGGGCTTCATGCCGATGTGGCGCGCAAGCAGCGTCGCGTTCTGAAGCATCGTGCGGCCTTCGCCGATCGACACCACCTCCGCCTCGTCGCGGAAAAACGGCATCATCTCCCGAAACCGCCACACCCCCGAAAAATCGAGTCGGCCTTCAGTCTCCGAACCCTTGGTCGCCCAGCGGTGCTCAAAATAGTTGAGCGACTTGGGCACCGGCAGGCGCGACCAGTCGTACTTGATATCCAGTAACGACCCGCACTTGGTGCAGGCGATACGGACTTCATCAACGCCATAGGTGGTGCCGCAGGCGGGGTTCAAACACTGCTGATAAGCGCGGTCGGTCATGTCAGGATCGGATTATCAACAAGATCGGGAGAAAACCAAACCAAGGCGACGGTTCGCTAGCGGATCGAGCGGCGTTTTTCGCGTTCGGCGTCGCGCCTACGCTGGTTTTCGGTGGCGCGGCTCAGGGCGCGTTTTTCGGCACCGCTCAGGCTGTGCATGCCGCGCTCGGCCACCTTCGCGAGGATGCGGTCGACTTCCTGCTGCTCGTCCACTTCCGCCTGCTGAGCGCGATCCTTGTTCCACTGCTTGAAATTCTGCTGCTGCCTCAACAGGAATGGCCCGGCGACCCACGGGGCGAGAAAGCCGAACGCCAGCCCGCCGAGGTGGGCGGCGTCGGAAAAATTTCGGTCGCCGACGGTGGTCAGCACGTACAGGATCGCCAGCAGCGCCGCGAAGACGCGGATGGGGATGATCATGAACAGGCGGATTTCCGGGTACAGGTACGCCACCGCCCCGATGGTCGCGAGCACCGAACCGCTTGCGCCGATGAGATAGACGCCCCACTGGCCGGTGATCGTCACCATGAGCAGGTACACCAGCCCCGCCGCGATACCGCCGAGCGTGTAGAAGCCGAGCGCCCGTTTCCAGCCCCAGCGTTGTTCCAGCGTGGGGAGGAAAAAGTACATCGACAGCATGTTGAAGAAGATGTGCCCGCCGTCGCCGTGGAGGTATTGGTAGGTCACCCACCGCCACACCTGCGCGAACTCACCGTACGTGGAGAAGCGCAGCCCGCCCCAATCGAGCGCGAAAATGTAAGGCGTTTCAAAAATTTTCAGCAGGAAAAACGCCAGGTTCACCGCCAGCAGCACGATCACCATCGGCGTCATCGGCGGAAACCGGATCTGGATGCGGGACGAGCCCGAATCGCCTTGATTGTAACCGCGGTCTTGCCAGCCCATGCTCGTTACTCCTGCTTGGCGCGATAGAACCGCTCGTACAACAACAAGGTCGCGATCGACTTGCTGTCGATGATTTCGCCCGTGCGGATTGCATTGACGCAATCATCGAACTTCATTGGCGACAACTCGACCTGTTCGCCTTCGTCAAGGTGCGTCGTTTGCTGCGTCAGCCGGGTGGCGACGTAAATGTGCATTTTCTCGGTCAGGATGCCCGGCGAGGCATAAAAGCTGGACAAGTGCGTGAGCTTGCCCGCCAGATACCCCGTCTCCTCCAGCAGCTCCCTGCCAGCACAGTTAATGGGGTCTTCCTTCGGTTCCAAGGTGCCGGCGGGCAGTTCCAGCAGGTATTCGCCGACGGTGTAGCGGTAATTGCGGATCATCAGCACCGTGTCGTCCTCCAGGATGGGCAGGATGACCACCGCGCCGGGGTGGACGCAAATTTCACGCGTATGGCGTGAACCGTCTTCCAGCGATTTCAAATGGTGCAGCTCGAGCCGGATTTTTTTGCCGGTGTAAAGCACCTGTTTTTCAATAACATCGAAGCTCATGCCCGGGATTATACAGTTGAACCGCCCGGCGTCCTGTCTTGGCGCGCAGGGGGAATTGCAAACAGGGGCAGGATGCGTATTTAGGGTGCTGAATGACGAACGGTTTCCAACTCGCCACCCTGCTTCTCCAGATCGCGACGATCCTCGCGCTCAGCCGCGCCATGGGAGTGCTTTTCGCGCGCCTGCGCCAGCCGCAGGTCATTGGCGAGATGCTCGCGGGCATCATGCTCGGGCCCAGTCTGCTGGGATGGGTCGCGCCGGGAGTCTATCTCACGCTCTTTCCGAACTATTTCGTCGACGGAGTAGTCCGATCGTCGGTCGACTATCTCGACGCGCTCTCGCAGGTGGGCGTGGTCCTGTTCCTGTTCATCGTGGGCCTGGAGTTCGACCCCGCGATGATCCGCCAGCGCGGACGGGCGGCGATCGCGATCTCCGCATCCAGCATTGTCGTCCCATTCGCGATGGGTTTCGGGCTGGCGTACGGGCTTAAGTCCTTCTTCGATTCTGAACAACAGGCGAATTTTCTCCCCTCGGCATTGTTTGTCGGCGCCGCCATCAGCGTGACGGCGTTTCCGGTGCTGGCGCGCATCCTGGCGGAGCGGAATCTTCAGCGAACGCCCCTGGGCGTGATCTCCATCACTGCGGCCGCGATCAATGACGTGCTGGCGTGGGTGCTGCTGGCGGTGGTGGTCGCCATCACGGGCAGCGGTGGGTCGCAGGGACCGCTATGGAAGCTCGGACTTACCGCAGCGTACATCGGGGGCATGTTGCTGGTGATCAAGCCGCTGCTTGCCCAGCTCAACCGCCTCTTCGACGCTAGCGGCAGGCTCACCCACAGTGTCGTGGCGATCGTGTTTCTCGTGCTGCTGCTATCGGCGTTCACGACCGAAAAAATCGGCGTCCATGCGCTGTTCGGCGCGTTCGTCGCCGGCTTCATCATGCCTAAAGGGTCAGACTTTGTGCGATCCCTGACCGAGCGGCTGGAAGATTTCACGATCGTCTTTTTGCTCCCGATCTTCTTCGCCTACGCGGGCCTCAGAACGGACCTGACCGGCATCTTTAACGTGCAGGACGGTGCGGTCACGCTGCTGATCATCGTTGTCGCGTGCGTCGGAAAGATCGGCGGCGCCGGGGCTGGCGGGCTGCTGAGCGGGCTGTCGAAGCGCGACGCGCTGGGCCTGGGCGTGCTGATGAACACGCGCGGACTCATGGAATTGATCATCCTCACGGTCGGGCTGGAATTGGGCGTGATCAGTTCGACGGTCTACGGCATGATGGTGATTATGGCGCTGGTGACGACCGCGATGACCGCGCCGCTGCTGTCGCTGGTACGTCGCGGCGGCGTGCCCGACGCGGTCCGCTCGACGCAGGACGACAAAATTTACACCGTGCTCATCCCGGTCGCGCGACCCGAGTCCGGCGGGCCGCTCCTGGAGGTCGCGGCGCACCTCGCCGGGCCCGAGCCTAAGAATCGCCGGCTCGTGGCGCTGCACCTGGACCGGATGAGCGGCGCGGACCTGTACCGCGGCGTCGCTGGCGGGATGGCCCACCCCGCCGCCGCCGAATCGCTCGCGCCCCTGCTTGAGCAAGCGGAGGAACGGGGAATTTCGGTCGAACCTCAGAGCTATTTCAGTCGCGACATCGCCAGCGACATCGCCCGGCTCGCGCGGTCGACCAATTCCGACCTGGTCCTGATCGGCCATCACACGCCCGTCTTCGGGCGCGCCCTGCTCGGAGGCGTCGTACACCGCGTGCTGACAGGGACCGATTGCGATGTCGCGGTGTTCGTCGATCGTGATTTCCAGCAGCCTCGTCGAATTCTCGTCCCGTTCCTCAACAGCACGCACGACCGCCTCGCGCTGGACATGGCAGGTCGCATCGCACGCGGGACCGGCGCCGCCATCTCCATTATCCATGTCAGCAAGACCGGCCCGGACGACTCGGCGTCCGTGGCGATGGAAAAATCCTTCACCGACCCGACGCAGAAGCAAAAGGTCGGCATCAAGGTCGTCCACGACGATTCCCCGATCGAAGCCGTGCTGAACGAGCTGTCCGGGCACGACCTGGTCGTGATCGGCGTGTCCGAAGAGTGGGGTCTGGAATCCAGCCTGCTTGGTTTCCGCGCCGAGCGCATCGCCACCGAAAGCCCGACGAGCCTGCTGATCGTGCGTCGCTACCAGCCTTCGGGCGTGTGACGCGCGACGAGGACGATTCAAAAAGCTGAACCCGATTCGGGTGCATCTTGTCGTTCAGCATGAGTTTAAGATCGACCCTTCGCGAATTGGTGCCATCCCCGGATTGTCCCTACAATCGCACGGACACAAAAAGACGCACGGGCTCGCGCCTGCGGCCTTCGAGGAACAGCAGTTGAGCACAGCGACAGATCAAACCCAGACGTTTTCCCTCCTCGGCGGCGAGAAGGATTTCGATCAGCCGTTCGACGTGGAGTCGGAGGAGATGATCGTCAACATGGGTCCGCAGCACCCGTCAACGCACGGCGTGCTGCGGATCGAGCTGCGCACGGATGGGGAATCGGTCCTCAGCGCCACGCCGCACCTGGGGTATCTGCACCGCTGCAAGGAGAAGATCGGGGAGAACCTCCCCTACTACCAGTTCATCGGTTACACCGACCGCCTGGACTACCTGGCGGCGATGAACAACAACCTCGCCTGGTCGATGGCGGTGGAGCAACTGGCGGGGATCAGCGTGCCGAGGCGGGCGGAATTCATCCGCGTGATCGCGGTGGAATTGAACCGCATCGCGTCGCACCTGGTGAGTTTTGGAACCTACGGGCTGGACATGGGCGCGTTCACGCCGTTCCTATACGCGTTTCGCGAGCGGGAATACATCCTGGATTTGTTTGAGCAGATGTGCGGCGCGCGGCTTACATTGAGCTACATCAATATCGGCGGCGCGACGTGGGACTTTCCGCCGGGGTTTGCGGACAAGCTGATCGAGTTTCTCGACTACTTCGAGCCGAAGATCGACGAATACAACCGGCTGCTGACCTACAACCACATTTTCGTCAAACGCACCGCTAAGCTCGGCGTGATCAGCAAGCAGCTCGCGATCGACTGGGCGCTCTCCGGCCCGTGCATCCGCGCCAGCGGCGTGCCGATGGACCTGCGTCGCGATCGTCCCTACAGCGTTTACCCGGAACTGGAGTTCGACGTCGTCGTCGGCAAAGGCGAACTCGGAACGCTGGGCGATTGCTGGGACCGGTACTGGATCAAGATGGCGGAGATGAAACAGTGCTGCCGGATCATCCGCCAGTGCGTGGCGATGCTGCCGGACGGGTTATTCCGCGCCAAGATCCCCCGCAACATGAAAGTGCCCGCAGGCGAGATCTACGTCGAGGCGGAGAACCCGCGCGGGCATCTTGGTTTCTATATCGAAAGCCAGGGCGGCACGATCCCGTACCGCGTGAAAATCCGCGGTCCAAGCTTCGTGAACCTTGCGGTGTTACCGGAACTGGTGCGTGGTGTATTGATCGCCGACATACCTGCAATTGTAGGCTCGATTGACATCGTCATGGGAGAGGTGGACCGCTGACATCTCTTGACCCACTGGCGTGGCGCTTAGTTTTTCGCAAGTCGATATGTTTGAAGCAGTTACGACTCGACAAATGCAGCACTCCGTTTCGTGAATTTTTGTACAAAGTCTTTCAAGTCGGGTGCTTGGATTGCACGATACTCGCCTTAGATGATTGCTCGCGCGTCCCTCGAAACAAGAGGTTAATCGGACGCGTTGGCACGAATGGAAGGTCGGGTGCAGTTCCGTGGGTCGAAGAAGAATGCTTGTTTATTATGAACGTCCGCAAACGTTGGCGAACCTGAAGCTGATCGTTGGGAAATCCGTCGAGCTGATTGCCGCCGGCGATTTGCCTACGTTGGAGGCGGCGATCCGGTTGTACCAGCACGTGGACGCAATCATTGCCGAAAAAAGCTCCGCGCGCTACACCGCCATCGCCACTTTGCGGCTGGCGGAACAGAATCAATCGGGTGCCAAACGCGTGCTGCTGGTCGAGCATGACGCAATGGCGGGCGTCTACGACGCGGTCCACGACCGGACGGTGACAGCATTGCTGTTTATGCCGATCAACCCGGAACAGTTGCGTGAAACGCTCCGCAGCACCGTTCCTGAAGCCGCGCCGATCGAAACCACTGTCCGCCGAGTGCCGGAGAACGCTCAGCACATGACCGGTGATCGTCGGATCAGCAACACGCCTGCCCGCGTGCTCTAACCGCTGGATCGTGCTATAAAAATCGAACTACCCGCGACGCCGACGCAGAAACCGGCGATGCGGGCTGCAACGCCGCAGAGGTGCTTCACAATCCCTTGGTCGGGAAGGTGATCGAGCTCTCTGCGGCGTTTTCTTTTCGCCGCAGGTTGTTGCGGGCTTTTTTTGGTCGATCGAGCAAAGACACCCGCTTCAAGATGCGTCGCTATATCGACGCGTCCGACGAATCGCCTGCGTACCCCACGACCGCGATCTTCAATCGATCCGCCAACTCCAGCACTTTCGGTTTCTCAAGGATGATCGTCGTCCGCGGCGTCAGCACCAGGCATGCGGCACCGGCGGCCTTGAGCTTCTCGATCGTCGTCAGCCCGACGCTCGGCACGTCGATCCGCATGTCCGCGTGCGTGTTGGCGACCTTGATCAGCGTCCACCCGCCGCGCGGACACAACTGCCCCGCCCGCTCGATCATGCGGTCCGTCCCCTCGATCGCTTCCACCGCCAGCACATTCTGGTCCGCGATCGCGATAGCCTGGCCGATCTCCAGCTTGCTGATCGTCCGCGCCAGCTCGTAACCAAACCGGATGTCCGCCCACTGCGACTCGGTGGGCTGGCGGCGGGTCATCACGCCGGCGGTGGCGAGGTGTTCGGGGCAATACTTCGTCGAATCGCTCAACGGAAATCCTTCCGCTTCCAACGCATTAGCGACGCTCTGTAGCAACGTCTGATCCCGCTTGTCCCGGCGGATCTGCTTCAGGAACAGACTCAGCGTCCGCAGATCGGGAATATATTGTACCAGCGTCCACTTCTCATACAGCCGCGCCTTGCGAACCCGGCCGACCATGATCGCTTCGTCGCAGCCGTACTTCCGAAGCGTCCGAACCCACGAGCCCAGCCGCGTAATCCCCACCGGATGATATGCGTCAACCTCGTCCCTCAAATCCGGCCAGGCGCTCCCCCGCAATGCGACCGCGACCACGCGCATTCCCGCACGCTTCGCGCCACGCGCCACCAAGAATGGGAAAATGCCTTCGCCGGCGATGATGCCCAGGGTGTGAGGCATGAGTGGAGTGTCGAGTGTCTAGTGTCGAATGTCGAATCAGGTTCAGCCGATTCGACACTCGGCATTCGATACTCGACATTCTCAAGTCACCGCATGATCCAGGTCTCGTGCGTTTTGCGGATCGGATCGATGCCTGGGTAGACCTCATCGCCGGAGACGGCGTAGTCGAGTTGGAGGGTTTTGAAGAGGATGACCGGCTTGCCGTCCTGCCCGACCCAGGGCTTGCCGGCGGAGTCGGTGAGCTGAACGTTTTCGCCGCTCAGGCCGCCGATGAACAGGCTGAAGCTGCCCATTTCGGCATTGGGTTCTTCCCAGATCGCCACGCCGTCTTTGGCTTCATCATCCCCCACGCGAATGACGTCGGCGACTTCGATCGGCGTTTCCAGCAGCTTGTTGCCGGTGCGCGATTTGATCTTGTTAAACACCGCCTTGGACACGCCCTTGTCGGACCGGATCGCTTTCCCGTCCTTGGTCACGAGCGTGAACATGGGGAGAAAATCCTGCTCTGTGTCGGTTTTGTTGGTGACCGTGTAGGTGAAATACCAAAACGCCTTGGGAACAGGCGATCCGGGAATTTCGACGACAATTCGCCGCGGGTGGTTGTATTGAAGCTTCAGTTCCCACGAAACCGGGTACTTGCTGGGCTCCGGATACGCTGACGCGAGCCGGGCGGCGACAACAATCGTCGCAAAGCATGCGACGGGGAATGCAAAACGCTTCATCATCATGGTGCGGTTCCGGGTAGTGGTTCGGTGGTTACTTCGAAGGACTTAAACTCCGCTTGCGGCTTCGGTTGCGGCGTCAATTTCGGGCTTGGCTTGCCCGGCAACCCAGTCGTGTTATTGTCCCGCTGCGTGAGTGGACTGTCAAATATCTTCCGTTGGCGCGACGGCAAACGCGACGGGGAGCACCTCCACATCCGGCTGATTGAGCCCGACGAAACCGACGAAGCCCTTCGCCTGCTGCTCGGCCAGCACGGTCGGAAGGCGGACGACGCGGTCGTCGTCGACTTCGTCCGATACGCCCGACACCGACAAATCGACCTTAAACAGACCTTCGTCGCCGTTTCCGGCGATAGAATCGTCGCGGCCTGCCTGCCTGTGGTGGCACCCGGTCGGACCGCGCTGCTGATGACCAGCACCGCCGGCTCGTCACGCCAGATCCCCGGCGCGATCGCCGGTTGCGTCGCAGCCACCTGTAACGCGCTGGATCCGAAAGAGGTCGAGATCGCGCAACTTCTGCTCGAACCCCCCGACACACGTACTGCCGCGGCGCTGCACGAGCACGGATTTTCGGAACTCGCGACGCTCATCTACCTCCAGCGGTCGGTCACCAAAATCCCCCCGCCGCCGCGCCTGCCCCAGGGGTGCGATCTGCTGAGCTACACACAAGAGAATCACGACCACTTCGCACGCGGCATTCTCGCCAGCTACGAGCACTCGCTCGACTGCCCGCTTCTCCACGGCCGGCGCGGGATCGAGGACGTCATCGCAGGCCACAAGGCCTCCGGCGAGTTCGATCCCAGCCTCTGGTTCTGTCTCATCGAACAAGAGATCGAACTCGGCGTCCTGCTGCTCTCTCCGGTTCGCAGCCACGGGCTGATGGAGCTGGTCTACATCGGCCTCGCCCCCCACGCGCGCGGCCGTCGGCTCGGCGACTACTTCGTCGACCTTGCCCTCCACTCTACCGCCTCAGAAGAACTCAAACTCCTCACCCTCGCCGTCGATGAATGCAACGCCCCCGCCCTCCACCTCTACTACCGCCACGGCCTCGGCGAAGTGCATCGCCGACTCGCGATGATCCGGCACGTCAGCTAACGCGATCCCCCAAGCCCCCTCGTCAGGACGTAACGCAAACAGCGCAGCGATCCCAAGTGCCTGCCCAACGGATCGACAGCGATGGAGCTTACTTCTTCGCCGGCGCGGCTTCCCCGCCCGGGCCGCCCTGGGTGTTCTGGTAGATGATGCCGCCGACGGAGGCGAAGAAAATCAGCATGGGCATGATGAAGGGGCTGACTTCCAGGCGGGATTCGAGGGCGCTGGTGTCGATGCCTTGGAACTTATAGATCACGCCCATGATGCCGAAAATGAGCATCAGCGAGCCTTGCAGGCT
>Ga0105048_10020776_pt1 | contig 10015 bp, 1 predicted proteins | sample MAT05_FD_78382 | JGI IMG/M metagenome (GOLD analysis project Ga0105048, IMG submission 78382) | Freshwater microbial communities from Lake Fryxell liftoff mats and glacier meltwater in Antarctica - MAT-05 | ecosystem: Environmental > Aquatic > Freshwater > Ice > Liftoff microbial mat | place... | reverse complement strand
TCCCGAACGAGATAACTGCCTGGCGTCCAAACCGGCATCATGAATTCAATTTCTGCTTTTCCATCCGTTGGCACCGAAACTTCAATATCGACCCGATGCGTTTCCGCTTGTCGAAAGGAAAGTCGATACTGAACGGTCGAAAGATTGTTTTCACCATTCTCTGCAACAGCCATCACAGTTCCACCCGAGAAGTCCCTTCCAATTATCAACAGCATAAATCCAAGACAAGTTGCTATTCGTGAAACCATTGTACCGCGATCCGGATTCATTCAAGAGCGATTTGCGAAGTTGTCAAACGTAGCTTGGTCTGCCGCCCGCGTAGGACGAGATCCAATGAGCCAAGCTACGTCCTCTCATTCTAATCCGAGAATTGAACGTCGCCACGTGCCAACGCAGAAGTTGTCAACTTGAGCAAAACCGTTCTGATGCATTGGCCTGCTTAAAAAGACTGCAATTGGTTTCCCGCGAATCACGCGAATAGCGCGAATGAGAATGAAATTGGTTTTCAAATTATCAGAGACAGGTAGCAAACGGGTCGATTGTATTGAGATTGGATTCGTGTCGATTCGTGCCATTCGCGGGCAGATTCAAACGCGAAGGGCTGAGGGTCTTGACCATCCGTTCTAGAGATATGGTAAGTATCCCCCGAGTAAAACTCGGGGGCATTGCATCGCTGCGCCCTTCCATTTTCGTCTAATCCGAGAATTGCCCATCGCCGCTTGTCACGGCGGATACTGTCGACTGGAGCAAGACCGCTTCGATGCACAGTTCCCCCAAATATCATCGGGGTGCGATTCCATTTTACGTCTTGAACGCTTACCGGCAATCGGCTCTTCCTATCCAATCATGCAAACGGTTTGCGGTTCATGTCGACGATGGTTGGGACGTCGTGCTTGTCTAACGCTTGCATGAATGCCTTTAAGCCCCGCTTCTGCTCGTACTCTCGCTCCGGTGTCGTTAGCGGAATCATCCGGTAGAGATGGACTTTCATCCCGTCGCTCCGAACGAACGAACTGTCGGCAAACAACAGTAATGTCGTAAAACGGCAACCATTGTACAGCGGCCGTGGTGGCTCTTCGTTGGCGATCAATGCTACTGGCCCACCAAGCCATGTTTCGGCGTTGTGCGGGTACTGCGCCATCTTGCGCAGCCAATACAGCGGCCAAGCCCATTGCATGTCTTTCACTTCCTTGATTTTCCAATCGCCGGGCAGGTCGATGTAGAGCTCCGCGAAGCGATACTCCTCGGAACCCGCCGGGACGTCCATTGGTTCGGCGGAAAGACCGTTTGTAAAGAGCGTCATATGCTTGCGATTGCCAGCCGGAGGAATCACATGAATACCGATCGGTAAACCAGTCGGTACGATTTGGATAAGCGACTTCTTGTTTGCTGGGCCAATCGCCTTTTCAAAATGAGCGACTACTTCATCGAAAGGCATAACCAACGGTTTGTCGGGCTTCGACGCGGCGATGGGTTTTGTGGCGGCCTTGGCAATCGATGGGCTGCTCGGACTACTTCGTACTTCCTTGAGCGTCTTGGCGCCGTGCTTACGCAGGAATTGCGACAACTTTGGATTCTTGTCGGCCCAGTCTAGTGCGGTAAAGCAGTTATTCGAATCACCATACAGTTCGAACACGCGATTCAAGTCGCAACCATGCTCGATGAGCAACGTCGCGTATTCGATTGCTGTTTCTTCTGGACGAAGATTCAGTGCCGAAATAATCGCACGATCAAGGTTTGCATTTGCTCCCCGGGAGAGTAGCAATTTGGTCATTTCAAGTTGATTCTCTGAAATCGCAGTGCTTAGTGGTTGAGAATCTGTACATGGATTTACGTTGAAACCTTCGTTGAGCATCCAGGTAACAATCTCAGTATTGTTTCGACGCGTCGCTGACGATAGCCAAGCAGTTTCGGAGTCATCAGGCGAAGTGTCTTCTCGAATAACCCACGGATTCACTCGGCAGATTTTTTGAAGCTGATCTAGTTGCTGATAACTGATCGCTGCACGAATGTCGTACGCGATATCGAGTTCATCTTCCGTCCATGATCGTTGGTCTACCAAAATTTGCCACCATTTTCCAAAGTCTTCTTCATATCCGCGAGTGTGTCCTTGATTTTTTGTTGAATCACACCGAAATCCGCTTTTCCATTTTTTGTGCCGAGTTTTACGGCCGCTTCCAATTTTTTTGCCACAGCTTGTGTGTACTTAAGTGAGTGGATCCCTTTGTAGCCATTGATGGCGTACGCCATGTTGTGCAGCTCATCGGCACCGGCTTTCGCTAACTCGTCGATTGTACCCAGTAGCTTGATGTCGTACTTCTTGAGTATGTCCTGTGATTTTTGGATGAAAGGCTTCCGTGCATCCCACGGCTGCCATGGAATTGTCTTCATTACAATATGGTGGCCGTGGATCATCGCAGGGGTTACGGTATACCCCCAGACCGTCTTTACCTTGCCAACCAGCTTTACCAGCGCTGGCGGTTTCGCTAATCCCTGAGCAGCCATTGCGTCACACCAACTGGATGCATTGTGCGCCAGCACAGAGCCCTCGCCAACCGCAAACGAGTGTACTCCCTCTACCGTTAAATTGCGAATCGGTTGATTTTCGACTTGAGTCAGCTCAATGCTCTCAATAAAAACATCTCGCCCATCGTGCGATATCAGTCGATCGCCAGGCAGTAACTCATGACTGTTTACCCATCGCCCGGATAGCTGCTTGCCCTCATCACCGTGTATGCCATAGTGCTCGGGGACTGAGCGTTTATCCAACTGATGACCGATAGCAACCCAAAACGGATGGTTTGCAGTCGATCCAATCACGCCGTTCGATGTGCGAATCGAACACCAGACGCCCGAGTAATCATTGCGATGTACTTTCGCAATCTTTGCTGCAATCCAAGCACTGGCGTCATGATCGTAGGAGCAAACAAAATCACCAACTTCTAGTTCATCTATTCGACGTTTGCCTGTGGGTGTGCTAACGAGAGTATCGGTGGCAAAGCACCAAATGTCGTCCGGAATTTGATCAATGATTCGCTTAACGGCGTTGATATCAGCTTTTGCTCCAAGAGCCTGAAGCTTCGTCAACGCGATATTGTCGAGAAGCTTTGAGTTACCTGCTTTGTCTACGATTCGAACAAAACCGGTCGCAGGCACAAAGGGTAATAGTCCAATAGTCGCCATCCAGTTCCCTTTGCTCAGCTCGTCGACCGTGACGATCAAGTCGACACCTTCGTTTATGATCGAAAGGAATCCGAGATAAACGGCGACTCCATTTGCAGTCGTCTCCGCAAAGTCCTTGTAGAGTTGCTTCTTGTATTCGATCGCAGACTGAACTTGATCGTTTAGAGGAGATGACATCTTCGTCTTCCAATAGTCGTTACGAGCTTCCGTCCATGACGTCTGCATGTATCGAAGCACGCGAAGCGCTGCATCGAATTCACTCCAGTTCTCGTCGACCCAAAATGTCAGGTCACCATTGACTGGCTGACTGTCATGCGAGACGGACCTCTCTCCCCACAATAAAGCCCTACCCACGGCGATCTTCCCGTTAGCATTTTCGAACGCAAGCAATGCCATCGGATCAAGCTCACCCAGAAACTTTTTGAACGCCTGTAAATCAAACTGTTGCGTTTTGTCCGCTAGACGCTTTGGATTCCCGGATGAATTTGGTCCCTCTCCGGAACCGGAGCCGCCGCTGGATCCGCCGCCGCCATTGGACGACTGCCCATCTGAAAGCACCGAATCGAAGATCGATTCCAGATTGCCTTGTTTTATCCAATACAGATCGACTAGATCGTCGGTTGGGTCGGTGGATTGAATCGCGTCCGCTTCACCGATGAGGTCCCAATGCACCGTCGGATTGTAGTTCCCAGCAGTGAAGCTACCGCTACCGCCGTATCCATAGCCAAAACCGTACCCGGTGCCATAACCCATCGGGTCGGTGAAGACACCGTTGGGATTCAAGATGCTCGTACCAGTCATGGTTGAGCCAGTCGTGCTAAAAGTAGACAACCCAGAAACTTTTGAGCCAGCGATACTGTCAGGAATCGTCCCAGCCGCAATCTCTCGATATATCCCGTTGAGCGATGGCGCTAACGATGGTGTCGGAAACTCGCGAGGCACTATTTGGCTATCCTTGGTGAACTGTTGCAACGCTTTTGCCTTGTCCTCGCTACGAAAATCTACCAACTCAGTTGATGTCCAATTTTCTCTGGCGTCGAAGTACGCTTGCTCAAGACCACGCTGTGCAATTGCCTTGGATTGGTCCAACGTAGCGCGCGACGGTGCCATCAATGTAAACCATGTAACCATCGCATTCGCCTGAGTTGCAGCATAGGTCATCCAAGGACTAGGTGTAAGGCTTGCAGAATAATTCATCGAGCTCGCGACAGAGTTCTTTTCGAGCATCGCAAAGGTACTGTCTAATATTGCAAGTTGATGAACATTGGTTGAGTGCAAATAGGATTCCTGAGCTCGATAGTTCGTTCCCAGCGTCGATTTCGATGTGGCGAGTATGACATCCCTCGCAATCAACTCTAGTTGCAAATTGTACCGGCTCTGTGCGATCGATTGTCGGTACGTGGTCTGCATTGTCGCATCGGTCGCAGTAAAGCCAGCTTTGGCAGCGGCTATTAGTCCCGCAAAGTCCACTGAATTTCCACCTCCGTTATTGCCACTCTCGTTCGCTTCTGCGATGACTCGATTGCGTTCAATCGTTGCAAGTTGTTCGACAAATGCAAACGCAGTCGTCGCGGCCGAGTTCGTATAATTAAATTCGGTGGTCGCTTGAAAGGTGGCAGCATTATAACTGAGTTGCGCATATTGGTTCGAATAGGACCGGACATTATTGGACGTGGAATAGCCGAGATTCCGTTTGGCAGTTGCGACCGCGTCTACGTGGGCGGATTCTAGATTATTGCGATTGGTGATCAGCGCCCAATAGACGCTAGTAATCGCGCTGAGCCAGGACTTGTTGGCCTGAGCAGCATTGACGAGGTATTGACTCCAGGGCGTTTGCAAACCGTTGTCAATCACCGAATTGGCATAAAATCTCCATGTCTCTTCCAGACCCCAATAAAGGGCATCCTCACCGGCGTCGTGACTCTGCTTGAGATTCCGTTCCGTCACCTCCGCATTGGCGAAAACGTATTCGGCCTGCGAATACGCGTCATATTTTGTTTTGAGCGCATCTGCAAGCGACAGTTTGAAATTACGTTCTGAGGTTGCAACCACGAGATCGCGATCGCGTGATGAGATAGCCAGCGACTGAGTATAAACGCGGCGGGCGGTATGTTCGACAGCACTCCAGATTCTGCCTGCATCTTGTTCTGCAGTAACACGCACGACGTTTAGGGCTTTCGATGCGTTGACGTACGCTTCGCTGGTTGGAATCCCCTCTATCTGAGACAATGCCATTTCGTAGTCGCGGGCTGCGTTGGCCAACGCCAATTCATAGGCGGCGGAAGCGGTTGAGCGCTCGGTCCGGCGAGCCGTCCATTGGACTCGCTGCTCGGCGGCGAGTTCGGATTGAGATGTGTTTGAATCGTTGGCAAGCGTATGCTGCGCTCCCACCTCGATCATCGAATAAGCGTGATCGGCCTGAGTTTGAGATAATCGCAGAACGCTCTCATGCGTCGCAAGCGAATTTGACATTTGGCGTGCGTATTGTTCGCGAAGTCCTGCGCGCTGTACGTAATATTCAGCCGTGTTTTGCAACCAATACGCCGTGGCACTAGCGTAAGCGGCATCGTACTGCGCTCTCGGCGATGTTGATGCATACGGTTGAAGCCGGGTCGCCCTAGCTGTCGCCTCAGTGATTTGAAAAACAGTCTCGGCGCCAGCGGCGTCCTCTGCGTATTCAATGTAGATAGGCAATTCGGCGTACCGAAGTGCTACCTCGGCGTTGACTCTCGCCACACTTGCATTCTCGTCAGCCGTCGCAAAGCTCAACGTATGTGCCTCGTCTGCGGTGGCGATGATTCCGTTTAGACTAAGCTGACCAGAAGCATACGATAAACCATAACTGTTTGTGATCAAGTTAACGGTAGTGACGTAGGCCATTCCGGCTTCTCCGCGTGCTGTGGCATAGTCCACGGTCGCGTCACCGTTCTTGGTCGCTTTTTGCAAGGCTGCGGCGCGTTCGGCGGCGCTGAACGTATCGTTTGCGGCATCTGCAGCCGTATCAAAAACCGTTTGTGCTGCATCTACAGCATCATTGTAATCCTCTTGGTCCCCAGTGTGGTCGCCACCGACGGTACCGCCCATGCCATATCCCCAGCCGAATCCGTACCCCCAACCACCATACCAGCCGCCCATTCCCCAACCATTCCCACCCCAACCGCCGAATCCTCCGTAACCACCGTAAGACCAGCCATACGCGGAGTATCCGAATACGTATCCTCCATAGCCTGACCAACCTCCCCAGCCTCCATACCAGCCGCCGAAACCGCCATACCAACCTCCCCATCCCCAGCCTCCATACCAGCCACCGTATCCGCCACCGTACCACTCGATCGGTTGCCAATCTTCATTCAAAGCTGTCTGCAACGCATGCATCGCGTCAGCCACTGAATCCGCTTTACCCTTGGCTGCGTCGGCCAGAGAGCGCTCTTTGTCCGCAGAGGCACCGGTTTCAGCCACTCTTGCGTCAGCCATGTTCACAGCCAGAACCTCTGTCAACTCTGCCATCGCTACTGCATGAGCGTAGTACAAGTCGTAGTAAGCATTCGTTCGGCCAATTGTTTCAATTTTTGAAGCCATGGCGACGGCTATCGAAAACGCCAATTCGGCGGCACCGACCACGGTATTCTTGGCAGCGTCGGCGGTATTCTGGGCTTGAAGCTCGTTGAGTCCCGCCATCGAGATGCTGTCTTCGAATGTGTCTTTTGCGATGCGTAAGGTATGCGCTCTCGCTGAATCCGCTTGCGCCATCTGAGCATGGTAGATGGAAATACTTGAACCAGCGTTGAAGGCTTGGTTGGTAACATGAATTGCGATCGCATCGTAAACAGTCACTTCGTAGATACCTCGGGCGGCAACACGATTTTCTCGTTGAGCAGCATCTCGGATGAACTCAGCAATTTTTCTACCGGCGATTGCGGTAATACTCGAATCGGCCAGCGTCTTGGTAGCAGTAGCCGTAGTGACTAGATAAGCTCGTTCGGATTCTGCGAACGACGCTGCCCGAGCTTTTTCTATGTTTGTGGTCGCAAGAGCCAGGGCAATAGCTGCGTCCCTGAGCGATCCTGCCTCATCCTTGAGACTGTCAGCATCGTCGCCGACAAATCGTTCCGCTTCGTCTTGCTCATCGTTAACTTTCTCTCGAGCATCTTCGGCATCCGCTTTGGAATCTGCACGAAGAGCATCGGTGTAGGCAGATCGAAGAGCATTCCATGCTGCTTTCGCGGCAGCGTTGTATGTATCGTAAGCTGCTTCCATGGCGGTGTTGTAATCCTCGCCCGCATCGCTGAGAACTTGCATGTAGTTTTCGTAGCTGATGGCTTCATCAATGTAGCTCTCCCAAGCAGTTCCGGTCGCAATAGCGTAGTCTCGGCCTGCATCCGCCTGGGCATTAAGCAACACGAGCATGGCATCGAGCAACGCGATTTGATACGTTTTTTCTGCCTCCTGGAGTGATTTCGATTGTGAATTTTCGCGATCGCTGGTTGCGTTATCGCGATCTCGCGTGTCATTGTTCAAGTTGGTGGCAGAGGTCTTGCTATTTGCCGATTGTTCAAGGGCACGATCGAGTTTTGCTTGCCCCGCGTCGGTTGCGTATTTATTCCTCGCAAATACGTTTAACTCGGTGGCATGATCTGTGGTGAGTTCATCGGCAAGCGTGCGCGTCGCGTTTGCGTTCGATTTGGCGGATGTGAGCGTATTGTTAGCGGTGGCGATTAAACCTGCGTAATTGACGTCAATGAGTCCCGCACTGGTTGCCCAAGCGACTTCAATCGAACCAAGAGTGGTATGAAAAACCGTCCAGGGGTTTGAACTGCTGGAATTCCAAGAGTTCATTGCGGTCGCGTATTCGCTTGCCGTAGCCAGTTTGAAATCCCTGGAACTGACGGAGTCCGCATTTTCTTGTACACCCACGAAAACGACTTGTTGGATCTCATACTCTTTTTCGATTGGAGTGACAATGATTGTAAATTGTAGATCCGAATCCGAGTATGAATTAGAGCGAACTCCTTGGGCGGCCATTGCAGAGATAGCGTATTCGTACTCACCCGTCGACGATGCATCCGCCAGCACTGCACCATCTGCAGCAGCGGCATTGGCGTCGCTCGCTCCACGGTTTTCTTTAGCTTTTTGATAGTTATTCCAAAGATCCATCAACGCAGAGGTCGAAGCGGCACCGTTGAGGACGTTAGCAACGGCAAGATCGTGATTGGCTTGGTTGAGTGCTTTCGCAAACGTGTTGTAAATGTTTGCGGCGGCGGTAATAGGTACGACGACGACGCTCCAAGCCCAGGGATAGCGACGGTCTGCATAGTTATTTCCACAGGTGTTGCGTGTTACGATAAACTGGCGAGCGTCGACCATGTCGGTGACGTATTTATGATTCGCGTCTGTTACAGTGATGGCGTAATCGTATGCTGCGTTCGCACTATTCTTTGCAAAGGTTGTGTCGTTTTGACCGGTTCGAAGGGATGCCCGGTTATCGGACTCTGCGTCAGCGGACGCTTTTTCGCGTGCGATGCTACTCGTATTTCTGTCGTGGTTCGCTTCGTGCGCATTTTGTTTGCGAAGCAGGTCAGCATCGATCATTGCAAAGCGAAAGTCATGTTGCGCACTTGCGCGGTCGATTTGCCGATCATATTCTGCATTGGCCTTTGCCAAAATATAGGCTGTATGCTTGGTCGCGAGTTGATTATAGTAGGCTACCTCGTCGTTAGCCAATTCGACTTGATAGGCTGTCCAAGTCGTATCCTCAATCGTATCCCACGCCTGGAGAGTCGTCAGTTTAGACGCTGCGTTTGCCTTCCATAGATCCACTCGAGCTTTTTCGGATCTTACTGTATAAGTTCTTTCTGCAGTCGCGATATCGACAGCAAGCACGAATTCGGAATCCGCGATTAACTTGTCACGATTAGCTGTCGAGTTGGTTTGAGAATTCGTATTGGTGTTGCTGGCGTTTTCTAATTGGGTGGCGGCCCCGGCTTCGAACTCATTCTTGGATTTATCATAGTCCTCTTGTGCAGCGATAGCGGCGTCCTGATACGCTTTCCACAGGTCGGCCATAGCGTACGCATGTTGCTTCAGCAATGGTGCCACAGCATGATCGTACGCATTCCTCGCTGCGGAAACGTCTTTGTCTCTTGGCTTGCCGGCTGTATAGACGGCAAAAGAGTAGTCAATGGATGCAACACTTGATTCATCGCACGTGCATCCCTCGTGATTCGTAGCGTTGGCGAATGCGTTACCAGCCGCTTCCACGGCGCTGTTATAGGTGTTGTTTGCAGTTTCGATTCGGACTTGGAGCGTGTTCCAAGCAGCGGTAATGGCGTTGCTTAGCGCCAAGGCTAGAGCTTGCGCTTGGGCATTGTAGCTATCCCATGCATCAGACATCTTTTGTTGTAATTCGTCCGCAAGCTGATCCAGAATGGAGTCGTCAACTTCGGAATCCTCTTCAAACTGGGCCTGCGCGTCTTCTATCGCTTGCTGATAGGTTACGTTGATTTGGGCTACACGGGCTTCATGCGCGGACTGAGCTGCTGCCTTTTGTGCATTGAGATCATTCTTCGCTTGGAGGACGTCTAAATCGTGCGCACCGGTATTTGCAGAAATCGCTTGTTGGTAGGCCGTATCTGTTTCGAAGTCGTATTCGTCTCCGGTATAGGTGGGCAGATCCATCGGTGGCGACGGCAGCGAGGAATCACTTGGAAATTCCACCCCACCCTTGTTTGGCAGACTGGGCCACTCAAACGGTTTGTATTCAAAACTGGTAGTGTCGCCGTTGAAGTTGGCCAACGAATTTTGAAGGCTAACACCTGCGGACGTCAACGTGATG
>Ga0105048_10020773_pt1 | contig 10016 bp, 5 predicted proteins | sample MAT05_FD_78382 | JGI IMG/M metagenome (GOLD analysis project Ga0105048, IMG submission 78382) | Freshwater microbial communities from Lake Fryxell liftoff mats and glacier meltwater in Antarctica - MAT-05 | ecosystem: Environmental > Aquatic > Freshwater > Ice > Liftoff microbial mat | place... | reverse complement strand
TAAAATTTTACGATGTGGTTGAGCCGGTTATTGGCGAACGGGTACCCATTCCGCCGGCCATTGAGGAGCAATTATTACTCACCAAAAAAAGCATTCTTATTGATACAAATGCCAGTGAATTAAAATCATTTTTACTGTCTATTGCCTAGTGCTGGTGCAGTTAAAATGAATTGTACAATAAAACTGAGAAAAAAAATGAAAGCTAATACTATCTTTCTATCACTTATTTAAACCAGCTTTTGCAGTTGCAATAGTTGTAATAGGTTCAACTGCGATAAGCTACAATTTGTGATAATGAGCCCATCGGCAAAGCAACGAATAGCCGGATAGATTTTCAGGAATCTATTTTAAATTGGTGCTCCCGATTTCGTTTGATGCAGACACCGACCGGGCACAGGCCGTGGTTGGTGTCTGCTTTGGCCACCAGGCGCTGCGTCAATTTGAAATATACCTAATTTCAATTGTAAAGTTGGGGTTAAAAAGTATAGTTTACTTTTACACAAAAAAGAATCAACTATGCAGGCAACAACAGCAGCATTATTGCAAAAAATTACAGACAGCATAGCAACAAAATCTTTTATCAAAATAGTGCTCGGCAATAAAAGAAACAAAGCGGCTGAAATAAAAAATATTTCAGCAAAATTAATAGCCATAAAGGACCAAACTAGCCTCAGCTTTGTATATCGCTATCCAACCAAAGATGTAACCAAAAATTTTTCAATAAAAGAAGGAACAGCATTGATAGGTAAATTACTGGAGCAAGATTTTTTTAATGCCGATGTATTTACCAGCAGCCACAATACACAGTTTTTTATAAATGAAAAAGGCATAGCAAAAATGACTGAGAAAGAAGTTAACTCAAGCAACTCCCCTACCCTTCAAACGCATGATAAGCAAAAGCAGTATGCCATAAAAGCTAACAATAATATCTACCTGCATGCATTGGGCATAACAAGTGCTGATGGACATGTAAAAAAAGATAAACAAGATAAATTCCGGCAGATAAATCATTACATAGAAATTATAGATGGCATTATAAAAGACCTTCAATTAAACCCTCCCATTCAAATAGCTGATATGGGCAGTGGCAAGGGCTACCTCACTTTTGCATTATACGATTACCTGCACCATAAAATGCAATTGCCCGCAACAGTTACAGGCATTGAGTTGCGGGAAGAGCTGGTGAACATCTGCAACGATATTGCTGCTAAGGCAGGCTACCAACAATTGCATTTTAAAACAGGTAACATAGCCACAGCCAATGTTGATAATATTGATATACTAATTGCTCTTCATGCCTGCGATACAGCCACAGACGACGCCATTTATAAAGGTATAAAAGCGGCTGCTAAAGTAATAGTTTGTGCACCTTGCTGCCATAAACAAATTCGCAAACAAATGAAACCTTTAGAGGCTTTAACTTCCATCACAAGGCATGGTATATTATTAGAGCGGCAGGCAGAAATTGTTACAGACAGCATAAGAGCTTTGCTATTGGAAATGAACGGTTACAAAACAAAAGTATTTGAATTTATAGCCACAGAACATACCCCTAAAAATGTGTTGATTGTTGGTACCAAAAGAGAAACGGGCATAGTAGATAAGGCTGATTTTATGGCAAAAATTGCAGCACTTAAAAATTTATTTGGTATTAATGAACATTACCTGGAAGGATTGTTATTACAATAAGCATACTGTTTGATATAATAAGATTTTACGCATCAAAAAAAGAAATTTCTATTTGTTGCGTAAAGTAAAACGCTATCTTGTTATTATAAAAAACTTGCCATGCTTAACCGGTCTTTTCTAATTATTTGCACATTAGTTTCAGCAGTTTTTATTTTTACACATTGTGTAGATAAAGCAAATAATAAAAGAATAACAGCCCCAAATCAAGATAGGTTTGCAAGCTTTGCCGGCGATGCATCCTGCGGCAGTTGCCATAAAGATATTTATGATGCACATTTAGAAACGGGCCATTTTAATTCATCTGCTATAGCAACTGCTAAAACAGTAATTGGAAGTTTTAATAAAGACAGCAATACTTACCAGTTTAATCCCAACTTATTTATTGCAATGGTAAAAAAAGATAGCGCTATGTTTCAGGCTATTTATTTTAAAAATGAGTTGAAAAAAGAATTGCCCTTTAGTATAGTTACTGGCTCGGGTGCCAAGGGCCAAACCTACCTCTATTGGTCTGCCAATAAACTTTTTCAGTTGCCTATTTCTTACTTTACGGCTATTCACCAATGGGTAAACAGTCCGGGATTTTTAGCCAATAAAGTTACGTTTGATAAACCAGTAACGGCCCGCTGTTTAGAGTGCCATACCACTTATGCAGCGGTTACAACCACCGCTGATGCTCATCAGGATGAATACGACCGTGGCAAAATGATAATGGGTATAGGATGTGAAAAATGCCATGGGCCTGCTGCCGGGCATGTTGAGTATCATACAAAAAACAGCACCGAAAAAATTGGGAAATTTATTATTAACACGGGCAAACTATCCAGACAAAAGCAATTAGACCTGTGCATTTTATGCCATGGGGGTAACCTCCAAAAAACTACACCCTCATTTGCATATACTGCGGGGGATAATTTGTCTGATTTCTTTGATACAGCTGCCATTACCACTGCTAACTCCAATACCGATAATATTGATGTTCATGGCAACCAATATGGATTATTAAAAAACAGTAAATGCTTCTTAAACAGTAGCAGCATTACTTGTAATACCTGCCATAGTCCACACGATAAAGAGCGGGGTAATATTGCGTTGTTTTCAAGCCGGTGTATGAACTGCCACAATACAGCAAAAAAAACATTTTGTACTGTTAAGCAAACAGCCGGTTTTAATTTGAAGAAAAACTGTATTGATTGCCACATGCCCGCCAAGCCCTCCATGTCTGTAACCATGACGGTACAAAACGAGGACCTGCCAAAAGTGGCACTGTTAAGATCTCATCTTATCCGCATTTATAGAGAAGAAACCAGTAAAGTACTGGCAAAAAACAAGCGATAAATATAAAATAAAACACTCAAAATTATTTGCTGGATTTCTTTTAAACCAGCGCTGCAGTTTAAATAGTAATAAACTTTAAAAAGCCAGTGTAGATAAGCGTTTCAAAATATTTTTTAGCCAAAAAATATTTTGAAATATTCAACAGTTCAGCAGTTGAAAGACCAAATAGCTTTCCAATTACAAAACATTGGTTAAAGAGTAGTATATCAACCTAATCATTCAACTTTAACACAGCCAAAAATGCTTCCTGCGGCACTTCCACATTCCCAATTTGTTTCATCCGCTTTTTACCTTCTTTCTGCTTTTCTAATAATTTACGCTTGCGGCTTATATCTCCACCATAGCATTTTGCAGTTACGTCTTTACGGATGGCACTAATATTTTCTCTTGCTACTACTTTAGCGCCAATGCTAGCCTGTATAGCTATTTGAAACTGCTGACGAGGCAACAGTTCTTTCAATTTTTCGCATAATTTACGGCCAAACTCATGCGCCCGTGCTCTATGAATCAATGCACTCAGAGCATCCAATTTTTCACCATTTAATAAAATATCCATCTTTACAATATCACTTGGCCTGTATTCTATAGGATGGTAATCAAACGAAGCATACCCTCTTGTTATACTCTTTAACCTATCATAAAAATCAAAAACAATTTCGGTTAATGGCATATCAAAACTCAATTCCACCCTGGTAGGAGTTAGGTATCCCTGGCTAACCAATACACCCCTTTTGCCAATACACAACGTCATTATGTTACCAATATATTCTGGCTTACTAATCATTTGCGCCCTTATAAATGGCTCTTCAATTTTAGCAATCCTGGTAGGGTCAGGCATTTGCGTAGGATTATTTACCGTTATCACTTCGTTTTTGTGCGTATATGCAATAAAACTTACGTTGGGTACAGTAGTAATTACAGTTTGGTTAAATTCTCTCTCTAACCGCTCCTGAATAATTTCCATGTGCAGCATGCCTAAAAATCCGCAGCGGAAGCCAAAGCCCAATGCCTGACTGGTTTCCAGCTCAAAAGTAAGTGAGGCATCATTCAATTGAAGCTTGTCCATACAGTCCCTCAACTCTTCAAAACTATCAGTTTCTACAGGAAAAATTCCAGCAAAAACCATTGGTTTTACATCTTGAAAACCCTTAATTGATTCTGTTGCACCATTTACGGTAGTAGTAATGGTATCACCCACTTTTACTTCACGGGCATTTTTTATACCGGTAATAATGTAGCCCACATCGCCTGCCCTCACCTCATTTTTAGGCAATAATCCCATTTTTAAAATACCAACTTCATCTGCACCATATTCAAGCCCGGTATTGCTAAATTTAATTTTATCATTCTTCTTTAATGTACCGTTAAAAACCCTGTAATAAACAATTATACCCCTAAAGCTATTGAATACACTATCAAAAATTAACGCTTGCAATGGTGCGTCTGCATCACCCTTAGGTGATGGAATCCTTTCTATAATAGCTGTCAATATTTCTTCTATACCAATGCCGCTTTTTCCACTTGCCAACAAAATATCTTCAGGCTTACAGCCTATCAATTCTACAATTTGGTCAGTCACCTCCGGAATCATAGCGCCTTCCATATCAATTTTATTGATAACCGGAATTATCTCAAGGTTATTATCAATAGCAAGGTAAAGGTTGCTAATCGTTTGCGCCTGAATACCTTGAGATGCATCTACAAGCAGCAAAGCACCTTCGCAGGCAGCCAAGGCACGGCTTACCTCGTAACTAAAATCCACATGCCCCGGGGTATCAATCAGGTTAAAAACATATTCAACGCCCTTCCAGTTATAGTTTATTTGTATTGCATGGCTTTTAATAGTAATACCCTTTTCTCTTTCCAAATCCATGTCATCAAGCACCTGAGCCTGCATATCCCTTTCGCCAATAGTATGGGTAAACTCAAGCAAACGATCTGCGAGTGTACTTTTACCGTGGTCAATATGAGCAATGATGCAAAAATTCCTAATATTCTTCATAATAAAAAACTTTAAGCTGTAGTTTTTAATTGGTAAGCAGGCTTTTCAAATTGTTCCCAACTAATTACTATATTTTTTAAGGTGGCGAAGGTAGTTGATTTTAAGAGTATTTCAGCCTTCCGTTTACATTGAAAATTGAGCAATAAATATTAAAATAATTGGGGCAGTCAGGTAAGGTTTTCAATCAGCTTTGGCTCCGGCTATTCGCTGCAAGTACGGCACAAAAGCCAATACACAATGCCTCACCGGGCTTTACGCTGCTATCCGGCTGCTTTTGAACAGTATAGGTTAATTGATCTTTTATTACATAATCTATCATCAACAAAATTTATCAAATATGGTTAGTTTACTATTAGCAGCACCTGAAAAATATTTACCTTTCTACAGCCTCTTAACATTTTCTTGTAAAAAAAATCATCAATTTAGCTATTCATTAATTGCTAAATCTGCAATCAATCACTTACTTTGTTTAAAAAACAGCATTTACCGGCATGAAAAAAAAACAGCTCTACCTAACCTCTTTTTTTATTTTCCTTTTCTTTACTAACAGCTACCTGCTTACGGCGCAGCAAATAGATTCGCTTATCAATATTTTAGATACAAGGTATCCACAAGAAAAAATTTATCTGCATACCGATAAAGCATATTACAACGCCGGAGAAACCATTTGGTTTAAAGCCTATTTAACCGCAGATAATCTTCCGGCAGCCTTTAGCAAAACATTGTTTGCAGAGCTTATAAATGATAAAGGGGTAATTCTGCAAAAAAAAATGATGCCCATATTACAGTCAGGTGCTGCCGCTAGCTTCGATTTAACGGATACCCTGCAGGATACAAAGCTGTTTGTAAGAGCCTATACTTCCTGGATGCTTAATTTCGATTCATCACTGCTATACCTTAAACCAATACAGATAATACCAGCCAAAAATGTTATTAAAAAAATTGCTTCTACCGTAACCTTTAACCTTCAATTTTTTCCCGAGGGCGGCTATCTGGTAAACAATATTCAATCAAGAGTGGCATTTAAAGCAACCAATAATAAAGGAGAGCCCGTAGAGATAAAGGGAGATATTACGAGCAGTAAAGGTAAAAAAATTGTAAGCTTTTCAACAATACACGATGGTATGGGCTACTGCGATTTTTTACCCTTACAAAACGAAAAGTACAAAGCAATATGGAAAGATAAAAAAGGTATTGTACATGAAACAATACTACCTGATGCAAAACCAGGGGGGGTAGTAGTAAGTGCTACTTTGGAAGATAATCTTTTGTATTACACCCTTACAAGATCGGATAGCGTAAACGAAGATTTTACTTCTTTTACTGTGGTAGGGCAAATGAACCAGCGTATGGTGTACAATGCCCGTATAACCATGACGAAAAAAACTACCGTTACTGCACCTATAGAAACTGATAGTTTACCAAATGGCGTATTGCAGCTAACCATTTTTAATGCAGCTCAAATACCTGTTGCAGAGCGTATTGTATTTATTAATCATGATAATTATTCCTTTATTACCGATTTGCACTCAGGCGATAAAAACCTTGGTAAGCGAGGCCGTAACACAGTGCAGATAGATGTAGGAGATAAGTTGCTGGCCAATTTATCTATCTCCATCACCGATGCCGGATTAAACCCAATAACAAAAAATGAAGAGAGTATTTACTCACAACTTTTATTAAGCAGCGATATAAAAGGCTATGTGTACAATGCGGCCTATTATTTTTCAAATATGGCAGATTCTGTAAAGCAACACCTGGATCTGGTAATGATGACCAATGGCTGGCGTAGGTTTAAGTGGGATGATGTACTGGCAGAAAAATGGCCCATTGTAAAAAATTTGCCGGAAAATTATCTTACTATTAATGGTAAAGCTTTAGGGTTAAGCAAAACCTTACTGTATCAAAAAGATTTAATGGGTATTTTAAAAACAAAAAATGGCAGTACCAATGTACATATGTTGCCGGTAAATAGCAAAGGTGAATTTTTTCTGGATGGCATGTTCTTTTTTGATACAGCAAAACTCTATTATCAATTTAACAATGATAAGGATAAAACCCTTACCACACTGGCAAGCTATTATTTTAAAAATAGCTTTGCCAATGCTCCTCCACAAACTGAAAACAGCCTTGCCGGTTTATACAGCACAGAAAAGATAGATAGCGCTGTAGTAAGCAAAAGCAGTACCATGGCAAGTTTATTGCGTAGCCAAAATGAAATGAACAGAGTACAAACACTGCAAACAGTACAAATAACTACCAAGGTAAAATCTTTAAAAGAAAAATTAGATAAAGAATATACCTCGGGGCTTTTTAGTGGTGGTGATGGCTATACTTTTACAACAGAAGATGATCCATTTGCAAGATCTTCGCCGGGCATACTAGCCTATTTACAAGGCAAAGTAGCAGGTTTACAAATATCTCCTAATGGGCAGGGAGAAGCAACCTGGCGAGGTAGCCCCACCAGCTTTTTTTTAAATGAAATGAATACAGATATTCAGGCAATTTCTTCTATCAATATGAATGATGTGGCTATGATAAAAATATTTCGTCCACCGTTTTTTGGAGCAAACGGCGGAGGTGCAGGTGGAGCTATTGCTATTTATACTAAAAAAGGCGGCAGCGATAATTCTCAAACAAAAGGATTGCCTTTTACCTTGCTATATGGTTATACTCCGGTTAAAGAATTCTATACCCCGGATTACGAAAAAAATGCAGAGCCAGATACCAGGGATTACAGAACTACATTGTACTGGAACCCAAATATGTACTTTGACAAAAACACCAGGAGAATGGTAATACCATTTTTTAATAGTGACAACTGTAAAAAAATAAGGGTAACAATCGAAGGAATTAACGAAGCCGGACAATTGACAAGAGAAGAAAAAATAATTGAATAGTTACAGAATCATCAGCCAATTATTATACTTTTTTCAAAAACAATACTGGACTATATCAGAGATTGTTCAACCTGCTACTTCCTCTCCTTCCCAGCAAAGTCTCGCAATGAGCCTAAGCAGAACCGGGGACGTTGCTTACAGCAGATTTATTCTCCTAAGTACGCAACGTCCCCGGCCAACACATAAAAGCTTTGGAGGATACGTTGCCGGGAAGTAATAAACAGGTAATAACAATAAAAATTCTACCCCACCCCACAGGCTGTATTTTTTTTTGACCGCTAACCAATCTTTTGCTCAATACCATCTCACAAATAAAAATTACTACTTGCAGAACTGCTGTTTTATTAGCCCAAAATCTTATTTTATAACCCGATTGTGTACAAGAGCAGTTTACATTTTTTAATTAATTTTTAACATTTAGAATTATTGGTAAAATTTAAAAAATATTAATTTGTTAATTGAAAATAAAATTTTTCTTTTAAACAGTTTTAGAAAAATAAACAGCAATACTAACACTCCTTCAATATCAAATCTATACCATGGTTAACAACTGCTAGTTAAAAGTAACAGATTAGTTAAAAAATAAGAAAAAGAATGCCGATACATGGGTATGACTGCAGGCGGATAAACCGCTTTATTGGAGAAATTGGTAATGACCTACAGAGGTTAGCATAGACTTGTGGATGAATCCGGACATATTTACAGTTGCGAAAAAATTGAATTAGCTATAAACCTTTTGGGACTCTTTTGTAAAAATTAAAAAACGATTATATGAAATTAATAGCATCTATCTGCCTGCTGCTTTCTCTTGGTTTGAAGGCGCAGAAAAATATTACGCTTTTGGCTGTGCCTGTAAGTGTTTCCGGCAAGTATCATTTCCGTGATATTAAAATCCTTGACAGCCGTATAGACACCACCTTACTTGGCCGTGTGGTACGTGGCACTTTTGGACTGTCTGAATCGCTTGCCCCGCTTCAGTTAAAAGAACCCAACCTGCCCTCGTTTGAGATGTTTTACCAGGAGTGCACCCAGCAGCTTGAAAAGGGAAACCAAAATATACTGATACATATTACGGATGTTTTTGTAGATGAAGATCCTGAAACTGGTGCTTTTGGCACAGTGGATGTAAGGGTTGAAGTATATGCCATTAAAGACAACCTATATTACCCCGTTTATACGCTGGACCAGTATGAAGTTGTAACAGCCTTTGATGCCACCAAAAAACTCATTCGCACAATGACCACCGGACTTAAAAACGCAGTTGAATATGCTAATAATGCCTTTACCCCGGCAGTGTTTGACAAACCCGGCTTTACTCAGGCAGATTTACTGAATCTGAAATACAAAGAGAGAAAAAGTAAGTTTGCGGCTTATGCCGAAGATAAAGTACAGGATGGTGTTTATGGTACATTTGAAGAGTTTTTGAGCAACAAGCCAGGGAGGTCAGTAAACATGCTGGAGGAAATAATTACAAAAAATATGGCCAAAGGCAAACGTAAGCGGGAAGCTATTTTTGGATATTGCCAGCAAGGGCAAATGTTTATGTTTGAAGGCAATAAATATGATACTGTGCGTATCTACCGCCGGGGCAATGAATTTTATATGCAGAACTACGGGATAGACCACACCAAGCTGAAAAAACAAAATACCCTTCACTGGTTTACCAGTTTTGCTTTACTAAGCAATACTGATAGCTGGTATGAGTTCATGCTTAACCCACGTACAGGTAATTGGTATCAAATGGCCAAACTGGGCAACAAAAAAAAGGAAGTTATTGAAACGCCTGTTCAGGAATAATACGCTACACCTTCCAACTAAGGCAATCAATACCTGTATGTCAAAGCAAGTCCTATTTCAAGCAAGGTATTTGCATGGCTCGTGAGTAAACTATAACGTTGCAGAAGCCATTATTTTTGATTGTATTCACGGTGTTTTTACTGAAATATGGGCAAAGCGGGAGCGATTATCCGTACCCAATAATGTGCCTTTTTACTTACTTCATGCTTTAAAAATTAGGATTTTGCACCTTTTACAGTGCAAAGAACGCTCCACTGAACCAATTTCTCAATTGGATTTTGATAGCCTTTGGG
>Ga0105048_10020772_pt1 | contig 10016 bp, 8 predicted proteins | sample MAT05_FD_78382 | JGI IMG/M metagenome (GOLD analysis project Ga0105048, IMG submission 78382) | Freshwater microbial communities from Lake Fryxell liftoff mats and glacier meltwater in Antarctica - MAT-05 | ecosystem: Environmental > Aquatic > Freshwater > Ice > Liftoff microbial mat | place... | reverse complement strand
TCGCTTCTCGGAGCAATGATCCGACTTCACTACCACGGAATACCTCTTGCTGCATAAAATCATGCGCGCACCGTGCGCTTATGAAACAGAGTAAGACTCTAATCCGATTTGACCGGTGAATATCGCAGTCCCAGCTGGACTATTCGATTCAGCAGATCTTCGTACGGGATTCCGCGGGCGTCGCCGGATTCGGCAAAATCTTCGCCGTAGGACAGGTTGGGATTCGGATTCGCTTCAAGTACAAAAATCCGACCGTCCTCTGTGAGCCGCAGATCGATGCGGGCATAGCCTGTCAGAAACAGCGCCCGATAGACCCTCTTGCAGGTTTGCAGGATTTTTTGTTCGATCTCCGGCGCCAGATCTTCGGCGGGGTATGTCATCACCCCGTACTTCTTCTGAAACTTGGGATCCCACTTGGCTTCACGGGTGGCAATGAGTGGAATCTTTTCCTTGTTCCTGTCGAATCGCAGCTCCCAGATTTTAAATGTTGTCAGGCGCGTGTTTCCGATGATTCCTACGTAAAGTTCCCGGCCTTCGATGTACTCTTCGCACAACGCATCGGACTCGGTGACTCGGTGGATGTCTGAGACCCGCTCCTTCAGTTCTTCATCGTTATGCACGATGTTATTCTGAGACAACCCCAGCGACGCTTCTTCCGTCGCCGACTTAATGAACAATGGGTATGTCAGACGCGCTGGCTTACGTGATGTCCGTCCGACAGGAATCACAAAAAATTTCGGCGTCGGAAGACGGTGGTAAGTCAGAATCTGTTTTGTCAATGCTTTGTCATGCGCCAGCATGAGGCCGCGAGGATTGCAGCCGGTGAATTTCTGCTGTTTCAGAATGAGATAGCTGACCACATAGCTGTCGAAAGTGGGAACGCTGCGAAATTCCTCCAGCAGGTTGAACGTGATGTGCGGATTGAAGTCGGACAGTTTTTGACGAATCACACCCAGATCGTCCCGCACGCCGATAATCTGGGCGTCATGTCCGATGTTCTGCAGCGTGGTGAGCACATCAAATTCGCATTTCCATTCCAGGATTTCTTCCTCGGTAAAGCCTTCCATGCTGTCCGGAGGCAGCAGGTCTTCGTGAGCCAGGACAAGAATTCGCAGGGGCTTCATAGTGCGACCTGATGGTGGCCGTTGTGCAGATAATTCATCACCTGCACTGTGAGCATTACGAGTGCGTCCCGACGAACCTGAGCAGGAGGTCGATCGAGCCGCAGATCGAGCTCCTCACAGCGGCGGATGATTTCTGACAGAATTTCATCAATGGTGTACTGATACTGACCAGTCCAGTCAGCCAGATACCGCCGGAATTCTACACGATGCTGTCTCAGAAACGAAGCTGCCGGGACACGACGGGAGTTCTCCGGGGAATCCGAGAACAGTTTTCGCAGTTCCGAATCGTTGAAGTTCGTTGTTTCAATCCCATAGTGCAGTCGTCGGTCGGTGTAGTGTTGACGAAGGGTCTTGCGAAGTGATTTGAGCGGATACATGTGCTGCTTTGAACTCACCTGCGGGCGGGCCATGCCGATTTCGTGCATGAGTTCATCCACGAACTGCAGTTTCTTCATGGCAGGCCAGCCTTCATACTGCGTTTTCCAGCGCGAGCGCGGCTTCATCCAGACAGCAAATGTCTCCGCGAAGTCTTCACACGGATGGCTCTGTGCATACCACATGTCCAGGTGATGGACGAAATTTCTGCTGTAGGGCTTTGGCTGATAGTACTCAGGATAAGGTTGCGAGCGCTTTCCAAAGATGTCTTGCCATTTGCGACGCCGGTAAAGCCGATACGCCGTTTCGATTGTGTGGCCCGTTTCGTGCCGCAGAATTCTCATGCACGGCCCTTCAGACGCACCTTCCACTTCCAGCATCATGTGGTTTTCAAGGCGAGCCAGCCGCGGATGCGCCAGATAGAAAGGGATGGCAATTCCCGGCACACCATCCGGTGAAAACCACTCATCCGATAACCAGAAATGTGGCCTGAACCGCAGATTGCGAGCTTCCAGTTCGGCGTAAAGGCGTTCGATCCGCGATTCCAGGACAGTGCCTTCAATACGGACATTGAGTCGATTCATGCGAACATCCAGCAACTCCTCATCAGAAAGATGGCACCATTCAGCGTGCTCGGGGTTGCAGGATTCTGGCCGTGAACGTGTTCGAAAATTTGACATGTGCAGTAAGAGCTATCAGCAGTGTTCTGGGCTTCAGGTGAGTGAAACGTACGACTTCAGTGACCCCCGCCACTCAGTGGCAGAAATCCATGTTAGCATCGAGCGGAAAATAAGTGTCGCCTTTCGCTCCGCGAAAGTTGCGAATACGCTGCTTTCGCGGAGCGAAAGGCGACTCTAAAAAGCCGCACGATGCTTACGGAGCATCGAGCCACAATCCCACGCCGATGAAACTGAGCTGGCGGCCTACAGAACGCTGCTGACAGGCGACTGGCTGCCCATCCCCTGAAGTGTGACGGTTGTGACAAATTCGCGTCAAGGCACTCTTTCACCTGCAACCTCGATTGTCGTCGAATTCGTGAGAAACAGGAAACCCGGAAGATCGAATAGTTCGTCGGAATCTGTTCAATACGCTCCTGGAATTTCACGGTACGCTTTCTGTGGGTCTTCAAAGTAGCTTTCGGGCATCACGCCGTATGCTTTCATGCTGTCCAGGACATGTTCCCAGCCAGCTTCCTGAGCCAGTCGATAGGCAGACATTCCCCGCGTGATGCGTTCTTCGGTCTCGGAGAAATCCTTAAAGAACATATAGTGCCGTCGAGGAAAGAAACAGAAACGAACAACCGGTCGCAATATCAGTCCTCGAAGGATCGGGCAGTCAAACCCGGCCACCGCTTGTTTCACACCCGGTGCAACAGTCACTTCCTGCTCGCAATGAAATGATGCGTTGAAGATATTGAATTTGATATCTTCCGGCAGTGCAATTCCGACGTCTTTGGCGGCGTGAACCTGCTTTAAGGCGTCGAGCAAACGGGCAGGCAGAATTTCAGCAGCCTTTGGTTCGCTTCCAAACTTTGCGACAAACCTGCACCTGTTGAAGGATGCCATGAAAATCGAACGATGACCGTCGTGGCCGGAGGGGCCTGCAACTCGTTTTGAACTGTATCGATTCACGGTGCCTGTGTCTCCTGGTTCGCTGCACTTCGGCACGTTTGGTACTCGTGGCTCCAAATGACAACAATTTGACGGCAGCCACATGCGGAAATCACGGCAGATCGTAATCGGATTCATCCGTAACCCCTATCAATTGGACTTCCGCAGATTTTGCCGGTCATCGTGCGGCAAACATGTCTTGTGGCATCACCGTCCGAAAGGCAGAATCACAGCAGAATGATGCACTCAGGAAAATTAAAAATGAAACACAAATTCAATCGGCTGATGCGCTGCCTGTCGGTATTTGCGCTGCTCTCGATTGGGTCAAATGCTGCCGCACAACTGATCAGCATTGAGCGATCTGTGAGCGTCGCCGAGAGGCACGAATCATCCACCGGCAGTGACGACGATGATCTCTGCCTGCACCTGGATGTCCAGACCGCAGGATTCACCACGACTGAACCTCGGAAGCTGTTCGCCGAGAACGTCGTCTATGTCGATCCCTCGCAGGAGCCTTTCGCCGCAGAGTCCATCAATGTACTTCCGCCAGAAATTTCCATTCCGCCGATGAGCGAAGATCCTCTCGAATTGCCGTTGCCCCCGCAGCAGGACTGGTCGCAGCAGGACTGGCCGCAGCCGATCGCGCCGCAGCCTTCAGTTTCTTCCGGATCCGTGGACGAGTCGATCCATAATTTCATTGTACCGGACGACGATGGAACGCGACTGCGGTTTTCACGTCTGATGCAGGAACCCTATTCCGTTTATCGCACCGAGCAGTCGATTCTGTCCTGGCTACCTGGAGGTGGCGAGCACTTTGGCTGGCTGGATTGGCAGTCTGATCCCTACCTCCGCCGCGGAAATCATCACGGTTTCACTGGGGCAATCAACGTGCATTGGCTCAGTGGTCCGATTTCGTCGCCACTGCCGCCAAGACTATACGATTTCATGCTGGGTTACCAGGTTCGAAGCAGGATTTCAGATCAGTTCAGCTATGACCTCTTTACGAGCGTCGGAGCTTACAGCGACTTTGAAGGCAGCGCACGGAAGGGTATTCGTTTTCCCAGTCATGCGGTCGGCATGTTCCACATCAATCATTCAACAGACTTCGTCTTTGGAGTCGATTACCTTGATCGTGATGATGTGGAAGTCCTGCCTGTGATCGGCGTCTCATTGCGAGACGTTTATGTACGCGGACTGCGGATGGATCTGGTCTTTCCCAGGCCACGCATCGACTACATGCTGAGCGAGAAGAATCGCATGTACCTTGCCGGAGTCATGAGTGGCGGGACGTGGCAGGTCGAATTTCCCGACAGTTCCAGTCCTGTCATGACTTACCGCGACTTTCGTCTGTTGCTTGGTATTGAATCGACCGACAAGGACGGCAGTCTTTCCGCCTGGGAACTTGGCTACGTCTTCAGTCGCCGCCTTGAATTCCGGAACCAGCCCGACAATACACATTTCGACGACGCATTCGTGATTCAATGGGTGAGCCGGCGGTAGGGCGAGCGGCAGATTTCTGGTTACCGTCGAAAACCGGGGGCTAGCGCCCTGCGGCTGATAAAATCAGCCGCCACGCGCTAGCGTCCGGTTGTTCGGCTTATCGCCCCGTGTATTCAGAAGATAGCCATTTGAGCACTTCCTGATCATGCTCTGCGGCTCCATCGAGAGACACGCCCTGAGCCGCCCATTCGCTGAGTTCCACAACCTCTGGCGGCAACCGATCCTGATTCACCGGTCCCAGAGGAATCTGGCGCGACGCCGAGTTCGCCAGCGCGATCTCGACCTCTTCGGACAGCAGAAACTGCATGAATTTCCGTGCTTCGTTTGGATGCGGACAGTTGCGGATCATGGCCACGCTGTTAGGCAAGCAGATCGTTTTTCCGTTGTCCAGTCTCACCGGAAGCATGGTGACCGGTTTGCCGTCATCAATTGCGGCAAACGCATCATCGGTATCTGTGAATCCGAATTCACACGCTCCCTCAGCGACTAAATCTTTGACGGCCCCATTGCCGCGAGCTTCGCGAATGCCTCGATCATGCAGCGACTGATGCCACTCCTTCAATCCGTCAAGGCCCACCTGATCGCAAAGGACTGTGTAATGCGACAGGGTAGTCCCAAAGAGCGGAATCGCGATTGCCACGGAAGACAGCGAATCCGCTTTGAGCGCTTCCGCAATGATCTCTTCTGTCGGCTGTCGTATCCTTTCAGTATTTACAATGAACACCCGGAGACGTGCGGCGAATCCGGCCCATTGGTGGTCAGGATCTTTGTACTGCGCCGGAATGCGTTGGAAGAGCGATGCATCACATTCGGCGAGTAACCCTTCCTCCTTCAGCCGGATCGTGCCGAGCGTTTGGTTGTTCCAGAAGACATCACATCTGGGCTGAGCTTTCTCTGCGAACAGCAGGTTGGTGAGTCCCAACGATTTATTAGCCTCTTCATCATACCTCACATGAACCGTCACGCCCGATTCCTGCTCGAATCTCCGAATGATGGCCTCAGCAAACACTGAGTCATGAGCACAGTAAACGACCAGAGAATTGTCGTCTGGCGTCATTCGCTGTAATAACAATGGCAGCAATATGGCACCACCCAGCAAGAAGATGATCACTAAAACTGTCCGTCGAGCAGCGAATGAGGGCATAGTAAAGTGGCCGATTCAGGAGCAAATGAAAGCCAAAATGGATCAGCTAAGAACCTGTCCAAAAACAAGTCCGCGACTCGGAACCGTGTGATTCAGAGCCGCGCCCGTCAGGAAGCGGGGCTTGACCTCCGCTTCCTGACGGGCGCGGCTCCAAGGATTTGTTTTTGGACAGGGGCTCAGGATCGATCGAGAAATAAGTAGGACCGAATACGAGTGCAGGACCGAATACGAGTGCCACGTTCCTTACCTCAGATTCCTTACCTCAGAAAGTGTGAGCCCGTCTGTTTTCGGAAAGTTTGAAGAACTTCCGTTCGATGCTTGACAGCCACCTTGGCAACCAGGCACTTGCCAATCATCTATGCCGTTGCCGGCGTCTTTTCGCTGTTCGTGATGAATATCAGTGGCTGGTTGACGGATCGCTTTGGGCCAAGGCCCGTGTTCGCATGCACTGCCGGTGGAGCCGTTGTAATGACGCTGGTGATCACGAACCTCCCGCCAATCAGTCTGTCAATCGCGATTCTGGTGACGACGTTGTTCATGTCCGTTGCTTCGAGCCGAATGGTGCCCGCTCATTCGATGATGCTGCGCTCCGCCGATCCAAAGACCCGAGGAGCATTTACGAGTCTCAACACCGCGATGTCGCATTTTGCGACCGGAGTCGGGCCTCTCATTTCTGGTTCAGTCATTGGCGAGACATTTCCAGGAGGCCCCCTCACGCACTATTGGCTCGCCGGTTGGCTGGCGGCCGTTTTCGGAGTCATTGCGATTGCACTCTCGTTTCTGCTGCGTCCATCGCCAAATCTACCCGCAGTCGCCATGTGAATCTAAATGAGGCATTCACGAAATGCCCGGCAGATGGACGGTTCATCACTGACCATTGAGCCGTACGACGTGACCAGCCTTTCGGTTTGACAACGGCCCCCGCAATTCCGTCAACGACGAGGAAACCCCGCATTCGCAATTGAGCCAGGCATCGACACGAAGGCCTATGGCGGACAATGGCTGACGTGTCTGGATACTAAGGGCAATCTTGTCTGGCACGCGAACCTGCCTGGTGAGTCTCGCGGCCCGGACCCGTTGAGTGATGTCGGAGTACCGTTTGCTTCAGATTAAAGCTGAAACGGAGGCAGCCATTTCGTGACGGTGTCATACGTCGCGAATGCACCGCAGACGAGTGCCTTCAGGACGACGAAGTATCGTCCGTCGTCAAGGCAGACAGGCTCTGCGCCGTCCCATGGGTCAGTTCGTTCCGGACTGACCAGAAGCCAGCGGTGGTAGTGGCCGGCGAAGAAAATGCGTTGCGGCTTTGATGAAAAAATCGGATGTCGTCGCTCGGTCGATTGCGGCATGCCGTCAAAGAACCAAAGATCTTCCAGTTTCGAAGGATTCAGCCACGGTTCGATGTGAGCAAAGTAGCAATCGTCGATGACCAGTTCACTTGTGAGCGACTACATGTAGTCGACAACAACGTCTCCATACGACTGTCGAAGCTCCAGAGATTCACCGACACACAAACCAAAGTCGTGATTGCCCCAGACTCCCCCGGCCTTCGCATTGGCGAGGGATTGGAAAGAAAACCGTACGATTGGTATCTTCACCTTCCGCATCCTCTGCAGTTGGCTTTTCGCTGGTTCCAGCGATGAGCAACCTCTTTGAAACATCGTGACCGTCATGCTCGATCCAAATGTTGATTCTTCAATGAACGGTCGGCTCCCCGAAACCGTGATCGCTGGTTCGTCGTGTTGTTTCGTTAGTAGCGACGGCACGGCTTTTTCCGCGATCGACGAACGGACCGAGGATGAGATCGGTCACGACTTTCAGCTGGGAACGCTGATTCATGAACGATACCTGCTCACGTCAAGTCTTGGTCGAGGCGGCATGGGTCGTGTGTTTCTGTCGCACGACCAGTTGCTGAACCGACAGGTGGTAATGAAAGTCGTGGCCGTGCGATCGGTCCGAGATCACGCCATCCATCAGGAGGCGCTGGCGCGAGAAGCTCGACTGGGAGCATCGTTAAACGACCCCGGTATTGCGGCGGTTTATGACTTTGGAGTCCATGCTGGGAAGTCTTTCACGATCTTCGAATATGTCGCCGGTGAAACGTTGCGACAGTTGCTGAATCGATGTAATCAGCTGCCACTCACCGATGTCCAGCAGATCATTGCTTCGCTTGCGCGGTCACTGGACTTCGCTCATGCCCGAGGTGTTGTTCACCGCGACCTGAAGCCTGAGAACATCTGCATCACGCGACAGGGACAGCCCAGGATTCTGGACTTCGGCATCGCCCGTGACCTGCGGCAGGACTTCCAGCAGGAAGGTTTCTGCGGCACCCCGCAATATGCAGCCCCTGAACAGGCCGCCTGTTCGGCCACGGACAGCCGTACCGACCAATACGCGCTGGGCTTACTCGCATGGGAAATGCTTACGGGCAGGCGAGTCTTCCAGGCCGACAGTGCGCATGAAGTGTTGAGAATGCATCGTGACTGTGAACCGTTGAATCTGTTGGGTCTTTGCCCCGAACTTAGCGAATCCACTTGTTCCGCGATTCATCGCACGCTGTTGAAAGATCCCGCCAGGCGATTTGCCACGTGTCAGGAATTTGCAAATACGCTCATGAGCCACCAGGCCAACGTGACTGCGCCGCGGGCGCGATTGGCGTCGAATCGACTGGAGTCGAAATCTGTCTACCTGTGCTCTGTCGGAGAAGACTCGTTGATTGCTGGCCGCATCGCGAGTGTACTCGACGCAGAAGGTTACAGCACGTGGTATTATCAACGCGACGCCGTTGCCGGATTGCCGTTTCTTCAACAGACGTCGAAGGCCGCTGGTAACTGCAACGCCACAGTGTTGCTGATTTCCGCGGCATCACTTCGCTCAGATGACTTTGCGGCGGAAATTGCTGAAACCAGCCAAAATGGGTGTTTGTTGCTTCCAGTGCTGTGTGGAATCGCGGTCGATGAGTTTGAACTTCATCAGCCCGTCTGGCGGCCACTGCTGGGAGCCGCGATTGTCAGCGACGCCGGGACTTCGCCTTTCGACGGCTCTGCACGATTGATCATCGAGTTGCTGAACTCAGCGGGAGTCCTTCCGGATGCACCAGTGAACAGCAGTGTGGATTCAAAGGCACCAACGACGCCTGTCACAAAGACAATCAAGGGGCAAGCCTGGGCCACAGACGCCAGTCAGATCGATATTCCTGACCTGCGTCGCGTCGTGTTTCGCAATCCTCAGGTTGATGACTTCCTGCAGCTTCGCAACAAGTGCTTCCTTGTTGGAACAAAAGGCCAGGGCAAGACTCTCTTGCTCACCTACAAGCGACACTTGTTGTCGCAAGTGACTGACAGTCGAGAAAACGAACGAGGACTGTGCTTTGTTCCTCAGGGGCGACCGTACCTGGATTTCATGAGCGAACTCAAAACACTGTCCGGACGATTTGAAAAGCCGTTGTCAGAACTTTCCACTTGCAAGCGATTCTGGACGATGGCGCTCCGGGTTTCTGCGGTTTCCAATCATCCGTGTGTGATCTCAGTCGACGAAGAGGACGAACTGGAAATCTTTCCTCCCCGCTTCCAACGATGGCTTCGAGGACAACGCATCGAACCGACCGTTGTCTTCAAGGAACTGACAAACCTGTCGATCAGTCAGGCCAATGCTCTGGTCGATGATTCGGAGACATTTATTGATCAGAAACTGCGATCGATCCACAGCTCTACCTATTTCTTCATCGACAAAGTCGACCAGGCGGTCAGACGATTGAGCCGACAGGCATGGATCAGCATTCAGGCGGGTCTGATCGAAGCCGCATGGGATCTGATGAGTGCCAACAGTCATGTCAAAGTCTTTGCGTCCATTCGACAGGAAGCGTTCGTCAACTACCAGTCGGACATTAAAGCAAATCTGTTTGGTGCAACGACGCTGCTTGGATACACCGACGAAGAACTTGAAAATCTGATGGACCGCTTGTGTGGATGTTACGAGTCCTCGCAAGGGTTCAAGGACTTCCTGGGGATTCGAGTGATCAAGCATCCCCGAAAGCCGATTCCTGAGGATAGCTTTGATTTCATCCGGAGACATGCATTTGGGCGACCCCGAGATCTGGTGGTGATCGCATCGGAACTGTCATCGCAGAAACACAGCCTGTCGGAGACCAGATACTGCGAGATCGTTCGCCGCGCGAGTGCCGCTCATCTTGTGCCGGGCATCTTTGAAGAAATGAATATGTTTCTGGATTGTCTTGGTGATCCGGAGGCACGCATGCGTTTC
>Ga0105048_10020770_pt1 | contig 10016 bp, 13 predicted proteins | sample MAT05_FD_78382 | JGI IMG/M metagenome (GOLD analysis project Ga0105048, IMG submission 78382) | Freshwater microbial communities from Lake Fryxell liftoff mats and glacier meltwater in Antarctica - MAT-05 | ecosystem: Environmental > Aquatic > Freshwater > Ice > Liftoff microbial mat | place... | reverse complement strand
TGATGAAATTCAAAATTGGCCCTAACTCTTTTTTATGATCAAAACCATTTATTAAATGCCCCGTGAAAATATTATCCTTTTTCTGTGGAGTACGCTTATTGCATTCCCCCTTTTACTTGGATTATACAGAATTAAAAAGATTGATATTGCCTTTTTCCCCTTTATTGCCATATTAGCATGCGGTTTGCTTGCTGAATGTTTACGCTTTTTCCAAATATGGCTATATTTCAATCAGGGGGTGAAGACAAATTTCATTATTTATAATGTCTATATTCTGGTAATTGCTTTTCTATACCTGCAATTGTTTTACAATTGGGGTACTATTGGTACCAAAAAATGGGTATTGTATTTTATGTGGGGTTTGCTGTTTGCTGTTTGGCTCTTGGATCATGTTTTGCTTGGCCCGCAAAGAATATTTATTTTAACAGCCATTTTCAGAATGACCTATTCTAGTTTACTCTGCCTGTTGGCCATACACCAAATCAACCGATTAATTGTAAATGAAAAGCAATCCTTACTTAAAAATCCAAAATTTTTAATTTGCATTTCCGTTTTACTCTTTTTTGTTTTGTACATTATTCAGGAATCTGTTATTTTATTTGATCCAAAAATCAGTAAAGCATTTTTTAAAGCTATATTTATCATTAGAAGCAGAATTTCTACTTTTATTTATTTGCTTTTCTTTTTAGCTATACTATGGATTCCTCCGAAAAAGATATTTATTCAGCTTTGATGATTGCTTTCGCAATAATTGGCGTCATCCTTTTGTATTTTTTTGTTTCCATTGTGCGTCAGCAAAAACGTTATCGAAAACTTTCCAAGGCTAAGATTAATGCTGAGATTACCACAATGGAAAATGAGAGAAAGAGAATTGCCGCTGATTTGCACGACGATGTAGGGCCGCTGTTGAGTGCTATAAAGCTTCATATCAATTATGTGGATGTAACCGATGAGGAACAAAAAAACCTTTTAGCCAAATCAAGCCGCTATATTGATGAAGTTATCCAGAAAATGCGTGAAATATCTAACGAGCTACTACCCAATATTCTTGTACGGAGGGGTCTTGGTTCGGCTTTAAACGAATTTATCCTTAAACTGAATAAATCAAATGGATTGAATATCGTATTTGAAAGCGACTTACAAAATCGGCTTCCACAAGAGGTAGAAATCAACCTGTACAGGATTGTTCAGGAGATTGTTCACAACAGCATTAAGCATTCAAAAGCAAAAAGGTTAAGGATTGAATTGCGTGCATATCCTGATAAAATTGTACTTGCAACAGCAGATGACGGAATTGGTTTTTCAGAAAACCCGAATCAAAATACGGATTCAGGTTTAGGATTACTTAACTTGCAAAGCCGCACCGATGTTATGGGAGGAGATTTGAATTGTCTTTCCCAAACAGGGAGGGGCGTTCGTTATCTTATTGAAATACCATTATAACATCAAAAAGTTATTATGTCCAATGCTGTTCAGGAAACCATAAAGGTAGTGATTGCCGATGACCATGAAATTTTTCGGGATGGGTTTAAGTTAATTCTGGGAAAAATAGAAAACTGTTTGCTGATTGGGGAAGCTTCCAACGGCAGGGAATTGCTTGAATTAGTAAGCATTAGAAATCCTACTCTTGTGATTACTGATATTAAAATGCCCGCAATGGATGGTATTGAGGCAACACGTAAAATTCGGGAAAAATGGCCCACAATGGGTATTATTGCCCTTAGCATGTTTAATGAAAACGAGTTGATCATGGAAATGCTGGAAGCGGGTGCCAATGGTTATCTTTTAAAAAATGCGGATAAAGCAGAAATTATGGAAGCAATTTCGGCTGTTGCATCGGGCGACCCCTATTATTGCAGAAGTACCAATAATAAACTTGCTAAATTAATTGCCAATAGTCGCTTCCATCCTTTTCATCGTAAAAAAGCAGTAGAATATTCAGATAAAGAAATAGAAATTATAATATTAATTTGCCAGGAACTAACCAATAAGGAGATAGCTGATAAACTTTTTTTGAGTATCCGAACCGTAGAAGGGCACCGCCTCAGAATTCTTGATAAAATGGGAGCAAAAAATTCGGTTGGATTAGTGATTTACGCTATTCAAAATAATATATTTCAACCCCAGATATCCTGAATGGGCTATCCTGTTTTTAATATAAAAGAATAGCCCGCTCACAATAATTTTAAAGTTTTATTTCTTCGCCATTAGCATCAAGAAATTTAAAGGCGGTCAAATGAAGCGTATTTGCAGGTCTTATTTGTATCCATTGCTTAAATCGCATACTCCAACGCATCCTTTTGCTCGGGAAGCCTTGTTGCAAGAAGGCTGCAAACACCGGATGTACAAGTATGGTTAGGTTTTTATGACCATGTGTAAGCAGGTAGTCGAGGTTTTTTAGTAACTCATCTTCGAGCAATAAAGTACTTCCAATTTTACCGGTACCATTACAGGCAGGACAATTTTCGTCGGTTTTAATATCAATCTCGGGTTTCATCCGTTGCCGGGTTATCTGCATAAGACCAAACTTACTGATGGGCAAAATGGAATGCCGGGAGCGATCGCTCCGCATATTTTCTTCCATCGCTTCATAAAGCTTTTTCTTATTTTCCGGAAGCTTCATATCAATAAAATCTACTACTATAATGCCCCCTATATCCCGCAGTCTCAATTGCCGTGCAATTTCCTGTGCTGCTTCCATGTTGGTTTGCAGGCTATTTTCTTCCTGACTGTTGCCTGCGCTTTTGTAGCCACTGTTTACATCAATTACGTGGAGGGCTTCGGTATGCTCAATAATAAGGTAAGCACCGCTAGGAAGACTAACTGTTTTGCCAAAAGAGGCTTTTACTTGTTTGGTAACACCAAAACTGTCGAAAATAGGCGATCCATTTTGGTAAAATGTAACAATATCAGCCTTTTCGGGAGCTACTTTTTGAATATAAGTCTTTGCTTCCTGAAAAATAGTTTTATCATTTATTACAATTCTATTGAAATCAGCATTGAGCAAATCGCGCAGCAAAGAGGTGGTTTTGTCTTGTTCTCCCAGTATTTTGGTGGGAGCAATCGCTCCTTTCAGGTTTTGCTGAATTTCTACCCATTTGGCATGCAGTTCATTCAGATCTTCGTGCAGTTCGGCCGTATTTTTCCCTTCTGCAGCCGTACGAACAATTACCCCAAAATTTTTCTTTTTAATAGCATCAATAATTTTTTGCAAACGACGCCTTTCGTCGCTGCTATGGATTTTCCGTGAAACAGCTACCATATCATTGAATGGTGTTAGCACCACAAACCTGCCAGGAATTGAAATTTCACAACTTAACCTTGGACCTTTAGAGGCAATAGGTTCTTTTAGAATTTGTACCAGAACATTGGGCTTACCAGTTAATACCTCTGATATTTTCCCTGTTTTTACAATTTCTGGTTCAATAGAAAACCGGCTGAAATCAAAGGGATGAGCTGCTTTCCATTCTATGTTTTGCTGGGTAAATTTCAGCAGGCTTTTTGCATAAGGGCTCAAATCCGAATAGTGCAAAAAGGCATCTTTTTCAAATCCTACATCTACAAAAGCGGCATTAAGACCGGGCATAAGTTTTTTCACTCTGCCCAGGTATAAATCACCTACTCCAAAGGGATTTTGCGCATTTTCCCGGTGTAATTCTACCAGTTTTTTATCTTCCAGAAAAGCAATCTCTACCCCCTGAGGCGCTGCATTAATAATCAGTTCCTTATTCACAAAGCATAATAAATGTAGGTATCAAAAAATAAAAGCTATGCTGAACGAGATTACCGGATACTTTTTGCAGGGGGATAGTATGAACAGGATTCCCGGTAATACAGCAGTGCCTTATAGTATAATATCCCGTTGACAGAGTTTGCCAACGGGAATAATTTATTTTTTCTTCTTATGACGATTTTTCCTTAAACGCTTTTTGCGCTTATGGGTTGCAATCTTATGACGTTTTCTTTTTTTACCGCAAGGCATAATGAGTCCTTAATTTTATGGTGAACAAATAATTTTTAGTAAATCAGCCCTCTCTCAAGGTCTTTATTCTTTTTTTAAGCTCTTCCTTCATGGCCGGATTTGCTACTTCACTTTCAATTTCCTGATAGGTTATGGCGGCCTTTTCTTTATTACCTGCTCTTTCACAAGCCTCTGCCAATTTAAAAAGGACTTCAATATGATTGCCTTTACCAGATTTCGCAACTTTCTCAAAACGTTCAATAGCTTTGTCAAATTGCCCGCTTATAATACCTCCCACACCAAGCATATATTGAGCGTGCATATTTGTACTATCTCTTTCCGCTACCTCCCGCACTTTCATAATGCCTGCCATGGGGTTACCATCGTCTCCCGCTGGAGCACCATACATAATGCAACCACCTAAACCAACAATACTAGAATCGTTACTGGCATTTAGCACCAATGCTTTTTCAAACAACTGCTTTCCTTCGCCTGCAAGCCAATGTTGTAAATCATGGTTTTGCTCGAAAGCCAGATATCCTAAAATTGAATGGGCGGCAAAGGTGAGACTTTTTTCGGTATTATCCAATTTTGCAAGCTTAGAAGCATAATAATAGTGTAAAATAGGGTTAGGAACACTGTCTTTCCAAAATCCCGCCAGCAAATGATTCAAGGTATGTTGTTGATCTTTTACATCTCCTCTTTTTACATTTGCTTCCAGTGCGGCAAGGTATTTTTGCCTTTCAGAAGATAATTCAGCCACCATGGCTTTTTTAAAATCCTCTATTTGGAAAATTGTACTGTCATTACCAGTGGTTGCTTCACCTGTAGCAACTTTGCTCTTGTTTGGATTTACAGTAGGACCTAATAAATATAAGCCCACCAGTAAAATAAGCCCTCCTGTAATAGTAAAAATCTGTTGTTTATACATGCCGATTAGAAATAATCGGCAAAGTTACCTACTCTTCGGCTGGATTGATACCTGCCTTCACATCATTTACAAATTCTTTAGAGGGTTTAAAGGCAGGAATATAATGTTCTGGTATTTGCACTGCTATGTTTCTTTTAATATTACGCCCTATTTTAGCTGCTCGTTTCTTTGTTATAAAACTACCAAACCCTCTGATGTAGATATGTTCACCTTTCGTGAGGCTTTCTTTCACTTCCTTAAACATAGTTTCGAGTGTAACAAGCACGTCCACTTTGGGTATGCCTGTTTTGTCTGCAATTTTATTGATCAGATCAGATTTTCTCATAACCCATTCGTTTTTATAATTTGTAATCTATGTATTTTTGAACTTATAAAATACCTATACAATAATAAGAATAATTCTGTAAACATTTCATAATCAAGCTGCTATTTATTTAAACAAACCAAAAAATAGAGGTAAAAGCACGTAAAGACTGCCATAATTGGGAGGAACATCATAAAAATGGATTTTGGAACTTCGAAAATGAACGGGTTCAGAGAACAGTTAATGTATTGGCATGAACATACTAATGTGCGACAAATGCCATGGAAAGGAGAAAAAGACCCTTATAAGATTTGGTTGAGCGAGATTATTTTGCAACAAACCCGGGTAGATCAGGGATGGAAATATTATCTTGATTTTACCCGCAGTTTCCCTACTGTGGCAAACCTTGCTAATGCAAATGACGATTTGGTATTTAAAAAATGGGAGGGTCTTGGCTATTACAGTCGTTGCATCAACCTGCTGGCAACTGCCCGAAAAATAAGGGACGATTATAATGGGCACTTCCCTGCTGATTATGATGCTTTGCTATTGTTGCGAGGGATTGGACCTTATACCGCCGCTGCTATTGCATCTTTTGCCTTTGGGTTGCCAAGGGCGGTTGTGGATGGAAATGTAGTGAGGATTTTATCAAGATTTTTTGGCATTGATGATGCATTTGACCAACCTGCAGGAAGAAAACTTTTTCAAAAACTTGCGCAGCAAATCCTTTTTTTACCTGATCCTGCCGCTTATAATCAGGCTATTATGGATTTCGGAGCTACCGTTTGCAAACCTATGGCACCGCTTTGCTCTCAATGTGTGCTAGGCAGTAATTGCTTTGCTTATAAGCAGGATCGTGTAGGCCTGTTGCCCATAAAAAGCAAGAAGCTGGTAAAAAAAGATCGGTATTTTACTTTTATAATTTTGATGTATCAGCAACAGTTTTGGGTGATTCGTCGCTCCGGGAAAGATATATGGAACCACTTATATACTTTTTTATTGAACGAGGAAGCTGATTTCGTTGATTTTACAAATACAACAGGTGTAAAATTACTGAAAAAAGAAAAGTGGAAAGGAAGGATAATGGCCCCTGATAGGATGCTTCCCCGTCAGGCATTAACCCACCAATGGATAAATACCCGTATGGTGCAGGTTCAACTAAACCAAAAACCGGCTAACCTGCCTGCAGAAGGATTATGGGTGCATAAAGAGCTGCTGCATACCCTTGCGTTTCCGCGTACACTCAAGCATTTTATTGCCCAAAACATACCCAAATAAGTTATTTTTTAAGGTTTTCCTTAACTCGTAAATATATAGTTGTAATTTGGTTTCTGACTTTTATAAACACCTGCATTACTCTGCATTAAACTAAATCGAAATGAGAGGTATTAATAAAGCCATATTAATTGGCAATCTAGGTAAAGACCCAGAAATTCAATTTATTGAGGGTAGCATCTGTGTGGCCAAATTTTCGTTGGCTACCACTGAAACGCACAAAGACAAAGCCGGTAAATTGAATAGCCTGACCGAATGGCATACCGTAGTTTTGTGGCGTGGATTGGCTGAACTAGCCCATAAATACCTTCGCAAAGGAAGCCTCGTGTACATAGAGGGGCGTTTGAAAACAAGAAGCTGGGAGGATAAAGAAGGCAATAAAAAATTTGCCACAGAAATTATTGGTGAAAATATGATAATGCTCGACAAAAGACATGAAACCCCCATGATGCCCCCCGCGATGGATGGCCTACACACCAATGGGGAGTTCCATTCGGGAGATATTTCGGGAGTGGTTGACCCAAATGATCTTTTGTCTTTTTAGTATGGGCTTTAATTGATAGTTAAATAATTTCCCCCTTTTTTTATACGGATAATATTTGCAATGTTGCCTTTATGTTGATGTGCAGTGTTACTTTGCATAAAAAAGATTTTTACTGCGTGTTGCAGATTTTGTAATCAGATTTCATCATTTTGGAAACATTCGCATTCCTTCATATAGTACATTTATTGGGCGTATTTGCTATTATCAGCCCCGAAAATGGAACCCTTGTAGTACTATTACTGGTTTTTTTGATATTTATAAGCTTTTGCGTTTCGGGAGCAAGAGTGGCCTACTTCTCGCTAACTTTCAAGGATATTAATTTTTTAAAGACAAAAAATCAGCGGAGTTATAAGCGCATTGTGGCATTGCTGGAGCAGCCTAAAATATTACAGGGTTCGCTGTTGATTGCCAATACGGTTAGCAATCTTTCCATTATAATAATAGGCAACCATTTTCTCAATCAATTATTGCCTATACCTAACCCGGTAGGCTTATTTGCGGTCAAGGCGGGTATTATGGTTTTTATTATTTTGTTGGTTAGCGAAATTTTGCCGAAAACAATGGCCGCTCAAAATAATATTCGGTTTGCTAAAGATGTAAGCTGGCTTGTGGATGGTATTCATTTGCTGTTTGGCCGGTTGTCATTAATACTTGCCCGGTTTTCTGAAAATATTGAAAGGAAATTTGGCCAAAAAACGGCCTCCGCCAGTCTGGAAGAACTCAATCACGCCATTGATCTTACCACCGAAGAAGAAGCGAGTGAGGATGAAAAAAATATTTTAAAAGGCATTATTAAGTTTGGCAATGTCACCGTAAAGCAGGTAATGCGAACAAGGCTCGATGTTACCGGAATTCCTTATCAGCTCAATTTTGCTGAACTTAAAGAAAAAATGATAGAGTACCATTACAGCCGGTTGCCCGTTTACGATGGTTCGCTCGATACCATCAAAGGGATAATATATTCAAAAGACCTGCTTGAGCATCTGGATAAACCTGATGATTTTGATTGGTATTCGCTCATTCGTAAGCCATTATTTGTGCATGAGCAAAAATTTATTGAAGATCTGATGAAAGAATTTCAGCAAAATCGGATTCATTTTGCCATTGTGGCTGATGAATTTGGGGGTACAAGTGGCATTGTTTCAATGGAAGATATACTGGAAGAAGTGATTGGAGAAATCAAAGATGAATTTGATGAGGAAGAAACAGGCCATCATAAGCTCGACGACATGAATTTTATGTTTGAAGGTAAAACGATGTTGAACGATGTTTGTAAATTTATGAATCTGAGTCCTGATACTTTTGATCAGGTGAAGGGTGAAAGTGATTCACTTGCGGGGCTTATACTGGAGGTTTCTGGCGAAATACCCAACAAAGGAGCGGTAATTAAAATGGGTGACTTTTTATTTACCATTGAAGAGTTACAAAAAAACCGGATTGATAAAGTAAAAGTTACTATTGAAAACAGGAGTATGGATTAAAGTATGGAAGGCATGTGGAGAAAGTTTACAAAAATGGTTGCTGACAGAAAGGAAGCATGCATTTTTATTTTTTGGGTAGCGGTATTATGGAGCTGCAACTCCAACTATACCCCTCGTCCCGAAGGCTATTTTGCTATAGAAATGCCCCAACATAAATATCAGGTTTTTAACAATCCGGGATTTCCTTATCAATTTGAATACCCGGTCTATGCCAGGGTTGTAAGAGATACAAGCTATTTTGGTGAAGCCCCCGAGAACCCATATTGGATAAATATTGATTTTCCATCGCTCAACGGTCGTATTTACATCAGTTACAATATAATTGGAGGCACTGCTGTTTATAAAATAAAAGCTCCGGGTGGAGTTTACCGTGATAGCCTTGCCACCAATACACTGGCCAACCTGATAGACGGATCATACAAACTCACCTACAAGCATAGCAGTAAAGCGAGCAGTATCGAAGACTCATTGATGGACAATGCGGCTGGAGTAAAAGGGGTGTACTTTAAAGTGGGAGGCAATGCCGCCACGGCCAATCAGTTTTTTGTAACAGACAGTGTCCGCCATTTTTTGCGTGGAGCTTTGTATTTTGATACAACTCCAAACGAGGACTCCCTGTTGCCGGTCAATCAGTTTTTAAAAGAGGATATGCTACATCTTATTGAAACATTCAGATGGAAATACGCTCCCTGAATATATCTCCCAAATAATTTTATGATAATTATTGATAATATACTTATAAGCGACGAGGTTGTAGAGGAGCAGTTTGTATGCGACCTGGTAAAATGCAAAGGTGGCTGCTGTGTAGAGGGAGATGCAGGTGCACCGCTGGAACAGTCGGAAAAGGCAAAAATTGATGAGGTACTCGAATTTGTAAAGCCGTACCTGAATGAGCGTAGTTTGCAAGAAATTGAGAAACAAGGGCGCTACGTGTGGAATGATGAGTTTGGCTGGGTTACCCCGGCTATTGATGGAGGGATATGTGTTTATGCCACTTTCGATAACCTTGGTATTGTGAAATGTGGAATTGAGAAGGCTTACCGCGATGGTAAAACTTTATGGAAAAAACCGATTAGTTGCCACCTTTTTCCCATAAGAATAGAAAAAAGCGGTGATGGCAAAAAAGAATATGTAAATTATGAGCCAAGAGAGGATCTCTGCAAGCCAGCCTGTAAATTAGGGAAAAAATTGAAAGTACCCGTTTACCAGTTTTTGAAAGAACCTCTTATCAGGAAATATGGGGATGAATTTTATAAAACCCTTGAAGAAATTGCGAAATCACACTACCACGATGTGGATAGTAAGTAGGGTCATAAACCTCCGAACCAAATGTTTAAAACTTTATTTGGCTTCAAGAAATGTTAAAAGGCCAATTTTGTGCAAGGATAGCACGCTACATGTGCTTTTTACAAAACGAATAGTATAAAGCGATTGTACATTTAATCCGGTCGGTTATCTTTGCTCATATTAAGCTATTTACTTTATTTTAAATATCCTTCTCATGAAGTTTCCTTTTTTCG
>Ga0105048_10020768_pt1 | contig 10017 bp, 10 predicted proteins | sample MAT05_FD_78382 | JGI IMG/M metagenome (GOLD analysis project Ga0105048, IMG submission 78382) | Freshwater microbial communities from Lake Fryxell liftoff mats and glacier meltwater in Antarctica - MAT-05 | ecosystem: Environmental > Aquatic > Freshwater > Ice > Liftoff microbial mat | place... | reverse complement strand
CGCGCAGGTCGTCCATGCCATTGGCCTGGTCCGCGTGCTCGTGGGTGTAGAGAACGGCGTCGAGCCGCTTGACCCCCGCCGCCGCGGTCTGCAGGCGCATGTCTGGCGAGGTGTCCACCAGCACCGTGGTCTCCTCTCCGCCGTCGTCCCGCCGACGCCGCGCCAGCATCGAGCAGCGCGAGCGTGCATTGCGCGGTTCGGACGGATCGCAGGCGCCCCATTCGCCGTCCGCGCGGGGCACGCCGCCGGACGAGCCGGAGCCCAGGATGGTGATCTCAAGACGGCCGCTCATGAGGGCGCAACCTGGGGCCTAGGGATGCGATCGAACAGGGCGAAGAACGCGTCTTCGGTCCGCGATTCGGCCTCAGTGAGGCTCCAGCCCCTGATCTCGGCCAGCTTGGCCAGGATGTGCGGCAAATAGGCGGGCTCGTTGCGCCGCCCACGCATCGGGACCGGCGCTAAATAGGGGCAATCCGTTTCCACGATGATCCGGTCGGCCGGCATCTGTCGGATCACCTCGCGAACGTCCTCCGCCTGTTTGAAAGTGGCGATCCCCGACACCGAGAACCAGGCCCCCAGATCGGCGACGCGGCGGGCTAGTTCGCCCCCCGAGGTGTAGCAATGCATCAGGAGCTTGAAGGCCCCGCGGGCGTATTCTTCCTCCAGCATATCCCCCATCGCGTCGTCGGCCTCGCGGGTATGGACCACCAGGGGCAGTCCCGTGCGCCGCGCCGCCTCGATGTGCTGGCGAAACACCTGGACCTGGATGTCGCGAGGACTGAGGTCGTAGTGAAAGTCCAATCCGGTCTCGCCTATGCCGACGACGCGGGGCCGCCGCGCCAAGTCACATAAGGTTGCGGCGCTAAGTGCAGGATTTTCCTTGGCGTCGTGGGGATGCGTCCCGGCCGTGCACCAGATATCGTCATGCCGGGCGGCCAAGGCGTTCACCGCCTCGAACGACGACACCCGGTCGCAGATCGTCACCATCATCGCGACCCCCGCCGCCCGGGCGCGCGCGATGACCTCATCGGCGTCATCGGCGAACTGGGGGGCGTGCAGATTGACGTGGCTATCGATCAGCATCGGACAATCAGGCGCGGGCAGCTTGGCGCAGCTTTGCGACGGTAGAGAAAAAGGCGTCGCCGCGGTCCAGGTTCAAGGCCTCCGCCTCGCGCGGGACGGAGATCAGGGTTTCCCACGCCTCGGCCCAGCGGTCCAGGCCGGCCGAGGGGACGGGCGCCGCCACGGCCATGTCGTGAACCTGATCCGCCAGCCGCTCGAACAACAGTTCAAACCGCGCCTGCCCCTCGGCGCCGCGGAAGCTGTCGGCCAAGGCCAGCAGCCCGCCTTCGTCGGCGGACGGCAGAGACGACAGCAGCTCCCGCGCCGTCCGGTCCATTTCCAGAGCGCCGCCTGCGGCCATAGACAGGGCCCGGCCGGGGGCGCCCTTGGCCATTCGCGCCAGATGCTCGGCCTGGGCCAGGGGCATGTCGGTGCGCGCGGCCACGAAAGCGGCGACGCGCGCGTCGTCCCAGGCCGCAAAGGCCAGGCGCCGGCAGCGCGAACGGATGGTCGGCAGCAGACCGCCGGGGGCATGGGAGACCAACAGCAGCACGCCGTGGGGCGGCGGCTCTTCCAGGGTCTTCAGGACGGCGTTGGCTGCATTGACGTTCATGTCGTCCGCTGCGTCGATAATGGCGATGCGGTAGGGGGACGAGGCCGGCGCCTTGGAGAAGAATTCCGGCAGTTTGCGCGCCTCGTCGACGGGGATGTATTTGCGCGGCTTGCCGTCTTCGGTGCGCCGTTCCAGGACCAGGAGGTCGGGATGGGACCGGGCCATGATCTGCCGGCAGACAGGATCGTCCGGGCTGGACCCCAGCACGCCGTAGGCCGGATCGGGCCGGGCCCCGAGAAGCCGCCGGGCCGCGCGGAAGGCGAAGGTCGCTTTTCCGACCCCCTCGGGGCCGGTCAGCAGCCAGGCGTGATGGAGGCGCCCCCGCGAAAAGGCGTTCAGCCAGGCCGTTTCGACGGCCTCTCCGCCTTCATAGGTGAAGACATCGCGCGGCAGGAGGCTGTCCGACATCAGACCGCCTGCGCCAGCTGAGGCTGGACGACGGCCCAGACCCGTTCGGCCACCGTGTCCGGATCGCCCAGGGCGTCCACCACCACGCAGCGCCCAGGCTCGCGGGCGGCGATGTCCAGATAGGCTCCCCGCAGGCGTTCGTGGAAGGCCAGGCCCTTGGCCTCGAACCGGCCCTCCGCCCCGCCCCGCACCTGAGCGCGCCTAAGCCCTTCGTTCGCCGGCATATCCAGGATCACGGTCAAATCCGGACGCGCGCCGACGAGCAGGTGGCGCTCGAGGGCCTCGATCAGCGCCGGATCCGCGCCCCCGGCGCCCCCCTGGTAGGCCCGGGTGGAGTCGGCGAACCGGTCGCACAGCACCCAGGCGCCCCGCGCCAGGGCGGGCAGGATCAGGCGCTCGATATGATCGCGGCGGGCGGCGTACATCAGCAGGGTTTCGGTCGTCGCCGACCACCGATCGACATCGCCGCAAACGAGCAGCTGGCGGATCGCTTCGGCCCCGTCCGAGCCGCCGGGCTCGCGGGTCGTCCCGACGTCCACGCCGGCAGAAGCCAGGCGCTGGGCGAGGATGCGGATCTGGGTCGATTTCCCAGCCCCCTCCCCGCCTTCCAAACTGATGAACCGGCCGCGTTTCACGGCTCCACATTGGCCGGATCTCCGCCTAGCGCAAGACGCTTGCGCCTGGGTTCAGTGGAGACCGATGACCCGCGCGTCGGGATAGCCAAGGCGCGCCACGCGGTCTCGCAAGTCCCCCGCCTCCGCCGGGTCGGCGGCGCGGACGATGACCCGGTAGAGCACCACGCCGCCCCGCTCAGTCGGCACGACTTCGGTCTGGCCCGCTTCGGCGAGCCTGGCGGCTGCGCGATCCGCATTGGCGCGGCTGGCGAAGGCCGCGGCCTGAATCCGGTAGTCGCCTGTGGTCGCAGACGGAGGGGCGGGCGCCGGGTTCGCCCCAAGCCTCAGCGGCCTGCGATCGGGCAGGAACTCCGGCTGCGTCAGCCACCCGGAGGGAAGCGAGGCCGAGTCCGGCCTTAGCGCAGGGCGCTGGGGCGGCGTCGCGGCGCGGTAGAGTCGCGGCTTCCCCATCCGCGCCGACGCAGGACCGACATAAGGAATCCGCTCCATGGCCAGGCTCTGCCGCTCGTAGCCCGACGTCTGGGCGGCGGCCCGTGGGGTGAGGTCAGACCGGGGCCCGGAGGCGCAGGCGGTCAGGCTGACGGCGGCGGCTGTGATGATCGCAACGGCGGCGCCCAGCGGGCGGGCGGCGCGGGGCGCCACGACTGACTTTGGCACGCGCTCGCCCCCCGACGATCCCAATGCTCGCATCATGCACCCACAGGTTTTCGTATGCGTTAACTCCCAAGCTTTGCCGGGAACTTCGCGGACGCTGGGATATTCTCAATCCTCAAGGGAGGCCTTGGCCGTGGCCAACCAGAAACTGTCCGCCTACCAGTCCATGCGCGATTTCGGCGTCACCGCCGAGCCCAGCGGCGACATTGACGCGCCCGGGTCGGAGCGGCTGCGCTTTGTGATCCAGAAGCACGCGGCCACCCGCCTGCATTATGACCTTCGGCTGGAAGTGGACGGCGTGTTCAAATCCTGGGCGGTGACCAAGGGCCCGTCCCTGGACCCACGCGACAAGCGGCTGGCGGTCGAGGTCGAGGACCACCCCCTGCCCTATGGGGATTTCGAGGGGACCATTCCCAAGGGTCAATACGGCGGCGGCACGGTGATGCTGTGGGATCGCGGCTACTGGGCCCCGGAAGGCATGACGGCCGAAGAGGGCCTGAAAAAGGGCGACCTGAAATTCACCCTCGACGGCGACCGATTGAAAGGGTCGTGGGTCCTGGTGCGCATGAAGCACGACCGCAACGGTGGCAAGCGCACCAACTGGCTGATGATCAAGCACAGGGACGGAACAGAGGTGGAGGGTGACGCCGACGCCGTCCTGCAGGACGCCCGCTCGGTGGCCTCCGGCCGCCCGATGGAGGACATCGAGGCCGGGCGCGGCCGCGGCCCCAAGCCTTTCATCGCCGAGTCGCAAAAGGCTGCGCGCGGGGACGCTGTGTGGAACTCCAACCGGCCGGACCGCGCGGCCGCCAAGCCGAAGCTCAAAGCCGCCAAGGCGGCCAAGGTCTCGGTCCTGCCCGATTTCGTGGAGCCCCAGCTCGCCCGCTCAGTGGACCGCCCGCCGCCGGCCGCCGGCTGGGCGCACGAAATCAAGTTCGACGGCTACCGGATGCAACTGCGGGTCGAGGGCGGCAAGTCGGCCCTGCGCACCCGAAAGGGCCTGGACTGGACGGCCCGGTTTCCAGAAATCGCCGCCGCCGCCCAGGCCCTGCCCGATTGCATTGTCGACGGCGAGATCTGCGCCCTGAACGCCGCCGGCGCGCCGGACTTCCCGGGCCTGCAGGCGGCCCTGTCCGAAGGCAAGACGGCGGACCTGATCATGTTTGTCTTCGACGCCCTATTCGCCGGGGGCGAGGACCTCCGTCCCTTGAGCATGCGCGAGCGCAAGAGCCGGCTGCGCGACCTGTGGGAGGGCCTGTCCGACGAGGCCGCCTTGCGGATTCGCTACGTCGATCACTTCGAGACCGCCGGTCAGGCAGTCCTGGAGTCCGCCTGCCGCATGGACCTGGAGGGGGTGATCTCCAAACATGTCGAGGCTCCCTATCGGTCGGGCCGCAGCGACAGCTGGACCAAGGCCAAGTGCCGCGCGGGACATGAGGTGGTGATCGGGGGCTGGTCCGGCGAAGGGGACCATTTGCGCTCGCTGCTGGTGGGGGTGAACCGCGGCGGCGATCTGCTCTACAGCGGCAAGGTGGGCACGGGATTTCCGCGCGCCGCCGTGCTGCAGCTGCTTCCCAAGCTGAAGGCCGCGGCGGCCAAGACGTCGCCTTTCAGCGGGCCCAACGCCCCCAGGAATGCAACGGACATCCATTGGCTCAAACCGGACCTGGTCGCCGAGATCGAGCATGGCGGGTGGACCACCAGCGGCGCCCGCCGGCAGGCCAGCTTCAAAGGCTTGCGCGAGGACAAGCCCGCGGCCGAGGTCGAGATCGAGACGCCCGAGCCCGTCGAGGATGCGCAGCTGGCCACGCCTGCCCCCAGGGCGGCCGCCAAGGCGCCGGGCAAGGCGGCGCCCCCCGGATCCGCCGTCGTCATGGGGGTCGCCTTGTCCAATCCGGACAGGGCGCTGTGGCCTGCGGCGGACGGCGAGGCGGCGATCACCAAGCTCGATCTGGCGCGTTATTTCGAGCAGGTCGGGGACTGGATGATGGTCCACCTCAAGGGCCGCCCCTGCTCGATCATCCGCATGCCGAGCGGCATCGGCGGCGAGACCTTCTTCCAGCGCCACGCCATGAAGGGGATGTCCAACCTGTTGGAAGCCGTGACCGCGATCGGCGACCGCCAACCCTACCTCCAGGTGGATCGCAAGGAGGGGTTGGCCGCCCTGGCCCAGGTGTCAGGCATCGAGCTGCACCCCTGGAACTGCAAGCCCCACGACCCTGAGGTTCCAGGCCGGCTGGTGTTCGACCTGGATCCCGCGCCAGACGTGGGCTTCGAGGCGGTGATCGACGCCGCGCGCGAGGTGCGCGACCGCCTCGAGGACCTCGGACTGGTCAGCTTCTGCAAGACTACCGGCGGCAAGGGGCTGCATGTGGTCACCCCCCTGGCCCAACCCAAGGGCGGCAAGCTGGAATGGCCCGTCGCCAAGGCGTTCGCCCGGGATGTCTGCGCCAAAATGGCTGCCGACAGCCCGGAAAAATACCTCATCACCATGGCAAAAGCCCAGCGCACAGGACGGATTTTCCTCGACTATCTGCGGAATGACCGCATGTCGACGGCAGTCGCGCCCCTCTCCCCCCGCGGTCGCCCCGGCGCCCCGGTGTCCTTTCCCTTGACCTGGAGCCAGGTCAAAAACGGGCTGGACCCCATGCGCTACACTATCCGCACGGCGCCCGCCCTTCTCGGCAAGACTTCGGCTTGGGAAGGGTACTGCGAAGCCGAACGGCCGCTGGCGGCCGCGATCAAGCGCCTCGCGGGCGCCTAGGCCCGCTTCTTGGCCGGGGGCTTCTTGGCGGCCGCCTTGGAGGAGGCCTTGCGGCCCTTGGTCGCCGCCGCCGACCCGCCGCGCCGGGCGCCGGCGTCCTGACCCAAGCTGCGCCGCAGGGCGTCCATCAGGTCGATGACCTCCGCCTCCTTGGCCGGTTTCTCGACGGTCACCGTGCGCCCCTTTTCCTTGTCGTGGATCAGTTTGCGCAGGGCCTCCTCGTAGTGGTCCTTGAACTGGGTCGGATCGAAGGGGCCGTCCTGCTGGTCGATGATCTTCTCGGCGATCTCGATCATGGCTGGGTCCGCCTTCACGTCGCCGATCGAGGAGAAATACTCCGCGGGCTGGCGCACCTCGTCGAAGGTCCGCAGTGAATAGGCCACCAGCCCCTTGTCGCGCGGCTCAATGGCCAGCAGGCGTTCGCGCTGGTGCAGGACCACCCGGCCGATCGCCATCCGTTCCTGGCGGGCCATGGCCTCCCGGATGACGGCGTAGGCCTCGATCGCCATCTTGCCGTCGGGGACAAGGTAGTAGGGGTCGTTCCAGTACAGCCGGTCGATGTCGGCCGCGTTGACGAACCGCTCGATGTCTATGGTCTTGGTGGTCTCCAGACGCACGGACTTGATCTCGTCCTCGGTGACCACGACGTAGCGGCCCTTTTCGATCTCATAGCCCTTGACCAGGTCCTTGCGCTCGACCGGACCCAGTTCCGGGTCGGTCGTGATCATCTAGATTCGGTTGTGGGTGTCCTTGTGCAGCAGGTTGAATCGGACGTCGCCCGAACTGGACGTGGCCGTGTAAAGAGCAACCGGGCAGGTCACTAGGGACAGCCGCAGATGACCCTGCCAGGTGGGACGCGTAGCCATGAGACAACCCTTTGGACAGCTTGAGCTTGGGTAACGCCGTGCGGGGGCGAATCGTTCAGGGCCAGCCGTGAGCGCGAGCGGCGACGCCATCGTCGTGGACGCCCGGGGACACCGATGCCCTGTGCCCGCCCTTCGTCTGCGCCGCGCCATGGCGGTCGCCGAGCCGGGAAGCCGCGTGACCCTTCTGGCCGATGACCCGCTGGCAAAGGTGGATGTGCCCCACCTCGCGGCGGCCTTGGGTTGGTCCCTGGTGGAGATACACAGCGAGGGCGCGGTCCTGCGTTTCATGCTCCGGGCTTGACCGGCTCTGTTAGGGTGTGGTCTGCGATTCTGGATCGCCCTCCCCGTTGAAGGACTTGCACTTGTCGGCTCACCCCCGGGTTCTCATCCTCGCCCGAGACGACAGCCTGGTCGGGCCCATGGCCGAGGGTCTGGACCGGCTCGGTTGGCGGACTATCACCGCGCGCGGGCCCTATGCCGCCATCGCCGCCTTGGCCGACCTGCACATTGAAGCGGCGATCATTGACACCAACAGCTACGGCTCCGAGTCCCTCACCCTTGCCAAGCGGCTGAAAGCCTCTAGCGGCGCGCGTCGGCTGCCGGTGATCGCCATCGGCGACCCCAACCCGGAGGTCGACACCTTCGCATTCGACCTGACCCTGGCCCCGCCCCTGCACCCGGCCCAGGCGGCGATGCGGCTGGAATCCCTGCTGCGCAGCGCCATTTCCGAGGAGGAGTTCGAGCTGCGGCTCGAGACCTTCGCCGATCGCGGCCATCGCCTTGACATGCCCGAAGAGCCCGCAGGACCGCTGCGGGTCCTGGCCGTGGGCGAGCCGGCGCCTCAGTTCCTCGCCCTGTCTAACGCCCTGTCGCGGTCGGGCGCCGAGGTGGTGGGAGCGTTCACGGCCTATACCGCCTTCGATTATCTGCACGAGCGGCCGTTCGACGCCGTAGTGCTGTGGGCGGGGGACAACGATTCCGAGGCCCTGTCGATCGCCGCGGGGATGCGCCGCAACACCCGCCTCTATCATGTGCCCACGTTGCTCTATTTGCGCGCGGACGCCTTCGTCACCCTGAGCGAGGTGTTCCACAAGGGCGTGTCAGACATCGCTTCGCCCGAGACCCCCGAGGCGGACACCGCCAAGCGGGTCATCGAACTGGCCCGCACTTTTCGGCGGGAAAACGCCATTCGCCGGGCGCTGGAGAAGGCGCGCAGCTCAGGCTTGATGGACGCGGCCACGGGCCTGTTCACCCGCGACCTGTTCGCAGCCCATCTGGTGCGCCTGACCCAGGCGGCCCGCCTGCGCAATCGGCCGCTTTCCATCTGCGTGCTCAAGGTGGCCGAGAAGCCCGAGCTGATCCCGATTCGCGCCACGGGCTGGTTGGACCGCGCCATTCCTCAGATCGGTTCGATGGTTGGGCGCCTGGTGCGGGCCGAGGATACCGCTGCGCGCCTGGGGCCGGAGGTCTTCGCCCTGGCCCTGCCCGCCTCCCCTCAAGGCTCGGCTGCGGCGGCCGCTGACCGGATCGTCGCGGTGATCGGCTGCACTGCGTTCGAAGCGGGGGACGGCCGCCCGCCCTTCGTTGTCGATTTCGATATCGGCGTCGCCGAGGTTCAACCCGGCGAAAGCGCCGCCCAGGCGCTCGAACGCGCCGCAGCCAAGGCCCTGCGCAGCAAGGCGGGGTGAAACCGCTCCCCTCCCGCATCCTTCGCAACATGAGGGCGTTGTAGCGGCCTCAATGGGAGGCCGCTTTGAAGCTCCAACATCTCGCCACAGCCGCAATCCTCGCCGCCGCGCCGTCCCCCGCGCTCGCCCAAGGGATATTCGGCTATAATTGGGACGCCACCCTCAGCGCCCAGATCCAACCTACCTATGAGGGCTCGGACGAGTACGGCGTCGGACCCGGCGGGAGCATCGCCCTGGTCAGGCCGGACGCGCCCAACCCCTACAACGCGCCAGACGACGGCCTCAGCCTGACCCTGATGGAGGGAGGCAGGGCCGCTATCGGACTCTCGGGAAGGTTCCGCGCGGGCCGGGACGACGATGATGATCTGCGCGGGATGGAGGAGATCGACTGGGCCGGCGAGGTCGGGGTGTTTGTGAACCTGTGGCTGACCGACTGGCTCCGCACCCGACTGGAGGTGCGCCAGGGCTTTAGCGGGCACGAGGGGGTGATCGCCGACGTCGGCGCCGACCTCGTCGCGCGCGAGGGCCGCTGGATCCTGTCGGCCGGCCCGCGGTTCAGCTACGCCGACGATGAGTTCACCCAGACCTATTTCGGCGTCACGGCGCGGGAGGCCCTGGCCAGCCCGCTGATCGCCGCGGCCTACCGCCCCGACGGCGGTCCGCGCTATGCCGGAGCGATCGCGCAGGCCGATTACCAGTGGACCGACCGCTGGGGCCTGACCTTCGACGTCGGTTACCGCCGCCTGCTGGGCGACGCCGCCGACAGCCCCCTGGTCCGCAACCTAGGCGCGCAAGACCAGTTCAGCGCCAGCGCCGGGGTCCGCTACAGTCTTGGGCGCTAGCCCTTGGCGAGACTTTCGAGGCCATTAAGCCCCACGGCGGACACCGCCGCCTTGAGTTCCTCCATGGTCACGGAGGAACCGTTGGCCTCGACCATGAAGCGGTCGGCCACCAGGACGGCGTATTTGCCGCTGCGACCCTGGCGGTTGTACTCCTCGGTGGTCATGCGGCCATTGACCTTGCCCATTTTCTCGTAGCCGTCCGCCGTCTCGCGGCTGGAGTTGACGTTGAAAGCCCCCGCCAGTCCGGCCAGTCCGCCAGCGGCGGCCATGTCCGTGACCGCTAAGGTGATCCGCCCGTCGCCGCGCATATAGACGCCCTCGGCGTTGGAGCCCTGCAAACCCCCGACGCCGCCGGCAGAGCTCTCCACCTCGGTGCGGCTGAAGCCGCCGATCGCCGTGGGCAACAAGGCCTTCAGGGTCTCGCCGGGAAGGGCTTGGACCGCGCCCTCGACCACTTGGCCATTGGCGGCGGCTTCCATCTGCTT
>Ga0105048_10020767_pt1 | contig 10017 bp, 7 predicted proteins | sample MAT05_FD_78382 | JGI IMG/M metagenome (GOLD analysis project Ga0105048, IMG submission 78382) | Freshwater microbial communities from Lake Fryxell liftoff mats and glacier meltwater in Antarctica - MAT-05 | ecosystem: Environmental > Aquatic > Freshwater > Ice > Liftoff microbial mat | place... | reverse complement strand
TTTGGAGCATGATCGTCCAGCAGACGCAGAACGCCTTCAATGATAAGATGGCGCAGTTCACGCTGATCCCGCTGGCTGCGGCGGTGGGATTTGCGGCGGAGTCTTGGGCGGGGTTGATGATTGCCGTGCCCATTGTGTTGTTCGCACCCTTGGCGGGTTGGCTGAGTGATCGATTTTCAAAACGCAGTGTGATGCTGGGTGCGGCGATCGCCCAGGTGGTGATTCTCGGGTGGATTTGCGGAGCGGTGTGGTTTCGCAATTTACCGTTGGCGATGGCGGGATTCTTCGCGTTGGCGGTGCAATCGGCATTTTACAGCCCGGCGAAGATCGGCAGCAACAAAGAGTTGGTGGGTTCCAAGCATCTAGGATTTGCCTCGGGGATCCAGCAGATGACCGCGATGTTAGGGATCTTGGCCGGGCAAATCGTGGCGGGCTGGATCTTCGATCATCGGTTTTCAGGCCACGGCGGCGGACCTGAAGCGGCATGGGCGGCTGCCTACCAACCGCTGTGGATTCTCGCTTTATTTTCGGTGCCGGCCTTGGCGCTGGCGCTGTTGGTGCCACGGGTGCCGGCGAAGGGTTCGGTGAAATTCACGGGCAAACTTATTTTCAGCCACTTCACGCATTTGTCTGAATTATGGGCTGACAGGCCGATGCGCCGGGCGGCCTTGGGAGTCGGTTTTTTCTGGGGATTTGCGGCATTTATCAATCTCTGGTCGGTAAAGGTGGCGAAGGTGATGACGGGCGGAGGCGAGGGCTTTGGGACCTTGTCCTCTGAGTTCATGGCGGCGGCATCGCTCGGGATGGCGGTGGGTTTTGGATTCGCCTCGATGCTGCTGCGCAAGCGCATCGATCTGGGCTGGGTGCCGTTGGCCGGGCTGGCGATGATGGCAATGGCGTTGCTCCTCGCATTCCTGACTCCGGGCGGGTGGTTTTTCCTGACCACTTTGGCCCTGCTGGCGTTTTTCGCAGCGGTTTTCCTCGCTCCGCTCAATGCATGGCTTCAGGACCACTACCCGGCGGACAAACGCGGTGAAATGCAGGCAGCGGTGAATTTACAGGATTGCTTCGCCGGGATGATAGCTGTGGGAGTGATCGCGCTTTTTGAATTAGGTGCGAGGCTGTCAGGCATCGATCCAGCGCTGGGTTTCTCGCTTCAAATGGGCTTCGTGGGGTTGCTTTGCGGGGCCATCAGCATTCAATTTCTGCGGACCTTGCCGGGCGATGTGATTCGCTTGATCGGCGTGGCGGTCATCCGTGCGGTCTATCGGATCCGGGTGGTGGATGCAGAGCGCCTTCCGAAAAAAGGCGGAGTCTTGCTGCTGCCGAATCATGTGACGTTTGCGGATGCGTTTTTCATCTCCGCAGCGTGTCCGCGGCCCGTCCGCTTTGTAATGGATGAGGCCTTCATGGCCTCGCCCTGGATAAGAGGATTCGTGAGTGTTTTCGATACCCTGACGATACGCCAAGATGCACCGCTGGATGCGATCCGAAACATGATCGCTGGCTTGAAAACCGGTGATGTGGTGTGCCTGTTTCCTGAGGGCCAATTGACCCGCACCGGCACGCTCAATGAGCTGCGGAGGGGTTTCGAACTCATCGCGAAAAAGGCGGGAACACCCTTGATTCCACTTTGGTGCGATGGCTCGTGGGGATCGATCTTTTCGTTCGAACGCGGGCGTTTTATGGAAAAATTACCCTACCGGCTGCCCTACAGTCTATCGCTCGCATTTGGCGCACCCATCGAGCCGGCGCGGGCAAGCTTGGAAGCAGTTCGGGATGGATTGTTGGAGGCCTCGGCGGCGGCGATCGCCAAGCGCTTCCCGGGCGAGTCACGGGAACACATCAATGGCCATCAACTCGGGCAGTTGAATGCACTCCAGCGGAAGACGAAGTTTCTAACACTTGAGGGGGATTTGAAATTGTCAGGGATCGGGAAACCTTTAGGTGCGTTCTGTGAACGCTTCGGAGCAAGCATGGAAACACGCGTCACGATAGGACAGGGAATCTGGGTGGGAGGAGATGCCTTGCGGGAATCCATCCAAGCACTCAAACCCGGTGAGAGCGGGGTATTTTATGATTTTAGCAGGCGATGTTTGGAACCCTTGGAATGTCAGGGCTGGCTGCATTTGCCGTGCCTCGCTTTGGATGGGATAATCATCGCCATGTCCATGCCGGAGCCGCCGAAAAACAAAGAGATCGATGCCCAGCAACGCGGATATTTACCCGGCACCTGGGGGAAACTGCTCCCTGGCTGGTATCTCAAGAGGAGCCGGGTCCATGGCCCTGCCGCCCCGGAAGAAGGGCTGGAACTACCACCCGGAGCTACTCTCGATATCGAATGCTTCTTGCATGACAGAACAACTTTGCCCACCGCCGTATCGATTGCGCCAACTCCAAGTGAATGATGAAATTCCCAACAACCCATTTCCTTCTGATCCTTTCGCTTATGACGACTTTCAGCCCCGCCGCCGAGTGGCTCCCGTTATGGACCGGGCGGATTCCGGCAGCCTCCGCTTCGCCCCCCACCGAAAGCGCAAACAAAGCTGGGCATCTCACCGATACGGCGATTCCTGCCTATGAAGTCTATCTCCCAGCGACGGAAAATCGAAGCGGTGCCGCAGTGGTGATTTTTCCGGGCGGGGGCTACTCGGTTCTAGCCATCGGCCATGAGGGGCGTGACTATGCAAAATGGTTGAACGAGCGTGGCATCGCAGGCATCGTGGTGAAGTATCGTGTCAGTGGAAATGATGCGGCAGGTTTTCAATTTCCCGCGCCTCTCCTCGATGCCCGGCGGGCCATCCGCATTACCCGCTTCCATGCGCGGGAATGGGGCTTGGATTCTCAAAAAATCGGCGTGATGGGTTCCTCGGCCGGCGGCCATCTGGCATCAATGGCAGGCACGCTTTTTGATGAGAAGTTTCCAGAAGAAACGGGCGATGAGATCGACAAACTACCCTGCCGCCCGGATTTTCAAATTCTGGTCTATCCCGTCATCGGCATGGACCAGGCGTGGGGCCACGGTGGCTCCAAACGGCGGTTGTTAGGCGAGAACCCTGACTCGGCCTTGGTCGCGCGGGTGGCGAGCTACCATCACATCACCTCCAAGACCCCGCCTTGTTTTCTGATCCACTCGGCAGATGACAACGGGGTGCCGGTGCGGAACTCGCTGGAGTATGCCGCATCTTGCGCGGAAAACAAAGTGCCCGTGGCATGCCATGTTTTCAATAATGGCGGGCATGGCTACGGCTTGAAAGGCGGCGGAGATTCCACCGATTGGCCGAATTTGTTGGATGACTGGCTCTCCCGGAACAACCTATCAATCGCTGCTGCCAAAGCCAAAGCAAAATCCATTCCAATGCCTGCGAAGCCCGGGCCCACCGCTGACGACCCGAATTCATTCATCGGCCTCACGGAGATGGAAGCCGTCGAAGCGGCGACGCGGCTGGAGCTTCCCAACCGAATCGTCGAAAGGGACGGCAAGAACTTCCCGGTGACGCGGGATTATAGACCGAACCGGCTGAACTTCGTGATCGAAAAAGGATTGGTCACCCGGGTCAGCACGGGCTGAGAGCCGTCTCGCACGCGGCCTTAGCGGCGGAGATCATCTTTCGATTTTAAATCCCGAGCAATTTTCCAACAATGGAATCCTAACAGCGGTTAGATTCTTGATGTGGTGGGCGATGTTGGATTCCTCTGCGACTTCTTTGATGAATCCCTCTACTTCCGGCGCATCTCCCATCACCTGCATTTCCACACTTCCATCTGCCAGGTTTTTCACCCAGCCGCAAACATCAAAGCCACGGGATAGATCCTTGACGGTGTAGCGGAAGCCGACGCCTTGGACGCGGCCTTCAAAGATGACTTGTTTGGCGATCATGGAGATTCATTTGGAGAGTTGTTCCGCGGTGGCGGCCATGGCGGTGTTCAGGAAGCGGATGCGGGTGGGAGACGGACGAGTGACCAGGAGATAACGATTCTCCGGTGAGCGGGTGATTTTTCCGAGTGCTCCATCTTCCTGCTGCCCGGCGAGGGCGGCTGCCAGATTGACTGCCACGGCTTGGAGCTGGTCTGCGGCGGTGGCTGAATCCAGTTCGATTTCCCAGAGCACGGCGGATGAACTCTCACCATCAGGGAAGAGGAGGTAGCGATCATTTTTCCAAGCCATCGCGATCTCGCTAGCCGCTCCTGCATCTCCGAGAGCCTCGAGCCACAAACGCAGGCCAAGCAGTCCGACGGATTCGGTGAGGAAGGGTTCCTCGGGCGGTGAGGGGAGCGTGAGTGCGGCTGGCTGGTTGTTTGGTTCACCAGGAAGCAGGACGGCGCGGGTGGTGAGTGGAGGCTGGCGCAGAGCGGCATGAAGGGCCTCATCGCCTTTGATGTGGAGAGAATCCGCATAGCCCTTGCCCTCGAGGTTGGGAAAATTCGTGAGGCCTTGGATGAAGGGCGAGAGTGCGGCGAGCAATTGCTCGACCTCAAGGTTTTGTTTCATGGGCATGAAGCCGATGGTGCGTGCCATTTCCGCCATGAACCTCGCCTGCACCCCTGAGGCGCTGCCCTGGTGGAGCGCCTCGCGGGCGCGGGCCGCATCGTCTCCGGAATACTCCCCGGGCGGAGGGAAATGCTGGTGCAGGAGTATTCTCGCAAGCAGGCGGCAGAGGGCGGCTTGATCCGGGATATTTTTCAAATCAGTTTTATCCAACATCCAGCCCTCGCCAGTGGCGTCATCGAACCAAGCAAGCGTGCCCAAAGAAGTCACGGCGGTGAGCTGGGCGAGGAGATCATCGCCCGGGCGGAGGAGGCCGATGAGTGAATAGGATTCCTGGCGATCCTGGAGTCCTTGCGGGCCGAAGCGGCTCTCAATCTCCGCGGCGATGCGGTCCCGCAATTCTTCCGTGGTGGTACGCTGGATGGCAGGGGTGGAGCGGAAATGCAGGCCGAGTTCCTTTTCCACGCGGCTGATGAGTTCCGGGGGGACGGATAGATCTCCGCCACCCTGCGCGAGGGAACGCAGCGATTCGTTCTCGCGCTTGAGCATTTCATTTTCCTCTGCGGCGATGCGGAGTTGGTTTTGAAGCTGCGTGGGATCCCCCGTGGCTGCGGCGGATTTCCAGTTCAGACCTTGAATGATTCCAGCGGCGCCGATGGCCGCACCAAGGAGCAGCGCGAGCGTGGTTTGCGGGGAAGGCACGCTAAAGATCGATCATTGTTCTCCGTTATTAAACGGATTGGTCTCGAAAGCGGAGGATTTCACGCCGAAGACTTCCTCGAATTTTTTTCCGGGAAGGAGATTGAAGACCATGGGGGCGCTGCGCTTGCCTTCCGCATCGTAAAGATAGCGGATGATCTGGACGGGCATTTCCCTGCCGGTGCCCGGGTCTTTTCGAACCACCCTCGAATCAAACATCCGCTCCTGCTCCAACTGGCCGGTGCTCTTGTGGTAGCCGTAGCTGACTTTGAAGAGTTCGTTTTTTGCACCATCGAAGATTTTACAACCCAGTGGATTTCCGCCCGAGTCCATTTTGTAGATGGTGACCATGGTGACCACGCCGTTCGCGGAGAAAGTTTTCTTGGTGAGAACGCGGTTGTCAGGGCTGCGAATGAAGACCGCCTTCGAGCCATCTTCGAGGCGCAGAACGCGGACGTTCGGCCCATCCACCGCTTCCAACTCACTTGCATGAGAGAAGCTGGAAAAAGTCAGGCAGAGGGCGGCGAGCAGGATATTCCAAGTTGCCAAAAGCTTCATGCCGGACAAGCTAGGCAGAAGCAAACGGCGCTGCAAGCCGCGATTTACCGCGATGATTTGGAAAACTGCCAGGATTTCACTCGATCTCACGAGCCGCGCCCAGGTGATGGGGATTTTAAACGTGACCCCGGATTCGTTTTCGGACGGCGGTGCGCATTTCGAAATCGCCCGTGCGCTGGGGCATGCGCGGGAAATGATCGCGGAAGGCGCGGCCATCATCGACATCGGCGGGGAATCCACCCGGCCAGGCGCAAAGCCGGTGGCGGCTGCGGAGGAAATCCAGCGCACCGCCCCCATCATCGCGGCGCTGAGGGCGGAGTGGGCGGGCGTGATTTCCATCGATACCATGAAAGCCTCAGTCGCCCGCGAGGCATTGGCAGCGGGTGCGGATGTGGTCAATGACGTGAGCGGCTTGATGGGGGACCCGGAGATGGTGGCGCTCTGTGCCGCCAGCGGTTGTGGGGTGGTGGTGATGCACCGCCAAGGGACGCCGGAGTCCATGCAGATCGCCCCAAGCTATGGGAATGTGGTGGCTGAGGTGAGGAATTTTTTTAGCGAACGTCTCGCGACTCTCACCTCAGCGGGCATCGCGGCGGAGGCTTTGTGTTTCGATCCAGGAATCGGCTTTGGGAAAACCCTCGAGCACAATCTCTCGCTGCTGCGCGCGCTGGATCGGCTTTCCCCGGATGGCAGGCCCCTCTTGTTGGGTGCTTCCCGCAAATCCTTCATCGGGATGATCTTGAAAAGCACCGAGCTGAGCGAGCGGGAGTGGCCGACGGTGGCACTCAGCGCGATGGCCCGCGAGATGGGGGTGATGCTGCACCGGGTGCACGTGGTTAGAACCAACCTTGAAGCATTGAGAATGACTGAGGCGATCCTCGGTGTGAAAGTCTAAGCCTTACTGGTTTGAAGTGGCCACTGGCTTGCGGCCTACGGCAAAGCGGTATTTTTCAATCGCATCGACGATTCCGTTGCCGAGTGCCGTTTGGTAGGCCTGGTTTGCGATGAGGCGGGCTTCGTAGGGATGACTCATGAATCCGCCCTCCAACAAAATCGCCGGATGGTTCACGCCGGAAAGCACACTGAATCTTGCGCGCTTGATGCCGCGATCAAACGTATTTTTCCCAAGCCGCCGCAGGATGGAGCCATGTACGGAAGTGGCGAGGGCGATGTTTGCGGAATCATGCTCGTTTCCCGCGCGGGATTGATTGTCCGCAGCTTTCCACTCGGCGCCGTAGTGGGAAACTCCGGGTGGCGAAAGGGTGAAGGTCTCTATCCCACGGGCCGCGCGACCCCCTGAATTAAAGTGGATGCTGACGTAAATGGCGCTTTCCTTGATCGTGTTGGCCAAGGCCACCCGCTCTTGGAGTGAAAGATAGATGTCCGTGTTGCGAGTGAGCACGACTTTGAAGCCCTTGGCTTCGAGCCGGGTTTTCACCAGCCCGGCGAGCTTGAGATTGTAAGTGGCCTCGGTGCCGAGGCCATTGGTGGCACCGGGATCCTTGCCACCGTGGCCAGGATCAAGAATCACGGTTTTGAAATCGCCCGCGTTTTTAATGAAATTGGGACGGAGCACAGGATCGATCAGCTTTGCCAGATCCATGCGGGAGACGTAGGCTTTTTCACCGACCATCTCCACCGAATTGCTGAAGACGAACTTCACGTTGTTCATCAAGCACTCATTGCCACCTGCTTTAAGGTTCATCAGCACTTTCGAATTTTCAAGAACGATGCTTCCACCCGTGCGCGTCAGCTTGGTGAAATTATAAAAACGCCTGATGCTCTCGACAGAAACGTAGTCCCGGCCATCGATCCTGGTCACATCCCAGCCCGCTGCGGCAGTCGCCCCAAGGAGCCGTGGTGCCAAACCCGCTGCCGCCAAAGCAGTGCACACGAAGGTGCGACGCGTGAGTGAGGAGATTGGAGAAAGCGGTTCCATCGATGTTTGGATTCAGGTTTTCAGGCGATGTGTAGCAGATAAAACACCAGGTTGCAACCGGATTTGTAGGTGAAAATCGGGCTTGGTAAAGAATTATTGAATGACGAGGAACTGCAATCTACCGATCTTCATCCAATTTCCGCAGGGCTTGACGGGCGGCCCGGTCCTTGCGGAAACTCTCGGCCATGGCATGGAGGATTGATGAAGCTGTCGCACATGGCGAAATCGACAACACCGTCGAAGGCCGCACCTCCGGGCGCATTTGGCTGGCCGGGCGCGACGAGCCGTTGATCCTCAGTCTGGACGGCGATTGTTGGCGGGATCTCGCCGGGACGCGGCTGCAATTTGAAAACCCTGATGCCAAGGCCTGCGAAGACGCTTCCTCGCTGGACATCGATCAGGCGGGAATCGTGGGCGATATGACGGCCTCGCGCAAAAACAAGGTGCCCATGGTGAGTGAGGAGGAATTTCACGCGCTCTATCAAAATCGCCAGGAGATTCCCTACGAGTGGCGAAACACGCTCTATCTCGAGTGGTTCAGCGAAATCAACGGGCGGGTGGTGATCGAGTCCGCCAGCTTCAAGCTCACCATTTCCCCCCACGAATGGGAAATGGACGACGACCTGGAAAATGCGCAGAAGCTTGCGAACCTGAACTCGATGCGCGATTTCATGGCTCAGGTGATTCGCCGCCGCGATCTCGATGGCCCGGAAACGGATTCGCCCGAAGAGCTTGACGAGTTCGCGTGGGAAGAACGGCTCAAGGAATCGGACCGGCTTACCGATGCCTATCAGGAGGTGTTGGAAAAATACATGGAAGACTCGGACAGCGAGCAGAAGGAAGCCTTCGTAATGGGCTGGGACGGATTGTTAGACGCGCTGGCGGAAAGAGACGAGGCCGGGGAAAGCGATTTTCAGGAGGATGATTCGGACTTCGATGACATCAATGAAGCCAGCGGAGGAGGAGATTCGGACAAAGATGAAGATGACGGGGAATTCGCCCTGGAGGAGGATGAGGACTTTGACGACGATGAGCCGGACCACCCGCTCCAAAGCCATGCGCAGGAGCTCGCGATGAGGGCCATGGATGTGATCGAGCGCGATGCCGGGCCGGGCACGCCCTCTTATATTTTAATCACCAACCTCCTCCAGGTCAGTGGCAAGCTGGCGGGAGTGCTCAACGGGCGCGGCAGCGGCTACGAACCGGAAACCGGATTTGTCCTCGCTGTTTTGAAACGCTGCCTGAACTGGCTCAACGAGGCGGTGGGTGCCTGCCAGGAATTGATCCACGCCGAAGAAGATCCCGATCACAAAGCCGCGCTCGAGCACCTCCGCAGCTCAGCCTTTGAAATCCGGGATAGCATCGTAGAACTCCGGCGGGAGCTGAAATAGCCAGGGTCACGAGCAATTGCTTACAAAGTACCGATGCGGCCGCATCAAGGATTTGTAAGCGGCGGAGAGAAGGGCATGATCCCGTTAGAATCATTGGCACCATTCTGTCCCACTCCCAGCCTTGACAGTCGCGATTGAGAAAATCAACTTTCCTTCCGTTTCGGCCCATGGTTTGGAAATCCAGTTTAATTACAGTCTCGTCCCTTGCGCCAATTCCCTTTTCCTCTAGTCTCCATTATCTTCTTCTAAATACCTCCATGCCCCAATCGCAGACATCCCCACTTGGCTGGCCCGCTCCTCAAGGACTTTGGCACCCTTCCCGCGAGAAAGACGCTTGTGGTGTCGGATTCATCGCTCATTTGAAGGGCAAGCGCTCGCATGATATCATCGTCAAGACGCTCACGATGAACAAACACATGGACCACCGGGGTGCCAGCGGCTCAGATCCCGCCACCGGGGATGGCGCGGGAATTTTCACCCAGATGCCGGATAAATTTCTCCGCAAGGAAATGGCAAAAAAGGGCGTGATTCTTCCGGAAGAGGGCAACTATGGCTCTGGCTGCGTGTTCTTTTCACCCGACCCCGCCGTGCGCGAGGTGGCAATGCAGCTCTTCGAACACGTCATCGCAGACGAGGGGCAAAAATTCCTCGGCTGGCGCACGGTGCCGGTAAAAAGCGAAATTCTCGGGAAAACCTCGGGGCGCTACGAGCCTACGATCAAGCAGATCTTCATTGAAAAAAGCCCGGACCTCACGGATGCGATGGCCTTCGAGCGCAAGCTCTACGTCATCCGCAAGCGTGTCAGCAATGCGATCCGCAACAACGAGGTGCCTAACCAGTTCCGCGATGTCCACGGCACCAAGGGCAACACTTTCCCCGGCGCCGGCTACCACTACGTCACCGGCCTCTCCGCCCGCACGATGGTGTATAAAGGCATGCTG
>Ga0105048_10020765_pt1 | contig 10018 bp, 11 predicted proteins | sample MAT05_FD_78382 | JGI IMG/M metagenome (GOLD analysis project Ga0105048, IMG submission 78382) | Freshwater microbial communities from Lake Fryxell liftoff mats and glacier meltwater in Antarctica - MAT-05 | ecosystem: Environmental > Aquatic > Freshwater > Ice > Liftoff microbial mat | place... | reverse complement strand
TCCGCTCGGCGCCAAGGCGTTCCTGGTGGGGCTGGTCGCTCCGCTGGCCACCGTCACCTGGGCCCTCGCCCGTTTGGCCAGCGGCGGCCCCGACGTGGCCGAGACGGCATCGTGGTCGTGGGTCCCCGGGTTGGATCTGGAGCTGACCTTCCGGGCCGACGGGCTCTCGATGGTCATGCTCACCGTCATCGGCGGCATCGGCGTGCTCATCTTCGCCTACGCCGCCTCCTACTTCGAAGGGTCACCGGACGCCCGCAAGGTCGCCGGGCTGCTCGTCGCCTTCGCCGGGGCCATGACCGGGCTGGTCATGGCCGACAGCATCTTGTTGCTCTTCGTGTTCTGGGAGCTCACGTCGGTCACCAGCTTCCTGCTCATCGGCACCGACGACCGCCTGGCGCCCGCTCGCGCCGCCGCCCAGCAGGCCCTCCTGATCACCGGCGCCGGCGGTCTGGCGATGCTCGCCGGCCTGGTGCTGATCGGCCAGCAGGCCGGCGCGTGGAACCTGTCCGAGCTCGTCGCCGAGCCGCCGTCGGGTCCGGTGGTCACCGTCGGGATCGTGCTCGTGCTCATGGGTGCGCTGACGAAGTCGGCCCAGTTCCCGTTCCACTCCTGGCTACCGAGCGCGATGAGCGCGCCGACGCCGATCAGCGCCTACCTCCACTCGGCGACCATGGTGAAGGCCGGCGTGTACCTCGTGGCCCGACTCTCGCCCGGCTTCGCCGAGATCGGGCCGTGGCGCCCCATCGTGGTCGGCGCGGGGCTCATCACCCTCGTCCTCGGCGGCCTGCGCGCCCTGCGCCAGAACGACCTCAAGCTGCTGTTGGCGTTCGGCACCGTCAGCCAGCTCGGTCTCCTCATGATCCTCTTCGGCATCGGCACCGACGCGGCATGGACCGCCGGCATCGTGATGCTGGTCGCCCACGCCGTGTTCAAGGCGGCGCTGTTCATGTCGGTGGGCGTCGTCGATCACGCCACCCACACGCGCGACCTCCGCCGCCTCGACCACCTGGGCCGATCGCTCCCGGTCGCCGTCGGCATCGCCGTCGTGGCGGCTGCGTCGATGGCGGGCCTCCCGCCGTTGCTCGGCTTCATCGCCAAAGAGGAGGCGCTCGCGGCGCTGCTCGAGCCGGGCACCCCGGCACAGCTGGTGGTGCTCGTCGGGGTCGTGATCGGGTCGATGCTCACGTTCGCCTACAGCGCCCGGTTCGCCTGGGGTCTGATCGGGCCCGCGACCCCGGCCCACGACGACGCGCCGGCTGCGGTCGATCACGTCCCGACCACCGCCTTCCTCGTGCCCGCGGGGGTGCTCGCCGTGGTCAGCATCGTCGCCGGCGTGGTGCCCCGTGTCGTCGACCCGCTCGTCGCGGCGGCCACCACCTGGCTGGGTGAGAGCGCCGACGAGCACCTCTCGCTCTGGCACGGGTTCACCGGCGCCCTCGGGCTCTCGGCGGTCATCATCGCCGGCGGCGCCGCGCTCTTCGTGCTCCGCGAACCCATCGAGCGCGGCCAGGCCCGACTCCCCCGACTCGGGTCCAGCCAACGCGCGTACGACGAGGCCGTCACCGGGCTGCTCCGTGGCGCCGACCGGGTGACCGGCGTGGTCCAGAGCGGTTCGCTCCCCGTCTACCTCGGCATCATCAGCCTCGTCACCGTGTCCAGCGGGATCCCGCTGCTCTTCGGGGCCAGCCTCCCGACTCCCCTCACCATCGTCGACACCCCCCTGCAGATCGTGGCCTGCCTGGTCATGATCTGTGCCGCGGTCGGTGCGACGGTGGTGGGTCGGCGCTTCGCCGCGGTCGTGCTCCTCGGGGCCGTCGGCTACGGCATGGCGGCGTTCTTCATGATCCAGGGAGCACCGGACCTCGCCATCACCCAGCTGCTCATCGAGACCCTGAGCGTCGTGGCCTTCGTGCTCGTGCTCCGCCGTCTCCCCGATGAGTTCCCGATCCGACGTCAGGTTCCCGGCGCCCGCCGCACCCAGGGCGCTCGGCTCGCCATCGCGGCGGCGATGGGCGTGTTCATCTTCGGGTTCACCCTCGCCGCCACCGCCGAACGCAACCAACCGTCCGTCGCGGAGGAGTACCTCGATCGGTCGCTACCCGAGGGTGGTGGACGCAACGTCGTCAACGTCATCGTCGTGGACTTCCGCGGGTTCGACACCCTCGGCGAGATCACGGTCCTCGTCACCGCCGCCCTCGGCATCGGTGCGCTGGTCCTCGCCGGTCGCCGACGCCCCGAGGACGACGCCGACACCGACACCCATGACGACGACCAGGAGCTCGATGCGGGGGTCGGGGCCGCATGAAGCGATCGCTGATCCTCGACGTCGTCGTCCGCGCCGAGTTCCACGCGCTGATGGTCGTCTCGATCTACTTGCTCTTCGCCGGTCACAACTCCCCCGGCGGCGGGTTCGCCGGCGGGTTGGTGGCCGGCGCCGCGCTCGCGCTCCGGTTCGTCTCGCTCGGCCCCGAGGCGGTTCGCCGCACCATCCGGGTGGCCCCCACCACCATCCTGGGCGTCGGCCTCCTCTTCGCGCTGGGGACGGCGATCATCCCCCTGCTCACCGGCCACTCGCTGCTCGATCACGGCAAGGTCGACCTCTCGGCGCCGATCCTCGGCGACGCCAAGATGACCTCCGCGTTCACCTTCGACTGCGGCGTGTTCCTCGTCGTCGTGGGACTCGTCGCGTTCCTGCTGGACACGTTCGGTGAGCCCGAGGACGAGCCGGTCGACATCCCACCGGACCGGGACGAGTCGGTGGCATGAGCATCCTTCCAGCGCTCACCGTGGCGGTCCTCTTCGCAGCCGGCACGTACCTGATCCTCCAGCGCACGCTCACCCGGATCATCTTGGGCATCGGTCTCATCGGTAACGGGGCCAACCTGCTCCTGGTGGTGTCCGCCGGACCACCGGGCCGACCGCCACTGATCGCCGACGACGGGACGGGCGGGTTCGCCGACCCCCTCCCGCAGGCCCTGGCGCTCACGGCCGTCGTCATCACCTTCGGGCTCACGGCGTTCCTCCTGGCCCTCGCCTACCGGAGCTGGCAGCTCACCCACGACGACGAGGTCGAGGACGACGTGGAGGACCGCCGCATCGCCAAGCTGCGGGGCGAGTTCGATCCCGACCTCGACGAGCCCATGGACGCGCTCGAGGACATCCAGGACCTCGACGGCGGCGACCCACCGACGGAGCGCGACCCGCGGTGAACGCGCTCCTCGCCATCCCGATCGTCATCCCGCTGCTCGCCGCCGCGCTCGCCGTCATCGCCATACGACTGCCCACCGTGCAACGGGTTCTCTCGATCGCCGGCGTCGCCACCGCGCTGGCCGCGTCGGTGGCGCTGCTCATCGAGGTCGAGCGCAACGGCCCCCAGGCCACTCAGGTCGGCGGCTGGCCCGCGCCGATCGGCATCACCCTCGTCGCCGACCTGTTCACCTGCCTCATGCTGGTCATCGGTCTCGCCACGGTGCTCGCCGTGCTCGTGTTCGCCGTCGGCCAGCGGGGCGACGACCACGAGTCGGCGTTCCATCCCGTGTACCTCGTGATGACGGCCGGCGTGGCCCTCTCGTTCCTCACCGGCGACCTGTTCAACCTCTTCGTGGCCTTCGAGATCACCCTGACGGCCAGCTACGTGCTCATCACCCTCGGCGGGGCCAAGGAGCAGGTGCGCGCCGGCATGACCTACGTGGTCATCAACCTCTTGGCCTCGTTCCTCTTCGTGGTGGCCATCGCCTTCGTGTACGCCTCGACCGGAACGGTGAACTTCGCCGACCTCACCGAACGTCTCACCACCCTGTCGCCCAACCTCCGCACCGCCCTGGCGCTGCTGCTCCTGGTGGTGTTCGGGATCAAGGCAGCCATCTTCCCGCTGTTCTTCTGGCTGCCCGACGCCTATCCCACGGCCCGCACCTCGGTCACCGCGGTGTTCGCCGGCCTGCTCACCAAGGTCGGCGTCTACGCCATCATCCGCATGGAGACCCTCCTCTTCCCCGACAACCGGCAGTCGACCCTCCTGCTGGTGATCGCCGGGCTGACGATGGTGATCGGCGTGCTCGGCGCCATCGCCCAGGACGACATGAAGCGCATCCTGTCCTTCCACATCGTCAGCCAGATCGGCTACATGATCCTCGGCATCGGGCTCTTCACGGTCAGCGGCATCGCCGGTGCCGTCTTCTTCGTGCTCCACCAGATCCCCGTGAAGGCCAGCCTGTTCCTCGTCGTCGGGCTCGTCGAGCACGATGCCGGATCGACCAAGCTGAGCAAGATCGGCGGTCTGGTGCGCCGCATCCCCCTCGCGGCGGTGCTCTTCCTCGTCGCTGCCCTGAGCCTCGCCGGCATCCCACCCCTGTCAGGCTTCGTCGGGAAGTTGGCACTGGTCTCGGCGGGGTTCGACGCCCAGGCGTACGCCATCATCGCCATCAGCCTCCTCGTCAGCGTCGGCACCCTGTTCTCCATGGTCAAGATCTGGAACGGCGTCTTCTGGGGCACGGCCGAGGAGCCGACACCTGCGATCGCCTCCGGCGAGGTGGTCCACACCCCGGCGCTCATGACCCTCTCCACCGTCGCCCTGGTGGGCCTGACCGTCGCCATCGCCATCGGGGCGGGACCCATCTACGAGCTCTGCGAGCGAGCGGCGGCCGAGCTCCTCGATCCGTCGACCTACGTCCGGGCGGTTCAGGGGTGATCGTGCAACGAATCCTCCGCGTCCTCGTGCTCGCTTCCATCTGGGTGGCGCTCTGGGGTGAGGTGAGCGCGGCCAACGTGGTGTGGGGCCTCGTCGTCGCCATCGTCGTCATCGTGGCGTTCCCCTCGATCGACGGCGAGAACGGCAACGGCATCCGACCCGTCGCCGCCATCGTGTTCTTCGCCAAGTTCGCGGTGAAGCTGGTGCAGTCGACGTGGTCGGTCGTCGTCGCCGTCGTGCGCCCGAAGCTCGCTCTGGAGCAAGCCATCGTCGCCGTACCGCTCCGGACCGACGATCCGGTGGTCGTCACCATGGTCGCCAACGGGATCAGCCTCACCCCCGGAACCCTCACGGTCGACGTCGGACCCGACCCGCCACCGGGTGAGGGCCGGGTGCTGTACGTGCACGCCCTGGCGCTCACCTCTCGCGAGGAGGTCGTCGCCGGGGCCCACGAGCTCGAAGACCTGGCGTTGGCCGCCTTCCCACCACCCACGTCGTCGGTCGCGCGCCCGCCCGTCCCAGGCCCCAGCGCCCCGGCAGCCGAGGGCACCGACCACGGACCCGATGGAGGTGAGCACCAGTGAGCGTCGTCATCGCCGTGTCCTTCGCCCTCATCGGGCTCGGAGCGATCGCCGTCCTCGTTCGCCTGTTGATCGGACCGACCCTTGCCGACCGCGTCGTGGCCACCGACCTCCTCCTCACCCTGCTCATGGGTGCCGCGGCCGTCGAGTCGGCCCGCTCCGGTGAGCAGGTGTACCTGGTCGTGATGGTGGTCATCGCCGTCGTCGCCTTCCTCGGCACCGCCTCGGTTGCCCGGTACATGGAGACCAAGGGCCCATGACCCTCACCGACGCGTTGAGCGCGATCTTCCTGCTGTCCGGCGCATCGCTGTCGTTGATCGCCGGCATCGGCGTGCTGCGCCTCCCGGATGTCTTCGCCCGCATGCACGCCGCGACCAAGCCGGCGACCCTCGGCCTCGTCCTGCTGGCGATCGGCGCCGGCTTCGCCGTCGGCTCCGTCGCCGAGTGGCTGACGTTCTCGTTGGTCGTGGCCCTCCAGTTCCTGACGGCACCGGCCGGTGCTCACCTCGTCGGTCGGGCGGCCGCACGGGCCGGCATCGCGCGCGACCACCTCGTCGTCGACGATCTCCCCCGTCCGCGTCGCTCGCCCGAACCGCCCTGATACCCGGGCGGGGTACCCTCGACGCTGATCTCCCGGAAGGAGCACCGGAGCGATGACTGGACCGACGCGCGGGTACACCGCCACCAAAAAGCAGCTGCAGAACCGCCTCGCACGCATCGAGGGACAGGTGCGGGGCGTCTCGAAGATGGTCGACGAGGACCGCTACTGCGTCGACGTGCTCACCCAGATCAGCTCGATCCAGGCGGCGTTCGACAAGGTTGCGCTGGGCCTCCTCGACGGACACGCCCGCCACTGCCTCGTCGGCGGTCACGGCGGACCCGAGGACCCCGATGATCAGGTCGACGAGCTCATGGGCGCCGTGGGGCGCATGCTCTCGCGCTGACGACGCCGAGCTGATCGGGACGTCGATCACCGGGCCCGACGGGGACGTCACCGGCCGGTAGCAGCGATCTCAGGGCCACGGGCGACCCGCCGGACGCGGCCGACCGCGACGGGTTCGGCGACCCTGCACCACTCGACCCCGTCCACGCGGGTAGAACCTCTCGATGCGGGTCTGGGGCTACAACGCGGCAGCAGCGGTGGTGCTCTACGCCGTCATCGCGCCGATGCTCCTGGTACCGACCGTCGCGTTCGTCTACCGGCGCTACGGACGGCTGGCGACACTGCCCTTCCTCGCCGCGGCGGGAGGCGCCTTCTACGCTCTGGTCCTCGTCGCCGTCGCCGTCCTGCCCCTGCCGGCGGACCAGGCCGCCGCCTGCGCGCGCGTGAACACCGGCTGGCACCTGGAGCCGTTCCGCGCCTTCGCGGAGGCGGCGGAATCCGCGGGTGAGATGGGCGTGGCGTCGTTCCTCGTGAGCTGGACGTTCCTCCAGCTCGTGATGAACGTCGTCCTCCTCGTCCCGGTCGGGATCCTCATCGGCTGGCACAGCCGCCGATCGGTCTGGGTCGCCGCGGGTGTCGGCCTGCTGATCTCGCTCGCCATCGAGACCACCCAGGGCACCGGCATCTGGGGCATCTACGACTGCCCGTACCGCTACGCCGAGTTCGACGATCTCCTCACCAACACGGCCGGTGCGGCGATCGGATGGACGCTGGGCCGGACAATCGCCCGACGGATCCCCTGGCCCCTTCGCGTCGGCGGGGCCGAACCGACGGGCACCCCCGCCGGCGCCCCCGCCCAGCCCGCGAACGGGTGGACCGCTCCGCCCCGCGTGGCCCGGCGGGTGCTGGCCGTGGCCCTCGATGCGGTCGGCTACCTGCTCACCAGCCTCCTCGTGCAGATCGCCGCGCTGGCTGGCGCGGTGGCGATCGGGTGGTTCCAGGCGGGCGATGAGCTCGACCCGGTCGCCGTGGCGATCGCGGGCACGGTCGTCCCCCTGATGATCGTGCTGGTGATCGTGCCCTGGGTCCGCATCGATCGCGCCACCCCTGGTCAGGCCGCGGTGCTCCTCGCGCCGGTCACCGTCGACGGCTCGAGACCGCCGCTCGCCCGCGCCGTCCTCCGATCGGCCATCCGGTGGTGGTCGATGATCGCGTTCGTCCTGGTGCCGTCAGCGGTCACGGCCCTGCTCCTGGCCGTGTGGATCGTCGCTGAGATCGCCACCGTCGCCATCCGTCCCGATCGGCGATCGCTCCCCGATCTCGGCTCGGGTCTCCACCTCGCGGCGCGCGCGCCGACGCCCCGGTGGTGGCACCGACGGCCGACGACCGCTGACGAACCCCACACCACGAACCAGGCCTGATCCTCGACCGACGACCGACGACCGACGACCGACAGACCGCGTGGCGCCTGCGGTCAGGCGCGGGGAAGGAACGCAGCGGTCGTCCCGCCCAACTCGGTGGGCGCCATGCCCAGCTTGCGGTGGTCCCAGGAGCGCACGCGGTCGACCTGGACCCGCACCACCGACCGCTTGTTCAGCATGAACTCGACGAAGGGGCGCATCTCCTCGGTGTACGGCCCGGTGTAGCGCTCCCACACGTTGACACCCACGGCCCACAGCTGGTCGGGGTCCTCGGTCATCTCGACCGTGCCCTCGATCGACACGCCCCGGAGGGTGTCGTAGGTCCAGCCGTCCTCGATGCTCACCACGATTCGGGGATCGCGCTGGAGGTTCACGGCCTTCTGCGACTTGGTCTTGGTCTCGAACCAGATCTCGCCATCGATCACGCCGTACCACATGGCCACCAGATGGGGCGTTCCCGTCTTGCCGATCGTCGCCATGGTCGCGGTGCGGCTCTGCTCGATGAACGCGGCGATCTCCTCGTCGGTCATCTCGATCTGGCTGCGCTGGTTCGTGCCCATGCTCTCCCTCTCGTCCGGTGGCCGCCGACGGTATCGCGCCGCGCGCGGCATCCGGTCCGGTCGGTCGATGCCCCGGTGGCTGCCCCGGCCGGCCACTGCTGGATCAGGCGTCGAGCCGCACCGGTGCCGACGAGCGATCGGGCGCCGCATCGGCGGGCGCGGCCGCAGGGCCGGCGGCCGGCGTCCAGCCCGGCGGCATGACGATGACCCCGAGCCGGTGGCGCCACGACGAGGCCGAACGGAGGTCGCGCCCGATCGCGGCGTACTCGTGGGTGGCGATGCGCAGCGGGTTGAACGTGTCGATGTTCGTCGTGAGGCCGTACACGACCCGCTCCCGCTCCGGTTCGAACGTGCCGAACAGCCGGTCCCACACGATGAGGATCCCGGCGTAGTTGCGGTCGAGGTACTGGCGCTGCGAGCCGTGGTGGGCCCGGTGGTGCGACGGCGTGTTGAAGACGTACTCGAACCAACGGGGCAGTCGGCCGATGACCTCGGTGTGGATCCAGTACTGGTAGAGCAGGTTGAGGCTGCCGGCGGCGAAGACGATCCACGGCGGCAGGCCGAGCACCGCGAGGACCGGGAAGAAGATCCACTCGTGCCAGTTGGTCACCGGCTGTCGCAGCGCGGTCGAGAGGTTGTAGCGCTCGCTCGAGTGGTGCTGCACGTGGTTGGCCCAGCCGATGCGGATGCGGTGCTGCGAGCGATGGGCCCAGTAGTACACGAAGTCCCAGGCCAGCAGGGCGACGATCCACGCCACCGCGCCCTCGCCCAGGTCGGTGATGCGGTGGTCCCAGGCGAACGACGCGATCGGGATGCTCACCGCGATCACGATCAGACCGGTCACGAGGCTGAGCACGCCCATCGCCAAGCTGGCCCACGTGTCTCGGGCCTCGAACCCGATCAGGCCACGTCCGCGCGCCCGATCCCGCAGGAACCACAGCTCACCGCCGAGCGAGAGCAGGAAGAAGGGGATGGCGAAGATCAGGATCGGCGGGTGGTCGGTCACGGGTTCGCCTCCAGCGGCGGGAGCATCATGGTGGCCAGTTCGACGAGACCGGCCAGGAGCCGTCCCGCAGCCTCGGGGTCGGGACGGGCCATCAGGTTGAGGGCCAGGCCCTGCATCGAGAGGATGGCCAGGTCGACGGCGCGGCGGACCATCTCGTCGTCCGCGCTCGATACCTGGTGGAGCAGGTTGCGCGACAGGTCCTGGAGCCGCTCGAGGTGATCGGCCATGACCGGCTCGATCGCGGCCTGCATCCAGGCGTCGGTGCGGGCAGCGGTGTACACCTCGAACGCGGCACCGAGCGCCGGGTCCGACATCGCACCCCACAACATCGTCACCAGGTTCTCGACCGTGCGCTTGTCGGCCGCCAGGGACCCGAAGGCATCCTCGTAGTCCTCCCGCAGACGCACGAAGACGTGCTCGACCGTGGCCGCCAGCAGATCGGCCTTGGTCGGGAAGTACCGGAAGAGCGCCCCGTTGCTCAGGCCGGCCCGGCCCACGACATCAGCGGTCGTGAACCCGGCCACGCCGTGCTCCATGAGCGACTCGACCGCGGCGTCGAGCAACGCCGCCCTCGTCGATTCGCGTCGCTCGCTCTGGGTTGCCACGGACGGATCATCCAACGGAATCGAGAGAGTGTCCACTCTTTTTCGGGACAACTGACGGTCTCGGGGGTCACTCCGGCCCGTCCTCGCTCTCGGCCGGGTGGGTCACGGGCGATCCGCGCTGCGGCGCGTCGCGGGCGACTCGACACACCGGCGCAGGGCGCGGCGACGGCGGCCGGGCGATGCTCGTATCGATCCGGCGATGCCCCCCACCCCCACCTCTTCGAACATGCGTAGCTCCGCCCCCCGATCGGGGCCGCAGGTACGCAAGTTCGTGT
>Ga0105048_10020760_pt1 | contig 10018 bp, 3 predicted proteins | sample MAT05_FD_78382 | JGI IMG/M metagenome (GOLD analysis project Ga0105048, IMG submission 78382) | Freshwater microbial communities from Lake Fryxell liftoff mats and glacier meltwater in Antarctica - MAT-05 | ecosystem: Environmental > Aquatic > Freshwater > Ice > Liftoff microbial mat | place... | reverse complement strand
CTGACAGCGAAAAAGATCGCTGAGATCTACAAGCGCTTTTCGAATGGCGGTGATTTGAATGAGGCATTCAAGAACCGCTTTGGCACGGCGCTTGATGAAGCGACCCTGAATCAATCGCACCAAATCATCATCGCGGCGTCGGCACTAGACGATGCCACGGAACGCATCATCCGTTATCTGAACGCACGCGAAATCGCAATCAATGCCGTTTTCTTCCAAGTCTTTCAGCACGACGACCATTTGCTTCTAAGTCGCGCGTGGTTCATTGATCCAGGTGAGACGCAGGCCAATGTGGTTGTGACGACGAAAACCAGCGGCGAGAAAGAGCCGTGGAATGGCGAGTATTACGTTTCGTTCGGCGGTGATGAGAGTCGAGATTGGGACGAAGCGGTGAAGTACGGTTTCATTTCAGGTGGCGGCGGAACTTGGTACAGCAACACGCTTCGTATGCTCAACGAAGGCGCGCGGGTGTGGGTGAACATCCCTGGAACCGGCTATGTTGGCGTTGGAAAAGTGACCGGGCCGAGAGTGCCTGTTGATGACTTCTTGGTGGCCAATGCAAGCGGGAATCAAGTGCCGATTGCGTCGCTACCGTTGAAAGTTGCACGAGCGACCAAATACGCCGACTCGTCCGAGGAGGCCGAGTATCTGGTACCAGTCAAATGGATCAAGACGGTGCCGGCAAATCAAGCGGCCAAGGAGCTGGGGTTCTTTGGAAACCAAAATACTGTTGCACGGCCAGTGACGCCTTCTTGGTCGTTTACGGTGGGGCGGTTGAAGGAGAAGTGGAGAATTTCATAACGTCTGCAGCTGGTTGTTTTCTGCAGCGGCTTCCGTCGACAGTCACGTCGCCTCTGTTTGACAGCAAAGCCGCACAGGTGACTTCGAAAGGGGATGGAAATGAACAAGCAGTTGATGGCAGACGCCATCAAGGAACTGGTGCCAGCACTGGATTTGGATGAAGCCAAGTGGCGCGATGCGGAAAGGCGTCGCAAGCAGTTTGTGTTGGACTATACGCGTGCCAAGATTACTGTGCTATCGAGCGACGAATACGTAATCGGTAAGGGCCCGGCTAACGCGTCGTTTTGTTACCGACTTGAGCGGGACATGGATGACCTGGGCCGCATTCTCGGAGCCACGGCTTTCAAGTTCGGGATTTACTTCGGAAGTACAAAGAGCGACCCTGTTCAGACCTATCGGTTTTCACCTCACTGGGGCAGCAGCAGGAGCGCGGCATTTATCGCTGTGAAGCAGGCAATAGTTGATTTGCTCACGGCCGCCGCTAGCAGCAATCACGTCGCTGTCGCGGAAAATCCGATTTCCCCGATGTTTAAGGGGAAATTACTATTCCTATATTTCCCAGATAAATACGCCCCAATTTACTCTGAGGCCCATCTGCTGCATTTTTTGGCAGCTACGGACCTGACCGGCGACTATAAGCGTGGACCGGATATGCAGCGCGCGTTGATGACCTACCGCGAGGAATTTTCCGAACTTCGGACACGGTCGCCACTGCTATTCATGCGACTGCTTTACCAGGTTTTTGACGCACCTATGGCAAGGACTAGTGGCAACAAACAAACAAGAGTGCCGCTGCTTGATGAGGCGATCAATGGCGCGGATTTTATAACTAAACTCCCTCCGCAATCGGCGCAAGTGCAAGGCAACGGCGCGCAGTTAGGGAAGCAAGACTTTGAAAAAGACCAAAAGAATAGGAAACGTATTGGCAATCGCGGGGAAGAGATAGTGATTGCGCTTGAAAGAAAGCGTCTTAAAGATGCAAAGAAACCTGCGTTGGCGAATAGGGTGCACCATGTCTCGGCAGACGATGACAGCGCAGGATTCGATGTGCTTTCGTTCGATGCGGACGGAGCCGAACGACCAATCGAAGTAAAGGCAACGACCGCCGGCGACCTTTCGCGGGGCTTTTACATCACTGAAAATGAGTTGGCAAAATCGGAATTGATCGCGAATTACCACGTTTATGTCGTACTTTCGACGATGACGAAAAAGCCTAGGATATTTGTTTTGGAGAAGCCAAATTTGAAAAGCAAAAAGTTTTCACTACGGCCACTGGCGTTTCATGTTCTGCTCGCGCATGGTTAAGCCGCAAGTCTCGACGAAAAACTGGATTGACCTGTTGAGGTCATATCACGGAAGTGTGAAGTGTGTCTGGCGCGCGTGGCCTCCGTATTTAGGCACCTAACGACCCCAGAAGAGTCACATCACGAATGCCGCCGCTCAGACCGCTTACCGATCATTAGGCAGCCGGTGTGGTTACTGGCATGTTGGTCCGGACCTCGGCCTGAACGGACGCTGAGGTTCAGCGCGAACTTGGTCCGAAATGCGACGGTTATTCGCAGGTCTTTGCCGGACTCGTGCCGGCGCTCCTCCAACTTCCGTAACTCAATTTCGGTACAGCCGGTGAAAGCCTTTCTTGTGCTTGTGGCTAGCAAAACACGCTGGTCCCAATGGGGTCGGCGCGGCCAAACGCAGCATAATTGCGAAACATCTCTTGCATTAAATGAAACGTTGCGGTAACGTTGCGGCAACAAATCTAAGAGGTGTGATTATGAACCGTAACGCGGCTATTGGGAAGCACATCGCCAGTCTGCGCGATCAAGCTGACCTCAAGCAAAACGAACTCGCCAAGAAGTTGCCGTGGAGTCCTGCCGTACTTTCCCGTATTGAGAACGGTGAACGGCCACTCACAGACGATGAGCTCGATATTATCCTCAACGGCATAGGAACGCCCGAGGCGCTCAAGCTGAAGGAAGTGCTGGCGCGAAAGTGGGCTATCCTGCCTGAGGCTGCACTGGGTGACGCCAACGCCGATTTGCTTTGGGAAGCCGAGCAGGCCGCCCAGCAGGTACATGAGTTGGCTGAGCAGCCTGACGTAAAGCAGTTCTATGAGCGTCGGCTGGTGCGATACCAAGACGAGCTAGTCGCCGCCGCAGCCGGCGTGGCCGACAAGCGTTTCCGCGCTGCCTTCGTCGGCACGATTGGCGTGGGCAAATCGACGGCCATCTGCCGGGCAGAAGGCTTGGAGATCGCAACGGGGAAAGGAATGCCGAAGGCTGTCCTTGAGACGGGCGCAGGCGGAATCACTATCTGCGAGGACCATGTCCGGCAGGGCCCGGGCTACGGCTTGATCGTTGAACCTTGCACGGACGACGAAATCCGGCGCTACGTTTCAGACTTCGCGAACTTTCTGCTGCACCCGTCACAACCCGGGCCAAAGAGCGACGAAGACGAGGGTGAATCCGGGTCGCCCGGTATCTCCCGCGAAGTGGAGCGCGCGCTGCGCAACATGTCGGGACTGCGCCGACGGCGGGCAGAAAAAAAAGCCGATGGAACCGTAGTTCTGGCTTTTGATGAAGCGCGCGTCTTGGCGGCAACCGCCTCGGATGTCAAGACGCTGTCAGTGGATATCTTGGCACGCATGAAACTGCACGGCCGTGATCGCCGCGATCTCTGGTATGCGCCTGAAAGCGGCAAGCCCCCACTCGAATGGTTGCAGGACATGTTCGAGCGCATCAACAACGGCCGTCACGAGGACTTCACCATCCCTAAGCGCGTCGAACTTGTGATGCCGGACGCCGTGCTTGGCGACGACTCATTGTCGATAACTCTGGTGGATACGCAGGGGATCGACGATTTGGCGGAACGACGTGACCTGGAGCAGCACTTCGATGATCCGCACACGATCGTCGTCCTGTGCAGCGTGTTCAATGAAGCACCAGCAACTGCGGTTAGGCAATTACTAAACCGCGCCCGGGACGGCGGCATTCGGACACTTGAGACACATGCAGCGATCTTGGTACTGCCTCGCCCTGGCGAAGCGCTTGCGATGAAGGACAACGGCTATCCAGTTCAGTCGGCCGAAGAAGGATACGAAGTGAAAGGCGAGGAAGTCCAGCTCGCGTTGCACAGCAGCGGGCTCGCCAGCCTGCCACTGGCCTTCTTCAATGCAGCCGAAGACGAGCCGCAGTCGCTCCGGTCGTTCATTCATGGGCGAATAGAGGCGGTCCGCGAGTGGCAAAGGGAAACCCTGCGCGAGATCATCCACGGGGCTACTGCATTGCTTGCGAACTACGAGAAGGATCAAGCGCGCGAGATCATGCAAGCGGCGGCGCGAAGCCTTCAGACGTGGATCGACAACAATGCCAAGCTGCCGCCGAGCACTAAACGCCATGTACATGACAGCCTTGTTTCGGCCGTCAAAGCGGCGCACCCGCGCACAATTTACGCAACCATTGTTCGCGACGGCGATTGGTGGAACCTAAACTACGCGCACCAGCTCAGCCATGGTGCACGGCGCATCGCAACGACTCTGGTCGAGCCGAAGCTCAAAGACTTCAAGGCGATTGCGACTAACCTCCTGCAAAACGACGAATTCGCTGACGCTCACGGTCTAGTGCGGCAGACAGTGCGGGCGGTAGAGACCGGTTTCGACGGGATAGTGCGGAAAGCCCAGTTGGTCGGAGAGAGTGTCCACGCCGACGAAATGCGGATCGACAAGGACTTCTGGACAGAGTGCGGTAACGAGTGGGGCCGCGGCAAGGGTTATCGGGAGCGAATTAACAACCACAACGAAGGCTGGTTCGAGGAGAAGCGCTCGGGCAAAGCCGATGAACGGGTACTCGCAGCGGTGACTGAATCGTGGGATGAAGCTCTGGCCTCAGTGCGGCAGCTTTTGGCGCAGGATTGAGCGCAACTGAGCACAGATATCCCTCGGCCTCGGCGGCTTTCTGGTGGGCGCCAACCGTATTCAAAGAGGACAAACAAATGAGCAAAGCAGGCATACAGTCCAACCGAGGTGACGGTTACCAGACGCTGGTGGCCTTTGATTGGGCCTTGACCGTTCTGTCAGACCCTGACTACCAATGGCTTGAAGTCGATTCAGTGACGTGGTTGGTGGACGATGTGGTGATCGGGAAGGTCGATGGTACAAAAATTTGTTGCCAATGCAAAAAGAACCAGACAGCGTCCAAAGCTTGGTCGATAGCCGACCTCGCCGATGAATTGCGCAAGGCTGGCAGCTTGTTGGCTAGTGACCCCAAAGCGGAAGTTCGGTTCTATTCTCGCAGTGCCTTTGGTGAACTCGCAGCGCTGCGGGAATACAGCACCAACTATGCCGATGAATCTGCCTACCGCGTCAATCTGGGAGAGGCGCATAGAAAGACAGATCTCAAACTGAAGACGCTGCTTGTCCAACAGGCGCCAAACCTTTCAACCTACGAGTTCCTGTGTCGTACGACGTTTGAAATCACCCCAGAACTGAATCGCATGGAGACATTGCTGCATGGACGTTTGCGCCTGTTGGCAAGCAACCCTTTAGCCGCTTACAACGCCCTATGGTCACGCCTTGACCAACTCGGAATGCGCGCCAGCGGCAACGGTCAAAGCTCCGCTGTGCAACATCGACTGATCAAAGACGACCTCAAAGACCTCCTTGCTAAAGCAGGGGCAATGCTGATTCCACCCATGAACATTGTGGAAGTTCGCGCTTCATTCAAAAGTGCTTCCGCCATTGGGCGCTCATGGCGCAGAGACATTGGAAACGAGCGCATTTCTAGCCCAATGGTCAGCGAACTCTTCGCAGCCATTGAAGCCAAACATCGCTCCATCTTGCTCACCGGCTTGCCGGGCTCTGGAAAAACCTGTGTGATGCTGGCGTTACAAGAAGAGTTGGAACAACTCTCGAAAACCCGCTCTGACCTCGTGCCCTTGTTTATTCAATCGCGCGAGTTCGCCGATATGATCACTGCACAAGACCGGCAAGCCCAAGGCTTACCAGAGCAGTGGGTGGAAAAAGTTGCACGAATGGCGGGGGATGCGCACTTGGTGGTGGTCATCGACTCTCTGGATGTGCTTTCCATCGCCCGTGAACACAGCGTATTAACGTATTTTTTGGCTCAGATCGACCGCCTGCTGCTGATCCCTAACATCACCGTCATCACCGCCTGTCGTGACTTTGACCGGCATTACGATCAACGCATTGCCCAGCGACAGTGGGACAAAGAATTGACTTGTCAACCTTTGGACTGGGACACTGAGATTGCTCCGCTGCTCGCCAAACTTGGTATTGATGCATCGGCAACGGATGCGGCCACCCGCGAGCTGATCCGCAATCCGCGTGAATTGGCCTTGTTCGTGGAACTGGCACAGCGAGGCGGCAGCTTCAATGTGGTGACCAGTCAGGCGCTGGCTCAGCGCTACCTAACCACGATCATTCAAGCCAATAGCGCACTGGGTGATGCCGCCATGCAAGCCATTGAAGACATCGCCGGTGAAATGTTGAAGTTGCGCAGTCTGGCGGTGCCAAGTCAGAGATTTATCGCATCGGATGATATTCGGCGGGCGCTGCTCAGCCACAACGTGTTGCACGAAACGCAAAACGAGAAGCTGGCGTTCGGGCACCAGACTCTGCTGGACGTGCTGGTGATCAGCGGCGCGATGCGTCAAGGTGTGACATTGAATGATTTCATTCAATGCCTGCCGCCCGTACCCTTTGTGCGCCCCAGTATCCGTAGCTTCGTCGCGCAATTGGCAACCGGAGATCGCCGCGCGTTCCGAAAGCAGCTGCGCACCGTTCTTTCGGGCAACAACGCCTTCCACATTCGGCGCTTGGTTGCGGAATGCTTGGCAGAACAAGTCCCACAAGATGACGACTGGTCACTGATACGCGACCTGCGCAACCTGCATCGCGACGTATTCCAGGTGATCTACACCCAGGCGGTTCGGGTGGAATGGCATTACTTCTGGTTTAGGCATCTGGTCCCGGTATTGAAAGATACACGCGATACCGAAGGATTAACGATGCATTTGCACCGGGTGTCGCAATGGAAAAACGACGACGCTGCGGGGGTGCTCGCGTTCTGGGCCGAGGTGCTGGCGTTGGATGTGGTGGACAACCAGCAGATTGCGTGGCAATTGGACGTTGCACTTTCGGACTTTCAAGCAAAGTATTCGGCATTACTCGCTCCCCTGCTGGTGACCTTGCTCAACTTGCCACGACAGGCGCACAGCTCTCTCGGGCGTGCGCTCGCGCGTTGCGTCAAAGCCGGTGGTTTGGACGACGCAGCACTATGGCGTTATGTCGCGGGTGATGTCAGCGACGAGGACGTGCGCGCCTATCGCTTTGACAAGAAACTGCATTGTCAGGCGCATGAATTTGGCAACAGCAATGACAAATTTCTCGCGCATCGAATGCAGCAATCCACCGCCTTACTGGATTTGGCGATTGCATCGATTGAGCGATGGAGCCAAATCAAAGCATCGAGGTACGGTGACGCCGATAGAGATTATTCAAGCCAGTTCTTGGATGAAACGTCGTACAACGACGCGCACAGCCAAACGGACCCTCGGCACCTGGAAAGCGAGCGTATCCTGTTGGACGCCATTGAAGCGGCTATCGTGCATCATGCCAAGACCGGTTCCGATTGGTGGCAAAGCAACCGCGAGCGCCTCTGCTTCAGCGCTGAAGGGGCGTTACGTTACTTCGCCATCCTCGCGTGTACGGCAACGCCAACGAGCAACCTTGAGCTGATTGGCCGCATGCTGTGCGACAAGTCATTTCTCGAATCAGATTTGTCGTATGAGCTGGGCACGCTGATGCAAACCACGTTTGTACAGCTTGATCCATTTGCGCAAGACGCAGTGCAGACAATCGTTTTGACCCTTCACCAGGAAACCACTACCGACCCGAGGCACCACGCATGGATGATGCAAAAACAAGCGCAACTGATTGTCACCATCCCATGCTATTTGCGTTCCCCCGCTGCACAAGCGGTATTGGGCGAATGCGAAAAGGCAACATGGCCGCTGCTTCGCCAACCAGACATTGGGATGCGTGGCGGCATAGTTAGCGTGCCGTTCTCCTTCGATGTGTTTCTTGCTGCAAGTGATGACGCAGTGCTGCGCTTGCTGGCCCACTACAACGGATACGCCCGAAACTCCTTTGATGACTTTCTGATGGGTGGCGAGCGAGAGGTAGGCTCGCAACTGCGCGAGGCCGCTTCGCGCGATCCCACCCGCTTTATAAGTCTCTTGTCAGCGAACTGGGAACGGATCTCGGACCACTTTTGCGATGACATCATGGACGGCGTTGCTACCTACCTAGCACATCGCTACGGCAACTTGCAGGCAAATGGCGCTTGGTCACCCAAAAACGAGCCCGATGCGGCAACGCTGGCACAACAAATCCTCGATGAGTTGGAGAAGCATCCAAACCACTGGCACCACAACCGCGCCGCATCCAAGGCGATAGAGAGCTGCGCTCACGTAGTTGCACAGGCGGACGCTGGGCGGCTAGTGTCCTTGGCTAGAAACTTTTCAACACTAACCGAGGAGAGTTCGATCTCAGGAGACTCCGTTGATTTGCTGACCACCGGAATCAATATGGCGCGAGGAAATGCAGCGGAAGCTTTGATGATCGTGGCCAATCAACTTGAAGAGAACGGCGTGCCATGGCCCGAATCGCTGCCATCTGCGCTGCGTCTCTTTGCAGCGGATGCGCACCCCGCTATTCGTGCCTTGCTGCTGCGACGCATGCCATATTTGCAAAGCCACCACCTTGATCTTGGCTGGGAACTGTTTGGCCTTGCCATGCGAGAAAATACCCCCGGGCTTTGGGCTATGGCCGAACGTTGCCTCTATTACGCGTACCACCAGAAGTTTGAAGTCGTTGCCCCGTGGCTGGAGCGACTATACCGCGAAGGCAACGGTAAGGATATTGAAAGCTGGGGACGTATTTCTGCGCTGGCAGCACTTTCAAAGCGAGTGGACTTTTCTGCCTTTCTCGCAGAACTCAAGACAAAGGAAGCTGCGGAAGCGTGGCATGGTGCAGCGAGCGTTTGGATCCACCCAGGCAACTTGCAACAACATCGGGAACAGTGTGTCGCCGGTCTCGCTGCTGGTTTGAATGCATTAAATCCGCATGCCATTGCGGTTGCACGCGATTTCAGCAGCATCTTCCGTGAAACTACGCCGCTGGTTGCTGTACCCGTTGAGTTGATTCGGCGCTGCGTCTGCTTGCTCGAAACCGAAACCGAGTCTTCAAGGAGCGATATCTTTGGTTTCGAGGCATGGTTAAACGCCTCGTCGCTTGGCGACCCAATGTATGCATTGGAAGCTACTGAGATTTACATTGACTTTGTTCAGCGCACAAAGCTTTATGTGCACGACCTCGAGAATAACCTCACGCAACTGCTGACCCGTCTTTTCACGCAGGCCGAGGAACAGGAAGAATCTGACAGCGGTGCCATGCTGCGGAGAGTGGTCGCGTTACAAGATACGTTATTGGCCTTGGGCGTCAATGGCGTGAATGACTGGCTCAAGGCCGCCGAACGACCATGACAAGTTGCCTTTCAGGTTGTTTTTTGAACGGTGATTGGTGTGCCTTGGGTAGAGTCCGGTAGAAAGCTGTCTTGCGAAACGGACGGCCGCACCGATTTCTGAGCATACGACCAGTGATCTATTCATTTCGGCCATTGGTGTGCTTGCCTAAAGGTCTATGGCGTGCCCGGTTTCTTGGGACAATTTTGGGACAGTGCCGAGCGACAGACACAAAAAGAAGAAACGTGGTGCATAGTTACCATTTCATAGGTAAATTGTTACCCAGTTGACCATGTTCTAGACAGGAATTAAGGAGTAGCTCCGGCCTTCTAAGCCGGGGGTAATAGGTTCGAGTCCTGTCGGGCGTGCCACCCATGCTGTGATGGTCAGATTCCTATATCTCGAACTTGATCCCCTGCGCCAACGGCAACTCCGACGAATAGTTGATCGTGTTGGTTGCACGGCGCATATACGCCTTCCAACTGTCCGAGCCGGATTCGCGCCCCCCGCCTGTTTCTTTCTCGCCGCCAAACGCGCCGCCAATCTCGGCACCGGACGTGCCAATGTTCACGTTGGCGATTCCACAGTCACTACCGCAAGCCGAGAGGAAAACTTCTGCCTCGCGCACGTCGTTGGTAAAGATCGAGGAGGATAGCCCTTGCGGTACAGCGTTCTGCAT
>Ga0105048_10020758_pt1 | contig 10019 bp, 7 predicted proteins | sample MAT05_FD_78382 | JGI IMG/M metagenome (GOLD analysis project Ga0105048, IMG submission 78382) | Freshwater microbial communities from Lake Fryxell liftoff mats and glacier meltwater in Antarctica - MAT-05 | ecosystem: Environmental > Aquatic > Freshwater > Ice > Liftoff microbial mat | place... | reverse complement strand
TGACCCGTCGATGGCGGAGGATTTGATTTCTACAACGATCAGTGAAGCGCAAAACTACTCGACATTCCTAAATCAAGACCAGTCCCAAAAGACTTATCTCGTAGGCGAGCTCTTCTTAGTACTCTGCATTGCTTACTTCCCCGAAGTCCTCAACGCGACAACAACATATCTAGAGCTGTCCAGGAATGAAATGGTGAACGAATACTCCGCCGAGTATCTTGCGAACTGGCTGAGCATAAGATCGCTCTATGTGCTGCTCTGCATGATTCCGATTCTGCTTTTGCACCCGTTGTCTAGGGAAAGCAACTTGTCTAGGGAAAGCAACGCTGCGAACAGCTGGACTTGGCTTACGTCGCTTGGGAGCGGACTACTGCTTGCCTGCGTTTGCATCGCGCCCACGTTTGCGATCGTCTTGTTCGCAAATGAGCCAACGTATTTAAAGATTATTGAGTGGCCGGTGTTGTCGCAATCCATTTCTTCGTTTTATTGGTACAACTGGTTTGCGTTCGCGATCATTGCAAACAGCGTAGCCGAGGAGTTGGTCATGCGAGCTATCTTGATCGACCGTCTTCAGAAACTCTTTGGCAAAACCTGGATCGCAATCCTTGTGCCTGCATTGCTGTTCGGCAGTTACCATATTTACCAAGGCGTAACGGGATTAGTGTGTGCGACACTGATGGGTGTTGTTTTCGGAATTCATTATGCCCGCTACCGCAAATTGCTGCCGCTGGTCATTGCTCACACAATCTGCAGCATTTTTTCGTATGCAATTTACTTCCTTTACCATCCCTACGAATGAATCAACACTCAGTATACATCGACCAACGCGTCGTCTGTGAAGAGGATTTGGATGAGTTGAATCATGTCAACAATCTGCAATATCTCCGCTGGACGCTTAAGACGGCGAGCGCCCATTCCAAACATGTCGGCTGGCCGAGCGCTCGCTATCTCGAGTCGGGTACAGGTTGGATTGTTCGGTCTCACAAGATCACGTATAAGCTCCCGGCCCAACTTGGTGATGAGGTAGAGATTCGCACTTGGCTGGAGGATTTGGATCGCGTCTCCGCTCTCCGCAAGTACGAAATCGTACGCAAATTGGACGACCGCGTTTACGCCATCGCCGAGACACGGTGGGTGTTCGTCGATTTAAAGACCTTGAAATTAACTCCAATCCCGGACGAAGTGCGAGCTGCATTCGAATTCAAAAGCGTTTGACCAGGAGCCACCTGCGACGGCTCGATGCTGGTTTAGACTGTCCAATCCCACCGTTCAAGGTTATCTTTTTGGTTTACTTCTACTTTCCAGAGCTCCTTTCGAAATACTACTTCCATGCCAAGTCTAATTGTTGAAGGTATCGGCACTTTTAAAATCCCAGCGGGTAAGCGTCTGGCTGCCGCTTTAGGAGAAGAAGCGGGGACAGATCAGTTGCATGCTTGCGGTGGAAAAGCACGATGCACGACCTGCCGCGTCGAGTTTGTTGCGGGCGAACCGGACAAGATGACGGTGGCAGAAAAGCAAGTTCTCGTAGCAAAGGGTGCCGTCGGAGTCCGGCTCAGTTGCCAGATCCAATGCGATTCCGACATGACCGTTCGTCTCATCAGTCGATTGGAAGGAAGCGGACGCAAGGATTGTGGCTCTCCTTTGGCCGAGGCCATTGAGCCGGCGCCAGTTGAGTGGACGACCAAGGGCTAATCCTCCCAGCTGACCTACGGGAGAGTTCGAAATGTGTGGTATCGCGGGCGGAATTTGGGCGCATGACGCACCGGGGCTTACCTCCGGTGAGTTAGGCCGAATGACCGATGCGATAGCACATCGCGGGCCCGACGATCAAGGGCACTTGATTATTCCGCCCAAAGCGAATCTCTCCATTCTGGGCGGAAAGCCTTCCCACGGCGTAGCCCTAGGCTTTCGGCGATTGTCTATCATCGATTTGTCTACCGGCCATCAGCCTCTAGGCAACGAAGATGGCACAATCCAAATTGTCTTCAATGGCGAGATCTACAACTACCAGCAAATCCGATATCGACTCGAGGGAAACGGTCACACGTTTCGAACGCAAACAGACACCGAGACGATTGTTCATTTGTATGAAGACACTGGCCTTAATTGCTTTGAACATCTGAACGGTATGTTCGCAATAGCGATTTGGGATGGCCGCAATGACCGCTTGGTACTCGCGCGCGATCGAATGGGCAAAAAGCCTCTCTTTTACACGGTTCAAAATGGCCGCCTTGTTTTTGCGAGTGAACTCAAGAGCCTGATGACCTTGCCCGGAATCGAAAAGCAAATCGATCCGGGCGCTATCGACCTGTATTTGACGTATCAATACATTCCACATCCGCATTCGATCTACAAAGGCATTCACAAGCTGCCTCCCGGGCATTACGCGGTCTTTGAAAACGGGAGCTTGCGAGTCGAGAAGTACTGGAATCATGATTGGTCCCAAGAAATCGCCATCGATCAGCCAACGGCATCGGGCCAACTGCGCACGCTATTGGCCGACTCGGTTCGCATTCGATTGCGGAGCGATGTTCCGTTGGGAGCTTTCTTATCCGGTGGCATCGATTCGTCATTGATCGTCGCGATCGCTCAACAACAATTAGATACACCCATTCAGACTTTCTCTATCGGTTTTTCTGAAGCCGATTTCGACGAAACACACTACGCCAAGATGGTTGCGGACCACGTCGGTACCAAGCACGAACGGTTTGAAGTGCAGCCTGACGCGCTCAACATTATCGATCAGCTAGTACGGCAATACGACGAACCGTTCAGTGACTCGTCCGCCGTTCCAACTTGGTATCTGTGCGAGATGACACGCAAACATGTCACGGTTGCATTGAGCGGCGACGGCGGCGATGAGTTATTCGGAGGTTACGAACGCTATCGAGCTTTAAAACTAAGTGGCCAGTTGCAGTCCTGGTTACCAGTCCAATGGCTAAACCAATCATGGATCATCAATCGATTGCCAGATTCGAATGCACGTCGATCACTTCATCGGCGTGTGCGCCGATTTTGCGAAGCGCTGGGACAGCCACCGATCGAACGCTACATGAACTGGATACAAATCTTTGGTGAAGCGAGCCGACTCGAACTTTACCAAGAATCGTTTATAGAACAATTACCGGACCGAAACCCCGTCTCTTTTCTTGCGGACGCTTGGCGAAACGTTGGTAAACGCGACTTGGTCAGCTGTGCTTCGGCAGCGGATCTTCAGACTTACATGCCCTGTGATTTGATGACCAAGGTCGATATTGCCTCCATGGCCCATTCGCTAGAAGCTCGCCAGCCTATGCTGGACTATCGATTGGTCGAGTGGGCGTCGACTCTCCCCTCGCATCTCAAGCTTCGCGGCAAGAAAGGGAAGCGGCTGTTAATGGATACTTATTACGATCTTCTACCCAAAGAGATATGGCATCGTCCGAAGATGGGGTTCGGCGTACCGATTGCCAAATGGTTTCGAACCACGCTTCGTGACCGGACGTACGATGCGTTGCTTGGCTCCGACGCAAAATGCCATCAGTATTTTCGACGCGAAGCGATTGCGTCGTTAGTTGATGAACACATGTCAGGACGAGGCAATCAAGCGTACCGACTATGGAATTTGTTGTTCTTAGAGTTATGGCTCAGGGAATACGCAACGAGATGAAATCCGCCGTTAGCGGAACGACGCGAGCCGTCCGGTCTCGATTAACCGGAGAGCTTTCAGGATCAACGATCTCATCCAATTCCCAAACATTCTTGTAGCCGTAGATGAACAGAGTAACAGCAACGGGTAGATTCAACCCAGCCGCTCGTTGTTTTGGCACGATGTAGTGAGAATATGCGGATGACTCGACTCGCGTAAATGTCTCATTGTCAATGTTGTTTCGACGTGCGTTGGGCTTGCGCTGGGCTGTTAAAAAATTGGTATTGTTGCAACTTTTGTTTGCGCAGCTTTTGTTCCGTGAAAGACCCCGGCGGCCTCGTGCCGCCTAGTGAACAAGGTTCGTAGGCTAGAAAAAGGGACCGACCGTTTCGATTTCAGTCGGACAAGCCCAGGCTTAGACACAAAGCTTTCGCTCCCACGAGTGAACTCGTGGGGGGCGGCGAGGCTTCCGGTCCCCCATGAGCTTGCTCATGGGAACCAAAGCTTCTCAGCTAATAGTGCCGCAACTCTTAAGTCCCTTCCTTTTTTGGGGATCTTGATTTGCAGGTGGCAAGGCGTCCATTGGCACTGTCCGCGATTGAGACCCCAACCAGCTTGTCTGGTTGGTGAATAAGCTTGGTGGCCAAATAGCGTAGTTGAAAGATCACCCATTCACGCATCCCGCCTCAGGCGGGATGCGTGAATGGGGAAAGCGGTGGGGCCTTTGCTTTAGCTACAAAACTCCTTCACCCACGGCCAAAGGCCATGGGGGTCGAACAGCAATTGCGGTGTTTGAAACCGGAAGGGCGAAAGATAGTCGTGTAGGTCTGACGAACTGGTATTACTACTCGATGGACGATTTCAGATCGGCCATTGCTGCCGCTAAACGTTCTTCGATTTTTGAAAACGTTGTTTCCGGACCGCCGTGGAGAGTTTCGTCGAGGGCATGATAGCACTCAAGCAATTCATCGACGGACTTTTTGATGGACGCTTTTTTTTCATCCGAAAGATCTTTTGCGAGTGCTGGAGTCGCTTCAAGCACATGTTCAAAATCGTGCAAGGAACCGTGAGCGTCCTCCGGTTTTTTGTCGTTAAAAGCCTTGCTAATCGTCTCAATATGTTTCGCAAGTATTTTTACTGCATCTGGCAAAGACTTGGGAGCATCGTGTGCTTGAGCGCTCCCTTTGCTATTTTCCACAGCCATCTTGGCGCCCGGTGTCTTTGGTTCGCAGCCCAATAGGCATATCCCGATCAAACAGCCAGCGATTCGCAATTTCATGTTGTCTCCTTTTGGGCGGTTGGTTTTGCCCGTTGATGCATTAAATAAAAAGTTAACCTAATCCATCGCGTGGATAGAGTTAGCTGAACCTAAACATAGCCGATGTCCTCGTCCTGCGAAACCGCACACCACCGCACAGCCGAAAGAAACGTAAATTCGAGACTTCTCGCTCATCGCCACCGACTGGTTCCAAGGCTCTGCCTTGGAACCCACTGACTTGCAGGCTCCGCGGCTCCGCCTGCCGAATCGTCAAGCATTCGTGTTTCGCTTGCTTCGCGAAGCGAGGCAGAGCCTCGGGAGTAGTGCGTTCCCAGGCAGAGCGGCAGAGCCTGGGAACGAGAAACCTAACTGGTGGCGTTAGCCGAGAAGTGTTGAAATTCGGCTGATTTCATGTCTGCCTCCGAAACTCTTGGCGAGTTCCGCTACACTAAAATTTAATGTGGACTGAGCACCATGAGCGGCGTTCGAGAATGGTCGTTCAGGGGTGTGAGCTGTATTGACTGACCAACTACTTTGTGAGGACTCCGTTTTGTATTCGACTATCCGACTTAGTGTTTTCGCTTCGGTTCTTCCGTTCGCGTTTTGTGCTGCGGGGTTGCTCGCAGTGCCCTGGTGCCATTCTACGGCAACCGCTCAAGAAGCGGTTAGTCCTGAGAGTACGATTCGGTTGCGCTATCAAAAGATCGAAACCATGATCCCGATGCGAGACGGGACCAAGCTGCATACGACGATTTTCAGTCCCAAGGATACCACTCGAACCTATCCGATCTTGATGAAACGAACTCCCTATTCCTGTGCGCCCTACGGTGCCGACGCTTATCCAAGCTCACTCGGGCCGAGCGAACATTTTACGAAGGCAGGGTACATCTTCGTCAATCAAGACGTCCGCGGTCGGTTCTTGTCCGAAGGAACGTTTCAACAAGTCACACCGCATATCGCCAACAAAACTTCTCCCACCGATGTCGACGAGAGTTCTGATGCATACGACACGATCGATTGGTTGATCAAGAACGTCGGCAACAACAACGGACGTGTCGGGATGTTTGGAATATCGTATCCGGGGTTCTACGCGTCGGCTGGCATGATCGATGCCCATCCGGCGTTGCGAGCCGTCTCGCCACAAGCGCCCGTCGGCGATTGGTACTTTGACGATTTTCTGCACAATGGAGCCTTCTTTCTGGCTCATGCTTACCGCTGGCTTAATAACAACGCTCACGAGCGCACCGGACCGACCACAGAGCGCCCCACTCCCGAGGTCTTGCCATCTGTGGATGGCTATCAAATGTTTCTCGACGCGAACACGATCGAAGAGATTAATCGTCGGCACTTAAAAGGAAAAGTTCCGTTCTGGTCTGAAATGATGGCTCACCCTAATCGCGATGCGTTTTGGGCAAAGCGAGAGATACTTCCGCACCTCAAGAAAGTGGCACCGGCAGTCATGGTGGTAACCGGTTGGTACGATGCAGAAGACCTCTATGGCTCGTTCAAAACTTATCAAACCATCGAGCGTCTCAACCCATCGGTAAACAACGTACTGGTCGTGGGGCCTTGGATCCATGGCGGCTGGGCTTCCGGCGACGGTGACAAGCTCGGTGCGGTTCCATTCGGTTCCAAAACCGCTGCCTTCTACCGAGCAGAGATCGAGTTCCCGTTTTTCGAAAAGTATCTCAAGGACGCCGAGCATCCTGCACCTGCCGAAGCAACTGTTTTCGAAACCGGCTCGAACACTTGGCGATCCTTTGATCAGTGGCCTCCTCGCAATGTCGCAACGAAATCGTTGTACGCGAGGGAACGCGGAAGTCTAGCTTACGAACCGCCATCTCAAACGTCGAAGGATGCGTTCGACGAGTTTGTGAGCGACCCAGCCAAACCCGTCCCGTACACCGAAGCGATCACACCTAGAATGACTGTGGAGTACATGGTCGAGGACCAACGTTTTGCAGCCCGACGCCCCGATGTGTTGGTCTACCAAACAGAGCCGCTGGACGCAGATGTCATCCTAGCCGGCCCGCTCGACGTCGACCTGTGGGTCTCTACCACGGGCACCGACGCCGACTTCATCGTCAAGCTGATCGATGTCCGGCCGGACGGAACCAACGTGAGCACGCTGCCCAATTACCAAATGATGGTCCGAAGTGAAGTGATTCGAGGTCGCTTTCGTGATTCGTTTGAGACACCGAGCCCCTTCGTGCCGAACACACCAGCCAAAGTTCACTTGGAATTGCTCGATGTACTTCATCGGTTCAAAAAAGGGCACCGAATCATGATCCAGGTTCAAAGCACTTGGTTTCCGCTCGTCGACCGAAACCCACAAAAGTTTGTCGAGAACATCTATTTGGCAAAGCCGGAGGATTTCCAAAAGGCGACACACCGAATCCTGCGATCTGCTGCGCATCCAACGAACGTAAAGATTCGCGTGCTGCCGTAAAGATTCGTTTGCTGATGTGAGCCCGCTCACACCGACTTTTTAAGTGGGATAGGCTTCCAGCCTGTCATTTTCAACGCGACAGGCTGGAAGCCTATTCCACGAACAGATCGAACGATACTAAGCGATGATCCCCTTGACCACTTCGCCTGCAACGTCCGTTAACCTAAAATTTCGACCGTTGAAGAAATAGGTGAGCTTGGTATGGTCCATGCCGAGCAGTGCCAAGATTGTCGCGTGCAAGTCGTTGATACTCACTCGGTTGACACTTGCTTTGTGTCCGATTTCGTCGGATTCGCCGTAGTGCGTTCCACCCCGGACTCCACCGCCGGCAAACCAAGCTGTGAACGCGTTGGGATTGTGGTCCCGTCCCGGCTTCGCACCCTTTTGTGCGAGCGGCAACCGTCCGAACTCTCCGGCACAAATAACAAGCGTGCTTTCAAGCAGCCCTCGCTGCTTGAGATCTGTTAGCAGGCCAGCAATGGGTATGTCCGTTTCACCAGCGAACTGACGGTGATTTCCATCGATATCGATATGGCCGTCCCAGGAGAGTTGGTTGTCCATGCCTCCGGAAAAGATCTGAACGAACCGCGTGCCGCGCTCGACCATCCGACGGGCCATCAACGCCTGCTTGCCGAAGTGAGCGCATTTGTCATTGTCGAGTCCGTACAGCTTTTTGACATGTTCCGATTCGCTTTCGATATCGAATGCCTCTGGGGCTGCGGTCTGCATCCGATAAGCCAACTCGAAGCTTTCGATTCTCGCTGCCAATTCCGCTTCGGCTGGACTCTGTTCCTGATGTTGTTTGTTTAGTTTGGCGATCAAGTCCAACTGGCGGCGTTGTTCACCGCTTGACATGTGTGGCAATCGGGACAAGTTGGCAATGGGATCTCCCTGTGCGGCAAGAAACGTTCCCTGGTAAACGCCAGGCAGGAAGCCAGCGCCCCAATTGGTTGCGTGTCCCTTGGGTAACCCGCGGCCCTTGGTATCGCACATCACGACGTAGCCAGGCAGATTCCGGCTTTCGCTACCAAGTCCGTATGTCACCCACGATCCGACTCCCGGAAAACCCATGCGACTCATGCCGGTGTTCATTTGAAAAAGCGCCGGAGCATGGTTGTTCGTTTCCGTAAAGCAACTATGAATAAACGCCATGTCGTCGACGTGCTTGGACAATGCAGGGAAAATCTCGCTAACCCAAGTACCGCTCTGACCATGCTGTTGAAACTGGAACGGCGACTTCATGAGTCCACCTACTGCGTCGACGAAGAACCCGGTCTTGTTGTCGAAACCCTCGAGCGTTTTTCCATCTCGTTTCTCCAGTTCGGGTTTATAGTCCCACGTGTCGACTTGGCTTTGGCCGCCGTTCATGAAAAGCCATATCACGCTCTTGGCCTTGGCAGGAAAGTGCGAGGGGCGGGGAGCCAACGGAGCGAGTGAGCGATCGACAAGTCCATCATTTGGACCGGCAATCAACTGGGGCGTTAAACAGCCCGCATCGTCCAAAAGGGAAGCTAGTCCCAGCATCCCAAATCCACAACCGGCACGTCGCAAGAAATCCCGTCGTGCGCACTTGCCCATATCCGTGACCGATAGATTCCACGAGCCTATTTCAAATGTCATTTTGAATCCCAAGGACGATTCCAAAGTGGGCCAACTGTTCCAACAAAACGATTGTAATAGAAAGTTTGGCGGTGAATGGATGAAATCGTTGTTGCTACAATGGCATTTCTGGTTCTTGCCGTCCTCAACGCTTTCCGCTGCCGCCATCTCACGTATAGTACTCCCATGAATAGAGTTCCAAATCTCAATAAGTCGCTTATTCGGCTGAAGCCTCTTGTTTTCACGATGGCCATCAGCGCTGTCGTTTTCGGTGCAGATCCTGCGCTGAGCGAAAAGAAGTGGGATCGGTTTCGGGGTGAAAATGGGCTCGGAGTCTTGGAAAAATGCCAAGTCCAGATTCCTTGGAAGGAGTCGCAAGTCAAAGTCGTCGTTTTGCCAGGCGATGGAAACGGTTCGCCAATACTAGCTGGCGGAATGGCTTTCTTGCTCGCAGCAGAATCAACGGACGCGACTCGGCATGTCGTCGGTGTTGATATCGCCAAGAACTCGATTGCTTGGACGAAATCGTATCCGTCCAAGAAACATGCTCTTCACAAGTTCAGTACATACGCATCATCCACTCCCTGTGCGGACAATGAGCGAGTTTACTTTGCGTGGGCCGATCCGGACAATGTCGTGGTGAAGGCTTTTACGCACGCGGGAGACGAGGTTTGGACGCGAAATATGGGTCGCTATGTTTCACAGCATGGATTTGGGACCTCGCCTATGCTGGTCGATGGGAAAGTCATTTTGCTCAACTCTCAAGATGCTCAAGAACTGCCGCCTGGCGTACAGCCCGGCGAAGACAAGATGATTGCCATGGATTGCAAGTCGGGTAAGACCGCGTGGGAAACTGCGTTGCCAACGACGCGTGTTTGCTATGGTGTGCCTAGCGTTCGAAAGGTGGGCGAGCGAACCGAACTCGTTTGCAGCACGACAGGTCAGGGCATGTTCGCATTGGATGTGGACAACGGCTCAGTTGTCTGGTCTCACGCTTGCTTTGAGCAGCGGGTCTGCTCGTCGTCCCTTTTGCTCGGCAATATCCTTATTGGAACGCATGGTTCAGGCGGCGGCAAAGACAATCG
>Ga0105048_10020756_pt1 | contig 10019 bp, 11 predicted proteins | sample MAT05_FD_78382 | JGI IMG/M metagenome (GOLD analysis project Ga0105048, IMG submission 78382) | Freshwater microbial communities from Lake Fryxell liftoff mats and glacier meltwater in Antarctica - MAT-05 | ecosystem: Environmental > Aquatic > Freshwater > Ice > Liftoff microbial mat | place... | reverse complement strand
TTCTCATTGTTGACGATACTATTTATAATATTCAACTTTTATCGATGATGTTGGTAAGACAGGGATATGAAGTTAGTCAGGCTACAAATGGTATACAAGCATTAGAGATAGCTACTAAAGAATTACCAGACATAATTTTACTTGATATTCGGATGCCTGATATGAATGGCTATGAAGTCTGTACAAAACTAAAGGCAAGTTCTATAACTAAAGACATTCCGATTATTTTTATTAGTTCAATAGAAGAGCCATCTGAAAAGGTAGAAGCTTTTTCTGTCGGCGGTGTGGATTACATTAGCAAACCATTTCAGCTAATTGAAGTCTTAGCAAGAATAGAAACCCATTTACGGTTATGTTCATTACAAAAAAGGTTACAAGTACAAAATGAACAATTGCAAATGGCGGCTACTTTATTAACGCGATCGCTTCAACAAGAACGCGAACTTAGTCAAATGAAATCCGACTTTATCTCGGTTGTTTCCCACGAGTTTCGCACCCCTCTTACGACAATTCAAAGTGCATCAGAACTGCTCGAATATTATGAATGGACAAAAGAAGAACGAGTTGAGCAATTGCATCAAATTCAATCTGAAGTCAAACATATGACTGCCTTGATGGAAGATGTATTATTTCTTAGTCGAGCTAATGCTAATAAATCTAAAATTAATTTATCCAAATTTGATCTTTTAGGATTTTGTAGTCAGCTATTGCGGCTAATGCAAAGAACTTTTGCTAAAAACTATACTTTGCTTTCATCCTTACATCTTTCTGCAAATCTTAATATATCAATTGAGAATCCACATCTTCAAAGCGATCTTCCAGAACTAATAGTTGAAATGGATGAAAAAATATTACGTCAGATCCTCACAAATCTGATTTCAAATGCGATTAAATATTCTCCTCAAAATAGTACGATCAATTTTTCCTATAATGTTGATCAGTCGCATGTAACTTTTATAATTAGTGATCAGGGGATTGGAATCCCTGAAGAAGATTTAGAGCATTTATTTAGTGCATTTCATCGAGGTAAAAATGTGGGTATATTACCTGGCACTGGATTGGGACTATCGATTGTCAAAAACTGTGTAGATATTCACAGTGGGTCAATATCAGTGAAAAGCCAGTTGAATATCGGGACGGAATTTACGGTAACTTTACCAATTTCCAGTGATTAAACTTCAAAAATATGGTGCTTTACCTCCTATTTTTTAAGTATTAAGTCTTACTGTCTGTGATCATCTCTATCGCTATAATGGTGATTAATAACACTAATCAAGTTAGTATGAAAAAAATTCTGCTGATCGAAGACAATCCCAATGTTTTACTAAATACTACGAGAATGCTCCAAGCCGAGGGCTACTTGGTAATTAGTGCAGATAATGGGCGCAGTGGCTTAGATATGGCTCAGCAGAATATTCCCAGTTTGATTATCTGCGATATTATGATGCCTGGAATTGATGGCTATGGAGTCATTACTGCACTTCGTAATAATCCCGCTACCGTCACAATTCCTTTTATATTTCTTAGTGCCAAATCTGACAAAACTGATCTCCGATATGGAATGGAACTGGGATCAGATGATTATTTGACTAAACCATTTACCAGAGATGAATTGCTGGGAGCCATCAATGCCCAGTTTAAGAAACAAGAAGTAATAAGTAGGTATTACAAACAAGAATTAGACAACTTACGGGGAAATATCTCTAAGTCTCTACCTCACCAATTGCTATTTCCTTCAATCGAAGTTATGGGTTTGTCTGATATTTTGGTCAAAAATTATCATGCAATGGAAGCGCATGAAGTCCCTGAGCTTGGTAAGCGGATCCGAAAAGCAGGAAGAGATATGCATGAAATGGTGAAAAAATTCTTGCTATACGCGGAGCTAGAGTCAACAGAGAGTAATACTGAATGGACTAACCAGATTCGTAATAGCAAAGCAACTTTTGTAGATATTGAAATTTCTAGTTGTGCCAAGCAAATTGCTGAAAACTATAATCGGGTTTCTGATTTGAATATTTCTATTAAAGATGCAAATATTCGTATCTCAGATTCCTATTTAAATGTTATCACCAAAGAAATTATCGATAATGGGTTCAAATTCTCTGCTGAAGGCACATCTGTAAATGTTTCGGGCAGTTGCGATGACAATAAATTTTGTTTGTGTGTCACTGATCATGGTCAAGGTATTGAACCTGAACAGATCGCTAATTTTGGGGCATATGTCAAGTTTGAGAAAAAGTTGTATATCCAACAAGGTACTGGGCTAGGCTTGGCGATCGCTAAGCGACTTGCCGAACTGCATGGTGGTAGGTTGGAAATTATCAGTGTTCCCTATGAAGAAACTTCGGTAAAAGTATTTTTGCCGCTTGTAAAGACTTTGTATAGTGATGTCTAACTAAAACTGACTAAAACTAAAAAGTGAGAAACGGCACAAAATCTACGCGAAATCTATAACAAGGAGCGCTTTGCGCTTTTTTTACTTACAGCAGTTATTTATCAAACGCGCCACAAAAAGGGGCGCAGGGCGAAGCCCCGCAATAGGTTTTATATTGTATTTGTGGCAGGTTTGAAAGTAAGTTGCTGTAATTGGTGATTTCTGTCACGAGCTTAACTTGATGTGGTCACTTATACATACTTAAAACTGTCACAAGTCCCTTCTGTTAGCCATCACAGGTTGTGAAGGCTAATTAATCGAACATAAGAGATGTGAAAAGCGTCCTGTGTTAGCTAGTTATGATTATTCTTTCGTTATCAGAGATTCAACTGACCAATTTGCCAACTCCATGGGGCACTGAAAAAGGGATTTGCTACTTAGGAAAAACTTTTCTACCGATTGATGTTCATACAACTCAGCAAGCGGCGATCGCGGCTTGTCGGCAGGATTTAGATGCAGGGCTGATGTCAATAGTCGTCGATGAAGGCGATCGCACTTCTCTATGGTGGTACTTTTCTGAGGACATGGGTATGAAAGGCATGAAACCTAACCCACGTTAATATGACCGCGCAGGAAGGTCACAGCTTCACCTTTCAGCAAAACTCTAGTAAGGCGATCGCAAACTTCGAGATCGCCTGAACGAGCTGATAATTGTTTGGCTTTTAAATTGCTTTTACCAAGGCGCTTTGCCCAATAAGGCGTAAGACTGCAATGGGCTGATCCTGTAACAGGATCTTCAGGAAGCCCTGCTTTGGGAGCAAAAAATCGTGACACAAAATCATAGGATTGGTTTGCATCAGCGATCGCCGTAATAATAAATCCAAAACCATCTAACTGAGCAATCTGATCATATTTGGGTTGAAAATCTTTTACGGCTGACTCAGACTGTAAAACAACGGTTATGTAATCTTCGCTTTGCCCGAGAGCTTCATAGGTCATATCACCAAGCATAACGGCTAATATTTGTTGCGATCGCTCTGAACAATTTATATAAAAAGCAGCAGGAAAATCCATTACGATCAGGTGATCTTCAAAGCTAATCTTTAGATCGCCGCTCAGGGTTGAGAAGGTAAGTGGAACATCATTGGCGATCGCGGATATCTCGCGCAGATAATGGGCGATCGCCAGAGTGGCATGACCACAGAGAGGTACTTCTCGCGTTGGTGTAAACCACCGTAGATGGAAATGATTTGGGGCTAAAGGTTTGACAAATGCAGTTTCAGACAGATTAATTTCTGCGGCAATTTGCTGCATTTGATCTTCTTCTGGAAATTCGTCTACCAATGCAGTTGCCGCAGGATTACCGCGAAATGGTTGATTGGTAAATGCGTCAATAATAGCGATCGCGAGTTTCATATATTTGGATCAATACTGGGTTAAAGCGCAAAGAACTCTAACTCAAAAAACTTGGTAAATGCATAGAGGCAATTCGCTTTTCTACGCATTTACCAAGGCTTTTGGCTTAAGGGATCACTACGGTAGGATCGACTTTATAGCTATTGACAACGCGATCAAAAGACTCCTTTAGTGCAGGGATTTGATCGGCAACTCCGCCAGTTGTAATCAGCGAAATCTTGTCACCATTACGACTGATAAAGCTATTACCTTGCACTTTAGCCGTAATAGTTTTGATCGACTCATCATAGCTCCATACAATTTGCACACTGCCATCTTTTTGTTGGATAGGCTTTTCAGAAACAAATTTAGGTCTAGAACCAAAAGTTGACTTTAGAAATGTTTCTAAAAGTGTGGTTAATTGTTCGGGTGTAGTTTCTGATGGTGCTTTGAAAACATCAACGGTGAGTAATGCATTTTTAGTTGGGTCAAACCATAAAACAATCACCTCATTTGGTTTTTTGTTTTCTGTGGGCTTCCAACCCTTAGGCACATCAATTTGGAATAGTCCAGAGGGATGCTTATAAGGTTCTAGGCCATCAATTTTGACTTTAATGATTCGAGCATCATTCGTTGGTATAGATTCAGGCTTTACGGTAGCAACACTTTTAGAGTCAGGTATTTTTGGCACAGTGCTAGCGGTAGATGCAGCAGGGCTATTTTTTGTATCACTAGTTTTGTTGTCAGGTGTACAACTCCCAAGCAAACTTCCCAAGAGGGCGATCGCGCCAAAAGTAACGATTATAGAATTAGTTTTTATCATTTTTATATAAGCTTTTAAGGAATAGAAAGATTAGCATTTACAATTTGACTGTTGGATATTTTAACGAAAGAGTCCTTCATTTCCATAAATTTCGGCTCGATCGCCCCAAAAGTTAAAATGGCAAGCTTGTTATTAGTGCGTTGCAGTTTACTATTAGCCTGAAATTTAACTTTTTTATTACCCACTGTCACAGTTGATGTCCATTCAATCACAATATTTCCCGTTGCTTCAACAACAGGCGATCGCATTGAGAAATCGGACTGATTACCATACATTCCTTTGATTATTACTGCAAAAATATCAGCTAAGCGATTTACAGGGATTTCGCTCGGAGGCACAAAAATATTTGCAGAAATAGTCGCCCGTCCCGCTTTTTCATTCCAAGTGACGAGTAATTCACCTAATTGACTATTATCAATAAGCTGCCAATTTTTTGGCACACTCATTTCCAAAAGCCCCGAACGATGTTTATAAGCTTCAAGTTCGCCAATCTCTAATTCGGGCGACTTGTTAAGGTCATTCACAGGGCTAGGTAAACCAGTTGCTGGAGTTGCTGGAGTTGCTGGAGTCAGTGTGACTTTAGTAGTATCGACTTGTTGCTGGGACAAATTATTACTAGCAGCATTTGAGTTGCTACAAGCTGCCAATAAACCTGTCGCGATCGCAGACAGCAATAAAATCGATATCTTGCTCGACACCTTTCGGGAAAGAAACATAATGTTGCGCTCTAATCAAACTTAGATAATTTAAAAACCTTGTAAAGCAAAGCTTATAAATTTATCTACTTGTTGTGTAACTTTATCGGAAGATTGGGTTTAAAGCTCCGTCCTTACTTCGACAGGCTCAGTAACCATCTAGGACGGCTTTATATTACAATGCTTATAATACCGCAGGGCATACGGAAATTCACGCTTGAGAAGCTAGTTGCAAGACTAGGTATCACCAAGTAAGACCTAAGTAAGAGTAGTCTGAAATGGCATGGTGAGTCCAAGAATCCTCGTCACTTTAGTGCGAGGAATGTCAATGTGTCGCTAATCTATCCGAACTGTAATGCTTGACCACGTACATTCGGTTTAACTTTGCCATTGGCAAACACAACTTGACCACCAACAATCGTTGTCACTGCCCAGCCTGTAAGTTCCCATCCTGCAAACGAACTCCAACCACATTTTGTCAACAAATCTTCATTACGCACGGGTTTATAGTTATTGAGATCGACTAGCACCAAGTCAGCATCCCAACCGACGCGAATCTCTCCCTTATTGGCAATTTTGTATGCTTTGGCAACATTTCTGCTCATCCATTGGCTGACCTGATGCACAGTGCAACGTCCAGCGATCGCTTGGGTTAGCATCAGTGGCATCGAAGTTTCTACACCTGGCATTCCTGATGGAACATTGGCTGGCTCTAGCAACACAGTATCAGTAGAGGATTTTTCGAGCGTAGCTGATGGAATATCCTGACTTGCAGCTAGCCCTTTTTCCGCTAATGTATGCGGTGCATGATCAGTGGCAATAAAGTCAATCACGCCATCTAACAAAGCTTGCCATAGTACCTCTTGATCGTGGGGCGATCGCAATGGTGGATTCATTTGAGCAAGCGAACCCATTTTCTCGTAAGCGCCGATATTCATCAATAAATGCTGTGGTGTCACCTCGGCTGTGACCCATTCAGGCTTTTCTTGGCGCAAAAATTCTGCTTCTTCTCCCGTGGACATATGCAGGATATGCAAACGCCTTTGATATTTTTTAGAAAGTTTAATAGCAAGTTTAGTCGCATTGAGGGCAGCTTGATTGTCCTGAATCAGGGAATGTTTTGCAGGATCTTTACTGTCCGCAAATTCGATCCGCCGTTGAGCAATCCGCGCTTGATCCTCAGCATGAACTGCAATTAAGCGATCGCCTTGAGAAAAAATCCGATCTAAAATTTCTTCCTGATCAATCAACAAAGCACCATGCATCGATCCCATAAATATTTTGATACCACAAGTAGGATTTGCGCTAAGCAAATCAGGTAAAACTTCAGCAGTTGCACCAATAAAAAAGCCGTAATTAACTACGCATTTACTAGCCGCACGGCTAAGTTTGTCATCAAGCGCCGCTTGTGTAATTGTGAGCGGACGAGTATTTGGCATTTCTAAAAAGCTAGTCACTCCGCCCTTAGCACAAGCATGACTCGCCGTCCGTAAATCTTCCTTATGCTCCAAACCTGGTTCTCGAAAATGCACTTGCGGGTCAATTACTCCCGCCAACAAAGTCAAACCTGCGGCTTCGATAATTTCTAAAGGATACTCATCAGCACTTAGATCGTTAGGGTCGAGAGTGGGGGCGATCGCCGCGATTTTTCCATCCTTGACATAGACATCTCCTATCAAAGTCTCGCGATCGGGCAAAATAATCGTGCCTTGTCGAATTAATATGCTCAAAATAAGATTCCTTTTAATGCTTTGGTTTTAGTTAGAAAGCTTCGCTCTTTAATCTAATGATCCTAGATCAACTTCGTTAACTCATCAATTTCAAAATATTGATGAAACTTTGCAGTTACTTGCAATATTGACGATCGCCCTTCAACTTGTCGCTTCTTTTTGATAAATCCCTGCTCGACTAATTCTTGTACATGTTGATATGCTCCCGCCCCACGCAACTCAATCAACTCCGACTGCACAATATTTTTCTTAAGCGCGATCGCTGCCAAAGTCCGTAAAGCCCCGCGCCCAAGATCCACAGGAATTAACTTATTCACCAAGTCTTCAAACTCTGATCGCAACCGCAACGCAAAACCTGCATCGGTTTCCACAATCTCTAGAGCACTATCCCGATGAGCATATTCAGAAATTAAATCAATCAACCCCATCTCTGCATCCTCACTTTCGCAACTTAAAGCCGCCGCGATCGCAGCCAAAGTCATCGGTTGTCCCTTCAGATACAAAACCGCTTCTACTTTCTGCTTAAGCGATCGCGCGATCGGTAATTTTTGTTGCTCAAACAAGCATTCAGATAAATCCGATATCTCTACAGGCGCGAATATCTCTACAGGCTCATCAAGTTCAAAAGTCTCTTCATGTTCAAGTTCGACTGGCTCAATAGATTGTACACGTTGTTCAAAAGGCAATACATTCGTCATGCTAAGATTTTACCTACAGATGACACTTCAACGAAAATTCTACTAATTAAGAAAATATATGCCAAGCAGCATGATGTACTACGAAGACACTTATGTGGTGCTGCCTCCAGATATGCAGGAAAAGTTTGTCACTCAGCCAGAATTGGAACAAATTTTGCATGATTTGCTCGTTAATATTCAAGACGCACGCCCCCACGATTTACAAAATCTTGCGAATATTGACGAACAAGTACAACGCCTGATCAAAACTGCCTGCGATCTCGATTGTGGCGATCGCGGCACATGGCAATGGTACGTTGTCCGTCTTGATAAATAAAAGTCAGACTAAGGACTAAGGGTTACTTTTATCTATTTAAACCAATCCTAAATCAATGTAAAAAAACCGCTAAGCGATCGCCTAAGCTACAAAAAACAACTAAATTCAAAAGAGCAAGTTTCTCAATGATTTATAGCTACTTTCAACTTCTTCTGGATCTTCGCCAAATATGTAAGAGGGATTGTCTAGAATTAGTATTAAACTGAGTAAAAAGAATCCGAAAAACATAGGGTTAATTCCATAAACAAATCACCTCGTCTAATTTAAGGAGACTTAAAGATCTATGACAGTCACTGTAGAGAGAATTGATTCTAAGGTATTGACTGACGAAGAGTTTATGGCTTTACCTGATGATGGCGATCGCTATGAAGTTATCGATGGAGAGTTAGTAAACGTGGGCAATTCTGGCATGGAACATGGGAATATTGGCATATTCCTAGGTGGTCTCATCGAAATTTTTGTAAGGCAAAACAAGTTGGGAGTTGCTTGTGACTCTAGTACTGCATTTAAGATGAAGGGAGGTAATAAGCGATCGCCTGATATTTCTTTTGTGAGTAAGGAGAGATTAGTAGGGCTAAAGCGATTACCGAAAGGTTTTTTTGATGGTGCGCCCGATCTAGTTGTGGAGATTATTTCTCCTGGCAATACTTTTGAGGAGATTCACAACAAGATTGAGGAATATTTTGAGAGTGGAACTCGATTGCTTTGGGTAATCCATCTCGATGAAAGATATGTGCTGGTTTACCATAGCCCTCAACCCGATCGCTTGTTGAGAGGTGATGATATTTTGGATGGGGAAAATGTAATCTTGAATTTTCAGGTTGCAGTTAGTGAGTTATTTATAACTTTAGATTTTTAAGATGACTATTCTTATTCGCATCATCAGCAAAATTATGATGCGATCGCTTAAGCCAGAACCTATACAACAAAAAATAATTAGATTTAAAATCGGCAAATATAAAGTTAGAATCACGGATTAGAGGGATTAAAGGATGACACGGATATTTGGATAGACATTTGATTTAGATAAAGAGCTTGCTTCTCTGTCTAACAACCTTAAGGACATCAGTCTACTCATAATCCAAATCAGCAAAGCCCAACAGAAAAAGCTATTAAAATATTGCGAACAGTAGAAGGTATGACCCACGCCGATCCTCGCGATATCAGCAAGGCTAAATACTTTGACAATCTAAGTGATGGTTCGATTATTTTAACTTGGACAAATACTTTTAACGTCCTTCATGTATTTGTTGCCTCCAAAAAAAGAGATGTACTCTTTTCTGGATTCGTAGGCTGGATTCATACAAATGGCTTGTACGATTCTTTAAAAAAGATTCAAGGAATGTAATTCAAACACGGAGATTAAATACTTTGCAGAGTCAATGAGTATTTAATCTTCATGTTTCTAACTCAATGTAATTCTGCCCTTGTCGCCAACCAACGCTCAAAAGATTTAGGGCTTTCTCCACTACATTTACCAGCAATCAACCCTTCAATACCAATATGCTCATCTAAATCAACCCACTCGATCGCATAACCATCGCCTAAAATTTGCCAGTTTTGTAATTCTTGGGAAGATGCGTGTAGTAAACGTGGATACCAAGATAAAGGAACGCTCAAACTACGCCCGTCTATCATTTCTATAACTAATTTCTCGTCTTTCACATTCACTTGCACTACAAGCGGTTCTGTACCAAGTATCAAAGTAGTCATGCCAAGCCTCCAATAATATCCGATTGTTTTCCTCTACCAGTTGAGCAATGAACTGCTGTAGTCATTGGGAAAGAGACATAGCTATTCAGAGGCTAACATAAAGCACTATATTTAGAAGAAATTTTCAATAAGAAAGAGGGCGATCGCCCTCTTTTTTTAATCTATTAGAACAAGGGGCTTAAGCCCCTTGCTTGATTTGTGAATTAGACAAAAGCCAAGAAAGTCTTCGTGTATTCAGCGATCGCTATCATGGGTGAACTATAATGTTTATACTT
>Ga0105048_10020755_pt1 | contig 10019 bp, 9 predicted proteins | sample MAT05_FD_78382 | JGI IMG/M metagenome (GOLD analysis project Ga0105048, IMG submission 78382) | Freshwater microbial communities from Lake Fryxell liftoff mats and glacier meltwater in Antarctica - MAT-05 | ecosystem: Environmental > Aquatic > Freshwater > Ice > Liftoff microbial mat | place... | reverse complement strand
GCGTGAAGTTATGATAACAACTGCTCGCACACGATTTTCGTTTGACAAACGCAATCCCCGATGAACAGATACGCCCGTACACTATTCGCGTAACGAGGGGATGGCATCGTGATTCCGTTAGAAGTTCGGTTGCTCGCGATCGAAGAAGTGAAGCCCGCTGCGTACAACCCGCGGCGTACGGTGTCAGTTTCGTCGCCGGCGTATCGCAAGTTGAAGCGGAGCCTGACCGAGTTCGGGCTGGTCGAACCGCTCGTCTGGAACGAGCTGAGCGGGCATATCGTCGGCGGGCATTTACGCTACAAAATCCTGTGCGAATTGGGTGCTACGCACCTGCCGGTGTCGGTCGTTCGCCTCAGTCCGTCGCGCGAAATGGCGTTGAACGTCGTTTTGAACAACCGCGAAGCCCAAGGTCGTTACGACCCCGTTAAACTGTCCGAGATCCTGATCGACCTGCAAACGACCGGAGAACTCGACCTCACCGGTTTCGATGCGACCATTTTGCGAAACCTCACGCTCGACGCCGTCGAAGCCACGCTCGGCGATCCGGCAACCGATGCGTTCGAAGTGACGCTGACGATCCCGAAATCGCAATACGCCGAAGTCGCGCCCGCACTCGACAACCTGATCCGCACGCACGATTTAGTCTCGCACACACGCGGCGGGTGACGAAAATGACAGATCAATCAATCTGGCTCAACGACGACGGTGATTGAGCCAGATAGGATCAATTTTTGCTCATAATCGCGATAGGATATCGTGCAGTCGATTAGTTCGTTGAATTCGGATCGGGAAAGGTGAACTTGGTGAGACATTTTGGAAAGTAAGTTGTCCGATATCTCTCGTGCTCCATGACTGACTTTTGTAAACACCGACGTTTTCACGCCCGATGTGGTATGAAATGTGTAGAAACTGTGATCGCGATCTGACTTGATAAAGCCTTTTTTTAAAAGGCCTTTTTCAACAATTCGCTTATCGCGTGGCATATTACCGGACCTCTTTCATGCGATTCAAAACCGCTCGTTTGAGTCCAATCGCGTCGGACGTCATTTTATCGTCTTGTTCATTCGCATAATTATCCCACAAAAAAAGCAAGACCGAACTAACTTCACTTTCCAAGTTGGAACGAGTTGTGGCGCAAACCGAGAGTTTGAGCGAAGGTTCTTCCACAACGAGTAAGTATCCTTTGGAGTCTTCGTCGCTTTTAGGCTCGAGCACGAGTGGAGGATCGATCTCAAACTGCCTGTCATCATCGATAACGACAGCGATCACAAGCGGCGAAAGATCGTGCGGAATAATTGATCGCACTTCAATGACAGATGTGGGATGTCCATCGGAATCCAGCTTACAAAGTGCTTTAATCTCGACCATGCGACGACGAGACTCTACCAAACTATCTTCGGTATCAAACTGATATTTCAGACTAAATTTTCTATTGGTCGGCTCGTAGTAAACATTCACTTGTTCGGTCTTGAAATTAACGCTGTCGACTCTGGCAATAAAAGATGCCGCTCGTCCAGAGTCTTCATCGTCCATTTCAAGGAGTTTTTGTGCGATGACGCGACATTTTCGATCTAACCGGATGCCAGCCTTGCCGTCCAATGTGAATTGATCGGTCTGAAGATCGACCCACCAATCCTCATCTTGCTTCGGAAGGTATTTGAGGCTCTCGCGTACTAGTCGTTCGCGATAAAATGAGTCTGGAACTACGCGTTTCATCTCAGCATCATTCTTTTGAACAACGGCAAGCATAAAACTTGCGTATTGGGACAGAATCTGATTGGGAGTAGGCCCTTCATCGAATAGTGACGATGCAACTACGGCAACAGTACCCACAACGAATCGGAGTATCACGCTTCCCGGCTCGATTGCTGTACATTGAACGACAAATGCATCTTTGACGGATTTTGCTTGACGGACCCGATTTGGCGCTACTATCGCCCGATTCGTGCTCGCATTAGCAAGTTGCCAAATAGCGCTTTGGATGCCCTGCAATGTGCGTATAAGCACATCGGCTGAGACTTGATGACCACCTTTAGAGCCATCAAATTTCAAACGGAATTCACCTTGATTATGTTGTAACGATTCCATTTTAAAGCGATTCTTGGAGGCAATCGATCATTTTTAGGATTATACACAATTGGCAGCAGGTCGTCGGGAATTACTGCTACGGCCAACGTCCAAGCCACAAACTGTAGTAGTCTCGTTAATCGCTTGTGGCATTTCCCATCGCGAGGGGGTTGAAAATTTCCCCGTTTGCGTCATAATCTATTTACGAGCCGGAGTGGTGAAATTGGCAGACACGCCAGCTTGAGGGGCTGGTTCTCGCAAGAGAGTGCAGGTTCAAGTCCTGTCTCCGGCACTAAACCCGTTGCGGATTTCCGCAACGGGTTTTTCGTTTATCGGTACTGCGCCACATCTTCGCGTCTCAGCAATTCGGCCTTACGCTCGATGCCCCAACGATAGCCCGATAACGTCTCGTCGGTCCGCACGATGCGATGGCACGGGATCACAATTGCGATCTTGTTCGCGGCACACGCTGCGGCGACCGCCCGCGCGGCTTTCGGTTTCCCGATCCGTTTGGCGATCTCGGTGTAACTGGCGGTCGTGCCGGGCGGGATTTGCCGGAGTGCGTTCCAGACGAGAAGTTGGAACGCGGTCCCGCGGACATCGAGCGGCAGAGCGCAATCGACGGCTGGCCGCTCGACCAGCGCGATTGCGGCGGCCAGCCATTTATCGAACGTCGCATCGCCGCCGGCGATGTCGGCTTTCGGGAAGCGATTGGGCAATTCGCGCGCGAGGGCACCCGGATCGTCGCCGAGGAAAATCGCACAGACGCCGGTATCGGAAGCCGCAACCAGCACGGAACCGAGCGAGCTATCGCCGACGGCAAAGCGAATCATTCGACGTCTTTCAGTCGGTGGAGGGAAGCGCTCACCCGTATTTCTTGTGGCACAGTGCAGACGTCATTTTAGCGGCCTTCACCAGCCCGCCGGTCAGCTTTTCGCCGTCGGGGTCGACGTACAATCGGCCGCTGTTGCCGTCGATTTTTGGGTCGTAGCCGGTGACGTGGACGTTGAAGATGTACGCGGTTTCGGACTTGGCCTCGAACCAGTGGATGTTGTCCTTGTGGTCCGAAATCGTCGACAGATCGCCGGCCTTGAACGCGCGATCGATCGTCGGCTTGATGATGAAATGCTCGGCGTGCGTTTCGACGCGGTCGTAGTGTCGGCCGTGCCATTCGCCCTTCAAAACGATGAACCCCGTACACATGTTCGAGTGGCCGTGCGGCACGATCGAGCGGCCCTTTTTGCAGCCGAAAATCTGCCGGCCGAACCGCACTTCGGGCAATCCCTCAACCGCGCTGAGATCGATCCCGAGGCTGGCGGCCCCGCTGTCGGGGAGCTTCGATTTCTTCTCGATATCGTCGAGCTTCACGAAAGTGGAGAGCGTTTTGAGATCGACCCGTTTGTAAAGCTCCTCCATTTTCGTCTGGAATTCGAGGTCGGTCAGCTTGCGGCCACGCAGATCGTTCGTCATCGTGACTAGATCTTTGAGCCAGTCGCCGATGGTTGGCTTTACGCTGTCCGCGAGCAAGTCCCGCGACCAGAGCGTTTCGATGAGACCGTAAGCGACGAGCGAACCGAGGATTTGCGAGCCGAACTCGCGACGCGACGATGACATGGATGCGGTACCCGAAAGTGAGGGAGGAATCGAACGCCCTCAGAGTATCCGCGATGCGAGAGTTGCGATAGCAGAAAATGGAAAAGAAAAAGCCCACGGACGATCGTCCGTGGGCGTTAAGACTTACTTCTTCACTTCGTACTCGGCGTCGATGACATCGTCGCCATCTTTCTTTTCCTGCGTGCTCGGCGTGGGGCCGTCGGCGGTGCCGGTGTTCTTGTACATGTGCGCGGCCATCGCCTGCGAGGCCGTATCGAGTTCGTCGATGGCCGTGCGAATTGCGGCGGGGTCGGTGCCGTCCTTGAGCGATTGCACCTTCTCCATGGCCTTCACGATCGGCGCTTTATCGGCTTCGGTGATCTTGTCGCCGGCTTCCTTGAACAGCTTCTCCAGTTGGAAAATCTTCTGTTCCGCTTCGTTCTTCACCTCGGCGACGGCTCGCTTGCCCTTGTCGTCGTCGGCGTGCAACTCGGCATCGCGACGCATCTTCTCGATCTCGTCTTTGTCCATCCCGCTCGAGTTCGTGATGCGGATCTGGTTTTCCTTACCCGTGCCCTTGTCCTTCGCGGACACGTTCAGAATGCCGTTGGCATCGATGTCGAACGTCACTTCGATCTGCGGGCTGCCACGCGGGGCGGCGGCGATGCCGTCGAGGTGGAACTCGCCGATCTTTTTGTTGTCGCGGCTCATCGGGCGCTCGCCCTGATAGACTTCAACCAGAACCGATGGCTGGCTGTCGGCGGCGGTCGAATAGACCTTCTGTTCCTTCTTCGGAATCGTCGTGTTCTTCGAGATAATCACGTCCATGATCCCCCCGAGCGTCTCGATGCCCAGCGATAGCGGGGTGACGTCCAGCAACAGCAATTCGGACTTGCTGCCGAGCAACAACTGCGCGCCCTGGATCGCGGCACCGATCGCCACGACTTCATCGGGGTTCACGCCGCGGTGGCCTTCTTTGCCGAAAATCTCTTTCACGAGTTGCTGAACCCGTGGCATCCGCGTCATCCCGCCGACCATGACGATCTCGTCGATCTGGCCGGGCTTCAGGCTCGCATCGCTCAGCGCGGTCAACACCGGCTTCTTGCAACGCTCGATGAGATGCTCGACCATGCCTTCGAATTGCGAACGGCTGATCGACAGCATCAAGTGCTTTGGCCCCGTCGCGTCGGCGGTAATGAACGGCAAGTTAATGTCGGTGTTCGGCTGCTGCGAAAGATCCTTCTTCGCGCGTTCGGCGGCTTCTTTCAGACGCTGAAGCGCCATTTGGTCTTTCCGCAGGTCGATGCCGTTTTCCTTCTGGAACGCCGACGCGATGAAGTCGATTAACACCTGGTCGAAGTCGTCGCCGCCGAGGTGCGTATCGCCGTTGGTCGAACGAACCTGGAACACGCCGTCTTCACCAACTTCGAGAACGGACACGTCGAAGGTACCGCCACCGAGGTCGAACACTGCGATCTTCTCGTCCTTCTTTTTGTCCATCGCGTACGCCAGCGATGCCGCCGTCGGCTCGTTGATGATCCGCATCCGCTGCTTGTTCTTTTTGCCCGTCTTCGGGTCTTCGATTTCCCATTCGGTATCGAACCCGGCGATTGCAGCGGAGTCGATCGTCGCCTGACGTTGCGCGTCGTTGAAATACGCGGGCACCGTAATCACCGCCTTGCGGACGGTGTGCCCGAGGTACGCCTCGGCGGCCTCCTTCAACTTGCGGAGGATCATCGCCGAGATTTCTGGCGGCGTGTGGTTCTTCGAATCGATTTCGACCTTCACGAGTTCGTCTTTGCCGCCGACGATCTTGTAGGGAACGAGTTTCTCTTCGGATTCGACTTCGTAATGGCGTCGGCCCATGAACCGCTTGATCGAATAGATCGTGCGGGCCGGGTTGGTGATCGCCTGTCGTTTCGCCGGGTCGCCGACGAGACGATTGCCGTCTTTTGCGAATGCAACCACGCTGGGTGTAATGCGGTTGCCTTCCTGGTTCGCAATGACTTTCGCTTCGTTACCTTCCATGACGGCGACGACGGAGTTCGTCGTGCCGAGGTCGATACCGATAATTTTTTCTTCGGCCATCTGATTGTTCTCCGTGAGAATGGCAAATCGGCCATTCAGTTGATGTTAGTGTCTGGTGAACTGAGCAATTCGGGATTTTTGGCGATCACCTATCGTGCAAAAGCAATGCCAACTACAATCTGCCACCTTCGAAATTCTGTAACTGCATTGCTAATAATATATTAAGCCGAACCAATTCTGCAAAAGTGACGGCAATTTCGCAACGATACCGACTCTCACTGCCAGTTTGGCACTCGGGGAACGCTTCGACAAAACCTGCTGCCCCGGTGTCCAATGATTCGCGAGCCATTATAACCGAACAACCCGCACGGAAACGGGTTACATTTATTAGCAAATGTCGGTCTTTCGTTGACGGTTGCCCACCGCACAACTAAATTGTGACGGATTATACTCACACAAGCCTTTTAGATGAGTTGCGAATCCATGTCGCGTAAGCCGGATAACGGAACGTCAGAAAAGTCTGCCGCCAACCTCAAATCGCTGCGAGTGCAGATCGACAAACTCGATCAAACCATACTCGAGTTTCTGAATAAACGCGCAGCCGTGGCGGCACAAATCGGCAAGGTCAAGTCCGAACATGGCGGCGAAATCTACTCCGCCGCCCGCGAAGAAGAAGTCTTTGCGAATATTCTCGCTGCGAGCAAAGGCCCCCTTCAGGAAGTGACGATCAAGTCGATCTTCCGCGAACTCATCAGCGGTTCGCGGGCACTTCAGCGCGTACAAAAAGTCGCATTCCTCGGGCCAGAATACAGTTACAGCCACATCGCCGCACTCGAACGCTTCGGCGAAGCGGTAGACTACATGCGGGTCGGGTCGATCGCGGCCGTGTTCGAAGAAGTCAGCCGAAAACACGTCGATCTCGGCGTCGTTCCGCTCGAAAATTCAACCGATGGCCGCATCGCCGACACGCTCGATATGTTCATCCGGCACCCGAGCGTGAAGATCTGCTCCGAAGTTCGGCTGATGGTCCACCATAATCTGTTGGCGAACTGCAAACAGACCGAAATTCAGCACATTTACAGCAAGGCGCAAGCCCTATCGCAGTGTCGCAATTGGCTCAGCAAGAACATGCCCCATGCGTCGTTGCACGAAGTCGCAAGTACGGCAGATGCCGCACGACTGGCAACGACTTCGCCGAACTCCGCCGCCGTCGCAAGTCGTCAAGCCGCCGTCCGTTATGGCATTGAAGTGTTGTATAGCAACATCGAAGATTACGCGAACAACGAGACCCGTTTCGCAGTCATCGGGGCCAACGATAGTGCCAAGACCGGCACCGACAAAACCGCGCTCATGTTCCAGATCCGCCACAATCCCGGTGCGCTTTCGGATGTGTTGCAAATCTTCAAAGGCAACAAGATCAACCTCACCTGGATCGAGTCGTTCCCGTACCGCGACGCGAAGGGCGAATACGTTTTCTTCGTCGATTTCGAAGGCCACCGCGAAGACCCCAAGATCAAGAAAGCGCTCGCACTGCTGGAAGACCTCTGCGACACGCTCTCGATACTCGGCTCGTTCCCGCTGGCCAAACTCACCGATTGAGATCGCACCCCGAAGTGACTACCTACACGGCCACCGCTTCGCGGGCCAGGGCTTCTTCGGCCCGGAGTTCGTCGATCAGCGGCCAGAGTTCGTCGACGCCATCGTAGAAGAGGTTGCCGATCAGCACATCGGTAATCAGGCCCTTCTTATCGGGATGACGGCGGACCAACTTGCCGAAGTTCAGGCCGTCGTAGAAGGCACACACCAGCTTCTTCATGCGGTCCATCCCGCGAACGTACTCCGGCTCCCAGCTACGCAGGCGGGCCTCACTCGGGTCGTTTGCGGCCAACGCATCGCCCACCGAATCGGCCGCCATCGATGCCGATGTCAGCGCGAGCAACACACCGGATGAATAGAGCGGATCGAGGAACCCGAAGGCGTCGCCGACGAGAACCCAGCCATCGCCCGCCGCTTTCGTGGCGCGGTACGAATATTCCTTCTGCGCGCGGAACGTGTCGCAGCGCGTCGCGTTTTCGAGCCGCGAATGCAGACCGGGGCACAGTGCGACTTCTTCGTTGTAAATCGATTCGAGGTCTTTCGATTCCCGATTCTGGAACAGGTGTTCGTGTCCGGCCACCACGCCGACGCTGATGACGTCGTCGTGCAGCGGGATGTACCAGAACCAGCCCTTTTTGCCCTTGGTTTGCAGCACGATCGTCGCGCCTTCGTCTTTGCCAATGTCGCGATATGCACCCTTCCAGTACGTCCAGATGGCGGCCTTCTTCAGTTGCGAATCCCACTGGCGCAACCCGAGGCGATCGAGAATCAGCGACGATTGCCCACTCGCGTCAATCACGACTTTCGAGCGTACGATTTGTTCGGGTTGATCTTCAACCTTGACGCGCACGCCGACGGCGCGGGTGCCATCGAACACGACTTCTTGTACGCGCGAACCTTCGTGAACTTCGACGCCGTGTTCGCGGGCGTTGTTCATCAGCATGTTGTCGAATTCGCTGCGGCGAACTTGCCACGTCTGGCTGCGTTCGTGCGGGTCGTGCTCGGCAAAGTAGAACGGCTCCGAGAGCCGTCCGCGTTCGGAAACGAACTGCACGCTGTACTTCTCGATGAAGTGGCTGCCCTTCATTTTGTCGAGCATGTTCAACCGCTTCAGCACCGGATAGGTGTGCGGGATCAGCGATTCGCCGATGTGGAAACGCGGGAAGTGTTCGCGCTCGAACAACTTGACCGTGTGCCCCTTTTGGGCAAGTAGCGTCGCAACGGCACTGCCCGAAGGCCCGCCGCCAATGACGACGACATCGACCGACTTTTCCGGATTCGCACTCATCGTACTACCTCTAAGGTTATTTCCAGGGACTGCCATCGGGTTCGTGTGGCGCTCGTGCGCGTTTGAGCAATGCGGTAAGCGACTTCAACTCCGACTCCGTGAGATGGCCGAGTTGCCGTTCGTGACACTCGCCGAGCGGTTCCGCAATCCGGTCGAGCATCGCCAGTCCCGGATCGGTAATGCCCACCCATACCGTCCGCCGATCTGTCTCGGATCGCGTTCGGGAAATCCAGCCACGGGCTTCGAGCTTGTCGAGCATCCGCGTGATGTCCGGCGAGCGCGAAACGAGTCGCGCGATCACGCTGAGCGTCGGCACGAATTCCGGGTACGACGACTTGAGCAATCGCAACAGGTTGTATTGTTGCGCAGTCAAATCCCAATCTGCAAACAATTCATCTTCGAACGCCCGCAACCGATCGTACGTCCGCCACATGGCGAGGTACGCCTCTTGCTCCGGCGAATCGAAGTGTCGCGCAGTGATTGGTTTCGCGGTCACAGTATCCATGATGAAATTATACCTGTCCTAACGATAGTTGTCCAGACAATTATCGGAACTTTGGTTCCGGAGTGTGCGCGATTCCATCGGTGAGGCGGACATGTACACTGAATTCAAATTGTCCCAGACGGTGAAAACAACATGATCTCGACGCGCGATTTGAGTTCGATGCCGAATGTCGATGACCTTCGCCGGCTCCTGCAATCGCTGGCCATGCTCGATGCAATCCTCTCTCCGGATTGGGACGGCCGCTACTATTCATTCAATTCGAAGTGGGCGCGTGGCCAGCAAATGGGTTCGATGCGGAACGGCGAGGGAGACGATTTCTTCGCTCTGTTTCACGCGAAGGGATGCTTTCTCAAAGGGTTCGATCACGAATCGCCGATGTCACCATATCGGGGCAAAACGAAAGTAGTCTGGCCGGGCGTACTCGATGCGGTCCCGGCAGAGTTCGCAAAGTGCCTCGTGGAGCCAGCGTTCGCAATCGAGGACACGACCTTTTGTATCTGGCAACTGGGCAACGAGGGATGGCAACACGGGCCAGTCGAGTTTCCGACGAACGATTCCGACCCCGATGGTTCCCTCGATCTGCTCGCCCTTCTGGATGGCCGACCCGAAACGTATCGGGACTGGGCGACAGATTATTACGAACAGGATGTGGATTTGGACGCCGTCAAACACGTTTATCAGCAGAAGCCACTCACCCGCAGGATCGTTGCAGGACTCAACGACGAGATGACGCTGGCAGACCTCAAGGACGATATCGGGGAAATCGGCTACCCGCGCACAAGGTAGCTCCGCCTTTATTTCTCCGGGAATTGATGTTGTCGTTCGTACCTCACTCGCCGATCTTCGCATCCGTCGGCAGCAGGATCTTCGTGCCGGGGCGCATCGCTTCGTCGGGGCGCTGGGTGGGGTTGAGATCCCAGATTTTGCCCCACATGTTTTCGT
>Ga0105048_10020754_pt1 | contig 10020 bp, 8 predicted proteins | sample MAT05_FD_78382 | JGI IMG/M metagenome (GOLD analysis project Ga0105048, IMG submission 78382) | Freshwater microbial communities from Lake Fryxell liftoff mats and glacier meltwater in Antarctica - MAT-05 | ecosystem: Environmental > Aquatic > Freshwater > Ice > Liftoff microbial mat | place... | reverse complement strand
TGAATCGATCGCCCGTGCGCAACAACGCCTAGGCCAAAATGCCGCCGCCGCCAGCAATTATGAAGCAGCCACCAAGCTCTGGCAAGCACTGGGCGACGTTACCCAAGCGGCCAAGAGCATGAACAAAGTGGCCGACAATTTTGCCACGGCCAAAAATCAGGTGGCGTTCGATTATTATCAACAAGCCCTGGCCTTGGCCCAGCAAGTACAAGATCCCGCCTTAAGCGCCGACATTTTAAAGTCCGAGGGCGATCTCTATCAGAAGTTCCAGAACAAGGATGCGGCGCTTGTCTCCTACCAACAGGCATTGCAACAAGCCGTGTTGGTGGCGCAACAAGAACAGTTGCAAGCCCAACTGCTCACTAATATTGGCGCGATCTACCAGAGTAAGCAAGCGGTACCCGAGGCAATTGATGCTTATGTGCAAGCGCTCGAACTGTGGAAGCCAATCGACCCGGCCAAAGAACGCACCCTGCGCATTCGCTTATGGCAGCTCTATATGGCGGCAAATCGCTTTGAGGAAGCCCAGGCCGTCGCCAATGTAGCATTGGGCATCTATGCCCCCCAGGCCGATGCAGTTGTGAACGGTATTGTGGATGTACAAGGGCTGGTGATGCATCCACAATTTACAAAATGGCAGTTGGATATATTACTAAATGGGGATGACAACAGCGCAAGCAGCGTACGTGTTTCCGAGAAACAGCTATGGGGCTCCTTGGTGCGCATGGATACAACAGTCTATGCCAATGGCCAACATGTCTTGCGGCTGCGCATTGTACGCGCCGGTGCAAATTATGACGAATACTTTGTGCCCATTACCATTAGCAACTAACGCGCCACTAGTTCTCTAACCAAATGTAAAAAGGGGCTGGATGCCATGATGGCATCCAGCCCCTTTTTTGTATCTTCTGTGCTAAAGCGGTTGTACACGCATTGCTTCGCTCATCAGGCGACCCGTCTCACAGACAAAGGCTACGCCACCACCTTCCAGGGGTCGATCCAGATCTTCTACGGAAAAAAGCACGGTGCCATCAATTGCCGCTTCCACATGGTGACCCTGGACACGCAACGTGAAGCAATAGGCCATCCCTAGTTCCCAAGCAAACGCAACTTCGGCGAGAACCTGATCGCCATCCAATGCTTTCAGCAAGCGCGCTTTGCCATCGGCACAGAGCAACAGCGCATAATAGCGCCGCATTCCCTGGACACGCGCCGCGATCCCGGCGGCTTGGGCCAGATGCACCGTAATGGTAGATTCCACCTGATAATCCTGCCATTCGCGTGTGCCTTGAATTAGTAGGCCGCGCCCCGTATTTTGGACCAGACGATAGGCTTCGGGCCACCACCAATCGTATTGGTCCATGCCATCTACCCAGGCCAATCGCCACATGGTGCTGGGGGGCGTTGACGCGGCTGGCTCAACGGGGCGTTGGAAGGTGACGTGTGGCGTGCCATCCCACGTCAGATAATCGAGATAGAGGGTACCATCGGCGCGCAATGCGCTGCTGATCTCTACCCCAATCTCGGCAATTGGCGCGCCGCCCAGATCATCGAGCAGCCAGCGAAACTCATGCGCACTACCCGCGGCCAACAGGATCGCTGGGCTACGCCGGAACAGGAGTGCGTCTTGCGCGCCATAATACCGGATATATAGATTACACGAAACAGACTGCATATTGGACGCATCGGCCACCACGCGGGCGCGTACAGTCTGCCCGGGATAGAGCGTGGGCGAGGCAATCAGCGCATAGCCACGTCCGCTGAAATAGTCGGCAACGGCCTTGGAAGGAATGAAGGTCGGCGTCGCCACACGCGCCACCCGTCCGACAGCGACGCCAGCGTAATGCAGCGCCAGCGACCGCTGCCCCAGTGTGCTTTGCCCTACAACATTTTCAACCTGTACCGTACCCGCGACCATTGGGCTCTCTTCGGGCTGAAAACCCTGCACCGCACCCGGCAATTCAAAGTGAAAACGTGCACCCTCTTTGGGTGCCAAGGGTGTTTCACCAGCCAATGCACGCCCCACATTCACGACATGATAGCTCTCGCACACGGCATCGCTGATCGCACGGCCACCATCGGCTGTGGGCAGGTAGAGGCGATCGGCGACCGGACCACGGAAATCGGGGCCAGTTGCCAGCGTTGCCAACCCATTTTTGATCCCCAACAAGCAACCCACGTTGCCGGCATTGCAATCGGTATCCCAGCCACAGGTATTGACGATCATCAACGACCGCTGAAAGTCATCTTCGCCATGCAACAGCGCGTGGATGATCAGCGCGTGGTTGGGCACCATGTGACAGTTGCCACCATAGGTGTCATAGCCATAATGTGCCTCGATCTGGGCGCGCGTTTTGCGCCAATCCGGCTCTTTGGCGTGCCACTCGCGGATGTCGCCGATCAGCTTGTAAATCAGGGAGTTGTTGGGGATCAACCCGACCGCGGTATCGAGCAGTTTGTTGAGATCGGACTCGACAAAGGCTTGCGCTTCCATGGCGGCCACCACTTGCGCGCCATAGATCGCTTCGCCGTCATGGCTGACGCTGGCTGCCCGCCGCGCCAGATCGGCGGCCAGTTCGGGATCGCCCGGCGCGATCATGGCCCAGCCGTCGATAAAGATTTGCGCCCCAATCTGCTCGGCCACCACCTTGCCATTGCGTGCCATCGAGCCACTTTGCGGCGCGCGAATGCCCTCTTTCAAACGCAAAAAGGCCGTGTGTTCGGTCGAGTTGCCCAGGCCACCCCACCAGAGAATCGTGCGCCCCTCGATGATATAGTTGAGCCAACTCTGTCCGATCTGGGCGGGAGTCAAGGCCAGGGTATTGCCATAGTCGGGCAGGGCGCGCAGAAAGGTAAAGGTGCCCGAAATATCGTCGTCGGTGACAATCAGCGGCACATGGAAGCGCTCGTGCACATAGTAATTGATTTCGCCCAGCTCGGCCATGATGCGTTCATAGGTCCAGCCTTCAAAGGGGCGACCCAAGTAGACGCCGATCATTTTGCCCAACACACCAGCGTAGACGCGTTCGGTGTAGTCAACGGGAAGTGACATAATGGTTGCCTTCTCGATTACTTTTATGCCTACTCACTTGTCCCCTATTCACTTTTCCACCACGAGTCGAGCGGATCTTGCGGAGTCCACCCCAAAATGCGTTTGGCCTTGGCATTGGGAAAGACGCCCTGGGGCATATCGGAATTGACATGCAAAATTTCAAAGGGTGACGGCATGGCATTGGTTTCCAGCGCGGCACGGATGGCACGCGCCGTGTCCGTCCAGGTGGTGGTGAAGGGATGAACAGGGTCGCTTGGCCCGCGCAGGTTGATAAAGTCGGAAAAGTCGCAGAAGAAGAGCGAGGGCACTTCCAGTTGATAGTGCTCGGCAAAAATGCGCGCAATTTCCTGGCCGAGATATTTGGTGTGCAGATAGGTGTTCATGGCATGGCCGGGGCGCTGCGGCACATCGTCCACAATCCAATCATCCCAGGTATAGCCGATTGGGCCATCCATGCCCATTTGGAAGGGTCCGGTATGCACTACACGGCGGATGCCATGGGCAATCGCGGCATTCATCACATTATAGGCACCGTTGGCGTTGACGCGGAAGGAACCCACGACATCATGGCGGATCACGGTGCAATTGATAATGGCATCCATGCCTGCACACGCGGCCATCACCTGTTCGGCATTGGTAACGTCCACCACCATTTCGTCATGCGGCGCGCCCAGCGGAATTGGCATGGGCACATCGGGGCGCTGATCTTTGCGTGGGCCAGCCGCGATAATGTCGGCAATTGATTTAACGTCGCTCACACGCACCTGATAGTGTGGCGCTAATGCTTGGACTGCTGCCGCGGCCATGGGTCCCCCTGCACCAAAGACCACCACCTTTTTGATGGGGCGCGTAGGAATGCTGGTGGGTGTTAAAACGGGTGGCGTTGGGCTTTGGGTAATGGCATGTAAAATGCGCCAACCCGCACAGCGCGCCGCAAATGCCTGTTGGATCAGCTTTGCCACACTGGCATCGGCTTCGCCAAAGCGCACACAGAGCGTAGACACCCCACCATCGCGCGCCAACTCGCGCAGACAACATTCGGCCAGCCAGGCACATAGATCGCGCAGGTGGGGCTGCGGGCGCGGGCGCCAATTTTCGACAATCGCCCACTGTTGCGGTGCGCTGGCAAAAAGACTCATACTACTGCCCAAGATGATGCGCCCGACGCGCTGTTGCTGGGCAACATGGGCCAGTCGGTAGGTGCCAAGCAGGGTATGATCCAAATTTTCCAGATCGGTCTTCAGCGTGAGGCTCAACGGGGCGAAATGCAGCACTGCTTCGACGCCGCTGAGTATACGTTCCAAGAATGCCTCATCGCGCAGGTCGCCGATTTGGGCATCAACCGGATCGGGCAGGGGCGCAGCAAAATGGGTATCCACAACGCGCAATTGAAAAGAGGAGCGGAGATGTGCAATGGCCTCACGGGCAATCGCACAATCTCCGCCGGTAATCAGGAGTTGCATAAGTTGTCTCACAATCTAATTGGGTGGCAAAGAACAGGTAGCCGGTAACAGGTAGCAGGTAGCAGGACAAGCTTGCTTTGCTACCTGCCACCTGCTACTTGCCACCGGCTAGCGCAATACGGATTTGGGGGTTGCGGTTAAGCGTGTTACTTTGGTCTTGGAACGGTCGAGCAGATCGCCAATGCGCGGCGACATCTCTTTTTGCCAGTAGTCATTTTCGTAGACGGCCTTGTACAGTTCCACGCGCTCTTCTTCGCTGTCGAAGCGGCGCATCCAAATGTAGGTGTCTTCGTCTTGCGTACCGACAAACGAACCAGTGATCACCATTCCCTTGGCGATCTGATAAGGGATGATCTCTTCATCCATTAGCTTAACCCATTCTGCCCGCTTGCCTGGCTGGCAATGATATTCGCGGAGTTCAAAGAACATAGGACATTTCCCCTTAGCATTGACAAAGTTGAATGGCAAAATAGTGACAGCCGGATAGTAACGGCAGGACAAGCTTACGCAGCGTAGACGGCTTGGCGCAAGCCCTTGATATAACCGATGGCAAAGAGGCGACCAATCGACGAATAGCCAGCATTTTCGTTGCTATCGCCTTCCATGGTCGGCACATGATCGGGGCGCAGCACACCTTCGTAGCCAATGTCCTTGTAGGCCTGCATACAGGCGAGCATGTCGGTCTTGCCATTGTCGTGGAAGGTTTCGGCAAATTTTTCGGGCGTGCCCTGCACATCGCGGAAGTGCACAAAGAAGATCTTCTCTTGCTTGCCAAAGTGGCGAATCACGCTCGGCAGATCATCGGTCATCATCGTGAAGTTGCCCTGGCAGAGACAGATCCCATTGACTTCGCTGGGAATCATGTCGATCAGGCGCTGGTAATTTTCCACGCTGCGCATAATGCGCCCCAAGCCACGAATGGGCGACAAGGGCGGATCGTCGGGGTGCATGGCCAGTTTTACATTGGCCTTTTCGGCAACGGGAATTACCTTCTCTAAGAAATATTGCAGATTCTCCCAGAGTTGCTCTTCCGTCACAATACCATATTCGGTGAGCGGGGCGTGCTCCATCAGGCTGTAATCAAAGCTCGTGACCACGGCACCGCCCCGTTCGGGTGTGGTGGTCGAGGTGCGCATCCAGTTGAAGACGGGCATCCATTCATAACACCAAACGCCAATATTCAGCGCGCCCATGTTGCGGATCAACTCGCACGCGGTTTCGATTTCCTCATCGCGCCCCGGCAGGCCGAGCTTGGCTTTGGTCAGCGGCGGGCGGCTCTCGATCACATTGAAATCAAAGCCAGCATCTTCGTATGCCTTCTTGATGCGCACCAGCGACATAAAGCCCCACGGCAGATTATCTTTGTCGCGCTTTTCCCAGCCAGGACTAAAATCCATGCCACCGACTACATGGTCGACGCCACACTGTTTGACCATCTTCCATAGGGGCGATGGGCGCGGGGGGAGCACTTCGGCAATCTTGATCATTGGTAAATCCTTTCGATTCGAATGACAGGTAGAGATTTTAGATTGGGGAGGAACCGAGCCTGTAAAGCCCAAATCTAAAACCGTGTGGGTTCTGGGAAACTAGCAAAATAACACCAATGATCATAGCGGTAGTTGGCAAAGAATGCAAGCAAGCTGGGTCGGCTCTGGTCGATGGCAGCTTCTGTTTGTGCGGTGGTTTTGCGTAATGCCGTTAGTGTTGATGTGGGCAATGGCAGGGCGCGCCTATTATCTCGCGCCCGCCTATCCCATGCTCTTGGCGGCGGGCATTGTACAGCTGGAGCAATGGCGCGCCACGCTCACTGCAAATCGTAGCCGTCTTGTTTTGAACACGACCTGGACCTTGCCGATCATTGGCGGTGCGATCAGCGGAGCACTGATGTTGCCACTTGCGCCCATCAACTCGGCGTGGTGGCACGTAGTTCGCCAGGTACACGACAATTTTGTCGAAGAGATTGGCTGGGAAGAGTTGGTCGCCAGCGTGGCCGAAGTCTACACGACGGTGCCGGCCAGCGAGCAAGCCAATACCGCGATCTTGGCAAGCAATTATGGCGAGGCCGGTGCGCTGAATCTGTACGGCCCCGCCTATGGCTTGCCAGCCCCGATCAGTGGCGTGAACTCGTATTGGCTGCGTGGTTATGGCAACATCGAACCCACGACACTGATCGTCATCGGCTATACGCAGGAAGCGGCGCAACAATTTTTTGCCAGTTGCGCGCAAGCAGGCCAGATCACCAATCGTTATGGCGTGGAAAATGAGGAAACACGCAACCACGCCGCGATCTTGCTGTGCCGCGACCCGCGCCAACCCTGGCCCCGCCTGTGGCAACAGTTGCGACGCTTTGGCTAATGCTGGCGCAGTGGATCACCCTTGCACCTTGACCCAGACGCGCCCATCCTCGATCTGCACTGGATATTGGTGTAATTCGGCACCGGGCACCGTAATACATTCGCCATTCGTCACTTGATAACACCAATTGTGCCAGGGACAGAGCAGCACGCCATCGCCAGTAAGGTAACCGGAATGGATGGGCATATCTTGATGCAAACAACTGTTGCGAAAGGCCGTTACATTGCCGTCAAAATGAATGACCACAATGCCGTCTCGGCCATAGTCAATGTCCTTGACGGTTTTATCGGGGAATTCGGTCAATAAGGGGCCGGGCAGCCATTCGGGTTGCTGGGGCTTGGTCGTGGGTTGATCAGTCATGCGCCTTCTCTTTGATTAGAATTTTCAACCAGAGTCACTCTAAAGGTCAGCGGGCTAGGATTTTCAGGATCCTAACCCGCTGGTTTATTGTATCATAATCAACGCTGTTGGCAGAAGCCTAAAAGGGCAACCATTGGGCGTGGGCAGCCAGCAGTTCATCGACCATCTGCCGCGTCTCATCCAGCGTGCAGACCGCAGCGGTGAGCGGGTCGATCTGGACGGCGCGATAGATCAGCTCGCGATCGCGGCGCCGTAACGCTTCGACAATCACTTCTTGCACGTTGAGATTGGTACGATTGAGCGCGGCCAATTCAGGCGGCAGGGCTCCCACATAGCAGGGATGCAGCCCCGTGCCATCGGTCAGAATCGGCACTTCGACAATCGCATTGGTGGGCAAATTGGTGATCACGCCATGATTGCGCACATTGCCATTAAAACGGAACGGCGTATTGGTTTCGATGGCATCCAAAATCGCCGAGCAATATTCGTGCGAGCGATCCAGCGTGATCGGCGTATTGTCCTTGACTTCTTGCACCAGTTGCTCATATTTTTCATCGCGCCGGGTGAGCCATTCACTCCAGTCGCGGTTGCGATTGGAGCGCAAACCGTACTGTTCCAACAGCGCTGGTGTACGGCGGAAATAAGGCACATATTCGGACATGTGGGTCGAAGACTCGGTGACAAACGCGCCAAAGTGTTTCATGATCTCAAAGCGAATGCGGTCGCGTTCATAGATCTCCGGCTGCGTCATGGCCTCGCGCAGCCGTGGATAGACATCCTGGCCCTGCCATTCCAGCTTGAGATACCACGCCATATGGTTGATGCCAGCTGTCCAGTAGCGCAACTCGTCGCGCGGGATGCCCATATAATCGGCCAGTTGAAAGGCCGTGCCCTGCACACTATGACACAACCCCACGCTGCGAATCGAGGTCAATTCTTCCACAGCCCAGCAGATCATCACCATGGGATTGGTGTAGTTGAGCATGAGCGCGTTGAGGCAAAGTTCCTCCATGTCTTGGGCAATGCGCACAATTTCCGCACCGTTGCGCAAAAAGTAAAAGACACCGCCCGGCCCCATGGTGTCACCGACGGCATGATCGATACCGTATTTGCTGGTGATCCGGAAATCTTCAAAGACCGCTTCGACACCACCCACGCGGATCGAGATGATCACATAATCAGCACCCTTGAGCGCCTCGCGCCGGTCGGTGGTTGATTGCACCGTGGCCGGCAAACCACCCTGGGCAATCGCCTGTTCCGTCCAGGCGGTGATCGTTTTGAGCGTTTCGGGGTTGACATCCATTAGCGCGATCTGGCTACCTTGCAGCGAAGGCACAATCAGAAAATCGGTAATCAGGCGGCGCGCGAAAACGGCACTCCCCGCGCCGATGATAGCAATTTTAGGCATGAGACGTTTATCTGTTTCCTTTTGATATTTCTATGAGCTTTTGTAACGATTCAGCCGAGAACGCGCCTAGTGGGCTCCCGATCCTGGTGGCAATAATTCGCTTGCCGCCAGGATGGCGGCGTTCCCAGGGATGAAAACCGATGCCTGAATAGTTACGATCTTTTAAGGACGATAGAGCCGTTCAAACGTTTTGTCACCCCAGCCACCAAAGACCGGAATGGGAGCAAACTTGGCACGTAGCGCGTTGCTCAGGCCGGTTAGCCAGCCGATCACGACGACAACCGCGGCGGCCATGACCAAAGCGAAAAGGCTAATCGCCAGAATCGGCCCTGCCATGGGAATCTGCGCCAGCAACCACCCCACGACCAGCCAACCCGCCGGCACCAGGATTACGCCGACAAAGAGGGCGAGCGACTGACACGCGTGATAGAGCGCCAACGCATTTTTTCGACTAAACAGAAAAACCAGCAGCGAGCCGATAAAGGGCAAAAGATAGGTGAGAAAGGCAAAGGCGCGGTTGGGGTTTTGCATGATCAATCTTCAATCCCTTTCAGGGTTAACTCGCGCGCGAAATGGCAACTGGCATAATGCCCCGGCTCGACTTCCACGAGGGTGGGTTCGACATTTTTACACACATCCTGGGCATAACGACAGCGTGGATGAAAGACACAACCGCTGGGTGGGTTGGCTGGGCTGGGCACATCGCCTTGCAAAATAATGCGCTGGGTTTTGATATCCGGGTCTGCCGATGGCACCGCCGAAACCAGCGCTTCGGTGTAGGGATGCATCGGGTGGCGCAACAACGTTTCGGCAGCCGCCATCTCGACAATCTTGCCCACGTACATCACGGCAATGCGATCACTGATGTGCTCCACCACCGATAGATCATGGGCGATGAAGAGCATGGTCAGGCCCAGTTCGTCTTTCAATTCCTGCAACAGGTTGAGCACTTGCGCCTGAATCGAAACATCCAGCGCCGAGACCGGTTCGTCGGCTACAATCAAGCGCGGGTTGAGCGACAGAGTACGCGCCAGACCAATTCGTTGGCGTTGCCCGCCAGAAAACTCATGGGGATAGCGGCGCATATAGGCCGGGTTGAGACCCACCGAGCTCATCAATTTGGCGACTCGATCTTCCAGTTCGCCGCCCTTGGCAATGCGATGGATCACCAGCGGCTCACCAATAATATCTTTGACGGTCATCCGTGGGTTGAGCGAACTGAAGGGATCTTGGAAGATCATCCGCATTTCGCGGCGCAGGGGTTTCATCTCTTCCTGGCTGATCTTGGCAATATCCAGCCGCGTGCCATTGGCCTGCCGATACCAGATCTCGCCGCCGGTGGGATCGTAGAGGCGCAGCAGCGAGCGGCCTGTGGTAGTTTT
>Ga0105048_10020753_pt1 | contig 10020 bp, 8 predicted proteins | sample MAT05_FD_78382 | JGI IMG/M metagenome (GOLD analysis project Ga0105048, IMG submission 78382) | Freshwater microbial communities from Lake Fryxell liftoff mats and glacier meltwater in Antarctica - MAT-05 | ecosystem: Environmental > Aquatic > Freshwater > Ice > Liftoff microbial mat | place... | reverse complement strand
TCACGACGGCGGAGCGTCGTGCAACTAAGATCGCGGGAATCACGACGGCGGAGCGTCGTGCAACAAAGATCGCAAGAATCACGACGGCGGAGCGTCGTGCAACTAAGGTCGCGGGAATCACGACGGCGGAGCGTCGTTCAACTAAGATCGTAGAAATCACGACGGCGGAGCGTCGTGCAACTAAGATCGTAGGAATCACGACGGCGGAGCGTCGTGCAACTAAGGTCGTAGGAATCACGACGGCGGAGCGTCGTGCAACTAAGGTCTAGTGCGCGGTGCTATTAAGACTTCGCAACTCTTCTGCCGTGCGGTTGATAGACTCGATCGTGACGGATTGTTCTTCCACTGCAGCAGCGATCGTGGTCATGTTGCTGTGCACTTCAGAAACGCTTCTTGAAATCAAATTAGTCGATCCAACAACACCCTGAATGTTCTTTTGAATCTCGTCCACCGTTGTTTCAATATTCTTAGTGGCTGCTGCCGTTTGCTTTGCAAGGTCCTTAACCGCACTGGCAACCACCGCAAACCCACGACCAGCTTCTCCTGCTCGAGCCGATTCGATCGTTGCGTTGAGAGCAAGTAGATTCGTTTGATCGGCGAGCTCTTGAATGACCTCTACAATTTTGCCGATAACCCGACTCGATTCGTCAAGTCCTTCGACAAGGGTACATGTTTCTCCGGCAATTTCTTTCGCCTCTTGAGCCAAGCTCGCTGTACGATTGACGTTAGCTGATATTTCGGTAATGGTCATCGAGAACTGGCTGACCGATCCGGAAATGGCTTCGCTGATGCCCGAAGACTGTCTCTGGCCAACCACCAATTCGGTAATGTCAGTTGCATACTTCACGACGCGGTTTACTTTGCCATCAATATCCAAAATGGGATTATAGGAAGCATTCAGCCACACCTCCTTACCGCCTCGACCAACGCGCACGCACTGGCCGCTAAATCCTTCTCCTGATCCTAGCTTTCGCCAAAAGGACGAATACTCGTTCGAGATTCGCATCGTATCCGAAACAAACATACTGTGATGCTTTCCAACAATGTCTCTCAGGGAGTAGCCCATTGTTCCCAGGAAGTTGTCGTTGGCAGTCAGAATGGTTCCACTGGCGTCAAATTCAATCAGTGCAAATTGCCGACCTACCGCTGTCTGGAACCCTTCTGCAACGAGCTCTACTGCCTTCTGCGTTGAGATGTCCCTCGCAAACTTGATCACTTTGATAATCGTTCCATCGCGATCAAAAACAGGTACATAGGTCGCATCGATCCAAATGAGTCGGTTGCCTTTTGCGACCCGTTTGAATTGCCCCGGAAAAGCCTCTCCGTTTGCAAGCCGACGCCAGAACTGACGATACTCTTCTGAATTGCCAAAAGAACTTTCAACGAACATCTTGTGATGCTTGCCTTTGATTTCGTTGAGGCTATAGCCCATGGCTCCAAGAAAATTTTCATTGGCATCTAGGATTATTCCGTCCGTCGTAAACTCAATCCGTGCCAATGCAAGATCCATGCTTTTCTTCAAAGCTACCAGTTCTTGCATCAAGGCTTCATCACGGTCTTGATCCAGTTTTTGCTGTGATGTCGCCCTACTGCTTTTAGCTGGGTTGGAGAATAGTCCTAGCATGTTTTTCAATTCAATTGTTAATAGAGTGGCATAAGTTCTCGCGTGATCTACAAGAAACTTAGCACCCTATCTTGACCAAGCGACAAGCACGCAACTAGAAAAGCAAACATACCCAAAAGCAGCGAAGCAAACACGTTAAGGTAGTCCCATTGCGCTATTCTGCGTTTTTGCTCAAGAACTTGGCTGTTCGATATTTGACCAAGCGCTTAGAGATTGCGGTTTGACCCAATACTCACTTAGCCAATTGTTCAGCGATCGTGCTTTCCAGCTTTGGACCACGGACATGAATTGCAGCTACGTTGCCATCTTTACCGATGACAGCCACAAAAGGGATGGCTGCGATTCCTATCTCCGTTGCGATGGGCGTTCTAAACCCTCGGTTTTTTGGGTCTTCCGAGCTTGAGACGTAGGTATTCCACTTAAGTGGTCTCTTTTCGAGAAACCCATCTAGCTTCGACCGTTCTTCGTCCAGGTTGATTCCAATAACCTCGAATCCTTCCGAGTTCTTTTCGTCGAAAACCCTTTCAATATTGGGAATCTCTTGGATGCACGGTCCGCACCAAGAAGCCCAAAAGTCTACCAAGATTACCTTACCCTTATAACGCTCAAGGTCCATCGGCTTCCCTTCAACGTCGACAAGTCCACTAAAGTCCATTGGCTTATCTAAGATAGCAAGTCGCTTTTGAAATTGGCTGACGTTCCGTGCCAGCTCTTCCTTGGCTTCCCCTTTCGCGTTTTCAACTTGTGTTTCCGCAAGGTCAATCATCGCTTTTGCAATTTCGTTTGATCCCGAATACTCCATCTGAATTGCAATCTGTACTAGAACAAAAGCAGTAAGAGGAGACGGAATCTTAGTCATAAGGGAATCGATCGCAACCTTCACCGCTGCTGCATCCCTGATTGAGTCTGACTTTGGATCCATTAGTGTTCCAAGCACTTTCATCTCTTCTAATCTTCCCGCATGTTGCTCCCAAGCGCTTAACGCGACTTGGGTTTCTGGGAAGTTGCGAAACGCTTCTTCGGTTTGTTTGGCTAGTTGCAATGCCAACTCGGATTCTGATTTCCCGTCCAAACGTTCAAGTGCCTGAGTGATCGCTAAAAGATTGGAGGGGATCAATTCGCTGGGTTTTGCAAGAATTTTCTCGATCAGCCCGCTAATATCCTCAGATTTAGCCGTCCCGCTTTCGAAGTCGTTCGTCAAGATGCCTAGTGAAATCGACTTGGCTTGTTGAGAGATTCTTGGATCGGTATTCGACATTTCTAGTGACACAAAGGATCGCAGGTCATCGGAGGAGGGAATGTCACCGAAGCCCGTCATTTGCGCTAATGCTTCCATCTTGCCCATGGTCGCGGCTAACTTTTCGTCATCCGTTTGTGCGAGCTTGCTTAGTTGCTCCGCAGCCTCGATCTTCATTCGGCTGAGCGCCATTCCACGCTCAAGAATCATGTCCGTTGTGATCAGTTTCCGGCGCCCGTCTGCGATCATCTCTCGCACGGAACGCGAACTTTTCTCCAGGAACTGCAAAAGCGATGCGCTGTCCCGTTTCTCAGGAAGCTTCAGTTGCATGTATTCCTTCGCAGCAATTTTTGGATCCACTTTTCCAGGCTCGAATGTTGGAACCGGCGACGCTTGGGGAACTGCAGCAAGCCCGCCTGTCGAAGTCGCGGGCGGGTTTTCAGCGACCTTGGCGTTGGCAGAACCAGCAGACTTTGTATCTGCTTCGATTGCTTTCGTATCTTTCGGAAGGTATCCGCTGGACGCAGCCGAAACTTCCGTTGGTTCTGAAGAATTGCAACCAAACCAAGTTGGAAAACATACGAGTGGCACGAGCAGAAGGCAACGATACGTATTGCGAATGGTTCGGCTACGGCGATTTAAAGCAATTTTTAATGTCACGGTCTTTTGCCCTCAGGAATCAGAGAAATGAAGAATGTACTTTGACCGATGATGGCAAACCATGCAATAGTAGGCAGTGCTGCTTGAGCTCAGCCTTCTTCGATCGTCTCACAAATTGCTCGTACAACGCCTGAACGAGTTCGATGGCATTGAACAATTCGCTCGACGTCCACACCAAGAAACCTGCCGACCATGCAGGCTATGTCAACGTCTCGCACGCCTTCAAATTGATTGACGAGTTGTTCCTGGAAAAAGATTTGCGAGTCTTGGCGATCGAAACCACTTTCGTACGCATCTTGAAGCTGCCCAATCCAGGATTCCGGAACGACTCGTTTACGGCAATAGTCGATCGACCAAATATCGTCTCCCGTACATTCCGATAAGAGCAGCAAGGCAAGATTTCGATTCATTTGTCAATTATGGTTTTGGGTTGACCGAACAAGTAATTCTCCGAGGCGACTCTCCAGTTAATTGCATCGCTCCCTTACTTTGCAAACAGCTGGGGAGTTCTTTATCTTGCAAAATAAATCGCGTCATCACAAGCGGTCTAGCCGACATAGTTTTACACAGCATTCTTGTCGCTCCGGTCCCTTTCGCTTCTACAACAAACGAAAAGCCTCCAAAAGGCGAAACAATTTGCTTGCGGTCTGTGCAATTCGCGTTGTAGGATTATGCCTATCGCGAGCACGTCAAAAGGATCGCGTGAAAACTCATTCCTCTTCGTTAGCTTTCTAGACCAATGGAGAATGCAATCGTGATTTATTACTCGTGTGATCGATGCAAAAGAGCTATCGACTCGAATTCCGACCTTAGGTATGCCGTAACCATAGAAATCGAAGCTGCTTTGGACGGCCCGGATCATGAGGTGGTTGACGATCCAGACCATCTGGACGAGATCCAAGATCTTCTCGATTCTTCAGATCAAATTTGCAGTTCCGTTTTTGATGATGACGTGTATCAGCGTAAGCAATTCGACTTGTGCAAGGATTGCTTTCGAAGCTACATCAAGAATCCACTTGCTCGCGAATCGAGTGCGCCAATGGGATTCAGCAAGAATTAAAGTTGGCGAATCAGTTTAGAACAATTGTCCCAGTTGTTTTCCTGAGCAATTGGGGACAATTGCTCTACTCTTGACGCTCAATTCGTCATCGCTGATTGCCTAGTAATCACATAGCTAACCAATTCATCAACGGTATCGACATCGAGAATGTCATCATCGATTCGAATGGAGAATCTTTTTTCCAATTCGAATGTCAGCTCTGCCATGGCAACCGAATCGATCCCGATCAAAGACAGGGAATCGTTTCCTTTGGGTGACCCACCGCAGACCTTTTTTAGGTAGGCGAGGATCTGAGTTTTTGTTTCCATAGAGTTCGCGCTATCCATGCTCTGTTCCTAACGTCTTATTGAACTGCTGGTGTTGTGGTGAAGGGTTCGGCACGCGAGAGACTGGTCGGTTGGCCAACTGAGCTCGCCTCGTTCAGCGCTGACAGGACTTGCGATTCCGTTATCAAGTCACGCAGTACGATGGGATTGTCTGGGTTGGCTCCCGAGTATATTGCCAATACAGGAATCGACAAGCTATTCAGCTCCCTTAACTTGGCTTGTACCTTCGGAGAGTAGTTGGTTAAATCCGCTACCATCGGCACAATCCCTCTGGATTCAAGCAGTTCTTTGACTTGCTTCGTTTCTAAAGCAACCCGAAGATTCAATTTGCAATTCTGGCACCAGTTTGCGGTAAAGTCGATCATGACTGTTTTTCCGTCAGCAACCATGGCGTCAAGCTTTGTTTCCTCGTATTCCTGCCATGCGAGCTCATAGCGTGACGGCTGTAGTATGTAAAAGGATCCGTATGTTCCTGCTACAGCAACGGCACCCGCGACGAACCATGCCTTGATCTTGGTTCGACTCTCGGCCCAGGCTGGTACGCGTCCAATCAACCAGCAGGCAAACCAAACAAACATAAGAGCGGATAACATCGACATCCGATCCTTGTCCAAAAAGCCGCTCACCAAGAAGACCACGGACAAAAGCATCGGGAAAGCTAAAAATTCCTTGAATGTTTCCATCCAAGCGCCCGGCTTCGGAAGAAAGGACAACAAAGAGGGTTGTACGGCGATAGCAAGGTAGGGCAACGACATTCCAAGCCCCACACCCAAGAAAATTAAAAGGACTAGCCAAGCTGGTTGACTGAGCGCGACCACAAAGACCCCACCGAGAAACGGAGCGCTGCATGGAGTTGCCAACACGGTAGTAATCAGCCCCTTGCAAAAGGCGCCTACAAAACCCTCCCGGTTGGAAAGCTCTGTACTCGTTTTGCTCATTGCAAAACCAGGGATAGGAATCTCCCAAACACCAAGAAAACTTAAAGCCAACGAAAACATGAAGGCTGTAATAACAACTCGAAATTCAATCGAACTGAACTGCTGTCCCCATCCATATGCATTTCCTGTGTAGGCTCGAACCGCCACACTTAAAAGCCCAAGCCCAAGGATTAGGGATACGATCCCAGCTGCATAAGTGAGTGTCAGCAGCGACGATTTTTTGCGATCCCCACCTGCTTCTCTAACGAAGCTAAGGATTTTCAATCCAATTACTGGCAACACACAAGGCATGAAATTCAAAATCAATCCGCCCAGCATGGCAAGGCAGAATTTGGTCCAAATCTCATATCCACTTAGGGTTAGCCTAACTCCCTCTTCATCGATCCACTTGTTCAAGTTTGCGTTGGTTGAAATGGTCTTGAACGGAATAGCCTTAATCGACGCAGCGCTCGGACCCGCTTTGGAATCATTGCCGATCTTGAGATCCACTTGAAATTGAATGCCACGTGGTTGATCACAGTTCCCATCAGTACAACCTTGGTAACCGATAACACCTTGAATAGGATACAAGCCTGGAATTGCTTGGTCCGGGACTGTTAGCGCGATCTTGAATGAGACTTTCTTGGGGTAGTACTCCACCTCGATGCCACCCCCTAAGTCTTTATGAACGTGCCGAACATCGGAAACAGGCGTCTTCGCAATCAAGCCTGCTTTTTGGGTCAATGCAATCAGAGTCCTCGAGTTCGTTTCTGGATCGGTCGGGTCGTATTTGTAAATGTGATAATCACTGTCTGGATTGGCCGTTAACACAAGATCGAATGACTCGCCTGGTGCAACCGTTTCCTTGCTCAAGATAACGGTCCACTCGATTGGGCTGTCAGGTTCGCGAAAGGCTTCGTTGAGGCTAGGTGCTTTTGGCGATTCATAGAAGCCAGCGAACTTCGCAATCAGCTCGAGTCCGCGAACTGGAATGCAGGACTCTTTGCAAACCTGAGCATTAATCTTGAGATCAAGATCGGGCTGGTTTGCTTCGCGACTGGAATCAAACTTTATGGGAGCCGTCCATGTAACCGTTTCATGATGAAGCTCAACGCGGACTCCTTCTGCTCCGGGTTCATCGGTCGAGATCTCGAACGACACATCAGGCGTAAAGGGACCTTCCAAAGCAACTCCTGGAGAAACAATTGAAATCACCGTTGGGTCTGGTCCGCCGGCACCTTGGGTTGTCGAAAAAGTGTGATAACCTCCTTGAAGCGTTACCGTCACTTCTACTCGCCCTCTTAAGCCAGTTTCTTCGACTTCATAGCTGGCCTCATACGAGTACGGCTTGGAATTAAGTCCGTCCTGAAATCCCGAAATCAATCCGTCGCCAATCCCCAACCCATTACTCAAACTCTTGGACTTCGGTTTCGGAGGCTTTGAATCCGTCGAGGGAGGCTTAGCGCCGCTGGGTGGCTTGCTTGCGGCAGGTGGGGCATTTGGATCCGGTGTCTGTGCCCCTGCTACTTGATATGGGGCTTCTGTTTCATCGTGGTTGCCCCCATGCGAGGATGCCGAAAGCAAAAGTGCAACGGCTGGAAGCCATCCCAGTGAAACCAAAAGACAACGGAGGCCTAAACACATCATTCGCTTGTTCTCGCTGATAAGAGTAACCCGAGATTTTACAAGGCAGAAGCAATATAGGTCAACCTGTTCGTTCAGCATTAGGGGGATGGGGCTGGACAGACTCCTACAATGAGCGTCGTAAGGCCCGATCTGGCCGCATAATGCTATCTATCCGAGCTGGGGATTTGGAATGGGACATTGGGAGAATGCTGGAATACCAGCTGATTTTGACGGGGTGGTTCGTCTGTTTCCACTTCCGAATCTGGTGCTTTTCCCGCATGTTGTTCAAGCGCTCCATATTTTTGAAGCTCGCTATTGCGAGATGCTTTCTGAGGCATTGGAATCAGACCACCTGATCACTATGGCACTGCTTGAAGCGGGCTGGGAACACAGCTATCAGGGAAAACCCGGCCTAGCGTCGACGGTATGTATCGGCCGAATTATTTCTCACACCCCGACAGACGATGGACGAAACAACATTCTGTTAGCAGGTATTCAAAGGGCCATTATTGATCAAGAAATCGATGCAGGCACAACGTTTCGCCAGGCCAAGGTGAAAATTCTTAAAGATGTGATGCCGGAGGATTTCCTTTCCAAAGCCGGCGATCATCGCAGATCTCTCATGAATGTTTTTCGATCGGTCATCCCTCAGGATGCGGCTCAATCTAAGACCTTTAACGATTTAATGAGCCAGCAATTGCCTCTGGGAATTCTGACAGACATTATTGGCTATGCAGCTAACATTCCAACAATGCTCAAGCAAAAACTGTTGGCAGAAGTCAACGTTCAAACTCGATTTGAGCTGCTAATGCAGGAGTTAGGAAGCTCCGCCACAGATGAAACTGGTAGAGAAGAGCAAACGAACGACGAATCTTCTTCGCCATCGGCTCCGGATTCACGCGAGTTTCCACCTCCGTTTAGTATGAATTGAGTACGCGATTACTTTCGACCGCGCCAAACGGTGGTTAAGCCGAACTGCTTCCGGATCAGCGCTATCCATTGCAAGGCTACGAACCATGCAACTCCTAATGGATGAACGCAAGCTCCTAAACTAGATTGCTGAAATAAACCACAAGCAACCAATCGCGGAAGAAAGGAAATCACACTTGCCACAAACAGTATGGTTAGCGCGATCCAAGACCAGCCTGTGAAAATCCCCACCACAAGCGAAACTATTGGTAGAATCGAGCCAAAGACTAGCAAGAACGAGAAAATGATGATCAATCTCGGATTAGCGATTCCTTCCGTCGCGTTCTTGAGCAAACCATTGCAGACTTGGCGAGTTGACGTATACATGCGGCAGCGTGCAATGTCCGATGCATCGAAAATGTCTGTCATCAAACCAGCCTTACGAAATGCACGAGGTAACTGAATACCGTCGTGTCTTGTGTTTTGAATCGCTGCATGCCCGCCCGCTTTCATGTACGCCTCGCGCTCGGCAAGAAACAATTGCCCGCAACCGGCAGCCAAACCGACGCCCAAAGTGGTTCGCATCCGACCGATGGGTAGATAGCCCAGCAAAACATAATGCATCAATGGGATCAGCATTTTTTCTGCAAGCGTCCCTGTTTCTTGCAATGGAAAGCCACTAACCAACGGCGCACTGCGCAGCTTTTTTTCCGCCAAACATCTGGAAATCGCATCATCCGTCAATCGGACATCGGCATCTAAGAAAAGCAAATGACCAAAACGGGCGGCGTGTGCTAACTGCCAGCAAGCATGTTGCTTGCCATTCCAATTCTCGGGCAGAGTCTTGGAGCGAAGCAACCGGACACGCCCGTCCGTTGCGGAAATTGCTTCGACAATTGCCGCAGTATTGTCCTCGGAGTGATCATCCATCACAAGTACCTCGAACGCTTCCTCCTCCAGCAAGTTGGTCGTTTTGCCATGGCTCGAACTTAAAATGGATCGGACGGCTTCACCGATGCTTCCCCCTTCATTTCTTGCAGGAATGAGCACGCTTACTTGCATCGACTGTACGTCGGCAAGAAGCTCGCGATCACGACTTGCTTTCGTAAAGAGGGTGATGTTCTTCAAGAACATCAGCACTGGTAACATTGCAACAAACAATACAACTACGGAGTAGACAATCATGGAGGGGTAATAGGCAATCAAAAGTTATCGAACCAGCTCGTGTACCGTCTCTCGATAGTTGGCAATCGTCCGCTTGATTCCCTCTTCAAGTCGGACCATGGGTTCATATCCCAATAGTCGGCGAGCCAGTGTAATATCCGCAAGACTTTCTCGAACGTCACCGACTCTTGCAGGTTGAAAGTCAGGCTCAACGGATCGGCCAAGCATTTGACTCAGCAGGGTCAGTAATTGCAAGAGCGTCGTCTGACCACCGTCAGCCACGTTGATCACGCGGCCACCAATATTAGGACGTTCCGCTGCTAAAAGGTTTCCATGCACCACATTTGCGACATAAGTAAAGTCTCGCGATTGCAAACCGTCTCCGTAAACGACCGGCCGTTGGCCTTTCAAAATTCGGCTTACGAAGAGGGGAATAACAGCCGAGTAAGGACTGTCTGGATCTTGACGGGGTCCAAAGACGTTAAAGTAACGAATCC
>Ga0105048_10020752_pt1 | contig 10020 bp, 10 predicted proteins | sample MAT05_FD_78382 | JGI IMG/M metagenome (GOLD analysis project Ga0105048, IMG submission 78382) | Freshwater microbial communities from Lake Fryxell liftoff mats and glacier meltwater in Antarctica - MAT-05 | ecosystem: Environmental > Aquatic > Freshwater > Ice > Liftoff microbial mat | place... | reverse complement strand
GGCAGTGACTTTGGCTCGACCGTAGGCTGGTGGACCAAGACGGTTCAGCTGGACGCAGAAGCGCGCGGCGAAGTCATTCGCGACGGTGGCAAACCCCTGCGGTGGAAGCGGAAGTAGTGTTCCGCTGACCGTTTACTGGGCGACGGGCAGGGCCAGCTGCTCAAGCGAGGTCGGCGACGGAGCAACGCCCGCCGGAACTTCGCTCGTCACAATGATGGCCGTCGACGCGGGCGGCAGGGCAGCCGGAACCGGGGTCGAGGCAACCGTGTTCGGGTCGAAAGCCGCCGGTTCAGCAGCAACCGCAGTTCCGATCAGATCGCCGATCGGATCCGCTTCGATGCTCTCGCTGTCGCCTTCGGCAACGATTTCGTAGCCGCTTTCGTCTTCCTCAGTCGATTCGCCTTCGGCAAACGCGCCGGCAGCGTCGTATTCGGCGATCAGGGCAGGGTCACGGGCCGAGACCAGAGCAGCGTCCGGGTCCTGAAGCTTGCGCAGCTGGGCCAGCGCCAGGTCGTCAGCGGAGGCATTGCCACGCGATCCAAAGGCAATGCGGACGCGCAGGTCGTCGTCGCTGGCCGGAGCGCCCGAAATCTCAAGGAAGGCCGCGTTGATCAGGTCGGCCACATGCCGGTCACGCGATTTTCCAGTCGTTCCGCCCATCATGATGGCCATCACTCGGCGTCCATCACGCTCGGCAGATGCCATCAGGTTGTAGCCCGAGGCGTTCGTGAAGCCGGTTTTGATACCGTCCGCACCGTCCACGGACTTCAAAAGTTCGTTGTGATTCATATGCTTGCGGTTGTTCCACGTGAACGACGACAGCGAGAAGTAGTTATACCGATCCTTGTGATCCATGTAGATCGCCTCACCCAGGCGAGCCATGTCGCGGGCGGTGGTGACCTGTTTGCGGTCGGGCAGGCCGGACGAGTTGCGGAACGTGGTGTTCAGCATGCCAAGTTCCTTGGCCTTGGCGTTCATGAGGGTCACGAACTTGGCTTCCGTGCCGCCGAGCTTCTCGGCGATCACGATGGCGACATCGTTGGCGGATTTGGTGACCAGGGCGCGGATCGCGTCCTCAACCTTGATGGTGGTTCCCGATTTGAGGCCCAGCTTCGAGGGTTGGGCGCGGGAGGCGGTCTTGGAGACCGTCATGCGGTCGGAAAGCTTCAGTTTTCCCTGATCAATGGCGTCAAACACCATATAAAGCGTCATAACCTTGGTGAGCGAAGCGGGGTGCCGCGGCTCATCGGCGCTGCGATCATGCAGGACCTGGCCGGTCTCCATGTCGATGACAATAGAGGCATATTTGTCTGCCCACGCGGGGGCGGAAGACATGATCAGAGCAGCCAGCGCAAGAAGCGCGGCACGAACCCAACCAATCGGGGAGAACGTCTTCATACGCGACGGAATCCTCTTTCAGAAACACATACAAAGACAAGTCAGAGGGTCCACCCGCGAGCTTACCCAATCTTTAATCGACGTCACCCCAAATCTGCAGGCCACCAAAGATAACCTCCCATGGCGCCCGTTTTCGGGTCTCTTCGCCTCCAGGTGGAACAATTTGTCCGCCTGTTAGGCCTAACCCTGCACGAACCGTGCGAGGCGCCGGATTCGAAACCTGCATTTCCCATAGTGCTGGCAGACCTTGGACAAACCAAGGCAGCCCACGGATTTGTGCAGTCGCAACTCTGAACGTGGGATAAGGCGGCTAGGCCCTTTCACTTGGGCCGGAGATCAATATCTAATGGGAGACGAACAAGCCGCCGTTTACCAACGTCCAGAAGGCACGTTCGCGACTTCGGCGACCCCGCCTCACTTCGAATCAAGTCTCACGCCCGGGCTTCCTATATATGGCTGACAAACGCCCACCATCACGACCGGATCGGGAAGTCGGCATCCAGACCCGGACGAAGCCGAAAACGAAGAAGCCGTCGCTGTATCGCGTGCTGATCCTGAACGATGACTACACGCCGATGGAATTCGTCGTGCTCGTGCTCGAACATTTCTTCAACAAGTCGCGGGAGGAGGCGACGCGCATCATGCTGCATGTCCATAATCATGGCGTCGGCGTGTGTGGCGTCTTCCCGCTCGATGTTGCGGAAACCAAGGTCCAGCAGGTGATGGACCTTGCGCGGCGTAGCGAACACCCACTCCAATGCACCAAGGAACGCGAGGATTAGGCGCCTTTAATGCCCTCTTTGACCCCAAGTCTCGAACGCGCCCTCGAACGCGCCATGAATCTCGCCTCCGAGCGAAAGCATGAGTACGCGACCCTGGAGCATCTCCTCCTTGCCCTAACCGAGGACGAGGATGCCGCCGAGGTAATGACCGCGTGCAAGCTCGATATCGAGAAGCTGCGTCGCGACCTGACCAACTATCTCGACAATGACTGCGCCTCCTTCGTGGTGGAGGATGGCGGATCGGTCCACCCGACCGCCGCGTTCCAGCGCGTCGTCCAGCGCGCCGTGCTGCATGTCGAATCGTCCTCCAAGGACGAAGTCACCGGCGCCAACGTGCTGGTCTCGATCTTTGCCGAGCGCGAAAGCCATGCCGCCTACTTCCTGCAAGAGCAGGACATGACGCGGTATGACGCGGTCAATTACATCAGCCATGGCGTCGCCAAGAAGCCTGGCATGTCCAAGTCGAAGCCTGTCGAAGGCGCGGCTGAGAAGGAGGACGACACGACGAAGCCCGCTGGCGAGGCGCTCCGCGCCTATTGCGTCGATCTCAACCAGAAGGCGCGCGAGGGAAAGACCGATCCGCTGATCGGCCGCCACGCTGAAGTCGAGCGTGCGATCCAGGTCCTGTGCCGCCGCCGCAAGAACAACCCGCTGCTCGTGGGCGACCCTGGCGTCGGCAAGACGGCCATCGCCGAGGGCATGGCCAAGAAGATCGTCGATGGCGATGCCCCCAGCATTCTCGCCGACGCAGTCATCTACTCGCTCGACATGGGCGCGCTGCTTGCTGGCACGCGCTATCGCGGCGACTTCGAGGAGCGCCTCAAGGCCGTCGTGAAAGAACTTGAAGAGCAGCCCAAGGCCGTTCTCTTCATCGACGAGATCCACACCGTCATCGGCGCCGGCGCGACGTCCGGCGGCGCGATGGATGCCTCGAACCTGCTGAAGCCTGCGCTTCAGTCCGGTTCGCTGCGCTGCATGGGATCGACGACCTACAAGGAATACCGCCAGCACTTCGAGAAAGACCGGGCGCTCGCCCGCCGCTTCCAGAAGATCGACGTGGTCGAGCCTTCGATCGAGGACACGATCAAGATCGTGATGGGCCTCAAGCCCTACTTCGAGGAATTCCACGGCCTGAAGTACACCAACGAAGCCATTCGCACTGCAGTCGACCTGTCGGCGAAGTACATCACGGATCGCAAGCTGCCCGACAAGGCGATCGACGTGATCGACGAAGCGGGCGCTGCCCAATGGCTCGTACCCGAGAACAAGCGCCGCAAGCAGATCGGAGCCCGCGAAGTCGAGGTTGTCATCTCCAAGATGGCGCGCATCCCGGCCAAGCAGGTCTCGAAATCTGACGCCGAACAGCTCCGCACGCTGGAGACGGATCTCAGGCGCGTGGTATTCGGCCAGGACAAGGCCATCACGGCCCTCTCGGCCGCGATCAAGCTCGCACGTGCCGGCCTGCGCGAACCCAACAAGCCGATCGGCTGCTACTTGTTCTCCGGCCCCACGGGCGTCGGCAAGACGGAAGTCGCCAAGCAGCTGTCGTCCATCCTCGGCGTCGAGATGCTGCGCTTCGACATGTCGGAATACATGGAACGCCACACGGTCTCGCGTCTCATCGGCGCGCCTCCGGGCTATGTCGGCTTCGATCAGGGCGGCCTGCTGACCGACGGCGTCGATCAGCATCCGCATTGCGTCCTGCTGCTCGACGAGATCGAGAAAGCGCACCCCGACCTGTTCAACATCCTCCTGCAGGTGATGGACAACGGCACGCTGACCGACTCGAATGGCAAGAAGGTCGACTTCAGGAACGTGATCCTCATCATGACCACGAACGCGGGCGCATCTGACGCTGCCAAAGAGTCGATCGGCTTCGGCCGCGGCAAGCGCGAAGACGAGAATGAAGAGGCGATCAAGCGCCTGTTCACCCCCGAATTCCGCAACCGCCTGGACGCAACCATCCCGTTCGCCGGCCTCTCGCCGGAGATCATCGAGATGGTGGTCGACAAGTTCATCCTGCAGCTGGAATCCCAGCTGGCAGATCGCAACGTCACCATCGCGCTGACCGTAAAGGCGCGGAAATGGCTGGCGGTGCGCGGCTACGACGAGGCGTTCGGCGCGCGTCCGCTCGGCAGGCTCATCCAGGAGCATATCAAGAAGCCGATGGCGGACGAGCTTCTGTTCGGGTCGCTCCAGAAGGGCGGCGGCGTGAAGATCGACGTGGACAAGAACGACCCCGACAAGCTGTCGTTCAAGTTCATTGCGGATCCAAAGCCGACGGCAAAAGAGAAGAACGAGCCAGAAGCGGTCTGACCGTGAGGCTTACGACGCACCATGGAAGGGCGGCTCACTTGAGCCGCCCTTCTCAGTTCAGCAGGGACAGAAATGGTCAAATACATCGCGAAGGCCAACAACGACGTGGTCTCGCACTGCCAGTGCGCCGACGCGCTGGCGGCCGGCCCGGCGCAGCTCGAATGCCCGTGGTGCGGCTGCGGCTGGCTGTTCAGCTGCATGAAGTGCCGCAAGGCGTTCACCTTCGGCCGCGTCGTTGAGGTCGATCGCACCTACGCAGACATCGTTCGCGAAGACTACGCCAACCGAGGCGAGAACGCGGAGCCTGACGACATCGCACACGGCGCGGAATGGATGAGCGAAGCACTCGCCGACCTCAATGTGGGCGACACCATCGTTTACCTCGACGGCTCCTATCTCCCCATCGACACGGCCAACTTCGCGTATGACGGCTGGTACGCCCAGCACGACTTCGATCGCTTGCCCCACGCGGTTGCGCTCGAGCAGCCGAATGCGCTGCGGGAGACGCTTGGCGTCAAATCCTATTGGGAAGAGCGGCAGCTGGTAGATGAAGAAGGCGACGACGACCTCGCCGACGAAGACGAATAGTCCGCCAGAATTACGGAGCCGGCGTTGCCGTGTCTGCGTCGGTCGATGAGCCCTGCTGCGTCGGCCACAGGACGGGGAAGGGCGGCGGCGCTCCGTTTACTGTGCAGTCCTGCCAGCGCAGCTCCTGAAGTGCGAAGCGTATGCCGTCCCACTGATAATTGCCTTCCGATCCGCAGCCGCCATGTCCGGCGCTTTTGCGGAATGTGGTGAGCACGCCCGTGCCGGCGTCGATCTCCGCCGCACTTACCTGGTCGCTCGCGAACCAGCCGCCGGTGTCATAATCGGGAAAGGAGAGAAGCTCAGGCTTCTCGCCCGTGCGAGCCGAGAACACGCGCTGTGTCTGCGTGTAGGCGCCTTGGCTGCAGCCGAGGAGCACGATCGCGCCGTTCTCAAGCCCGACGACCTTGGACTCGATCTGCGCATCATCAGGCCTCACGCATCCGCCCATGGCGTCGCTGATCGTCTGTGCAGCAGCAATCAGGCCCGCGTCGCCCTCAAGCGTGCCGGTCGCAGCCGCTGCGGCTGGCCCGCCAGTGGCCTCTGGTCCACCGCAGGCAACCAGCAAAAGCGCCATCGCTGGCGTCGCTACAGAAAGCAAAATTCCCCGACGCATCACGTCCTCCATCAGGCGCGGCCAGTGATGACGAAACATTACTGCAAATCAATGGCCGTTCGGCGCTCAAACCGGGGATAACGCAGGTCGTCTTGTCGCTACCACCGGTCGGAAACCGGTTCTCCGCCAAAGAGTTCGTCAAGTCGGCGGCGTGTCCCCGCAGTCACGCCCGGGGGCGGCGAAAGCGGATCGAAGAACCCCGTTTCCGCGATTTCGCCCCGCTGCGTGGCCTTTCCCTGATGCCAGCGGTCGATCCGGTAGACTAGCACGTGATCATTCGGGAAGTAACCGAGGTTGGCGTGAACCGACGCCAGCCGCATGTCGGCGACAACGGTCTCTATGCCCGCTTCCTCGTGTAGTTCACGCAGCAGGGCTACGGGGCAGGTTTCCCCCTTTTCGACGCCTCCGCCGGGAAAATGCCATCCCGGGGTATAGGTGTGCCTCAGCAGCAGAACCCGCCCCTCGCCGTCCACCACCACGCCTCGGACGCCCAGCGTCATCGGCCGGCGCATGCGCCACCAAGCCTGGAACGCCCTGTCGCGAAGGGTCCGCTTTCTCATGATCTATCTCTGGGGGAGGGCCTTGTTATTTCCGGGTTTCGGAGCCGCTGGAAATCCGCTAGGACACCCTTGTTCAAGACTCAAGGCGGGATCGCCGGAAGGAGACTATCGTGGCTGCTGTATACGCTATCCTCGCCGTGGTCGTGACTTTTGGCCTTCTGAACCTGATCGAATACCGCCGGCTGGACTAGGTCCTTTCGGCAAGCCAGCGTCGGGGAGAAGTTAGAAGCGTAGGGGGTATCCTTCGTGCTCACGGGCGCAATCGTTATCCTGATCGCTGGTTTCGCGGTTCTCATCTATTCGGCTGACTGCCTCGTCCGCGGCGCGCTGTCTGCGGCCTACAAGGCGGACGTATCGCCCCTGCTGGTCGGCATCGTCATTGTCGGCTTCGGCACCTCGCTTCCCGAATTCATCATCTCCGCCCAGGCCGCTGCCAGTGGCAGCGCGGGCCTCGCGCACGGCAACATCATCGGCTCCAACATCGCGAACATCCTTCTGGTGCTCGCATTGCCAGCGCTGATCTTCCCGATCGCCACGGCCGCGCCGCGCATGCGCATTACGGCGTTCTTCATGCTGCTCTGCACGGCCGCATGGATCGGCGTATCGATGTTCTTCGGGCTTACCCAGCTGATCGGCATCGGCTTCATCATCGCCCTGGTCGTCTATCTCTTCATTTCCTGGTCGGTCGCCCGCAAGGACATGACGGAGGACACCAAGGAAGAGCTGGAGATGATGCGCAAGCCCATGTGGCGCATGATCATGCTGATCCTGATCGGCCTCGTCGGTATGCCGCTTGGTTCGCGCATGCTGCTGGATGGCGGCATTTCTCTTGGCCAGGAACTGAACGCCAGCGAGACGATCGTTGGTCTCACCGTTCTGGCGCTGGGCTCATCGCTTCCGGAACTGGCCGCCTGCATTTCCGCCGCGGTGCGCAAGCAGAGCGACGTGGCCATGGGCAACGTCATCGGCTCCAACATCTTCAACATTTTGGGCGCTGGCGGCGTCGTCGCGATCCTCGCCCCGCGTGAGGTGCTCAGCCCTGAATTCACGGCCTTCAGCAACTGGGCCATGGCGGGCGCCGCTGTGCTGGTGACCTTGGTGATCTTTCTGCGCCGCCGCGTCGGGATCGGCACGGGTCTGGTGTTCCTGGGGCTCTACGTCGCCTACCTGGCGGGGCTGTACAACAACTGGTCGTTCGAGGGGATCGGCAACCTCATCATCGAGTCGACTGCGCACAGCCCGACCTGAGCGCCACTCAGTCGCTGATCGTTTTCGGCGTTACGTAGGCCTGCAACCTCCAGGCCGATGTCATATCCCCCCGCGTGAACACCGCACCCGCAGCTGTGGGAAACTTGGCGCGCACAGACGCCTCCATCGCGTTGTTGCGATGCGCGAGGCGGCTGGCAAGTTCGTGCAGGCCCGGATTGTGCGCCACCAGCATCACGCGATCGAGGCTGGTTTCTTCCGCCGCCCGCATCAGGGTGTCGGTGTCCGCCAGATACAGCCTGTCGAGGAATTTCACCTCCGCGCCCGGAAACCAGCTGTCGATCAGGCCCCATGTCTGGCGCGTCCGCCGTGCAGCCGACACAAGCACGATCTCCGGATCCGCCCCGGCGCCGGCCAGCGCCTCGCCGATTGTGGGCGCGTCCTCGAGCCCGCGCGCAGCAAGCGGACGGTCAATGTCTTCCCCGGTGTCGGAGTTTGCGGCCGCCTTGGCGTGACGAAGAAGGATGAGTTGGCGCATGCGAAACCTGGAATCTGTTGTGGCTAGCTCTGCCGCAAACCGCCGTGGATTGCCAAGGGGATAGCCGAGAAACACGACGACACGATGGCGCACGCACCATCGATTTAATGCGCCGCCCCTCTTGTGCGCTGCAATATGATAACCATCATATACAATAACCGGATAAAGGGAGACCCACATGACCCGGGCTGTCATCGCTGGCTATGCGCGCACGCCATTCCACTTCGCCAACAAAGGAAAGCTCGTCGGCGTAAGGCCCGACGATCTGGCCGCCACTGCGATCAAGGCGCTGGTGGAGCGCACGGGCATCGATCCGAAAACGCTTGAGGATGTCGTGCTCGGCACGGCCTATCCGGAAGCAGAGCAGGGCTCCAATATCGCTCGCCTCGCGGCTCTCCTGGCGGGCCTGCCGATCAAACTCGGCGGCATCACGATGAACCGCTTCTGCGGCTCGTCCATGTCGGCCATCCACTACGCAGTCGGCCAGATCGCCATCGGCGCGGGCGATGCCTTCATCGCCGGCGGCGTCGAAAGCATGACACGCGTGCCGCAGGGCGGCTTCAACCACTCGCCCAACCCGCGCTTCAAGGGCAAGGCCCAGAACGATCCCGACATCTTCCTCGACGCCTATATCTCCATGGGCGAGACGGCCGAAAACGTCGCGCGCCAGTACAGCGTATCGCGCGCGGATCAGGAAAAGCTCGCCTATGTTTCGCAGATGAAAGCCGCCGAAGCGCAACGCGAAGGCCGCCTGCGCGACGAGATCGTGCCCGTGAGGACCGCTGACGGTATCGTCGATACGGACGGCACGCTGCGACCGGGCACAACGCTCGAAGGTCTCGCCGGCCTCAAGCCCGCCTTCCGCGCGGATGGATCGGTCACGGCTGGCACATCGTCTCCGCTCACCGACGGCGCCGCGATGACGCTGATCACGTCGGAAGAGTATGCGAAGCGCCACGGCCTCGACATTCTCGGCCGCATCCGCTCCGTCGCCATCGCGGGCGTCCCGCCGGAAATCATGGGCATGGGTCCGGTTCCGGCTTCGCAGAAGGCGCTGCAGCGAGCAGGGCTCACCATCAAGGACATCGACGTGGTCGAGATCAATGAAGCGTTCGGCTCACAAGCCGTCGCCTCGATCCGCGAACTCGCCATCCCAATGGAGAAGGTGAACATCGACGGCGGCGGCATCTCCATCGGCCACCCCCTTGGCGCAACAGGCGCACGCATCACGGCCAAGGCCGCGCAGATCATGAAGCGCGAAGGCAAACGCTTCGCGCTGGCCACCCAATGCATCGGCGGCGGGCAGGGGATCGCTACGGTGATCGAGGCGGTTTGATCTTTTACTGGCGCGTGTTCAGCCAGGTCTGCGGGCGGCCCGGAAGCGGGCCGCCCGTTTCCTATCAGCGTACAACAAAGCGCGTTATCGGCCCCGTCCATTGCTTGCCATCGCCCTGCAGGGTTTGCACGTCGCGCACATCGGCGTATGCGATAACGCGCGGCCAGAAAGCCAGCGCGGGCGGATTGCGCGCGCTCACCGCGATCTCCCACTGGCCGGGATGCATTCGGATCAGGTCGACCGCCGCCCGCGCACCGACGCCGTCACGGCGGAACGTGCGCATCAGGAAGAACTCGCCCATGTTGAAATCGACTGGTCGATTGCAATGCGAGTTCTTGTTGAGCAGCGCGAAGCCGGCGAGTTGTCCGCCTGCGCGGATGAACCAGACGGACCGATCCGGCTCGCGCCAGTAATCATCTAGCCGGAGCAGATCGGCAAAGCGACCATCCTCGCCCACAGCGAGCTTGCGCTGTCCCGACAGGAATTCGCTGAAGTCGTGGATGTAGAGCTGCACGAGATTCGCCAGCGTGTCCCGCTGCGAAGGCTCGCCACGTTCGAGGCTGACAAGTTGCATTCTGGACGTCCCCCGTTTCCGTGGACAGTTAGGGTTTTGGGATCAGGCTACTATATCTGACGACATCCTACTCCTCCCTACCTGTTCTTCCTGCCTGTTGGCGGCATCC
>Ga0105048_10020751_pt1 | contig 10020 bp, 10 predicted proteins | sample MAT05_FD_78382 | JGI IMG/M metagenome (GOLD analysis project Ga0105048, IMG submission 78382) | Freshwater microbial communities from Lake Fryxell liftoff mats and glacier meltwater in Antarctica - MAT-05 | ecosystem: Environmental > Aquatic > Freshwater > Ice > Liftoff microbial mat | place... | reverse complement strand
GACGTGACACGGCTATCGCTGAGGCCGAGCACCAGATGGCGATGCAGCCCGCGCGTCCTCGCGCAGATTTGAGATCATGAAAGCGTCCCCGCCTGAAGCAGAGGAGGCAACAACTTGATCAACCCAACGAAGTCGGGACTGGGCCGGCTTGAGCGCGTCGATGTGCGCGATGCGTGGCCCGGTGAGGCTTCCCACTTCACGCCGTGGCTGGCCCAGCCCGAGAACGTGACGCTGCTCGGGGAGGCTATCGGTATCGAGTTGGAGGTCGAGTCGCAGGAGACGAACGTTGGCCCCTACCGGGCGGACATCCTGTGCCGCGACACCGTGAACGGCCACTACGTGCTCGTCGAGAACCAGCTCGAGCGCACGGATCACAACCACCTGGGCCAGCTCCTCAGCTACGCCGCCGGCCTCCAGGCAGTCTCCATCGTCTGGGTCGCAAGCCACTTCACCGACGAGCATCGTGCCGCCCTCGACTGGCTCAACGACAAGACCCAGGCCGGCTTCGACTTTTTCGGCCTGGAGATCGAACTGTGGCGCATCGGCGCCTCTCAGATGGCGCCCAAGTTCAACGTCGTGTCCCAGCCGAACGACTGGAGCAAGTCGGTCAAGGAACAGGCCATCGCAGCGCAGTCCGGCCAGTTCACCGAGACGCAGCAGCGTCATCTGGAGTTCTGGACCCAGTTCCGCAAGTACCTCGAGGACTCGGGGAGTCCGGTGATGACCAATCGGCCGTCCAAGGATCACTGGACCAACGTGTCGGTCGGTCGAACCGATTTCAGCCTGGCCCTGTTCAATAACTTCCGGGATCGATGGTCAGGGGCGAGTCTCATGATGTACGGGCCGAAGGGCAAGGCCCACTACTCCTTGCTGGAGGCTGGTCATCGTCAGGAGATCGATGCCGTCCTGTTCCTGCTCGGCGATGTGACGTGGCGACCCAAGCCGACTCGGACGGAGAGCGACGTCACGGTGTGGCGTCGGGTGTCACCCGCCGATCCAGCGACGTGGCCGCAACTGAACTCCTGGATGGCCAAGACCCTGCGCACGATGCACGACCTCTTCCGGCCCATCGTCAAGACGCTCGACGCTACCGCGTTCCAGCCGATCGACCCACTGACCGACGACCGGATGTCCGATGGGCCTGGACCCTCGACCGATAGATCAGCACCCGGACGTGACACCTTGTAGTAGTATCATGCGATGATCACCGTTCCAGAGGCCGCCAAACGCGCAGGCAAGGACCCGGAGACGATCCGCCGCTGGATCCGAAGCGGTCGCCTGGCAGCCACCAAGGTTGGAACACAGCACGTCGTCCAGGAGGCGGACCTCGACTCCTTGCTGGATGATGAACAGTTACCGGTCCCAGCCGACTGGGGTTGGGATCGACTCGCGGATGGCCGACCGATGCCAAACATCGTCGCCATCATCCGCCGCCAACGCGCAGGTCACTAGGTGCTAGTGATCGATGCGAGCGTCGCCGTTGCCCTCGCCCTTGGCCACGACCAGCCTGTAGCGCTCACGCATGAGGAGCTGATCGCACCGCCGCTCCTGTGGTCGGAGACGACCTCAGCGATCCATGAGTTGGCCTTTCGAGGGGACATCGATCCGGACACCGCCACAGCCGGGATCGCCAGCCTAACGAGCCTCGGGATCGAACGACGGGACCATCCCCGGCTGCAGATCGAAGCGTCACGGATCGCTCGACAGCTCGGTTGGGCAAAGACGTACGACGCGGAGTACGTGGCTCTGACGCTGCTCGTCGGAGCACGTCTGCTCACCCGCGATGCGCGCCTCCAGCGTGGGGCCTCGCGAGTCATCCCGATCATCGCGCCCGCCGATCTCTAGCTCGGCTGCATTCGCCACACCTCAGGCGCGATGATCTCGATGGTCGGGAAGTACGTTCGATGGCGGGCCGGCATCCCGCGTCAGGAGTCGGTGGCCCGAGATGGCCGGATGCGCGCCGACGAAGAAGTCCGGGAGGGGAGCGGACCGCGTGCCACCGCGTCGCGGATACGCCGTGTGGCTAGACGCCGCGGGTCATGGCCATGATCAGGTCCGTGGTCCAGCGCTGGTTGCCGCTTCCCTGGAGACGGGCGATGAGCGTGTGGTCCCATGGATCCAGCGTGGGCGGCCTGGCACATCCGCGGATGAAGTGAAGGTCCGGACCCGTTCGGCGCCCAACGGAGCCTCACGATCGGTCGCGGAACCATCACCAGCCGGTCCAGGCACGCAGGTTTGGGCATCATGCGCGATCCCGTCGGTACCGAGGGAGATCCAGAGCCCGCCCTGCAGGCCTGCGACGCAGACGGATCCCGCGCGTTGCCATCATCCGCAGAGTCGACGGATGGGTGGCTGACGCCGACGGATGGGTGGCTGACGCCGATGGATGGGTGGCTGACGCCGATGGATGGGTGGCACCTATGGACTCGGGACGGACGACCGCCGGCATTATGGACATGGGCCGGACGCGCGAGGAGGGCTGCCCCGAAGCTTCGGACGCGAGAGGACAACTGTTCGTACCTTCTAGCACTTCCGATAATGTAAGTTATGTAACACGCTAGCCGGGAAGCGGCGGACTGAGCAAGCGGCGGACTGATTCGGATGGCATGCTGTGCAGCATGGTCATCGATCTCGCGCCACGTGGAGGTGCTCGGCCCCTCCCGATGATCCTCGCGGCCATCGCGAGCCTGCTGCTGTGCCTGGGAGCGCTGCCCACGGCCGCGCAAGGTCCCCAGGACTCGGGCTCGATCCGATTCAGCCGGACGGCGTTCCGGGATCCGGCCGCGGGTGACGTCGAGGCGCTCGTGATGCTGGTGCCGCAGGGCTGGCAGGCAACGGGCGCCGTCCAATGGACCCCGGCATGGGCCCGACCCGCGCAGCTCAAGACGTATGTCGAGGACCCGGGGACGGGTCTGAGCATCGATTGGCTGCCCATCGCGGACTTCATCTGGTTCGAGGTGCCGGCTGGCTTGGAGATGCCGATTGGCGCTAACTACCTGGGCAGCGCGTACGTGCCGCCCATCCTGGACCCCGTCCAGTTCGTGCAGCAGTTCTGGGTACCCTCCGTGCTCGATCACCTGAGGGGCCTGCAACCGGTCAGCCAGCGCCAGGAGCCCCAGATCGCCGAGGAATTCATTCGCGGCTTCGGCGGCCCGGCCCGGGCGGCCGCATATGTGCTGCGCTACGAGTTCGACACCGGCGGCCAGGCATGGGAGCAGGACGTCTCGTTCGCCCTGCTGGACGCGAGCGCGAACGGTGTCACATCCTGGTACGTCAACTTCGCGCATACGGTGGCGGGTCCCCGGGGGATGCTGGACGCGCACGCGGGCCTCATCTCTGCTGTCATCGCCAGCCGCATCACGACCCCCGAGTGGGAAGCAGCGTATCGACTGGTCCAGCAGTTGTTCTACCAGGGGCTCCAGCAACAGATGGCGGACACGGCCGCCTTCGGCCGGGCGCTCACCCAGTACCGCGCCGAGATCGCGGCGCTCCAGGACCAGGTGACCCAGGAGCGCCAGGCCTCACAAGACCGGATCGCCGGCTACCAGCGGGATGTCCTGGGCGGCGTCGAGAACTACGACGACCCGGTCAATGGTGGCATCGTCCAGCTGCCCTCGGGCTGGCGCGACTACTGGGTCAACCCGCAGGGCGACTACATCACGTCCGGCGACCCGGGCTTCGACCCGAACACGCCCTCGGACCCGGGCTGGCAGCGTCTCCAGCTGCGCACCCGCTGACCTCCCGGATCAGCCAGGGACCGACTCCGTGATGAGCTCCACGAGCCGGTCCAGCTCCGCATCGGTCACGCCGTGTGTCCGGAGCAGGCTCGCCGCGCCACCGTGCTGCTCGTCAAGGTGCGCCAGTGACGTCTCCATGAAGTCGGGCGGGCTGTCCACCTCGATGGAGCCGGCGCGCCAGTCGGTGATGTGCGGGTCATCCATGGGTCGCGCGAACATGGGTGCGGACAGGGCGTAGTCGGCCACGATGAGGTCGCGCGGCACGCCCACGACATCCAGCACCAGGGCGATCGCGACGCCGGTCCGGTCCTTGCCCGCGGCACACCCGATGACCGCCGGCGCACCGTTCGGTACCAGCAACGCCCGGACGACCTCCACCAGCTGTGCGGCACGCGCATCGAAGATGTGGCGATACATGCCGGCCAGACCCAGGTGCGGCGTCGGGTCGTCCGCGAGCAGCGGGATGCTGGTGTAGGTCACCTGGTCGGACCGCTCGAACACGCTGGGCGCGATCTCCAGCTCCGACGGCCAGCGCAGGTCGATGACCTGCCGCAGTCCTCGATCGAGCAGGGCTGCCTGGGATGCGGCAGGCAGCCGGTCCAGGGAATCGGTGCGCAGGAGTGTCAGCCAGCGGGTCCGGCGCCCATCGGCCGCCGGATAGCCACCGACGTCACGAAGGTTGCGGGTGCCGGGCAGTGGCAGGTGCCGCCCGTCCTCGAGGCTGTCGGTCAGGGCCGTGCTGGCGGATGTCTCGGCTGTCATGACACCCAGCGTACGTCCTTCCGTCCAAAGCCACCGTTCAGGGGTGCTGGTTCACCGATACCCAGGCTGGATCGAGCAGGCAATGGATGACGGCGGTGCGTCGCGCTGCCAGTGCTGCCTCCAGGGCCGGTTCGAACTCCTCGTCGGAGCGGACCCGAAATCCGAGCGCACCGCTGGCCTCGGCGACGGCCGCGAAGTCGATGGGTCCCAGGTCACTGGCGGTCCGTGGCCGACCTTCCCGATCCTGGTGCATCCGGATGGTGCCGTAGCCACCGTTGTCCAGCACGATCGCCACGGGGCGGGCGCCCTCACGGACGGAGGTCTCCAGCTCAGCCATGGTCATGGCGAAGCCGCCATCGCCACACATGGCGATCACGGGCCGGTCGGGATGGACCAGTGATGCGGCGATCGCCGCCGGCAATCCGTAGCCCATGGCGCCCGAGGTCGGGCCAAGGAAGGTCCCCGGTCGCTGGAAGCGGAAGCCGCGCGCCACCCAGCCCCCGAAGTTGCCGGCATCCGTGGTGATGACGGTGTTGGGCGGCAACAGGCGTTGCAGGCTGCCCACCATCCGGCCGGGATGGATGCCGGGGCCGGACCACTCCCCTCCCGCGACATCGGACGCGGCCAGGAACGCCGAGCGGTCAGCCTCCAGGGACTCGACGCGTGCTGCCCGGTTCTCGGCGTCCAGCACGGCGGCCCGAAGGTCCGCCCAGGCCACATCCAGGAACCGAGCCGCGTCCGAGACGACGGCCAGGTCCGGTGCTGTCAGGCCGTGGCCGGCCTGACGCGGCTCCAGGTCCACCTGTGCCCAGCGCGTCCCGGCACGGGGCACGTGGTAGCCGTACGTGGTGATCTCCGACATCCGGGCGCCGATGACCAGGATCACGTCCGCGTCCTCCAGACGCTGGCGGACGACCGAGGGACTCCAGAAACCGGCCATGCCCAGGTAGCCCGGGTGATCGTTGGGGACCACATCCGGCCGCCGCCAGGCGGCGATGACCGGCACCGCGAGCGCCTCCGCGAGCGTGATGAGCCGCTTGCTGGCGCGTGCGCGCAGGATGCCGCCGCCGGCCACGATGACGCCCCGTCGGGAGGCCGCCAACCAGTGCAGGATCTGACGGACCGCGGCGCGATCGGGCGATGGGCTGCCGACAGGCGTGACGCCCGTCGGGGCGGGTCCGGCCTGGAGACCCAGGATGTCCTCCGGCAACGTCAGCAGGACCGGTCCCGGCCGACCAGTGGTGAGATGGCGGGCTGCCTCCCCCATCACCCGGTGGGTGTCGCGGGGCCGCTCCAGCTCCACTGACCACGCAGCCAGCGACCCGATGCCGGCCGCAAGATCCGACTCCTGGAACGCCTCGCGTCCCCGGAACTCACGCCGGACGCCGCCGATGAGGGCGACCAGGGGCACGGAGTCCTGCCGCGCCACATGGATACCGATGGCGGCATTGGCGGCACCAACGGTCCGGGTCGCGAGCACCAGCTGCGGCTTGCCCGTGAGTTGTGCCGCGGCAGCGGCCATGAATGCGGCAGCGCCCTCATGACGCGTGGCCACCACCCTGACCCCAGCCATGGGCAGGGTGTCCAGCAGCGGCAGGAAGCTCTCGCCAGGGACAGTGAAGGCGAAACGCGTGCCCAGGGCGACCAAACGGTCGGTGACCACCTGGGCCACGCTCCGCGGCCGCGCGGGTGGCTCCGGGGCATCGGGCGGTGCGGCAGGTTCCGGGGAATCGCTGTCCAGCGCTGCTGGCGCCACGGTCCCCACCGGGCCGGGCACCTCGATCTGGCCTGCAGTCTCGGGCGCCGTGGCGCCGTCGCCCGCCAGCTCGGTCAGTACATCCGGACCGAGGTCCAGACCAGGGACAGGATGATGAGACCCGCTACCAGTGCCAACAGGATCCTGCCCCAACGGCTCGTCGCCATCATCCACCTCAGCGATAGTTCTCGAACTGGAGGGCAACGGGGTAGCCCTCCCCATCTTCCTTGAGTCGCGCGATGACGCGCTGGAGCTCGTCACGGCTCTTCCCCGTCACTCGCACGGCGTCCCCCTGGATCTGACTCTTGACCTTGGGGAACTCGTCCCGCAGCAGCTTGCTGATCTTCTTGGCGATGTCGTCCGGGAGACCCTTGCGGAGCACGATCTTCTGCTTCAGCAAGCTCCCGCCAACGGGCAGCAGCACCTCCCAATCGAACACCTTCAGTGACAGGCCGCGCTTGATGGCCTTGGACTCGATGAGCTCCCGGAGCGCCTGGGCTCGGAGCTCGGAGTCGACCGTCAGCGTGATGTCGTCCTTGTTCAGCTCGATATCCGCCGTGGCACCCTTGAAGTCATAGCGGCTGGTGACCTCCCGCCGGACCTGGTCGAGCGCATTGACCAGCTCCTGGCGATCGAAGTCGCTCACCACGTCGAATGACGCGTCACCCGCCATCGGATCCTCCCGGATCGGTGCTGGTGTCGATCTTGAAGGTGGCATCGATACCGACCATGCGCGACACCGTCCACTCCCGCCAGCGGTTGACGGCGCCCATGTCGTCCAGCTCCAGGGTCATGGTGCCACGTAGTCGGACCCGCTCCGCCGTGGCGCGACGCGTGACCGCGCCATGCCAGGTCGCGATGACGGTCTGGCCGTTGACCCACACGCGCTCCGCATCGAACTCCACGTTGCCCAGGGTGGCCGCCGCCTGGTTCCAGTACTCCCGGATGGCCACGTCGCCGACGAGGGCAGGCTCGAACGGATCGGGCCGGTATTCGGCGTCCTCGCGAAAGAGGGCCATGACGGAATCAACGTCACGCCGTTCCCAAGCCAGTTTGTAGCGCGCAAGGAGGTCCTGCCCGTCGCCAGGGGTGAGGGTGCTCATGGACGCATGCTAGCAGTCGACAGGTGGCCACTCCCGTGCGGCGAGGGCGGCGACCAGCAGCGCCGCGATCATATATGACCGCCCGCCACCCATCACGAGCACCACATCGGGTGCGGCAACCTCGCGGGCGAGATAGGCCGCGGTCTGCTCGACGGAGCCTGGGGCGCGCGCGGGCGTCGTCGAGCGGGCCGAGATGGCGTCGGCAAGGGCGTCGGCGCTCGTGATGGTCGTGTCGGGGTCACGTCCCGCCCAGATGTCGGCGATGACCGCGCGGTCGGCGGTCCCGAGCGCGTCCGCGAACGCGTCCAGCATGGCCGCGGTCCGGTGATACGTGAGCGGCTCATACACCGCCCACACACGGCGGCCTGGATGTGCCGCGCGAACAGCCGCGAGGGTCGCGGCGATCGCGGTCGGGTGATGGCCGTAGTCGTCCAGCACCAGCACGCCGCCCGGTTCGCCCTTGACCTCCATCCGGCGACCGACGCCCCGGAAGCCCTCGATACCCGCCGCGATGTCGTCCAGGGACACTCCCAGTTCGAGCGCAGCACCCGCCACGCACACCGCGTTGGCGGCGTTGTGACGACCCACCAGCTGCGGCCGGATGGTGCGGCGAATGCCCGCCATCTCGAGCTCCAGCTCACCCGTATCGGCGATGTGACCGCTGACCGCACACGCCCCGGGCACGGCGTCCAGGTCCCGGCCCAGGTCCGTGAGGCCGACGTGCACCACTCGCCCGGGCCAGTCGGAAAGACGCGTCAACAGCCGGCACACACCCGCATCGCCGACGTTCGCGACCAGCGTCCGGTCCGCAGCTCCCGGAGCACGCAGCCAGGCCTCGAACGCATCCAGCACCGCGGCCTCATCCGCGAATACGTCGGGGTGATCCCACTCCGCGTTGAGCAGCACCGCCACGTCCGGCCGATACGCGTCGAAGTTGCCGGCGTACTCGTCCGCCTCCACCACGAACGCTGTGCCACTGCCCCATCGCGCGGTCGTGGCCGCGCCACCGGTCACATCCGGTGGCAGCAACGCACCCACGAACGCGGCCGGGTCCAAGCCCGCCGCGACCAGCACGTGCACCAGCCAGCCCGACGCCGTGGACTTGCCGTGGGTGCCCGCGATGCACACCAGGCGCCCGCCGAGGGTCGCCGCGACATCCGCGATGACCTGCTGCCACGGCTCGGGCGTGAGGCCATGGTCACGCGCCGCGACCAGCTCCGGATGATCCGGGGCGACCGACGTGAGGGCCTTGGTGGCTGCCACCCGGTCCACCAGCAGCAGCTCCCCTGCCACCACGTGGGCCGCATCGTGTGACGACGCGAATGGGATGCCGGCCGCCTCGATGGCCACGGTGTAAGGCGAGCTGCCGCCCACATCACAGCCGCTGACCGCGGCCCCTGCGTGCCATGCCAGGAGTGTCGCCGCAGATGCGCCCGCGCCCCCGGCACCGATGATGTGGATGCGCTCGCCAGCCCGGATGGGCCGTGCCGCCCGGGCTGGTGCGAGCCCTGCACCCACATCTGCAGCCGTGCGGGTCACCGGGTCACCGGCCGGCCACGTCCAGCAGCAGCCGCAGCGCCGCGTGGGCGCTGTCTCGCTTGTTGGCGGAGCGGTCACCAGTCCAGAGATGCCGCTCGACCACGGTCCCGGCCGCGTCGGCGACCGCCACATAGACCAGGCCGACCGGCTTGGTGGCCGTGCCGCCAGTCGGTCCCGCGATGCCCGTGACCGCGACACCGAAGCGGGTGCTGAATCGGCTCCGGGCGCCCTCTGCCAAGGCGCCTGCGACCTCCTCGGAGACGGCGCCATGGGTCAGGATGAGCGTCGCCGGCACACCCGCCAGCTGCTGCTTGAGGGCGTCGCTGTACACGATCGCGCCGCCCATATACCAGGTGCTGGAGCCGCTGATCTCGGTCAGCACATGACCGATGAGGCCGCCGGTGCACGACTCCGCGGTGGAGACCGTGGCACCCAGGTCACCCAGTCGTCGACCGACCTGGACCGCGATGCGGACCAGCTGGTCCATCGATGTGTCGCTCACCGGACCCGCGTCGGTGCCTTGCCCTTCTCGATGCGCCAGACGCCCTGGGTCGCCCGCTGTCCGAGCACGGTTGGCGCGTCACCCTGGACGCCGACGATGGTCGAGCGCTCGTAACCCGTGTTGATGAGGACGCTCTGCCTGGCCACGACGACGACCCGTTCGCCATTGGCGAAGATGGACCCAGGTCTGTATGGCTTGTCGTCGATGAAGACCTGGACCCAGGCCCGACCCTTTGGCGTCGTCCCGATCTCGACGGCAAACCCGGTGTAGGCCACGCTGACCGTGACCGTCTGGGTGGTGCTGGCGAGGGCATCCGTGGCCACCGTCGTGACCTCGATCGCCCAGCGACCCTGGGCCAGGACCAGCGTGCCGCTGTAGGCACCGCCCTTGACGTCCAGGCGCAGGTTCCCTGGGGTGCCGGGCGCCTTGCCCGAGCCAGCCCACGTCGGTGTGACCCGGACGGTCGCCGCATCCGTGGTGCCCTTGACCGAGACGGTCGGGTCGGTGCTTCGGGCACCATCGGCGGGGGCATCGATGGCCAGCACCGCCTGGCCGGCGACGACCACGCTGGGGCCCGTCGTCGGCAGCCCAGCCGGATCGTTCGACCTCGTCGGTTGGCCG
>Ga0105048_10020749_pt1 | contig 10021 bp, 5 predicted proteins | sample MAT05_FD_78382 | JGI IMG/M metagenome (GOLD analysis project Ga0105048, IMG submission 78382) | Freshwater microbial communities from Lake Fryxell liftoff mats and glacier meltwater in Antarctica - MAT-05 | ecosystem: Environmental > Aquatic > Freshwater > Ice > Liftoff microbial mat | place... | reverse complement strand
GCTGTATGCCGAGATCCAGCTCAACGGCTACGACGGCGGCTACACCCGCGTGACCGACTTCATCCGGGCGTGGAGCCAGGGCGAGGGCCAGGGGCAGCGGTCAATGCCTTCATCCCTCTGGCGTTCGAACTCGGCGAGGCGTACCAGTTCGACTGGAACGAAGAGGGCCTGGTGGTGGGCGGCATCTATTACCGCATGCAGGTCTCGCACATGAAGCTGTGTCCGTCACCGGCGTTCTGGCTGGCGGCCTATCCCAGCCAAGGCAGCGAGATGCTGATCGATACGCACACCCAGACGTTTGCGGCACTGGGCAGTGTGGCCCGGCTCGGCATCTACGACAACATGAAGACGGCGGTCGACAAGGTGAAGAAGGGCAAGTGCCGCATCGTCAACGAGCACTTCGCAACCATGTGCGCGCACTACTTGGACGACCCGGACTTCTGCGACGTGGCCAGCGGATGGGAGAAGGGCGTGGTCGAGAAGAGCGTCCAGGACAGCCGGCGGCGCATCTGGATCGATGCGGCCAAGATCAAGTTCGGCAGCTTCACCGAGCTCAACGCCTAGCTGGGGCAGCGCTGCCGGACACTGTGGGACGAGAGGTCCGACACCCCGAGCACGAGCAATTCAGCGTGGCCGAGATGCTGGAGCATGAGCGTACTCACCTGATGCCGATGCCGGTGGCGTTCGACGGCTACGTCGAGAAGCCCGCGCGGGTGTCCAGCACCTGCTTGGTGTCGATGGCGCGCAACCGCTACTCGGTGCCGTGCGAGTTGCGCGGGCAGATGGTGAGCACGCGGCTGTACCCGGCCGGCGTGGTAGTGGTGTCCGACGACAGAATCGTGACTCGTCACGACCGGCTGAGCAGTGCCGGGGAGACCCGCTACGACTGGCAGCACTACATACCGCTGCTGCAGAGGAAGCCCGTTGCGCTGCGCAATGGCGCGCCGTTCGCCGACCTGCCCGAGCCGCTGCAGCGGCTGCGCCGAGGTCTGCTGCGCAACCCGGGCGGGGACCGGGTGATGGCGCAGGTGCTGGCCATCGTGCTGACGGCTGGGCTGGATGCGGTGCTGGTGGCGGTGGAATTGGCGCTGGAGAGCGGACCGCCTGGCAAGATCAGCGTGGAGCATGTGGCCAATGTGCTGAGCAGGCTGAACGCGGCGCCGTCGCCGCTCACCGCTCTCACGCACTTGAAGGTCACCACGCCGCCACTGGCCGACACCGCGCGCTATGACAGGCTGCGGACCGACAGCGATGCCGCTTACACCGTCGAGGCAACTGCCATCGACGCCATCGATGCCACCACTGAGGGAACCGACCATGAAGCCTGACGTGCTGGTCGGACTCAAGGCGCTGCGCCTGCATGGCGTGGCCGGCGCGTGGGCCGACCTGATCGAGCAAGGTGGCAACGCAGGCATCGAGACCTCGCGGTGGTTGATCGAGCATTTTCTGCAGGCCGAAGGTACTGACCGTGGGATGCGCTCGGTCAGCCACCAGATGAAGGCCGCGAAGTTCCCGGTGCACCGCGACTTGGCGGGCTTCAACTTCGAGGTCTCGCCGGTGGATCGCAAACTCGTGAGCACCCTGGCCACCACCGCCTTCACCGACCACGCGCACAACGCTGTTCCGGAGGGCGGACCCGGCACGGACAAGACGCACCTGGCCACGGCAATCGGCGTGTCGGGCATCGCCCAGCATGGCAGTCGGGTGCGGTGCTATTCCACGGTCGATCTGGTCAATGCGCTGCGGTATGAGACGGCGCAAGGCAAGGCTGGGCGCATCGCCACCAGCTTGCTGCGTCTGGATCTGGTGGTGCTCGACGAGCTGGGTACTTGCCCTTAGCCAGACCGGCGGGGCGTTGTTGTTCCACCTGCTCAGCCGCCTGTACGAGCACACCAGTGTGGGGATGACGACCAACAGGAGCTTCGCCGAATGGTCCAGCGTCTTCGGCGACGCGAAGATGACCACCAACGCAGGTGGGCCGCCTGACGCATCACCCCAAATCGTGGAGACCGGCAACGAGTCGATCCGCTTCAGCCACAGCCTGGCCGAGGCCAAGAAGCGAATCAAGGCGCGCGAGCAGACCCGAAAGGGCCTCAAAACCGACGGTGAGGCCGACCCGTTCTGATCGGGCGCCGCGCGGGGGAAGACGCTACGGGCTACGCCCTACGCGTCTTCCCCCGCGCGATCAAGCCAGTACCCTAGGAGGACTAAGAAACAGACCAGGACATAAACTTATCCACAGCCGACCATCTCAAAGTCGGCTTCCACCCCTGGCTCAATATTCGGTCGGCACGGTGGCTCAGATTTGGATTGGCGCCGACAATTCTTGGACGACGGAACACGTACAGAAGCAAAAATGCAGGGAGATGCGGGAATGACGGGCGACACGGCGACAGAGACAAGTCAAGAAGACATTGACTTTCGAACGATTTGGCGATTGCTCACGGTTGAGGAGCAACTTAACTTTTGGAAGTACGCGGGCCAACACGCACGGGATTTGAGTCACGACACTGCGGTCTTCAGAAAGCTCTGCGCGGCGATCAGGGACGCCGAATCGAACAAGGCCGGAGGGCGTCCGACACGCGCGATCCTTGGCGCAGTCCGCCATCTGTCCTCAGATGACCTGCGACTCGGGATCGGCCGACTCAAAGGCCGACTTTTGGATCAGCCAAACGCGCAGCCTTTTCTGATTGGAGCGTTCTGCTGTTGGATTCAGGACTCTCGCCGCGAAGCGCTAAATGCCGTCCTGGACGCTGTGAATTGTCCGCGCGATGAGCGCGGAAACTTGAAGGGAGAAGTGCCCCCGTTTACCCCTGACGATGCGCTGCGCGACATCTGCGCGCTGACTCCAGTTCACACCTCTCACACTTTGGCCTTGGTCTGCGGCGGGTTGATGCTGAACCGCGACCTTTGGAGCGGACTTTCAGCAGCATTCAAAGCACTCCCGAATCTGGACGTGCCAGACATTAGCAGCGTGCCGCCGATGCAGCCGCTGTCGAGCCAAGCGCCTGAGCAAGAGGAAACGTCGACCTCCGATCCTCCGAGCGTCCGGTCGATCACGATCGAGGCCTTGAAGGCGATTCGGGATGGGCTGGATCTTCTCGGACAACATCTGGCAGTTGCAACGGTAGACATCTCAGCCGACAAGGTTCCAGACCTGCATGCGGCGATCGAGTGTTGGTCCTCGGTCTGCAAACAACATGGTGAAGCCGAGCAGGCATTGGGTGTGTCGTCGACACGTGTCGGAGACCTTGAGGCTGCGCTTGCACGTCAATCCGAGATGGCCCTTGTGGCGTCGGATCTAGCGCGCTGTCACTCTATCGTGCACGTTGCCGATTCGAACTTCGCGGGATGCGTCGTCATTCGGGCGAAGTGTGAAGAGTTGAAGGTGCTCGCAGAGGCTCGACAGGCACTGAACCTTACCGCGGTGCATGCAGTCTCGGCGCTGCTTCAACTGGTCGAGAGCGGAGACGATCTGGACGACGAGCAAGCGACACACCTTCGGATTGAAGTCGAAGAACTCTTCGGAAAGTCAGTGGCCACAGCCGCGTTTCGCGGCAAGCTAAGGTTCGGAGCATCGATTCTCCGCCCTGGCAAGGTCGCCGAACCCATCGCAGAAGCTGGGTCTATGCCTGGCACCAATGACGGCACGCAGGAAAGTGAGGTTCTGAGGCCATCACATTTCGGTGACAAACAGGCTTTGGTCTCGTCCGAAGCTCTATCCGAATTGGCGACGTTCGCCGCTCCTGAGGCAACGCCTCCGGAAGTGCCCGAAGAGCGGACGCCGACCGAGTCGAGTCGCGTGCAGGCGGAGGAAAGCGGACCCGCGGAAGCCTCTCCGACTGAGGCTGGCGGCGCAGGCGTCAGTGCTGGCGACGAAACACCGTTTGCCATCCAAGAAGCTTCTGGGGTTCCGGCAAACGTCGTACCACCGTCAACGGCCATTGCGGTAATCTCCACCGCCTCACACGAGTCATTTACGAGTTTCCGCAGCACACACTGGGTGGACGCGTCGGGATCTGTGGTGCCCGCGCCATGGAAGGCAGAAGGTTTCGGTCATGCACTCGCCAAGCGTGCGCGGGAAGCGTGGGAACTAGGGCAGTCGGCCGTCGCGTACCTCTTCGCCCGAGGTGTTGTCACCGCTGGAGGCACCGATCCGCTCGGGATTGACGATTTGGCCAGTGCTGACGGGCTCTTGTCCGATCCTGCATCACACGGCGCAGGTGTCGATAGCCGGCGAGTGGAACGGCTACGCGCTTGTATTGCCAACCCGGCCGCAGGCGACAAACCGAACATCGGTCTAGTTCTCATGCTGGAGGCGTTAAGGCCGACGCACCCCTGTTCGTTTACGCCGCCGGAAATCGAAACGCTAATTGATCGTGCCTCATACAACGACCAGGCACTCAGTGAGGTGGTGCGTTTTCTCCTACAGGGCTGGTCCGCCCACCTGAATCCCCTCAGTTCCTTGCGCGCCCGCTTGCTCGATGCTCCCGAGGAATCGGTGGAGGTTATCGAAGTCGTTTTGCGTTCAGCTCAGGACCTGCTTCGGACTCAGATCGCGACGCTTTGGAGTTCTGCGGGGGGGAAGATTCAGCGCACGCACTGCCGATCCGCGTGGGCGAAGTTCATCCAGTCCGAAGTTGTTCCGCTTAGAGATGAATTGGCTCCGAGCGACCCCAGGGCGAGCACTCGGGTTAAGTGGACGCCTGATCGGATCAGGGAGCGCGTCATCGCTCTCGGTCGATCCTTTCAGCGCATCATGGATTCGGAACAGGTTAAGCATCAAGATCGGTCCGCAGCGGAGGGGGCCGCGCAGCAGATCGTTGAAGCCGTGGGCGTTGTCTCTGATGCCCTGCAAAGACTTGACGCGCAACGGCAACGATCACGCATACCCCATGACGGGCTTCCGCACGAGGCTGGCCAGCGCCTGCTTTCCGGATCGTCGTCGAACACAGCTGACCGCCTGAGCGCGGCACTGTTTGCTGCAGTGCTGCACAACGCGCCTCAGGCAAACATGCTGCGCCTGAAGGCTGGGTATCTAACCAATCACGTTGATGCCATCAGATACCTTGATCCCAAAGCGCTGTCGCGTCCCGGAATTGCGCTTGACGGCCTCTGCATACTGGAGTTTGAGAACCCTACGGCTGTGAGTGCTTTGCTGCTAGATTGGCACACTCACGATGCGCCAGACGTGAGTGAGGATGGCGACTTGTGGACCAACCTAAGGAATGTTGCGGCTGATCGAGAGCGGCGCGACATTCTTGCTTCGCTGTCTTCAACTGAAGTACTTCAGTCTCATGAGCGAACACTCTTACATCGATACGCGCTCGAATTGGGTGATCAAACATTTGAGGCAACACGGGAACTGGAACGGCTCTGGGGCGCAAGCAATGAACTGATGGCCCCGACGGAGGCGAATCTCAAGGCTGTCGTTGAAGAAGCGAGGACGCTGACGACCGTCGCTTCGAGTTCGATGACGGTCAGCCTGCTTCTTCTGGAATGGCTAAAGCAAAGCGCGGCTTTGGCAACTGTCCACCGGGATGGCGCAGCAAAGGCTCTGTTGGATCTGGCAGCTGAAAAGCCGGGTGACATCGCTGTTCGGGTCGCCAAGTACTTCGAGGCCGGCGACTATCGAGAGGGTGTGGCGCTCTTCCACACCGGCACGGTACCAAGAACGGACGGGGATCGCCTTGGGAGCCGCCGCACGCTGTGGCGGGAGGACTCTCTCAAGACTTGGCAGGAACCGAGAACGAAGCTGGCGAGTGACCTCAAGGGCTCCACGCCGGAGCAGAATCGTCTGGTTGAACTGTGGACCTCCGGGAACGCGGAGCCAAGCCAACGGGACGCGATGCCGAAGTTGCTGTACGCACTGATTAGCGGCGAAGCTGGGCGGTCGTCCAGTGAGAATCAGAAGCGATTCCCAGTCAAGCTCGTAGATCTTCGCGAGCACAAGGACAGGAAGACAACGATCAGTTGCGAGACGGTTCGGAACTACTTCAAAGGCTCTAAGCTGAACCCTTCGTTCCTTCCGCAGCTAGCTGTCTTCAGTCAGATCGTCATTGCTCCTTCGCCGCAGCAGGCGAGTCGAGGTGCGAGCGTTTTGGATGATTGGTGCAAGGCTGCAGGTAGCGAGGCACCGGGTTCTTTGGTCGTCTTCTTGGCTCCAGGGCTTCCGCTCGCGCGCCGAGATGAACTGTGCTCTGGCTTTCGAAAGCGTGGACTTGCGGCTGCAATTATTGACGACTTGGACCTTTGCAGGCTCTGTGCGGCCACAGCGCGCCTGGATGGGCACGACTTCATTCCATTTCTCGAGGTCCTACTTGAACAGTTGGATCTCGATACCGCATCACCATTCTCAAGCCTCGATGGTCAACATGTTCGTTTAGAAACTTACATCGGAAGGAAGCACGAGGCGGAGCGGGTGGCACTCGGGTGGTCGTACACCAGGGTGTTCTCCGGACGCAAGCTTGGCAAGAGTGCCTTGCTGAAATACGTAGCGAGCACGTTCGATGGCTATCCGCTCCCGTCCGGAAACACGCTAAACGTCTTCTTCATTACGATCGCAGGCGGCGAGTCTGAGCGCTGGGTTGTCGACTGCATCGTCGATGAGATGGCCAGCCGCTTCGGCTTGTCGGAGAAGCCTGGACTGAAAGATCAACCGTCTGTAGGGCGCTTTTCAGCTTACATGAAGCGCTTCCTGCAAGAGAAGCCCAGGCACAGCGTGTTGCTAATACTGGACGAGGCTGACGCGTTCGTCGAGGGGCAGCTTTCTCGGTACGACGACGACCGAGAGGGCTCTCTGAGCTTCCGCATGATGAAGGAGTTGCCAGCGCAGGTGGATGGCAACCAACTTCCCCGTATTCGAACTATCTTCTCAGGGTATCGAGTTACCAATACGAGAGGCGGAGTTTGGGCGAATGCAGGCGATGTCTTGGTGCTGCGTCCTCTTGCCGAGGACGAGGCGGTTCAATTCCTGGAGGGAATGCTTGCCCGCATTGGCATAGCGTTGGGCAATCACGCTCCTTTTGTAGCCATGCGGTGTGGCTTCCAACCGGCCGTGCTGATCCGTTTTGGGGAGAGCCTTGTAAGGCGTCTCAAGCGTTCCAACAGATCGGCAGACCGCGAGACTTTGACTGTCTCGCACGAAGAAGTACTCGCCACGCTGGGTGAACAGGGTGTTCTGGACGAGATAAGGACCGTTGTCAACAACAACTTCCAAGGCAATCGGATCGGAGCCGTCGTCTTCGGCGCTACCCTCCTAGCACTTAAGGACCTAGAACCAGGCTTGGCGCTGACGGAGGGCCCCACGCAGGTGTTGGCAAAACTGCGGGAGATTGACCCAAACTCCGACTGGCTTGAGCGGGTCGACACGTCTCCTCTCTCGGAGATCGAACGGAATCTCCAGGACTTCATCGATCGTGAACTGCTAACGGTTTCAGACGCGCCGCGCTTTGGCGTGCGGGAATATCGGCTTCGTTTCCCCCACTTCTTGCCAGTGTTGACTCAGCAGTCAGAGGTTGCGCTAGAGGTTAGACAGCAAATTCAGGCTATCCGAGGTGGCGCATCTCAGCGACGCGTATCCCAGTGTGTTCTTTCGGAGAGCGCGCTGGACACGATTCGCTATTGGTATCACCAAACCAGCGGCAATGACTGCAAGCTGATTATCGTTGGGGGTCATTGGACTGACTCCCTCCTAGACCCAAAGTGCGGTGTTCCAGACCGACTGGGTTGTGAACGCTCGGCGCTTGCACTGCCTGTCGGTTCTGATGAAGCAGCAGGCCAGATCCGGGCCGGACTGCAAGTTTTCGGAAACGTCCCAGTCAACCTCTGGAAGACCTTTCTAGATGCGGAAACCGTTCGGCCCTTGGTACTCATTGGCGGCCTGGACTTGCAGCGAACGGCCAGACGCTACGCATTGGATGGTGGTCAGGTGCAGGTCGAGGTGGTGACACTTGGTCGAATTACCGAGGGCACTTTGACGTGGTGGCTTGAGGACGCGCGCGCACTTCATTTCAAGGCCGGAAATTCAATCGCGAAGATCGCCCGTGCCACTGGACTCGTTCCGTTCCTGGTTGGCGTGTTTGACAAATTGCTGCAACAGACGCCAGGCTCTGAGGTCTCGGAGCGAGAAATAGAGGCAACCTTGGCGCTCTTCGATGCCCGGATGTCCGACTATGCAGCTCAGCTCTGCGACGCAGCGTGGAGTGGCTGTCTTTCGCGCCGCGAGATTGAACTCCTCCAGATGGCTGTTCAAATCACCGAGGAAGTGTCAGAAGATTTCGATCTTGAGCGGGATTTTCATGAATGCTGGTCGGCCTTGGGGGCGCAATTAACGAGCGGTGCGCCGTTCAGCGACCCTGGGGATTGGGCAGCACTGAAACTGCTTGCCGAGGCCGGGCTCCTTCCCGCACGCGCAGATGTGGGCTCAGCGAGCAACGCGCAGTCTCTCGGCCGCGTAAGCTTCGATGGATCTGGGGCGCTAGTCCGGCTGATCAAGTCACTTGGGCTGAGCAGTGCTGCTTGAATTTTCGATTGCTGGCTACGCGTCACATTGGACGTTTCGCGGATCGAGGACTTTCAGCACCTGGGCAGAGGCGAGGCCTTGGTTGAGGGAAGGTGGGCTTTGCGTTGTTCGAACCGAAAGTGCCGAAGTTGGCGACTTGGTCATCCCTTCCATCTGCCGAGCGGTGCACGGAGCGAATGGCGGGGAGTCGCGCCTTGATATCAGACGACTTGAGGTCGGTGGTCAGGCCGGTACCCCCACGCGAGCACTGCTCCGTGAGTTCGAACTAGATCCAATGATCAGTCCGTTTGAAGCGCGCGACAAGATCAGGACGTGCCTACTCGATAGATCTTTCTTGCTTGTGTTCATCGAAGCCGCTCCTGTTGATCCAAACGACTGGGAGGAAATCGTCAGCCTGCTTGAGTACTACCGCAAGTCGACCAACCCAGTGCGCTTGTGTGCGGTGGTGATCGACGGGCGTGGTGCCGTCAGGTCAGAGCCAATCTGCGACTTCCTGAACGGGCACCCCACGCATCATGTCCTTTCGGATGTGTCTTCGACAATGGACGAGGGGCAACTTTGGCCAGCGTACCTTCATCATCGAGCGGCCTGGGAGGCAGGTGGCTGCCTAAGCTACACGATTTCTCTCGGGAACGAGCTGACGCGTGGAAATGCTGGCAACGATGAGGGCGTTGAAGTGGCGATTCAGACGCACGCGAACGAAAGTCTTGCAGGTCACGCAGGTCGGCAACTGCTTTTTGAACTGGCTGGCCTAGGTGCTGGTGGCGAGAGGCCAGGTCAAGGCAGAATCCGGAGTCTGCAAGCAGAGCTATTTGCGCTGAACTTGCTCTGGCGGCCACCATCGATGAACAGCCTGCACGTAGTTCCATGGGCCGCAAGAGCTTTGCTCGCGATACCTGGAATTCCTAAGAAGCAAATCTGGGCACTCCGGCATCATCTTGTCTGCGCCCCTATCGCCGGCGAGATACTCTCACTTTGTCTGCGGTTCGAGAGCCAAATTCAAACCAACCTACACGGTCGGCAGGATCGAAGCAAGATCTCGACTCAGACTTTCGCAAATCAAGAAAGGTTTAGGTCAGGAGGCGATGAATTCGTTGTCTACCCACGCGCCTTTCCTGCATTACCAAATTCCGCAGACGACGTTTGGGCGTTTGCTCCACTCGGCGAGAGCCTGAAGAGTTGCCCTACGGGTGCAGTGCCTGACTTGTACTGGCAGACCCTTAGGCTTCGCAATGCTATAGCCCACGGTCACTATGTTGGTTGGTCCCATGTCCGCAAAGCACTTCGGATGCTTCGGTACTTTGACGCGTAGGATTAACGCGAGGTCGGCTGCGACGAATGGCAGCAAGTAGCTGTACAGCCGTCGGTAGACGTATGCGAGTCACTGACAGCAACCGACCCATTGCGGACCTTCGCTGTGCCGAATTGGGCGCAGAAAAGCTGCCGCTTGCGGCGCCGATCAATGGATCGCAAGTTTCGACCCATCGGCGACAGTCG
>Ga0105048_10020748_pt1 | contig 10021 bp, 7 predicted proteins | sample MAT05_FD_78382 | JGI IMG/M metagenome (GOLD analysis project Ga0105048, IMG submission 78382) | Freshwater microbial communities from Lake Fryxell liftoff mats and glacier meltwater in Antarctica - MAT-05 | ecosystem: Environmental > Aquatic > Freshwater > Ice > Liftoff microbial mat | place... | reverse complement strand
TTCGGCAGAGCCACCATCAGGGTAATGGCGATCGACAGTTCATGATCAACTTCCCAAAGCTCCAGAATTTCTCCCGTACCTTCTCCCGCCCCAGTCATGATCACCAGCCAACTGCCCCCCAGACCATCCAAGACAATTACCTGATCCTCACCTTGGAGGCGGATGACATAGCCATCGTCACAATGATTAGGAAATAATTAGGAAATAATTAGGAAATAATTAGGAAATAATTAGTATAGGTAAGGGGCTTAAGCTTCTTGTTATAGATAGACTTTAGATATTCTAACTACCTTGGCTGCTATACTTACAGGTTTTTTAGATAAGCCTCGATCGCTTCCCTCGCTAGTTGGTTCATGGGTTTTCCTTGGTCAGTGGCGGCGGTTTTTAGGGATTGGTAGAGATCATCTCCTAAGCCGACCCGGTAGCGATTTTTACTAGATGTTGGATCTGCTTGATCCCCGGTATTTTTTTCTAGTTTGGCTTGGTAATTTGTCATAAATTGCTCGATCGCCTCAAATCCGACTCGATCGCAAAAATCCCCGAAACTCTCAGTCTTTTTTCGAGACTTCTGGAAATAGACAAAAATTGGCTCTAGGAAACTTTCCAATTCAGCGATGGGCATTCTTTCTGTAAAAGTTCGGGCAAGACGGGTTTGATGGGGTGAACCACCGAGCCACACTTGATAAGTCTCTGGGAAACTGCCAACAAAGCCCAATTCTGCCATGTAGGGACGAGCGCAACCGTTGGGGCAGCCAGTCATGCGAATCACAATGGGTTCTTGGGCTAAACCAACCTTATCTAGAACCTGATTAATGCGATCGAGAATACCGGGGATCACTCGTTCTGATTCGGTAATTGCCAAGCCACAGGTAGGTAGAGCAGGGCAAGCCATGGAGTAACGGTAGAGGGGATCAATCTTTTCAGGATTAATTTGTACTCCGTAGCGATCGCAAATTGCCGTAATTGCTGCTCGATCGCCCGGATCAATTTCGTAGAGGATCAAACTCTGACTAGGAGTTAAGCGCATGGGTAGCTGGAACTGCTGAACAATTTCCCGGAGCGCCGTCCGTAATTGCCAATCTCCTTCATTTTTTATCCTGCCATTATCAACAGAAATACCCAAAAATAACTTCCCATCTCCCTGTTCCTGCCAGCCAAGATAGTCTAGATACTTAAATTCTGGGAGTTTCTTCTGGGGAGCGATGGGTTTACCAAAATAACTTTCTACCTGCGTTTTGAATTTGTCCACCCCCCAATCATTGATTAGGTATTTCATCCGGGCATGACGGCGGCTGACTCGATCGCCATAGTCTCTTTGGGTTGCCACGATCGCCTTCACAAAATTGTAGATATCATCCTTAGCAACATAACCAATAGCATCGGCAGCACGGGCAAAGGTTTCTTCCTTGTTAAGAGTCCGCCCTAAACCACCCCCAGCAAAAATATTAAAGCCTTGTAACTCTCCTTTTTTGTTGGTAATTACCACGGCGGTTAAATCTTGGGTAAACAAATCTACGGAGTTATCCCCCGGCACGGTGACAGCACACTTAAACTTCCGGGGCATATACTGAGCACCATAGATAGGTTCCTCGCCTTCATGGAAAATAGTGCCATGGCCATTACTCTGTCTCGCTGCCTTCACCTCTGGGGCTTCTTCAGCAGTAATTGCCATTTCCCCGTCTAGCCAAATTTCGTAGTAGGCTCCAGTCTTCGGGGTCAACAGGTCAGCAATATGATCGGCATATTCCCAAGCAAGTTGGTATTCTGGGCGATTTTTGTAGGGAGCCGGAGGAGCCATAATATTCCGGTTCAGATCCCCACAGGCTCCGAGGGTAGACCCCATATTTTTGACAATGGCGGCGATCGCAGCTTTGAGATTTTTCTTGAGAATCCCATGAATTTGGAAACCTTGACGAGTTGTCACCCGGAGAGTTTCGTTACCGTATTCCGAGGCGAGGCGATCGAGGGTCAAATATAACTGGGGGGGAATAAAGCCACCGGGGTTCCGAGTCCGCAGCATAAACTGATAATCTTTTTCCTGCCCCTTAACCCGGTTATCCCGATTATCTTGCTGGTAGGAGCCGTGAAATTTGAGGATTTGGATGGCATCTTCGCTAAAATGGGTGGTATCTTGGAGCAGCTCGGTAGCTACAGGCTCCCGTAAATAGTTACTCCGCTCTTTAATTCCTTCTACCTTAGAACGCTTGCTGGCTATAGAACTCATTGCTATTATCTTAGATTATTTAGAATAGAGACCGCCGCAGATTTCTAGATAAATTCTAGACAAACTACGGTAAGTCGATGTTGCTTCTGTAAATTCAGGTATTCTCTATACTAACGCTGTTCGCTGTACCAACGAGTAATTATTTATAAAATAATAGTAAACTTAAAATCATTGCCTATATCTATGGCTGTACCCAACTCCTACGAAGCCGATTTTCATGCTTGGACGATCGAGCAAGCAACCCTATTACATGATCAGCAATGGCAGCATCTCGACTTGGAAAATCTGATTGAGGAGATTATATCTTTGGGAAAACAGCAACGCCAAGAATTACATAATCGCCTAAGTATTCTCCTTGCCCACCTCTTAAAGTGGGAGTATCAACCCCAACACCGGAGTCGGCGTTGGTTAGCAACTATCCGAGTGCAGCGTCGGGACGTTCAGCGTTTATTGCAAGATAACCCTAGTCTCAAATCCTATCTTCAGGAAGGATTATCCGCAGCCTATGAAAATAGCCGAGATTTAGCTATGGGGGAAACTAACTTGCCAGAAACCACTTTTCCAGAGCTATGCTCCTACGATGTTGACAAGATTTGGGATGAGTCCTTCTATCCCGGTATCCCCAGTGATTTAATTAAAGACCTTTAGCAAGAAATATTAACTAGATATGACCCTAGGCATGACCCTAGATATAGCTTTTTACTTAGGGTTATTTGGGAAAATGGCTGCCCAGCTTTGTTACGAAAATTAATATAAGTATAAGTTTTAATAACTATTGGTTAATCATCTAGGATAGCGGCGATCATTGTGACCTCTAGCCATTAAGCTATTAAACAGAATTCAAGGAAACCCTTGAAAGTACTAATATTTCTGGGGTAATTTTTGGAAATTCCTTTCTTATTTCTTAGTAGATCACGTAATTCTTAATATTCTTAAATTAATTCTGAGGTAGTACTAATGGCGCAGTGGTTTCTACAAACTGTTTGGCTGATCCCTCTGTATGCCTTGATCGGTGCAGGGATTGGTCTCTTTTGGTCTCCGGCGATTATCCGTCGCACAGGTCCTCGCCCATCTGGGTATATTAACTTATTGATGACGGCGATCGCTTTTATTCATGCTTGGGTGGCCTTAGTTACCCTTGGTGATCAACCCGCCCAAAATCTGACCCTTGATTGGCTCAAGGTAGCAGGGTTAGATATTAATCTCCCTTTAGAAATTTCCAGTTTGACGATCGGCACCGCCATGCTGATTTGTGGATTAAATCTTTTGGCTCAGGTTTTTGCCCTAGGTTATTTGGAAATGGATTGGGGTTGGGCAAGATTTTATTCTTTCTTGGGTTTGTTTGAAGCCGGGATGACTGCCTTAGCTTTTTCCGATTCCTTATTCTTTGGTTACATGATCTTAGAAATATTAACCCTAGGAACTTATCTCCTAGTGGGCTTGTGGTTTAGCCAACCTTTGGTAGTAACTGGGGCAAGGGATGCCTTCTTAACAAAACGGATTGGGGATTTAATTCTTCTAATTGGAGTGGTAGCGCTCCTGCCGATCGCCAAAACTTGGAACTTTGAAGAATTAGCAACTTGGGCAACTACGGCTCACCTAGACCCAACCGTAGCAACTCTTCTGGGCTTAGTTTTAATTGCCGGACCGATGAGTAAATGTGCCCAGTTTCCTCTCCATCTCTGGCTTGATGAGGCTATGGAGGGTCCAATTCCAGCTTCGATTCTCAGAAATTCCATCATTGTCCCTGTAGGAGCGTGGATTTTGGTAAAACTAGAGCCGGTGTTATCTCTTTCCCCCACTACCTTAATTGTAATGCAATGGGTTGGTGGCATCACCGCAGTATTTGGGTCTTTGATTGCGATCGCCCAGATAGATGTGAAGCGCGCTTTTTCTTACCTAGTCAGTGCCTATATGGGTTTAGCCTTCATTGCCGTAGCCAACGGGGAAACTAATAGTGTCCTGCTATTTGTTCTTACCTACTCTATTTCCATGGCTCTACTGCTCATGGGAGTGGGGGGAATTATTTGGAATAATATCAGCCAAGACCTGCGCCAGTACGGTGGTTTGTGGTCACGTCGTCCGGTGTGTGCCTTCTCCATCATCATCGGGGCGATCGGGTTACTAGCAGTGCCGCCCTTTGGTGGGTTTTGGTCAATGGTGCAGATGACTAGCTCTTGGGCTGCAAATAATCCTTTGATGTTTGGGGTGTTTGTGTTTGTGAACGGAGCCACAGCCTTTGGGTTAACGCGGGTTTTTGGGTTAATCTTTGGAGGGAAATCTCAGCAAATGACTGAGCGATCGCCGGAAGTTCATTGGCCGATGTCTATTCCTATGATCACAACGATGGGAATTATTCTGCACCTGCCCCTCCTCCTCAGCAAATGGCAACTTATTCCTGCTTTAGATGGCATCCTAGAAAATCTTACTTCTGGGGTCGCCCTGACTTTGATGGCCTCTACTATCTTTGGAGTAGTTACGGGAATTACTGTCTATCTCAACCCGAATATATCGAAGCCAATCCAGCTACCCCTCCCAGCTTTACAAGACCTATTTGCCTACGATTTTTATACTCCCCAAATCTACAAAGTCACCGTGGTGTTTGTGGTGGGGATCGTCTCGAACCTGATTGCCCTCTTTGATCAGTATCTCGTAGATGGTTTTGTCAATCTGGTGGGATCAGCCTCTGTTTTTGGGGGAGAAAGTCTGAAATACAGTACCTCTGGTCAATCTCAGTTCTATGCCCTAACGATTATTTTAGGCATTACCTTCCTTGGCTTTATCTTGGTATGGCCCCTGATCTCCACCCTATCCCTTGTAGGGTAACGGGCTTATTTTTGACGCTCACCGCCATCTATCCCCAATTTATAAACCCCAACTCTAACTAACTCTACTAACTACCATGCTGAGTATTTTAATCTGGCTCCCGGTGCTGGGGGCCTTGGTGATTAGCTTTTTTCCCGGAACTATCTCTGCCCCAAAAACTCGTCAAATCGCTTTAGTTATTGCTAGTGTTTTATTTGGCTTTTCTGTGCTGTTATTAAAAGATTTTGATCTGAATAATGGCGGGATGCAGTTTACGGAATTTATGCCGTGGATTCCGACCTTGGGGATCAATTACACCCTTGGTATAGATGGTTTATCCCTGCCTTTAGTGGTGTTGAATGCCCTCCTAACTTGGATTGTGATCTACACCATTCCCCCAGAGGTCGATCGAGCCCGGCTCTACCATGCTCTAGTCTTTTTAGTTAGTGCCGGGGTCTATGGTTCCTTTGTGGCTCAGAACCTGTTGCTATTTGTGTTTTTCTACGAATTGGAGTTAATTCCTTTGTACCTGTTGATTGCCATCTGGGGTAGTCAAAAGAAGGAATATGCTGCCATGAAGTTTTTGATCTACACGGCGGTGTCAGGAGTGCTAATTTTAGGAGCCTTTCTCGCCCTCGGTTGGCTTAGTCACTCTGCCAGTTTTGATCTAAGGGATATTAATACGGCGACGCTACCTGTAGCAGCCCAGATTACAATTCTGGTGACTCTCTTAATTGGCTTTGCGATTAAAACCCCCCTTGTGCCTTTCCACACTTGGCTTCCTGATGCCTATGTAGAATCTTCGACCCCAGTGGTGATTCTCTTGGGAGGAATTTTGGCAAAGCTGGGAACCTACGGGTTGGTACGTTTTTGTCTGGTTTTATTTCCAGAGGCGTGGGTAAGTTTAGCTCCCCTATTGGCAACATGGGCGGTAATTAGTGTCATGTATGGGGCTTTGGCAGCGATCGCCCAGAAAGATATTAAACGCATGGTAGCCTATAGCTCGATCGGTCACATGGGTTATGTTCTGTTTGGTTTGGCAGCGTTCACACCCCTGAGTATCTTGGGGGCAGTGTGCCAAATGGTCAGCCACGGCTTTATTCTTGCCATTCTCTTCTACCTAGTAGGGAATATCGAAGACAAGGTAGGCACTAGAGAGCTAGATGTGCTGAATGGTCTGATGAGTCCGATCCGGGGCTTACCCTTTACTAGTGCGATCCTAGTCCTGGCGGGAATGGCCAGCGCCGGGATTCCGGGCTTAGTGGGTTTTATTGCCGAGTTTTTGGTGTTTCAAGGCAGTTTTACCACTTTTCCAGTACAGACAATTCTCTGTATTGTTGCCTCTGGTCTGACCGCAGTGTATTTCGTGATCCTGCTCAATCGTACCTGCTTTGGCAAGTTAGATAACGAAACCGCTTATTACGGTCAAACCACTGTGCTAGAGAGGGTTCCCGCTTTTATTCTGGCTGGAATTATTCTCTTTCTAGGAGTACAGCCTAGTTGGTTGGTGCGTTGGAGTGAAAAAACTACCGCTAATTTTAGTGCTAGTATCACGGCTTATCTAGAGCCATCGATCGCCACCACCTCTCCTTGGGGCAACGATCTAGTTTTCCCAGCAATGAAACAGGCAACTCAGCCAGCAATTGAAGTTGTCAAGATTGTCGCCAATCCCCCAGATTTTACCGAAATTGTCGAGGTTCTAGACAGCACTCCCATAGCCAAGATTCCGAATACACCTCATCTTCCAGAGATTACTGACATTATTAATATCACCAATATTAACGACAGCCTCATTCCCAGCTAATCTTTTCTAGGGCTCTACTATTTTCTGCTCATAACTCTGCCATAACGAATTACCCCCGATTTACTCCAATCTATTCACCCCAACTAAGTAAACCAATGGTACAGTCTCCCCTTAAACCCACTGATTCTTCCCTCGAACTTCCCCTCAACCCTAACCCCCGTATTCCCCCTTCCCAGCATGAGTTTGCAGAAATTATTCACCGTCTAGAAGGTGGTGGAGCGATGCTACCCGATACCCCAGATAATCTCATGCAGATTATTGGTTTGTACAAAGCCTATGCAGTACCGATGGATTTTTACTGGCGGGATCTGCTCTACATCGGTGAACGTGTATTTTTAGACCCCTTTCCCTTTTTTAAGTATTTCATTCCCCAAGAATATCTAGACTTGCCCAATCACTACGCTGGGGATGATGCTGATTATCGAGTTTGGCAAAAGGGAGCCGCCTCCGCCCATCCAGAGTTATTGGAGTTTATGGATAAGGGGGAAACTACCAAAATGCATCGTTTATTTCATCACTGGCTCCACGATCGAGTCAATATGGAATTTGCGGAAGAATGTATGCGGGCTATGCTCTGGCATCGGAAAATGTACGTGCCTATAAATCAGTTTGATCCCTACCTCGATAGTGATGAATACAAGGCGAATGCCGATCGAGCTATCAAAGCCTACTTTCAAGGCAATCCCGTCATGCTAGCTCTATATAAAGCATTTCCTGATCTTTTCCTCGAACAGTGCCGCCAAATGTCCTACTACTCTAACCTAGGACTATTCTGGGAAGTGATGGCTCCGGTCTTCTTTGAAATGAGCGATATCTACGATGCCGGGGGCTTTAAGCAGGTACGGGATGCGATGGATTTCTTGGTAAATGCCATCTTTATCGCGGCGGGGCGACCCATCTATCACCACGTTTATATCCGGGGCGAATGTTACGAAATCATTCCCAAGTCTAAGGGGTTTATGTGGCTCTACGAGGCAGCCCTGCCCTACGTGGAAGCGGTGTTTTATCGGACTTCTCCCTTCCGAGGCACAAAATCCTACAATGCCCAAGCAGGACAGGTTCCCGCACATCAAGCAGATTTCCATTACGGGATTCTCTACGCTGACGTGTTTCCTGTGGGAACCGCCGGGATTCCACCCACCCTTCTAATGCAAGATATGCTCCACTTCCTACCGCCCTATTTGGTGGAGTATTATAAAAAACATTGCCGGGGCGAAGATGATATGTTGATTCAGTTGGGGATCAGTTTTCAGCGATCGATGTATACTGTTACTTCTGCTGTAATTCAAGCACTGCGGGTAGCCCTACTCTATCCATTGGATGATCCCAACCCTCAACATTTAATGGCAAATCGCCGCTTTTTTGAGGCACAAATGGATCGGTTCAAGCGTCCTGAAGCTCGTCTAAGGGCTGTTCAGTCCCAAGATTATCGCTAATTTCTAGATGATCTGTAGATAATCTCCAGATAATATCGGACTAATCTCGGACTAATTTCAATGGATTTCTTTTAATTACAAGACTGGGTTTTAAGCTAAAGTTTCCCTAGGGAAATAGTCAGCTAAGGATCCAGTTTTTTGCTGATCTAGCCTAGTTGTAGGGAAAAATAATTCAAAAATAATTCAAAATCTGTGAAATTTATGTCCCACGGTACAAAATGTATGAAAATGGCTATTCAAAAAAATCTAGTTAACTTTGCCCTGACCTTGAGTTTAATGGTGGGGGGAGTTTCTTTAGCTTTTGTCCCCGCCGCAATTTCCCAGACTAATCTCCAGAATAATTCCCAGAATAATCTCCAGACTAGGCCCACCGCTCCCGATCTAGTGGTACAAGCTCCCCACAACTGCGGCAGTACCTTTGTTTTGGAATCTTTTCTTACTAATAACTATCGAGTTGATATTTGTCAAAGTCAAAATCAGTTATTTTTAATTGCCAAAGAAAATAATAGCACTGAAGCTTTTCGGAGTAATGTCCGTCGCCGGGCCGATCGCTCCTACATTGCCCACGGACAAAATGGCATATCCTACTTTGTAGATCAGTTTGGTCTGACAGTACAAATTAATGGCAGAACTGTGGTGCAGGAATCGATCGTTCGCACTAACTAATATCAAATCCGGTTACAAGGTAGGGGTACAAGGCTTGCGCCCAAAAGATTTAAGCTTAGGTATCAGTTAAAAACACTTGCATCAATTCTTCACTCATCTCCCAGTTGGCAGTGACATTTTGGACATCATCTAGGTTTTCTAGGGTTTCTACTAACTTGAATAGCGATCGACCCACCTCGCCATCAGTGACTTCTACATTATTGCTAGGAATCCAGCGCCATTCAGCTTCTACTACAGGCAATTTGGACTGCTGCAAAACTTGGGATTGATGCTCTAGATTGCCAATAGTTGTGAAAATTTCTGCGGTGTAGTAGGTATCTTGTCTATCTGTCACCGCCTCCTCAAATTCGTAATATTCTGCATCCCCTTCTAGACAGGCTTCCAGAACTTGCTCCTCGGTAAAATCTCCTTCCAGCACAAGGACACCCTTCTGGTCAAACATCCACGCTACACAGCCAGTTTCTCCCAAGTTGCCGCCATACTTCTTAAAAGCCTCTCGTAGATCTGCTGCGGTGCGATTGCGATTATCTGTAAAAGCCTCGACTAAAATTGCCACACCCCCGGATCCATAGCCCTCGTAGCGGATTTCCTCCGTAGGTTTACCATCCTCGTAGGTTCCGGCTCCCTTGGCGATCGCCCTCTCGATGTTTTCATTGGGAATCCCCGCTGCCTTCGCCTTATCGATCACTGTCCGCAGTTGAAAATTCCCCGCCGGATCCGCTACTCCGTGGCGAGCTGCGACAATAATTGCCCTAGATAATTGGGTAAAAGTCTTACCCCGCTTTGCATCTACCCGTGCTTTTTGGCGCTTAATATTTGCCCATTTACTATGACCAGCCATAATTTAACTATTTTCGCCTTTTGCCTCGCTACTTACATCGCCACTAGCATCACTACTAGCATCACTCTTACTAGTATTCTCTGGACTATTTTCTTCGCTATTTTCTCCATCATGACTAGGCTCGATCGATTCTACTGTGGGAGCAGGGGATTCTGAAGAAACAACAATTTCGGGGGAACTACTAACTGGTTCCGGGGCAATATCTGGGGAAGAATATTGAACTTCGACTGGTGAATTTGATTCTG
>Ga0105048_10020747_pt1 | contig 10021 bp, 7 predicted proteins | sample MAT05_FD_78382 | JGI IMG/M metagenome (GOLD analysis project Ga0105048, IMG submission 78382) | Freshwater microbial communities from Lake Fryxell liftoff mats and glacier meltwater in Antarctica - MAT-05 | ecosystem: Environmental > Aquatic > Freshwater > Ice > Liftoff microbial mat | place... | reverse complement strand
GAAATCCCTTCGATCACGCCGTTCCCATTCCATCGGTACGGGCTAAAGCCCGGACTCCAAACGCAACCTGTCCGAGTTGGGAGTCCGGCCTTCAGGCCGTCCGAAACGAGCCACTCCAACCCCCACAACTCCACACGCTGCCCAATAAGCGTCAGCCGTGACCTCGGCCCGCGCATACACTCCAACGAACCGTCAGCCGGTTCGCGTTGAACGATAAGACCCGACCCTGTCACCGCCGACCCGCCGAACGGGTAAAAATTGCTTTTTGTTTATTGGAGTCGAAACGTCAAAGTACTCCTCTCAAACGCACGTAAGGTTGAGCTCGGCTTCTCAACTCGAAACGCAATAAAACCTTTCGCACTTCGCGTGAATTGCCGGGGAAAGACCCACTCGCTTTGCAACACACGACCGAAACGGTGGCAACCCGATCCCGCCCCTCTTTTGCCCTCCGCCTACCCCATGAATAATGACCTCTCCCGCCGCGAATTCTTGAAAGCATCCCTCGCCAGAGCCTCTTTTCCGGCTGTACTCGGTTCAACCTTTACGGCGACGGCCGCCAGCATGCGGCCAACTGCGGTCGACGAAATCCCGGTCATCGACGCGCATATTCACTTGTTCGACCCGTCGCGTCCTCAGGGCATTCCCTGGCCGGCTAGAACCCAGACGGCCCTCTATCGGCCGGCGTTGCCTCCTCGATACCGTCGGCTGGTCACGCCGTTAGGCGTTCGTGGCGCGATCGAGGTCGAATGTAGCGACTGGCCCGAGGACAACCAATGGGTTCTAGACGTGGCTGAAACCGACCCCATCATGGTCGGTACGATCGGGAATCTGGAACCGGGAAAACCGGAGTTTCCCGAGCGCCTCGCCCAGCTTCACCGCAACCCGCTCTTTCGCGGCATTCGCTATGGCAATCTCTGGGGTCGCGACTTGGGTGCGGCGCTAACGGGACCTGCTTTCGTCGCGCACCTCAAGCTTCTTGCGGAAATGGACCTGGTCCTCGACACGGCAAATCCCACCGTCCGCTTACTGGCCGATGTTGTCCGGATGACCGACTTGGTTCCCCGTCTTCGGGTGGTGATCGACCATCTGCCCGGCATGCCCCTTACGGTCGAGACGGAGGCAAAGGCCAGTCTTGCCTCAAGTCTCAAGGAAATCGGCGAGCGTCCGCAGATCTACGTGAAACTCTCTCAAGTCTTGCGCAGCGTAAATGGACCGGCGTCTCGCGAGATCGACGCCCACCGCGACCGGCTGGATCGAATCGCAGACGTGTTTGGTCCTGACAGAGTAATCTTCGGCAGCGATTGGCCAAACAGCGACTCCGATGCGACCTATGAGGAAGTCCTCGCGATCGTCCGAGCGTACTTCCAATCCAAGAGCCTCGAGTCGGCCGAAAAATACTTTTGGCGAAACTCCGTGGCCGCCTACCGCTGGATCCCTCGCGATCCCGGGCAACCCAAATCCAGCTAGCTCAGACCGCGTTCCCGCGTCCGGAAGAGAGGCGTTCTTCCATGAAGAGCTGCAGAGTCGCTTGCGCGCGAAGGAAGGACAAAGCGCGGGTTTCGGCCCGGGTTTCGAGGACCTGCGCCCGATCGTGTAAACGACTCGACCCGGTTCGCTCGGGCCACATTCCTAGGAATCGAGAGATCGACACAGATCGCACAGACCGATGCGATCGTGGGTCACGCGCACTTCCAACGGTCGCCAACAGTCTCACGCCCTCCCCATGCCCTTTTCCCGAGCCGAAGCCTTGGCGGCGTTGGATCGACATCGAATCGGAACGGACGAACCGACGTCGATCCGCCACGCGACGTCTCACGTCGTTCGCCGAATTTCACGAGCGGGTCACAACAGCATGGTGGAGTTCTCGCGGCACACCGCGGATGAAATCGGACCGGCGATCGAGGCCGAAGTGGCGTTCTTCCAAGAACTCGGCCACGGATTCGAGTGGAAGGTGTTCACTCACGATTTACCTTTGGATCTGAAGGAACGGCTGCGCGCCGCGGGTTTCGAAATCGGAGAACCGGAAGCCGTCATGGCGATTTCGTTGACGGACAGCCTTTCGCTCCATCCAGACGGTAGCGGCGACGAGATAACCTTCCGGCAAATCCAATCGGATCGGGATCTTGACGAGTACTTCGCGGTTGCAGACAGCGTCTGGGGTAGTAGGACGCCCGGCGAGAGAGCATACTATGCCGCCCTGCTCGCCGCCCGACCAATTCGTATGCGCGCTTACGTCGCACGCATTGACGGAAAACCCGTCCACGCCGCGCGGATGACGCTTTGCCACGACAGTGGCGTCGCCGGCCTATGGGGCGGTGGCACGCTTCCGGATTTTCGCCGCCGAGGAATCTACGCCGCCTCCGTTCGACTTCGACTGAGCGACGCCCGCGAAGCGGGAATGCGCTACGCGTTGGTCGATGCGAAGCCAACCAGCGAACCCATTTTGAAGCGGCTGGACTTCGAGCAAATCGCCACCACGTACCCGTGCACGAAAGCGTCACGGCTCCCCGGCTAAAATGGAGGACTACATCGGCTTCGAACTCGACCGCCTTTCCTGATCTCAGCTCGTCAAAGCAGCCGAACGAGGCCAGCCGGAACCGCCATCCCCGGTGATTAGCCATGCGACGCCGCGCCTCGGGGCTGTCCTTCGACAAGAGCACCACCGCGAATTTGTCCTCGAGTTAAGGCAGATACCCATTGAACCCATCGGCCCACAGCGTGCGGTAACGACACGCGTCATCCATATTGTGGATGGCGAAATGAGTGCGGCGCCTGAGCACAGCAATAGAACACAACATTTAGCGCCTATAACGCAAGATCGGCCGAGCCCATCCGTGGTATTCTGACAGGATCGACTCGACGAACTTTTCCGTTTCGGGGGGTGCTCCTCGGCTCCCCCACGTTTGGGGTGCCGTACGAACGGCGACAAGGGACCGTTCGGATCGATCGAATTTGTCGAGTATCTGCCCCTGCACTCTGTGGGGGTGGAGAACCGGCGTCGATCGACGCGAAGGGAGAATGTCGCCTTTGGAACGTCGCCATGCAGACCGCTTACGGAACGGCGTACCACGAAGAAGCGGGCCAGAGTGCGATTCGAGCCACCTCCACTTTCGCAACGATCGCACATTTTAGTAAAAGCTCCACTCCATGAAAATCTCCCAAGTACGAATGATGCGCCTGAAGGGCCCCCGCTTTCATGCACTCGGCGGTGGGGTATCCAAGATTGCCAAAGTTGTGGTTCGGGTGGACGCCGACAACGGTCAGTATGGGCTTGGCGAAATCGACGACTTTATGGGAGTCAGGCAGGGTATCGCGTACATCGACGAATATTTTCGTGGGAGAGACGCATTCGCGATCAACGCGCTGGTTTCCGAGCTCCTTTACGGCACGGTGGCACCCTTTCCGGAAGGCACTCCGCAACGCGAGATGGGAGGTGGCATCATCCCGTGTCCCCTCTGTTCCCCGACGGCAACACCGTGGGGACCGGTGGCGTGGGCGGTCAGCGGCGTTGAAATGGCGCTGTGCGACCTGGTGGGAAAAACGCTGGGCATCCCGGCGTACAATCTTTTGGGCGGTCGGTTCCGGAATGACATCCGCGTTTATCTGGATCGTAGCTCCCCGGAAAACATCGAGGATTTGAATGCGTGGAAGGAGATGGGCGAAGCCTGCGTCGCCGCTGGCTTCACCCAGGCGAAGTTGGACATCGATTTCATGGCGTCGGACAAGGTTGCCGACGTATGGAACCGCACCGTTTCTTTAGCCCAGGTGAATCGAATGGTCGCCCGGCTCTCGGCTGTACGCCAAGCGGTGGGACCGGATTTCGAACTGTGTGTGGATTGCCACATGCAGTACAATGTCCCGGACGCGATCCGCGTCGCCACCGCCTTGGCGCCGTTGAACATCCTCTGGCTGGAGGATCCGACCCCAATCCTCAATCCCACCTCGTGTGCCGCGGTGCGTGCGAAGAGCCCGATCCCGATCTGCGTGGGAGAGATGTTTCTGGCGGAGCAGGCACGGTTGTTCATCGACGCGAATGCATGCGACATCATACATCCCGACGTGATGTTTTGCGGCGGCATGCACGAATTGCAGCGCATCGCCGGGTACGCGGAGCTGAACCATCTTCCCATCGCCATGCATGGAAACGGCGGGCCCATCGCGACGATCGCGGCAGGTCACGTCGCAGCTGCCTGCCGCAACTTCCTCGGAGTGGAATACCACCTGATCGAAACGGAGTGGGTCGGCGAAATCGTGTCGCGCGACGTTCCCCTGTTCCGCGACGGAAAACTCCTCCTGACAGACGCGCCCGGGCTGGGGATCCAGCTCAACCGCGAGACCTGTCGCCAGTACCTCGCCCCGGGCGAATCGCTCTTCGATTAGTTTAACTCGTCGCGCATGTCCTCCTCTCCGGTCCGTATCCTTATTTCCCACGCCTGACGAGTCGTGGGGGCGTCTTTTCCGACGGCCTTAAGGCCGGACTCCGAACCTTTTTGCAAGGCACGGGGAGTCGATCTTTGCGTGGTGTCGGCGGTCGACCGGACTGTGCTCAAGGAAGCGCATTTTTCGATTCGAGCCCAGACCATGGCGGTGACGAGGTGCCGCTGCGAGAGCGGGCCCTGTCGCAGTTGCGAGACCGTCTCGATCCCCTCGTGTCCTTCCACCGGAAAACTACCGCGTCAGCTCCACCGTCAAATTCAAATCGACCTGATCCGGACGCGTTTCGAGTCCTCGGAGTTCCGGGTAAATCGACTGTCCGAAATCCTGGATCGAAAAACCGGAGAACCCCAGGTGCTTGCTCACCAGTTCCAAGCTCTCGGCGGAAAAAAAGTGCTTGTGATGCCAGGTCTGAAAGGCCTCGACAAACCCGAGGTGAGCTCCCTCGAAATCGGTCGAGCGGTAGTGCCGCGTTAACACGCCCGAAAGTCCCGGAAACGACAAACGCAGGACGCCGCCGGATTTCAGGCAACGGTACGCTTCACTGAGAAAGATGAGCGCTTCCGCTTGATCGAGGTGCTCCAAAAAATCCTCGGCAAAGGCGAAACGAAACGAGTTGTCCGGGAAAGGATGCCTCTGCACCAACTCCACATCGACGATCTGCGCCTTTACCCGGTCGGGAACCGCATGCCACGCATAGTACGTTTTGAACGCATCCACATTGAGCCACCCCTCGAGGATATTCTGGCCGCAGCCGTATTGGATTTTATCGAATGTGGAAATGTCGAGGGCACCGAGGTCCATGAACCGTCGATCTTTAAAGCAATCGCATCCAGGTCAAGGAAAGGCCAGGCTCCCGAGACAAAGACGCCATATCCCGGGTGCCTCCAAGGCCACACGCTCGCGGGATCGCTCGATTTGCCGACGGAAGGTATCTCATCGACGAAAACCTGCCTGCAAATCTGGGCATACCGACAACCCAAAGAACGGAATTTTACCACAAGGCAAAAAGACACGAAGGTCGGACTCGGAGGCGAACGCCGGCACAAGTTCCCTCCCTCCGAACTTTTGCTTTTGCGCCTTTGAGGTGAAACTCCGCCTGCCGAATCGAGAGAGCGGGTTGTCGAGAGGGTGCCATCGCTCAACGTTCGTCCGCCGACTTCGCTTGCAAACCTCGCGTGAAGGCTGGGAAGTAGGCGCAGGCATGGACGGTCAAAAGAAAATCGCTCTCATTGTCGGTGCGGGCCCCGCCGGGCTGACCGCGGCCTACGAGCTTCTGACGCGCACCGACATCCGCCCGATCGTTTTCGAGAAATCGCAGGACATCGGAGGCCTTTCCCGCACGTGCTCTTACCGCGGAAATCGGATCGATATCGGGGGTCATCGTTTTTTCTCCAAGTCGGATCGGGTCATGAATTGGTGGGCGTCGCACCTTCCCCCCGAAGTTGCGCTCGATGCCGCTCCCGGCCATCCTCTCTCCGAACGATCGTCGGCTCCCCCCGCGGAGGCAGCCCGCTCCCAGGCCCAGGAATGCATGCTGATTCGCACGCGCAGGTCTCGGATCTATTTTCTCAGAAAGCTCTTTTCCTACCCGATCTCGCTCTCGGTCGATACCGTTCGTAAATTAGGTGCACGGCGATTTCTCCGTATCGGTTTCGGCTACGTGCGCATTCGGATGTTTCCGCTTCGCAAGGAAGAGAATCTGGAGCACTTCTTCATCAACCGTTTTGGCAAGGAACTCTATCTCACGTTCTTCAAATCCTACACGGAAAAAGTGTGGGGCGTGCCTTGCAGCGAAATCAGCGCCGAATGGGGCGCTCAGCGGATCAAGGGTCTGTCGATCGCCAAGGCGGTCAAGCACGCCTTGTGCAAAATCGTTCGGCCGTCCGCGACGCGTGACCACCGTCAAAAGGGGGTGGAGACGTCGCTCATCGAAAAGTTTCTGTATCCGCGTTTCGGACCGGGTCAGATGTGGGAAACAGTGGCAGAGAAGATCGTCGAGCGGGGAGGTCTCATCCTCAAAGGACAGGACGTTGTCGCGATCGCCTCGATCAGGGACCGCGTCACGGGTTTGACCGTGCGCGATCGCACCCGCGGCACGCACGAAACGTTCGCCGGGGATCGCATCTTTTCGACGATGCCGATCAAGGACCTGGCGCGTGCCTGGGGCACGAGTCTGCCGGAGACTGTCCGGCAGGTCACGGAGGGCTTGATGTATCGCGATTTCATCACGATCGGCGTTTTGGTCGAACGTCTCACGCTCAAGGATCCCTCCAGCAAAGGAACGATCAAAGACAATTGGATCTACATACAAGAACCCGACGTGCTCCTGGGGCGACTGCAGATATTCAATAACTGGAGTCCCGATCTCGTGGCCGATCCTTCGAAGATCTGGCTGGGGTTGGAGTACTTCTGCAACGAAGGCGACCGATTGTGGAACAGATCGGACGACGAACTCAAAGCGCTCGCCAAATCCGAACTCCACCTTCTCGGAATTGCCGACAAAGCAGACGTTCTGGATTCGACCGTGATCCGGGTCGAAAAAGCCTATCCCTCCTATTTCGGCACCTACAACCGCTTTTCGAAGGTGAAGGAGTTCTTCAACGGCTTCGGTAATCTTCACCTCATCGGCCGCAACGGTATGCATAAATACAACAACCAGGACCACTCCATGCTCACCGCCATGAAAGTGGTCGACGCACTCGTGGCCGGCCACTCCACCGCCGATGTCTGGGGCGTCAACACCGAGCAGGACTATCACGAACAAGGCCGCGAAAAAACTCCGGTGTCCGCATCGTAGCCTTTCGTCCGCTCGCGCAACGTCGCCGCTTCGGAAACTACATGACCACCCTCGTCCCCCCGCCGACCCGTCCAAACACCCGATCGCGAGCGGGCGCGTGGATCGACCTGGGGCTGTCGCTGCTCGCGCTGATTTTTATCGCGTGGCTCTTCCAGTGGACCAATCGGTCGATCGGCGGTTTCCAAGCGCCCGGCCCCGAAGACTACTATAATTTTCAGGTCCAAGGTTGGCTGAAGGGACATCTGCACCTCAGCGTCGAGCCGAGCGAGGCCATGCGGGCGCTGAAAGACCCATATGACCCGGCCCAGAACGGTCCGGTCAGGTTGGCGGATGCGTCGTATTACGAAGGTCACTACTACCTCTATTTCGGCTCCGCGCCCGCGTTCGTCCTGCTCTTCCCCTACGCGCTCCTGACCGGCAAAGCGCTCGGATCGACCATCGCGGTTTATCTCTTCGGCTGCGTCGGAGTCGGAGCGGCCGGAATTCTTTGGCTCTCGCTGCGTCGGCGTTATTATCCCGACAGCGCCATCGGCATCGGGGCATTGGGCATCTTGTTCCTCGGCTGTGGAACTCACTTGCTGACCCTGCAGCGTCGGCCGTTTTTCTGGGAACTGTCGATCGTCTCGGCCTTTGCCTTCTCGATGCTGGCGTTCCTGTGTTTGTACTGGGCCTTGCACGGCCGCCGTCCCGTTTTAGCGATGCTCCTCGGCGGGCTTTTTTTTGGCCTTACGATCGCCTCCCGCCCGACCTATCTGGTGGGCGCAGTCGCGATCCTACCGGTGCTCTGGCACCTCCGGCGAGAGCCTGCGACCGCAGTTTCTTGGAAAAGGGCCGCCGTCGCCGCGTTCGGGGCGATCGGCGTCTGCGTGCTCGCGATGCTCGTCCACAACGTCGCGCGCTTCGACCACCCGCTCGAGTTCGGCTTGAACTATCAGTTGACCAGCTCCTACGAGTCCAAGATGAAGCATTTTAGCTGGAGCTACCTGCCTCAGAATCTTCGCATTTATTTCCTGCACCCCGCCGACTGGAGCGCCCACTTTCCCTTCGTCAAGATGACCGGCCTTCGCGGGGGGCCGCCGGGTTACCTGAGCGAATGGAACGAATCCATTTGCGGTTTGTTCGTCAGCCTCCCGATGACCCTTCTCCTGCTGGCGTGTCCCTTTCTCCCGCCCAAAAATGCAACTGGGCCCGGTTTGCGCGTACTTGTGACCTCGCTGGGCATTTACTTCCTGATCATGGGCACGCTGATCTCGGCGCTTTTGGTGGCGACGTCCCGCTACATGATCGATTTCACCCCGGCCTTGGCGCTCCTCGCCGCCATCGGCTGGCTCAACGTGGAACGTTGGGCCTCGGGCCTCCGCGCAGGACTCGCGATCAAGTTCGCGCTCATCCTCCTGTGCCTGGTGACGGTCGTCGCGGGAATTGCCATCTCGTTCAACTACCACGACGACTGGTGGAAAAACGCGATCCCGCTCGAGTGGGCAAAAACCGAGCGATTCTTCGCAAAGTTCGGTTTGGGCGCCGCTCGCTGAAGTTCGTTTCCAACCTCCTCCCCTCACTCCCCGATTGACAGCGAAATCTCCAACCCACCTCCCCCCGTTGCGTTCCGGATAATTCTCCCTTGGAGGGCCACGGACCTCGTGGCCGGGATTTTCCGCTGACATCCGCCACTGTTTCGCCAGCGATCGCCGCAGGTGTGCGCCATGGGCACCGCCTCAACGCCAAAAGCGCGCGAAGGTCGTTCGATGCCGTTCGCTACGGTCGGGTCGGTCGCGGGACAAAGAAGAACGCGTGCGGGCCCGACACGACCCACTTAAGATCGAAGAAGGGATGGGCCGGATTCAAGAGACAGTTCATCTCTTCGTTGACAACGGCGCTCGGCACTAAAAGCGCAGGCGACGAATTTGACGCCAGCCAAGCGTCGCCGATGGGTTGCGCGATCGCATCGTCATGCACCCATGCCTTCGGCAAAACCGGGTGCCTTGCGATGAACCGATCGGGGACATCGATGACCCAACGATTGAACGGCACGAGGCTATTGGATCGCTGAATGTGAACGAGCGCTTCCGCCATCGCGAGTGAGACATGCTGAGCGGTGTAAACGATCGGGCGCCCAAGGGTGTGCCAACGTCCCTTTCCGAACAACCCGCCCCGGCCGCTGAACGCTTCCCCTTCCGTAAGGGCGTGAATGGCGGCGGAAACGCGATGCAGTCACATACGATGCTTACATCACATTACCATGAACAAGTCCCTGGAGGACGGATTCGACTTGTCGCGCACCCAGTTCGGTATCGAGCATTTCGAACGGAGTCCGGCCACTCAGGGACGGCGCCGACGAGTCCAGCCATTCCACCAATGCTCGATCGGTCGTGAAGAGTTTCCTACCGACGGAGCGAATGCGCCCCATGCGGAGCAGCTTCTCGGAATGGTCGCGTGACAAAACCGCGTCCTGCTTTCGGTGATGCCGAAGCGTACGCGGCGAGATTCCCAGCAGCGTCGCAAGCCGGTCTGTCGTGATCCGAAACGTTTCCGCAACCGCATCGAACTCAGCCATCGGCAGCCCGGCACGTATGGCTTCCACCGCCCGAGGTGCGGGCATTTCCAACAATTTGTAAATAGTCAGTGAAGCCACATCCTTACCCTCGCCAAATTGCCTGAGAATGAAGCATAATTGCCACTTTACCGTACTAGAAATTGCCCTAGGATGACTTCTGCGCCGGACTTCCCAACGCACCGATTTCCTTGCCACCCTAACGGGCTCCGGTTGTCTTTAAGGCCGCCATGTTG
>Ga0105048_10020746_pt1 | contig 10021 bp, 9 predicted proteins | sample MAT05_FD_78382 | JGI IMG/M metagenome (GOLD analysis project Ga0105048, IMG submission 78382) | Freshwater microbial communities from Lake Fryxell liftoff mats and glacier meltwater in Antarctica - MAT-05 | ecosystem: Environmental > Aquatic > Freshwater > Ice > Liftoff microbial mat | place... | reverse complement strand
GCGAGGTCGGCTACATCTTCCAATTGCACAATCTGCTCCCGTTCATCACCGCGCGGGAAAACGTGGCCCTGGCCTTCGGTGAAGACTCGCCCATTCCCCGCGCCGAACGCCTCACCCGCGCCGATGCCCTGCTCGCCGCCGTGGGCCTCCCCGCGCGCACTCACGACTACGGCTCCTCGCTCTCCGGCGGGCAAAAGCAGCGCGTCGCCATCGCTCGCGCGCTCGTCCACCAACCACGGCTCATCCTCGCGGATGAGCCCACCGCTTCACTAGACAAACAAAGCGGCCAGGATGTCGTGCGTCTCCTCCGGCAGCTCGCCCGCGACCGCGGCTGCCCGATCCTCCTCGTCACGCACGACAGCCGTATCTTCGACGTCGCCGACCGCATCGTGCATTTCGAAGACGGCGCGATCGTCGAGCCCGTGGCGGCGTAGCTTCGCCGTTGAACGTGCGGCAGATGGGGATACAAACGTGCGCATGCGTTTCCTCCCATTCCTGCTCGCTCTCGCCGCCACCGCTTTTGCAGCCGAAGACTATGTCCTCGGTCCGGACTCCCAGCCACAGGAGGTGCCGCATGGCGAGATCCGGAAAGCGGTTTTCGATTCGAGCAAAATCTTTCCGGACACCACGCGCGACTACTGGGTCTATGTGCCGAAGCAATACGACGCGGCGAAACCGGCGGCGCTGATGGTGTTCTTCGATGGCGGCGGCTATCAGAAGCCGGATGGCGGCACGCGGGTGCCCGTGGTTTTCGACAATCTCATCGCGAAAAAGGAGATGCCGGTGACGATCGGCGTCTTCGTCAGTCCCGGCACGATCAAGGCCACGCAACCGGGTGCGAAGGATCGGAGCAATCGCAGCTTCGAATACGATTCGCTGGGCGACGCGAACGCGCGCTTCCTGCTGGAGGAATTGCTGCCCGTCGCGACCAAGGATCTCAGCATCACGAAGAATCCCGACGGCTGGGCGATCGCGGGCGCGTCAAGCGGCGGCATCGCGGCCTTCACCGTAGCGTGGGAGAAGCCGGAGGCATTTCGGAAGGTGGTGAGCTGGATCGGCAGCTTCACGAATATCCGCGGCGGTTACGTTTATCCCGCGCTCATTCGCCAGACGAAGGACAAGCCGAAACCCGTCCGCGTCTTCCTCCAGGATGGCCTCAACGACCTCGACAATCTCCACGGCAACTGGCCGCTCTCGAATCAGGATATGGCGGCCGCGCTGAAGTTTGCGGGTTACGATTACCAGTTCGTCTTCGGCACAGGAAATCACAGCGCAAAGCACGGAGCCTCGCTGCTCCCGGACACGCTGCGCTGGCTCTGGCGCGACTACCCGCGCGAGTAGCGCGCGGCGAGGCCGGAGGAAAACGTAGCGATTCGCAGGCGGGGCTCGGTCCTACTTTTCGGTGCGGCCGCGGAGGCGGACCGGCGAGACCTCGATCGAGCGGGTGCCGTCACCGACCCAGATGGCGCCGTCCTGCACCGTCACTTGCAGCACCATGTTGCGCTGCGCGAGGGTCGCGAGCGCGTGGCTTTGCTCCGCGGGGATCTGCCAGACGGTGAGATTGCGCACCCGGGTCAGCGCGCCTTCGAGGCCCTTCCACCAGATCGGCGTGCTGTTGCTGAAACTGTAAACGCTCACCTGCTCGACTCGCGCGGTCACGCGGAGCAGCCGCTTTTCATCGGGTTGGCCCACTTCGATCCAGTGGACGATCCCACCGGTGAAGTCCTTTTGCCACAGGCCCGGTTCGTCCGCCGACCACATGTCCTTGGCAAACTCCAGCGGCCCGTGGTCTTCGTCCATCGGCACATTCAGAGCAAAGGCGAGCAGGCGGATGAGCATGCGTTCATCCGTCTCGGACGGGTGCCGTGCGATCGTGATCGGGTAGTCGCCATAGACACCGCGGTCGATATCGGAGATCTGGAGCTCGGCTTTGTGGATGGTTGCTTTCTCGGCCATGGGGTGCGGGTGGGGCGGGATAGGTAGCGCGCCGCAGGCCGCGAGTCTCGCGCGAATTGTGACGACGGCGACGCCTGCCGGCCCGGGGAAGCGGGACGCTGCTGGTCAGCGCCGCGGGCCCGGAGCAACACATCGCCAACGCAGGCCGCGAGCCGGGTTTAACTACCCGGCGAGAGTAGGGCGGCCACTTCCTCCTGGACCTGTTCGAGTTGGTCGAGGCGCAGGCCGGGGTCGGGGATGACGAAGACTTCGCCCGTTTTGGTGTGCTCGTAGATGCGAGTCGTGGTCTCACCCTCCTGTTTCGCCTGCACTTCCTTGAGCAGTTTTTTGCGTTCGAGCATCGCGGCGAGGAGGTAGCGCGCGGCGGCGTGCTGCGGGCTTTGCTCCTCCATGTAGCGGCGGAGGAGGTCTTCGGCGGTTTGTTTCGAGACGGTCTCCGGTGCGGCGGGTGGCGGCAGTTCAAACTTCGCGCGCCAGAGGGAGAAGGGCTGGAGGTTTTCGTTGCGTTCCTTGTAGGCGCCTTCGCTGAGGTCTTCGCGGCGGTAGCCGTCCTTGTCGTAGTAGAGCAGGGTGTAAAAGGATTCGCCTTCGGCAAAGGGATGGCCGGAAACGGCGCATTTTTCGGAGCGATGTTGGATGGACCAGTCGGGATTCATGGGCGTGTTATTTCCAAAAGCGCAGCTTGATCTCGCGATTCGAGCCGCGGAGGTAGAGGAGGGTGACGCCGACGATCAGAAAGAGACCATTCGGAATCCACGCGGCGAGCATGGGGTCGAGGCGATGCCCTTTGCCCAGGGCGAGGAAAAGAAACGTGGAGAGGAGCAACCCGGCATAGAGGAGCATGGCGGCGGCGACGCCCCCGAGGACGCCGCGTCGCGAGAAAACGATGGCGAGGGGCGCGGCGGTGAGGATGACCACGAGGCACTGGAAGGGAACGGCGAGCCGGTGGTGGAGGTAGGTGCGGAAAGGGGCAAGCTGCGCGGCGGGGAAGTCGCGGTTGAAATCGAGATAGGCGCGCAACTGCGGAACGGTGAGATTTTGCGCCTCCTGGTGGGCCGAACCGATGCGCGCGGGCGTGGTTCCCTTCCAGTCGTGGATGACGCGGAATTCGTTCAGGAAGTTTTCCGATTCCTTGCTCTGCCCGGTTTCGTCGAAATCGACGATGCGGCCTTTGTTCAGCGACCAGGTCTCGGTGCGGGGATCGTAAACGGCGGCGCGGGCGTACCAGCGGCGGGTAATGTGCCCGGCGGCGTCCTGCTGGGTGATATGGACGCCTTCGAGCATGTTCGAGCCGGGGCGGAAGCGCCGAATGTACCAGGTGCGGCTCTCCATACGGTCGCGGAAAAGGTAGCCATTGATGGCCTCGACCTCGCCGGGCTTGCGGCCGCGGCCGATCTGTTCGAGAGCGATTTTCTTGATCGCTTCGGCGTGCGGGGCGAGGTCGTAGTTCAGCCACAGGAGCAGGCCGGAGGCGAGCAGGCCCGCGCCGATGAGGGGCAGGACGATGCGCTGCACGCTGCGCCCGGCGGTGAGCATGGAGATGATCTCATTACGCCGCGACATGCCGCTGAAGGAGAAGAGGACCGCGAGCAGCAGGCCGACGGGAAGCGAGATGAGGATGATCTGCGGGAGCTGCGTGGCGTAGAAGATGGCGATGGTCTTCACCGAGACATGGGCCTGGACGAAGTCGGAGCCATTGTCGGTGAAGTCGAAGATGAGCCAGATCCCGATGAAGCCGAAGAAGCAGATGAGGAATGGCTCCAGAAAATTCCGGAGCACGTAACGATCGAGCAGCTTCATGACGAGGGCCGAAGATTCAAGGGCGCGCCGGGCAGCTTGCCAAGAGAAAGCTCCGAGCTGCTGGGTGGGAAAATCGTTCGGCCGGGGTCGGCCTGCGTTACGGCCGATCACGCTCCGTTTTTTCACCAGGCTGGGGGCGCGGTGCCGAGAAGATGGCGCACGAAGAAATCCAGGCGCCGCCGGCTGCCGTGGGGTCTCGCCGCCGCGATCACCAAACTCCCCGATGCACCCGCCCGCTGATCACCGCTGGCTCCGCTGCGCCGCGCTGGCCGCCGCCGGCTTCCTCCTCACGGCCTGCCAGACGGTGCAGCCCTGGGAGCGCGGGACCCTCGCGGATCGCACGATGCGCGGCGATCGCGATCCGCTCGCCGATGCGCAGCGCAAGCACATTTTCTTTTCGCGCGAAAGCCCACGCCGGTGGAAAAAACGTGGGCGGTGGCGGGTGCGGCTGTAACTGAACCACACGAGAATCACACGAGAACCGCGCGATCAGCGCGTCGGCGCTTGCCGCGCGGGCGGCTTCGGGCGGATGGTAGCGGGCTCATGATTGCCCCTGCTGAAGTATTCGCCGATTCGTTCCCCGAGCGGGTGCGCGCGATGTTCGGTCACGAGGGGCTGATGGCCAAGGCGAAGAACTTCGAATACCGGCCGGAGCAGCAGGAGATGGCGGTGGCGGTGGCGCAGGCGTTGAGCGAGCAGCGGCATCTGGTGGTGGAAGCGGGAACGGGCGTAGGCAAGTCGCTGGCCTATCTGGTGCCGGCGGTCATGTGGGCGCACGAGCAGAAGAAGAAGGCGGTCATCTCCACCTACACGATCAATCTCCAGGAGCAGCTCGCGTTTAAGGACATCCCGATCGTGCAGAAGCTGCTGCCGTTCGAGTTCGAGGCGATGCTGTGGAAAGGGCGGGCGAACTATCTGTGCCCGATGCGGCTGGAGCGGGCGATCGTGCATGCGGGCGAGCTGTTCACTTCGCCGGAGCAGAGCGAACTGAACCGCATCCGCGAATGGGCCGAGACAACGAAGGACGGGACGCTCTCGGACTTTGCCGTGGAGCCGGACGCTGCGGTGTGGAGCCAGGTGTGCAGCGAGGCGCACATCTGCACGACCAAAAGCTGCGGGGCGAATCCGAAGTGCTTCTACCAAAACGCGCGCAAACGGCTGATCAGCGCGGACGTGGTGGTGCTGAATCACACGCTCTTTTTCATGAACCTGGGTGGCATCGCCGAGCAGGAGGAGAATGACAGCGGGTATCTGTTTGCGAATGACTTCGTGATCTTCGACGAGGCGCACACGGTGGAGCAGGTAGCCGCGCGGCAGATCGGGCTCGGCGTATCGCAATACGGACTGCGCTACGCGCTGCGGCGGCTCTACAATCCGGACACGAAGAAGGGGCTCTTCCAGCTCCATCGCAACCCGGACGGGGTGCGCGAGACGGCGCAGGTGCTCGAGGAGGTGGAGCGGTTTTTCGATACGCTGGGGACGCGGGCGGACTTTAAGAAGGGGCGCGAATACCGGGTGCGGCAGCCGGACTTCGTGGACGACTCGCTGACCAATCCGCTGGCCCGCGTGCAGCAGATGGTGGTGCAGACGTTGAAGGGGATCGAGGACGAGACGGCGAAGTCGGAGTTGCAAGACATGGGGCGGAAGATTCGGGACGCCCGCGCCGGGATCGCCACCTTTCTCAAGCAGGACGCCGAGGATCACGTTTACTGGGTGGAGAAGACGGGCAAGGCGCAGCAATTTCACTCACTGAACGCCGCGCCGATCGACGTGGCTGGCTACCTGAACGCGCTCCTTTTCCGCGAAGGAAAATGCTGCGTGATGACGAGTGCGACGCTGAGCGTGGGGAGTGAGGCCCTGGCGTATTTCCGGCGGCGGGTCGGCGCGGAGGAGGTCGAGGCGCGGCAGATCGGCAGCCCGTTCGACTACCAAAAGCAGATGCGGCTCTACGTGGTGAAAAAAATGCCCGACCCGCGCGACACGGGCTACGAGACGGCGCTGGCCCAGCACATCGAACACTTTGTGCAGCAGACGAAGGGGCGGGCGTTCGTGCTCTTTACCAGCTACAAGACGATGTCCGCGCTGGCCTCCGCGATGCGCGAACGACTGGACGATCTCGACTACAAACTGCTCGTCCAGGGCGAGGGAATGCCGCGGCATCGGCTGCTCGCAGAATTCAAAAGGAACGACCGCCACGTGTTGTTCGGCACGGAGAGCTTCTGGAGCGGGGTCGATGTGCCGGGCGAGGCGCTGAGTAATGTGATCATCACGCGGCTGCCCTTTGCCGTGCCGGACCATCCGTTGATTGAGGCACGGCTGGAATTCATCGAGCACCAAGGCGGCGATCCCTTTGCGGAGTACTCACTGCCCGAAGCAATTCTGAAGCTGCGGCAGGGCGTCGGCCGACTCATTCGCACCAAGGGCGACAGCGGGATCGTCGTCATCCTCGATCCGCGGGTGCTGACCAAGAATTATGGCCGCGCCTTTCTCCAAGCCCTGCCGGAATGCCCGATGGAGATCGTCTGACGGTCGGTGATCTCACCCACGGTGTGGTTAAAAAAACGTCGTCGCCTGCGGTTCGCCTTCGCTAACATCCCCGCACCGATTTCATGAGCAAGACCGCATGCACTTAGCCCCTCGCGATCAGGAAAAGCTGCTCATCGTCGTAGCCGCCGATCTGGCCCGGCGCCGGCAGCAGCGTGGCTTGAAGCTGAACTACCCGGAGTCCATCGCGATCATCACCTACGAGATCCTCGAGGGAGCGCGGGATGGAAAGTCAGTCGCCGAATTGATGAGCTACGGCACGACGATCCTGAAACGTGACGACGTGATGGAGGGCGTGCCCGAAATGATTCACGACGTGCAGGTCGAAGGCACCTTCCCCGACGGCACAAAGCTCGTGACCGTCCACCATCCCATCCGCTGACATGATCCCCGGAGAAATCATCCTCGCGAAAGACGCGCCGGACATTCCCGCCAATGTCGGCCTGGAGACAAAGGTGCTGGAGGTCGCGAATACCGGGGACCGGCCGATCCAGGTCGGCAGCCATTACCATTTTTACGAAACGAATTCCGCGCTGCGCTTCGATCGCGAAGCGGCGCGCGGATTCAGACTAAACATTCCCGCCGGCACAGCAGTCCGCTTCGAGCCAGGGGATACACGCGAAGTTGAGTTGGTCGCCCTCACCGGTAAACGCGAGGTCTTCGGTTTCAACGGGAAGGTGAACGGTCCGTTATGAAAATGACCCGCCGCCAATACGCCGAAATGTTCGGGCCCACGCTGGGCGATCAAGTCCGGCTCGCGGATACGGAACTTTTCATCGAGGTCGAGCGCGACCTCATCGCCGAGGCGGGGGCCTATGGGGACGAGGTGAAGTTTGGCGGCGGGAAAGTGATCCGCGACGGTATGGGGCAGTCGCCTACGGCGAAGGACGCGGAATCGCTCGATCTCGTAATCACGAACGCGCTGATCCTCGACGCCGTGCAGGGCGTGATCAAGGCGGACATCGGGATCAAATACGGCCGCATCGTCGGCATCGGCCACGCGGGGAATCCTGGGATCCAAAAAGGAATTACGCCGGGCATGGTCATCGGCGCGGCGACGGAAGTCATCGCAGGCGAAGGCTGCATCGTCACCGCGGGCGGGGTCGATACGCACATTCATTTCATCTGCCCGCAGCAGATCGAACACGCGCTGGCCAGCGGCATCACTACGATGATGGGTGGCGGCACTGGCCCGGCGCATGGGACGTATGCCACGACCTGCACGCCGGGGAAGTGGAACATCCATCGCATGCTCGAGGCGGCGGAGGAATACCCGATGAACATCGGCTTTCTCGGCAAGGGCAACTGCGCGACGCATGAACCGCTGCGCGAGCAAATCCTCGCGGGCGCCGTGGTGCTGAAGCTACATGAAGACTGGGGCACCACGCCGGCCGCGATCAGTACGTGTCTGGACGTGGCCGATGAACTCGATGTGCAGGTCGCGATTCACACCGATACTTTGAACGAAGGCGGCTTCGTGGAGGATACGCTCCGGGCGATCAATGGTCGCACCATTCACACCTTCCACAGCGAGGGCGCGGGCGGCGGGCATGCACCGGATATCATCCGCGTCTGTGGCGAGCCGAACGTGCTGCCGGCGAGCACGAACCCGACGCGGCCCTTCACGGTGAACACGATCGACGAGCATCTGGACATGCTCATGGTCTGCCATCATCTCGATTCGAAGATTCCCGAGGATGTCGCCTTTGCCGAATCGCGCATCCGCCCGGAAACGATCGCGGCCGAAGATCTGCTCCAGGACATCGGCGCATTCTCCATCATGTCCAGCGACTCGCAGGCGATGGGGCGGGTGGGCGAAGTGATCACGCGCACCTGGCAGACGGCGCACAAAATGAAGGTGCAGTTCGGAAAATTGGACGCGCCGGTGCACACCGCGGCGGATAACTTCCGCGCGTTGCGCTACGTCGCGAAGTACACGATCAACCCCGCGCTCGCGCAGGGCGTCGCGCATGAGATCGGCTCGATCGAGATCGGCAAACTCGCCGACCTCGTCGTCTGGAAGCCGGCCTTTTTCGGCGTGAAGCCGGAGGTCGTGCTCAAAGGCGGCCTGATCGCCATGGCCAATATGGGCGACCCGGGCGCCTCGATTCCCACGCCGCAGCCGACCTTCTACCGTCCGCAATTTGCCGCGCACGGGCGGGCGAAATATTCCACGAGCGTCACTTTCGTGAGCGGCGTGGCGCTCCAGTATGGACTGCTCAGCGAACTCAATCTCCAGAAGCGCCTCGTGGCGGTGAAAGGCACACGGACCGTGAGCAAGCGTGATCTACTCTGGAACGACGCGTTGCCGAAAATCGAAGTCGATCCCGAGACCTACACCGTGAAAGCCGACGGCCGCATCCTCGCTTGCGAGCCGGCGAAAGTGCTGCCGATGGCGCAGCGTTACTTCCTTTTCTGACCCGAGCCTCACCGGAGCTTCGGTCGATCCACGGAGTGATTCCGGGCTGACCGCAGGAGACGCCCCGCTCAATCGCGGATCATCCTCAAGCGCAGATAGCGCCGGAGAAAACTGGTCGCGGGCGCGCTGTCTTCCACGGTCACTGTCCGGAGCAGACCAGCTCCACTCTCGGCCGCGGAGCGCGCACCGCTCCGCGTGGTCGGCGCGCCGTGGATGCTGCTGGCGATGGTCGTCCAGGCGGCGTTGAGGTCGGAGCTGGCTTCGACCAGATAGCGTAGGTCCGTGCGTTCCGTGTGACGCTGAAACGCGATCTGGAGATACCCGCTCGGATTCACGCCCGCGAGGGGCGCCGTAACGTCTGCTGAGGCGGTCGGTGAAGTATCAAAGGCGTATTCGATCAGGTTCGCGTGCTGGTCGCCGTCCGGGTTCGCCTCATCGGCCGCGTTGCCCGTCCCGGTGGTGGTGGCGAAGCGGGCGAGGCGCCAGTTTTCCACCGGGGTATTGCCCACCGTGAGCCGCACCGGGATGGAAACGCGCGGCGTCGCCGGGGCGTTCGAGTCGATCGTGATCTCGGCGGCGTAATTACCCGCCGCGAGCCCGGTGGCGTTCAGCGTCGCGGCGATCGTCTGGTTCCCAGCCGGCCCGATCGTGCCACCCGCCGCACCGAGGCTGAGCCAGCTCTCCGCGCCGGGCGGGCGGATGCGGATGGCGAGGCCATCGTGCGCGTAGGCGGTATGAGCGGCGATCTCGAGGCCGTCGGTGTTGGTGCCATTTTGCAGGCCGATGGTGTAGTCCACGCCGGCCGGGACGGTCTGGTAGCGGAAGACGATCTCGCCGCCCGGCTTGAGGATCGCCTGGCAGGTCACGCGCAGCGTCGGCGCGTTGTAGAGACTCACGTTTTCGTACTGCACGATGAAGTGCCCGCCCAGCGTCTGCGTATAAACGCGGCTGGTCGCATCGATGTTCATGTCGGCCCAGAAAGGCGCGACCATGTTTGCCGGGGTGCGGCGAGCGGGCAGGTTGGCGTTGCTCGCGGTGGTGTTCGTATCGGTGAAACTGAGGAAGCCATTCGTGCAGACGCGCACGGTCGTGAACGTCGCACCGTAGAACGGGAACGAAAACCCGAGCGAAATGGCGGCGCTGATTCCATCGTCAGCCCCGGAGAAGGAACTGATCTGCGTGCCCGTGGCGGAGATGTCGGTCCAGGCGTAAGCCGGGCCGCCGAAGGAATCCGAGTCGATCGCCGAATAGCGCGTGAGCGAGGAGCTGACCGTGTGTTGGAGCGGGCCGGCGCCGGGATTG
>Ga0105048_10020743_pt1 | contig 10022 bp, 8 predicted proteins | sample MAT05_FD_78382 | JGI IMG/M metagenome (GOLD analysis project Ga0105048, IMG submission 78382) | Freshwater microbial communities from Lake Fryxell liftoff mats and glacier meltwater in Antarctica - MAT-05 | ecosystem: Environmental > Aquatic > Freshwater > Ice > Liftoff microbial mat | place... | reverse complement strand
ATCATTTTTAGCTTAGCCCCGATGCAAAGGGTTCTGCGCCAATTTTTATCCGCAGATCCTGGTTGTTTGAATGACAACCTCGCCTGTGAGAAGATAAGGGAGAAAAAAAAAGCCTGGGCCATTGCTGTAAGTAATTCACTACTACAGTTACTCTTTTACCTGTTGCAAAATCCTTTCAGCCATTGCACCCGCGTCTACAATTTCATCCGGTGTGCCCAGGGCGATGGCCTGGCGTGGCATAAAATCCACCTCAGCCGTTACCGGATTTTGAACAATGGTATAACCACCCATCTTCCTGATAGCTGCTAACCCGGCGGCGCCATCTGCATTGGCGCCGGATAACAATATCCCTGTAACCCGACTACCAAACACTGCTGCTATTGATTCGAAACATACATCGATACTTGGCCTGCTGAAATTAATTTTTTCGGAACTATCCAACGAAAAACAGTCCTCATTTTCTACAAGCAGGTGATAATCGGGTGGAGCAATATAGATGGTGTTGATGTGGATTGGTTGTTTATCTTCCACTTCCTTCACGGCCAGTTTGGTGCGGGTGCTTAGCAGTGTTTCCAATATTGAATCCACGCCATTTCTGCGATGAACCACAATGATGATTAACGCCGCAAGGGGCGAAGGTAGTGCGGTAAGAATAGTTAAAATAACATGCAGGCTGCCGGCTGAACCACCAATGGCAATCACCTTAAACCGGCCTATTTCATCTTGCGCCATATTTTCTCTTTGTTTTGCAATTGTGCATATTTTGCTGCAACGGGTGAAAAGCGGATATTCTCTTTCGACCCCAATACCAGGTACCCTAATTTTTCTATACTCTCATCAAACAAGGTAAGCACCTTGTCCTGTAAGGTCTTATCAAAATAGATCAACACATTGCGGCAAAAAACCAGTTGAAATTCATTAAAAGATCTGTCAGACACCAGGTTGTGTGTGGCTGCAATCATTTTAGCAGAAAACCTTTCATCAAATTTCACCCAGTCGTACCTGGCAATATAGTAACCGGAAAAATCTTTTTTACCACCCGAAGCGATATAATTTTCGGAATACGCCTTCATCTGGCTAAGTGGAAAAATACCCTGCCTGATGTTTTCAATTACGGCAGGATTAAGATCGGTGGCGTACAATAAAGATTTGTGCAACAGGTTGGCTTCCTCCAGCAGGATGGCCATGGAATACACTTCTTCACCGGTGGCACAACCGGCATGCCACACACGGATAATGGGATGGGTGGCCAATACCGGGATTACTTTTTCACGGATAATGCTAAACAATTGAGGGTCGCGAAACATCTCCGTAACGTTTACGGTTAGTTCCTGCACCAGGTAGGTAAGGTAGCCGGCATCTGTTTTTACCCGGTATAGCAGTTCTGCAAAACTGGGAAAGCGATCCATTATTATCAACCTGTTCACCCTTCGCTTTAAAGAAGCCCTTGCATAATTAGTAAAATCATAGCCATACCGCGTCGACAATTCATCAATCAACACTTCCAGTTCATCCTCTTTTACCATACTAGCGGCTTTGTAAATTGGTCAGTACTTTTAATAACGCGTCAATATCCACGGGTTTGGAAATATACTCATCTGCGCCTGCTGCCATGCATTTTTCACGGTCGGCACTCGTTGCCTGAGCTGTAACCGCAATTACGGCAATTTGTATTAAAGATGAATTATTTATTAACACCGACAATGCTTCATATCCATACATTTCGGGCATCATCATATCTAACAAAATAACGCCTGCACCCTGTTGCTTTTCCAGGTAGTCAAATGCTTCCTTCATCCCGCCGGCGGAATCAACGGTGAAGCCTTTTGCTTTTAAGATGGCCGACAGGGCAAAAATATTGCGATTGTCATCATCCACCAACAGGATATTTTTGTTTGCTTTTAACATCATTATTTATTGGTACAGCCAAACCCGTAGCAATGAAATCAACTGGTCAATATCCACCGGTTTGGTAATATAATCTGAAGTCCCCGCTTCAATACATTTCTCCCGGTCGCCCGTCATGGCTTTGGCAGTTACCGCAATCACCGGCAAATTTCTGTAAGCCGGTAGTTGGCGGATACGCCGTGTAGATTCGTAGCCATCCATTTCCGGCATCATCATATCCATAAGCACCAGGTCAATTTTTAACGGCTTATCCAATTGTTGCAGTGCTTCTTTGCCATCAATGGCAGATACAACGTTCATACCATATTTCTCCAGTGAGCGGGTAAGTGAAAATATATTTCGCACGTCATCATCGGCCACGAGGATGGTTTTGCCCTTCAACACCTCTCCCAGTTCACCCATTTTTTTATAGCGGCCAACTTTGCCCTCCTTTTTATTTTCTTCCACCAGGTGCAGGAACAGTGACACTTCATCCAGTATGCGCTGGTAGGAGTGGGCTGTTTTTACCACGATGGTTTCGGCATACTGTTTTATTTTCACTTCTTCCGAATGAGAGAGATTGCTACCGGTAAAAATAATAATGGGTACGTGTTCCAACCCGGGTGTTTTTTTCACTTCCTCCAGTGTTTCACAGGCTGTTTGCGCCGGCACCCCCATATCAAGAATTACGCAATCCACTTCCTTTTGTTGCAGCGCAGTGATACACTCACTGACTGAATTTTTAATCTCGGAGCCTACCTGGTATTGCTGCAGGAAATAGGACAGTGCCTGTGCATGTTTGGCATTTTCCTCCACAATCATTACTTTTTTCGGATGAATGGATAAGGCCGCTTCAATCTTTGAAAACATCTCGCCCAGCTTTTCAAATGCCACCGGTTTATTGATAAAATCAACAGCCCCTTTTAACAGGCTCTGCTTTTTAGCCTCCTGCGAACTCATGATATGTACGGGTATGTGCCGGGTAGCAGCATTCGCCTTTAGTTCATCCATCACTTCCCAGCCACTTTTTACCGGCAATTGCAAATCGAGCAGTATGCCCAGTGGTAAAAACTGCTGCGCCAGCGCTATACCCTCATCGCCCCTTACTGCCACAATACCCCGGTATCCCTTTTGGCGGGTGTAATCGAGCAGGGAGCGGGCAAAAGGCGTGTCATCTTCAATAATAAGTATCACTTTATCGCCCGGCATTACGTTATGGCGATCATCCGGCACCGGTAGTGGAATGGCTTCACTCAGGTACTGATTAGCCACAGGCAAAACCGGCATTTTTTGCTCTGGCACAGGAGTGTAAGATTGTTCGGTAATCGCAAGGGGCATCATTTCCACCTGCTTAATCAACGGCAGGTATAGCGTAAATTCGCTCCCTTCGCCCACCTCACTTTGTAATTTTATTTCACCCCCCAACAACCTGGCAAGTTCCCTGCTAATTGACAGTCCTAACCCGGTACCACCAAATTGCCTGCGGGTAGATCCGTCGGCTTGTTGAAAGGCTTCAAAAATGGTTTGTTGTTTATCCCGGGGTATGCCAATACCGGTATCTTTTACCGCAAAATAAACCAGGGCGTTTTCCTGTGCGATCCGCACCTGTACCGACCCTTTTTTTGTAAACTTTAATGCATTACTGATAAGGTTGCGCAGCACCTGTTCCAACCGAAGGCGGTCTGTTGGAAAACTACCCGTTCCTTCGGCTACGTTGATGGAGAAACCGATGCCCTTGTCTTTTGCAATGGGTGCAAATAATTGCTGCAGGTCTTTGGCTACCACCGCCGGGTTTACCTCGGTAGTTTCCAGTTCCATTTTACCTGCCTCTATCTTGGATAGATCCAATATTTCATCAATCAGGGTAAGTAGGCCATTGCCGGAAGTTTGAATCACGTTGGCGTATTCTACCTGGTCGGCCGTTAGGTTGTGCGAGTGATTTTCTGACATTAACCTCGACAGCAGGAGGATGGAATTTAGTGGTGTACGCAATTCGTGCGACATGTTGGCTAAAAACTCCGACTTGTACCTGGTGCTTTGCCCGAGTTCTTCCGCCTTTCTCTGAATCTGGAGGTTGCGTTCCAAAATCAATTCATTTTTTTCTTCCAGCAGTCGGCTCCGTTCCTCCAGTTCACTGTTGGCTTGTTGCAATTCTTCCTGTTGCACTCTTAATTCTTCTTCTGATGCCTGCAGTTTTTCTGCCTGTGCTTCCAGTTCGGCATTGATATTTTCTAATTCACTGTGCTGCAACTGCAGTTCTTCTGCCTGCGACTGTGTTTCTTCCAACAATTCCTGCACCCGTTGCCGGTTGATTGCAGTATTGATGATGATACCCGTATTGAAGGAGGCCGACTTTAGTAACGCCATTACATTGTCTGAATATGCCTGCATGGATGCCAGTTCGATCACCCCTTTCACCTTGGTGTTAAAAATGAGTGGAATTGCGATAACTGCCTTAGGCGTAATTTCACCTGATACATAAGAAAGCCGGTAATCCGATGGCGACAGATCGGTCGCCTGCATAATTTTTCCTGCTTTTGCAGCCTGGCCGGCCAGGCCCTCTCCTATTTCAAGCGTGCGCCGTTGATGAAGGGAAGTGAGCGCAAAGCCGCTTTTTAATTCAAGCTTCCCTTCTTTATTAAACACATAAAAGGCGCCTGCCTGGCTGCCGGTGTATTCTACTAAAAAACTCAGTACTTCTTCCGTCATGGCGGCGATATCCTTCTCTACAATTACAATCTCGTTCAAGCCAGCCATCCCCGTTTGCAACCACTCCCTGCTGGCAAGGGCGGTAAAGGAATTATCCAGCGATTCAGCCATCTTATTTAACGATACGGCAATGCCTCCCAATGCGTCCTTACCTTCATCATTCACCTTCACTTTATAATTTCCGGCGGCCACCTGCATCGATATGTTTTCAATGATCGTTAGCCGTGCGGCTATCTCTGCCTCCTTTTTCTGTAGCACCCCTTGCAGGGCCAGCCTGCTGTTATAATCTTTTACTACCCTTAACAGGGACAAAATGGTGATGAAGATGGCCAGGATGGAGGCAACCAATAACAACACCGGGGTAAATGCAGCAAAACGCTGTAGGCTATGGGTTGATAAAGTAAGCAGTCTTTCTTCCCTGTCCTGCATTACCCTAACCAGTTCGCGGGCTTCATTCATCAACTGTTTGCCATTCAGCAATAAACTATCGGAGACTATTTCGCCGCTCCTCTTTTTTTTAATCAAGTAAGCAAGATAGTTGATACGGCTGGTAGCAATTTCTTTTAACTGCCTTATATCCACTTGCTGGCTATCATTGTCAATAGTGAGGGTACTTACTTCACCTATATACAAAGCAACCTTTTCCGGTGCACCGTTATAGGGTGCCAGGAAGCGGTCATCTTTGGTTAATAGAAAACCACGCTGCCCGGTTTCAGCATCCTTTAGGGTAGAAAGCACCATTTCAAGGTTACGGGCAATTTTATTAGTATGATTTACAGCGGCTGCACTGTTTAACAATCCCCGGATACTTACATAGGAAGCAATAGCGCTGCCTACCAATATCAACAGGGAAATAAAATAACCAATGTAAAGATTACGTTTAAACGGGTCCATTATATCAACAATTATTATGGTAAGCGATCGGTGACACCCTGCTGCAGCAGGGGCAACAGTATGATAAAAGTGGCGCCCTCCCTTTCCCTGCTTTTTGCACCGATGAGGCCATGGTGTTTTTCAATTATTTTTTTAACGATGGCCAATCCAATACCGGTACCCTCATATTCAGTGCGATCGTGCAGTCGTTGAAAGATGGTAAATATTTTATCGAGGTAAAATTCATCAAAGCCAATACCATTGTCGCTGATATAAATTTTTGCATACCGGCCATCGGGCGATACAACCGCATCGAGGCTTTTTTTATCTACCAGTTCGCACCAGATTTTGATAAGGGGCGGCACCTCTTTTTTAGAAAATTTAAGCGCATTGGTCAACAGGTTTTGAAAGAGTTGCCGTATTTGCCCTGCGTTGCCCTCCACTACCGGGAGGGGTTCTAATTGAATGAACGCCTGCTTTTCGGCAATCACTACCTCCAGGTCATTAAGGGTGGTAGCGATGATATCCTCCAGGTGCAACTGGGTGTAATGGGCGTCGGCCGAAAGTTTGGAATAATTGAGCAGGTCGTTGATAAGGTTGCGCATACGTTCACAGGAAGCGATAATCTTATCCATATCCTTTTTGGCTGCGGGCAATTGTGCCAGGTGTTTTTCATTGAGTATCCTGCTGAAAGTGATAATCTTACGCACCGGCTCCTGCAGGTCGTGCGATGCCAGCGATACATACTGCGCCAATTCTGCATTACGGCTTTCAAGGCCGTGGTTAAGCTCCACCAGTTGCCTGGTGCGTTCACCCACTTTATCTTCCAAAGATAAATTTACCCGTTCCAGGTCCTGCTGTGCTTTTTTCCTGATATCCACTTCGCTGCGCAGTACTTCCTGTATCATTTTCAGGTCGCGCTGCTGTTCGTATAAGCGGTTAAAAGCCTTTACTTTTAGCAATAACAGGTCGGGATCGAATGGCTTAGTTACATAATCTACCCCGCCAGCATTGTAACCCTTGGTAATAAATCGTTTATCAATATTAACGGCGGAAAGAAAAATGATGGGAATGTCCCTTGTTTTGTTAAAACCGGTAATCGATTCGGCTACTTCAAAACCATCCATGCCGGGCATTTGTACATCCAGGATAATTAAGGAGTATTCGTTGCGCAGCAATTTCTTAAGTGCCTCCTCACCGGAAGAAGCCATGTCTACCTCATAAGCATGCAACTGCAACAGGGATTTTAATGAAAATAAATTTTCCTGCTTATCGTCTACAATTAAAATCATATTGAAATTTAGGCCCTGGAATACCGCAGCGGATCAATAAACAATGTAGGTATTGGCGGAATTGCTTAAACCCCTGATGGCCTTTTCCAAATTACCTGGCATGCTGTCCACAATGGAAGAAAGAATATTTTTCATGTCCTTCATATTTAGGGGCTTGGTAATAAAACAAAGCGCCCCGCCGATCATGGTTTCCTCAATGTCTTTCGAATGCGAGGAAGTGGTGTAAATAATTACCGGTATCTTTTTTAATTCAGTATCCTGTTTAATTTCAGCCAGGCATTCTTTGCCATTCATTATGGGCATATTCAAGTCGAGAAAAATAAGGTCGGGTAAGGGCTGTCCGTTGCTCCTTAATTGATCCAACGCCTTTTTCCCGTTGGCAGCTGCGGTAAATCTTATCCTATGGTCAACTTCCTGTAGTACCTCCTCAAAAAGCACGGTGTCTTCCGGATCATCATCAACTAATAAAAAATTCATTCCTGGATAAATAATTGTTATTAAGTAAGGTGCTTTGGGTTTTTGGTAAAAATGGGTACTACGCAAACCTTCACAATGTCAACCACCAGGAAATTTGGTATCTGGTATGTTATACAACCAAAAGTACCTAAATAATTGAAAAGCCCGCAATCATCGATGAAAAAATAAAGAAACATGTAAATAATAGTCGTTTTGTTGGACTATTTTTTCTAGGGAATCGAACTACAGCATGACTACCAGGCCAGTAGCAGGTTTATTCCCCTGCACTTTTATGCATGACCACCAATAGGTAAAATTGCCAATTTTTGCGGATGCCCAAACAGGCATGGGGTAGTCTACCGGCGCAGGACTGGCATCAACAGGCGCAGAAATGCAGTTGAATGTCTTAATGGTTACTGGCCTTCGATCCAAACAACCCGATCGGCGCAGGACGGCAGTGCGGTATTTTGTCACTTTTTCCATGCCCCGGATAGGCGCAGGACTCCAGTCCTGTGTCTTATATGTTACTTTTTTCTCAATCTACCAAATCCCAACCCACTCAAAGTAATCTCCACGAAAACCCTCCAGTCTTGCGCAATTATACAGTCTTAAATAGCTGATTACGATCCATCGTACTATAAAAATCCAGTAGTCAAAGGTTCAAGACAACATTTAATGGTAACCTTTTTTCTTGCCTGCATTTGGGAAATATCTTATACAAAAGGGGGTATAATTCCTACTTAAAAAGATTCAGGAAAAGAGCTAAATAAACCGCTGGAAATTTTCTCCAGTCTTAAAACACGGAGGCAGCAATAAGGGAACGTTGCAGTTGTGGCGGTTTATCGTTCACCCGTAATACTATTGCACTGTCCATTTACTATGTTACCGGTAGTTACCCGGGGGTAACAACCACAACGGGCATGTTATTTGTAAAAAAAAATGTGTAATTCTTTTTCATCAATAACTATCTATTCCGGTCAAAAAGGCGTAAACGATTGGAATCATAAATTACAGGAGGAAATACCATGAAATTAATAACGACTGAAATGTTGCCGGTAATTTTATCCGTGCAGCAATCCCCTTGCCTTTCTTTGTACATGTCAACGCATCGCAGCCATCCGGAAAACCTGCAGGACCCTATCCTGTTTAAACAACTGGTTAAACAACTGGAATCTTCGCTGCTGATCAACTACCCGGCTGATGTAACAAAACAATACCTGGAACAGTTTGATGCCCTTGCTAATGATAGCGAATTTTGGAACCATACCCTCGACGGGGTGGCCGTTTTAAGTGCAAAAGATTTTTTTGAAGTGATTGGACTACAGGATAAGGTGGCTTCCCTGGCGGTGGTTGCCGAAGGGTTTCATACCAAGCCTTTGCAACAATACCTGCAATCAGTTGACAGATACCATGTACTCGGAATAAGTTTGCACGACTTTCAACTTTTTGAAGGCAACCGAACCGGTATCAGCAGGGTTGACATTGCACCTGGTATTCCTACTACCATCGAGGAAGCATTGGGAGATGAACTTACCGATAAGCATTTAACCGTAGCTTCTTATGGCGGTGCAGGACCTTCCACCGGTAATATGTACCATGGCCACGGTGGAAAAAAAGAGGAAGTGGATAAGGATGCGGAAAGATTTTTTAGGGTAGTTACAGCATCCGTGCAGAAACACTATTCAAAGCCTTCCGGATTACCATTGATTTTGGCTGCATTACCCGAGCACCACCACCTGTTTCAACAGGTAAGCGATAATCCTCTGCTTTTACCAGAAGGCATAAAAGTGAACCCTTCCGCTGTTACCAATGAACAACTGGCACAACTGGCCTGGGAAGTGATGGAACCTGCCTATAACACTACACTGGAAAATTTAGGCGAGAAATTTGGCGGTGCCAAAGCAAATGGCAAGGGTAGTGATCATATTGCTGAAGTAGCCGAAGCCGCTGCTACCGGAAAAATTGACACCTTGTTAATTGCCGCCGATAAAACAATTGCCGGGAAGTTAGTTACTGAAAATAACAGCATCCGCATTGTACCGGGCGATATCAGCCACCCGGAGGTAGATGACGTGCTGGATGATATAGGGGAACTGGTGGTAAAGATGGGTGGCAGGATTGTGGTGATGCCACAGGAAAAAATGCCTACCGCCACTGGCATTGCCGCGATCTATCGATACTAAACACGCTTAACTGATTACAGGGTACCCGTTGCCGCTACTTAATAGTTGCAACAGCTATCCTTTCCAACTTTCAAATTATCTCAGCATCATAAAAACTACCAATGAAAATTCAATTCAATACTGCCAACAACGTGTCGGGCAGTGAAGCCCTTAGTACAAAATTTAGTGAAACAATTGAACAGGCCCTCAGCAGGTTTAATGAAAGGATTACAAGGGTAGAGGTACATTTCACAGATGAAAATGGACATAAATCCGGAACGGACGACAAGCGTTGTATGTTGGAAGCCCGCCTGGAGGGTTTGCAACCCATCGCCGTTACCAATAATGCTGCCACACTCGAACAGGCATTAACCGGTGCCATCACCAAATTAAAAACTTCGCTGGATACCACGCTGGGTAAAATGCGGAATTATTAAATCAGTTACCGGCAAACGTAAAAGTTTAAACCCCTTTATTAGCCTTACTATAAAAAATAGTGCTGATCAGTTTTGGTTAGCACTTTTTTATAGGCCAACTCCGCTATTGATTCTTTCCCCGCAGATTTTCGCTGATTGGTTGCGCTGATTCTTTCTGTGGTGATCTGCGGTATTAAATCTGTGTGTATCAGCGGGAAACACCTATT
>Ga0105048_10020741_pt1 | contig 10023 bp, 8 predicted proteins | sample MAT05_FD_78382 | JGI IMG/M metagenome (GOLD analysis project Ga0105048, IMG submission 78382) | Freshwater microbial communities from Lake Fryxell liftoff mats and glacier meltwater in Antarctica - MAT-05 | ecosystem: Environmental > Aquatic > Freshwater > Ice > Liftoff microbial mat | place... | reverse complement strand
TGGAGGCTTGGGGATTTTTCATAGGTATAATTCTATAAAACAACAAGAAGAACTTGTCAATATTGCACTAGAAAAACATGCCGATTTGATACAAAATTGTTCCGAAGAAGAGGTTTCTGATATTAGTGAAAATATGCCAGATTTTCTCTTCGGTGGAGCCGTGGGTGTTACGGGCGATTTGATCGAACGTACTCAAATGCCGCACCAAAATAGGTTAGTCAATGGTTGATCCTGGGACTACAAATCCTGGAACGAGCCGACCAGCGAGCTCGGCAATCGCGACCTCATCGCTGCTGCGGTGCTCGCAGCCAATCCACACAACAGCCAGCCATGGAAGTTTCGACCGTACGCGGACGGGGTCGACGTGCTGCTCGACAGGTCGCGCGCGCTCGGCCCCGTCGATCCGTTCCTGCGGCAGATGCACATCGGCATTGGCTGCGCGATCGAAAATCTGTGTGTCGCCGCGCGCTCGCGCGGGCTGTCCAGCACTGTCCGGCTGCGGCCTGATAGCGCTTACCCCGACCTCGCGGCGCGCATCACACTCGCCAGCGGCGGAGTCGTCGATAACCACCATGGCCAGGTGATTCGACGACGCCATACCAATCGCGGCCCTTACGACCGGGCGCTGCGCGTGCCCGATCTCGTTCGGAATGCTCTCGCGGCCCAGGCGACCTCGAGGGTTGCCGGCCTCGAGCTCTTCGACGCCGAGTCCGAGCGCGGTGTCGCCTTCGCGCAGGCGACCCTTGCGGCGAGCGCGGCGCTCATCGCGGACGCTGATTTCATGGCCGCGACCGACGCCTGGTTTCGTTGGACGCCGCGCGAGACATCGGAGCACGGCGACGGCCCGTCGCTTCGCTGCTCTGGTCTCGCGCCCGCGCTCGAGATCCTGGCGGTACTGGGTCCAAAGCAGAGCCCAGACGCGTTCGCAGCCTCTTGGCACGAGTCGACGCGGGACGTTCAATTGCCCACTGCGCCGACGTTTGGGCTCATCACCGTGGGTGGCGCCACCCCTGAACAGTTCATCGAAGCAGGTCGGCTCTGGCAGCGCGTGCAGCTTGAAGCGACGCTCCACGGCCTCGGCATGCAGCCGCTCGACCAGGCGATCGAGGCGACCGAGCGCGCACGCCAGCTCGGCGTCGCGCACATCGAGCCCGCGGCGCTCACTCCCGCCGGCACGCAGCTCGCCATGATGTTCCGCATCGGCTACCCGCTGCGCGAGGCGCGAGCGAGCGCGCGCCGCCCGTTGAGCGCGGTGCTGTTGTGAGCACACCCGAGGTCGCAGCCCTCAGGCGACCAGGCGCTCGCAGGCGTCCCAGAAGAGGCGCCCGAGCTCGGGGTCGAGGTGGTCGGCGTGAGCGTCGCGCGTGAAGCGATCGAACATCGCGCCGCTCGGCGGGTTCGAGGTCGTGGCGAGCCGCAGCACAGGCATGGCGCCGAGTTCGGGGCGCACGAAGGCGGGGCGCATGACGGTCGCGACAAGGGCGCGAATGATCCACGGGGCGCGCGCCAACGGCGCGGTGCGGACGGCACCGGGATGGACCGCGACCGAGGTGATGCCGGGGAGGCGGCGCGCCGCTTCGCGCATGATGAGCACGCGTCCGCGCTGGGCCTGGGCGTTGGCTGTGGACGCATTGTAGGGGCGGCGCGAGAAGTCGAGGTTGTCGAGGTCGAGGTGGCCGCGGCGATAGTACTGGCCCGCCAGGCTGACGACGCGACCGCCGGTCTCGGCGAGGCGCGGGGCGAGGAGGAGGGTCAGGAGGAGGGGACCCACGACGTCGACTGCGAGGGTGGCTTCGATGCCCGTCGCAGGCCGGGTCGAGGGGGGCTGCCGGGCCTTCAGTCCAGGCTCCGCCATCCTTGCGAAGGCCCCGGCCAGCGTGCGCGTCGCGACGATGGCACCGGCGTCGTGGACGAGCACGTCGAGGCGGTCGGTGGCGAGGGCGGCAGCGGCCGCGCGAAGCCGATGCCGCTGGTCGCACCCGCAACCGCGCAGCGCTTGCCGTGAAGGGGCGTGCCGGGGTCGACCCAGGGCACGAGGCGCCTCACGAGGGGCGCCGTCACGAGGCCGAGCACCAGGGCGCACACTATCATCAGATCGCACTCATTCGCAGGGCGCTGCGTCTGGAGAAATCGGGCACTCTCCCTGGCACCACCCTTCGTCTCGATGCCGGTAGTACCAGTAGAGACCATACACCCCTTCGAAACAATAACGATATTGCTTTGGGTCATCTCTCAACACATCGCAAGCCCCGAATTGTCCGATAGTGACTTCGTCACCCGTATCCCAGAAGCCAGTATCGACCGCGGGAACACAGCCAAAGAATACTCCCTCCACAGCACAGTACACTTCGGAGATATTCGATGAATAAACAGGCATACAGTCAGCTTCACATGGACCTCCATCCATGACCACACACTTATCGTTGGCCACTCGATCCCTGATGTCGGCTCGGTCATCCACCTCAGATTGGCTTTCAGTGTCGGAGAGGCCATCCATTTCAGTGTCGGAGAGGCCATCCATCTCAGATTGGCTCTCAACGCGATCGCTGTCATATGCATCAGCGGTCGTGTGCGTCGAAACTTGATCAGCGCATCCCGCAACGAAGTTGCTCACGATAAGTGCTCCGCGCACTACGATACAACTACTGAATATACGAATGCTGGCTCGTTGCGGTTGAGAAAGTGGTGATCTGTTCGGACGACTCGTTCCCCGGGCCTCCAACCCTTCACGAGATAGTCTCAGCATCGACAATAGCATTGGAATGAGTCTCCCACCCACCATCCTGCCGACGCGCCAGCCTATCAAGGCTCGCAGGTCTTTACACGCGGATCGCCCGGGTCTTTGTCCGTACAACGAAGTCCGGGTGCGCAGCCACCGGGTTTGGGCGAATCGCTGACTTCACAGATCTCGCCTCCAACGAGCTGGCAGGTTTTGAGTCGCGGGTCGGCCGGGTCCTCGTTCGCGCAGACAAGGCCGGGTGCGCAGCCACCGGGTTCGGGCGAATCGCTGACTTCGCAGATCTCCCCTCCCGCGAGCTGGCAGGCCTCGAGGTCTGCCGAGTCATCGCCGCACAAGGGCCCTGCGGTGACACACGCCGAGACGTCGCGGTAGCTGCCGCACGCCCCGAGGTCGTCGGCGCCGTCCTGGAGCGCGATGCAGCTCTTGACGGCCTCGTCGCAAGTCGGCGCGATGACCAGCGTTTCGTAGGGATCCCCGGCCGTCATCGCGAGCTTTACGACGGTCGGCACGAGCCGCGCGCTCTCGCCGGGCATGCGCGTCGGGTCCTTCAAGGTCTCGAAGGCGACGTACTTCGCGGTAGGCAGCGGCTCGACCGCGGACAACAAAGTCGCTAGCGAGTAGCCCGCCCAGGGGACAACCATCGACCAGGCCTCGACGCAACGCATCCGGTAGATGCGCTCCTCGGGCGGTGCCAGCGCCAGGACCTCGGCCAGCTCGAAGACCTTGGGCTTCGCGCAGAGTCCGCCGACCTCGAGCTTCCAGCCGTGGGTCGTGAAGCCCATCGAGGCCTCGGCGACCCTGTCCTTGTTGGTCGTGAACTCGTAGAAGTTATTGTAATGCCGTTCCTCGACTTGCTGGCAAGCGACTGAAGTGAATCGTCGATGCATCGCCGTCACCTTCGTTGAGCGCCCTGCGAGGTACCCCTTTACTCGCGGCACTCGTCGCAGTGGTGGCGGACGAACTGCCGCGGCCGGAGTGCGCGGGCGAAGACCACTCGCGAGCGCTCGACGAACTCTGTGGCGAGCTCGCGGCTGCCCGGGGCATGGGTGATCGAATCGCGCGCCAATCGTGGCTGCCAGGCGTGGTCGGGGCACGATAGGCCGGAGGCTGGCGTCGTGGAACATCGTGTCATGGCACACGAGGCGCCAAGGCCTGAGTTCAGTCGTCAGCGCTTGCGGCGCAAGGCGAGCGCCCACACCGCGAGCCCGAGCGCGAGCACAATCCCTGAAACCCCCAGGATCCCCGCCTTGGCCGCTTCGCGCTCGGCTCCCTCGAGTCCCAATGATGCGATGAAGAGCGCCATCATGAAGCCGACCCCACAGAGGATCGCCGCGCCGAACGCCATCGGCCAGGTGGCCCCCTCCGGCAGCCGGGTGGCACGAAACCTCACGCTGAGCCGTCGGCGGCGCCCGAGTTGGTGAGCACGAGAGAGGGCAGGGTCAGGGCGAAGAGCACGATGCCGTTCGTCGCCTCGACGTGGAGGAAGCGCCGGAGGGGATCGAGCTACTGGTCGACAGGGCGGGGAGGGAATCTGGGAGCGGTGGAGTGCTGCGCCATCCTCAGATGTCGACCGAGTGCGCGAGTACCCAAAGCAAGAGGCCCGCGGCGGCGACGATCACGGCGTGTCGGCGTAGATCGTGGCGGGTGACCGGCGTTCCGTCGGCGGACGCCCCGCCGAAGCGCTTCGCGTCGAGGTGTCGTACGGCGATGAGGCTGCCGATGGCGCCCCAGAAGACAATGTCGCGCCAACCAAGCGACCAGCTGGTGTGCTTCGTGATGAGCGCGGCGGTGACGACCATCAACGCTGGGCCGAGCAGCATCCAGTAGAGGCGCGGAAGGACCGTGGCTCTCGCCACGGGCACAGCAGCCGCCGAACGGCTGTCACGGGATTCGGACATGAGGACCTCTGTGAGGTGGCGGCCCGACCATCCTCGAAGTCCTGCCGCGTCCGTCGCGGCACCCAGAAGCAGGATGAAGGACCGATCCGGTGTCGGTCAATCCCAGCGGGCCCAGCGGGCCCAGCGGGCCCAGCGGGCTCGGGCGCAGTGAACGCTGCGTCAACGCGCCGGGGTAGGTCGGGCCAGTTGCCTGCGCCAGCGTTGAAGCCAGTGGTGTCAGATCCGACAGGCCTGGCGTGGAAGCGCCCGGGCACGCCGCCCTGGCCGTCGGGATGTGTGCTGGCAAAAGCACGCGCGATAGTCTCTTGTCGCGCCATTCAAGACGCGGGAGACCCGACTGAGGCCCACGCGCGTGGCCAGGATGCTTTGGCTCTCGGTGACTTCGCGAACGCCGAGCGCGCGGCGCGCGTGGCCATCGCTGCGTTCGAGGCCCAGGAGGGCCCCGACCACCCCGACACAGGCAACGCGTGGTCGATCTGCTGCGCCTCCAGGGCCGCCTCGCCGAGGCCCGTGTGCTCGCCGACAGCGTGCTCGCGCACGACCTCGGCGTCGTGGCGCTCGCCAGCCTGCGCGCCGCGCGCGGCGTCGTAAACCAGTACCTCGGTCAGCTCGACGACGCGCTCGCGGACTACTCCGCCGCGCGCACGGCGCTCGAAGAGGCGGGCGACGGCGAGCTCGCGGGCCCCGAAGGCGCGACGCTCTGAAACAACATCGCCGGTCTGCATGTCTCAACTGGCCGACGTGTCAGCAGATTGCGGAGGCATCTCCGTATGACAGTGTCTACGAAAGTGAAAGCGGGGCTCGGCGGCAACGCCAATGGGCTCGAGGTCCGGACGCAGGTGAAGGCCGGCGGCGCGACCTTCGGAAACGCGAATGGGCTCAAGGTCTTCGGCGCGACGCCCGCCAGTCGCCGCCGGCGATTGTCGTGGCGCCCTGCCGATCGGCCACGTGGACGTACGTCCAGGCGTGCACGGCGCGGCCGTCGCCGGTCGTGACCACGACGCGACATCGTTGATAGAGGTTGTCGCGATGGCTGGCGGCGACAAACCCCTCGACCTCGTCGAGCACGAGCAGCGCGGCCGCGCCGTCCCGGAGCGAGATGAGCTCGCCATGAACGACGCTGTGCTTGTCGCCTGCCACGTTGTGCACGAGGCCGGGATAGTCGCCGAGATCGAGCAACGCGCCGCGACAGTGGGCGCGCTCGAACGCGAGTGGCGCCTGCGCTTCGATGATGTGCGCAAGCCGCTCGCCGCGCATGAGCGTGCCGTAGACGAAGAGCAGGTCGGGGGCGGGCGTGGCGTTGGTCAACGTGCTTCGAGCGTGCGCCGGATGCAAGGCGCGGTGGGTGATGTGCGACGGGCCGGCGAAGTTGTAGGCGCCCAGGGCGTGGGGATGCGCGAGCAGGTCGGCTATCACCGGGCCCACGTCGGGGGTGAAGACGAACTCCTGCGCAGGTCGACCGGCCCGAGACCCTCCTGTGCGAGCCAGCTCACCTATCGGCTGATACCACACGACTGCAGTGTGCGCCCACGCCCACGCCCGCGCCCGCGTCCCGGGAAGCACGCGATGGATGACGCCGGCCGGCGCCCTTGCTATGAGCGGCTCGTGATTCCGCGTCTCACCGAGCTCGAGCCTGCGACCACCGTGACGCGTGCGTTCCTCGGCGCGCTGAGATCGCGTGGCTTCTCGGGCGACCTCGCGGACGACCTCGCGACCCGTGTCGTCGGCTCGACCGACAACTCGATCTATCAGATCCTGCCGCAGGCGATCGTCTATCCACGCACCCGTGACGACGTCGTGATGCTCATGCAGACTGCGGCCGAGGCGGGGTTTGCCGGGCTGACACTGACGACCCGTGGGGGCGGCACCGGCACCAACGGGCAGTCCCTCACGGCCGGCATCATCGTGGACGTCGGCCGCCACATGAACCACATCGGGCCGCTCATCCCGGTCACTCCGGATGCGACGTCATTGCCAGGGCAGAGCAGCCTGCGCCCATCGTTCATCATCGAGGTCGAGCCGGGCGTGGTGCTCGACCAGCTCAACGCCGCGGTCGAGGCGCGCGGGATCTTCTTTGCGCCGAACCTGTCGCCGAGCTCGCGTGCGACGCTCGGCGGGATGATCGCAACCGACGCTTCGGGGCAGGGCTCACGCGTCTACGGCAAGACCTCGCAACACGTGCACGCGGTCGAGGTGGTGCTGGTCGATGGCTCGCTGCTCGTGACGCGTCCGCTGAGCCGCGCCGAGGTGCTCGCGCTGCCCGCCTGGGACGCGCCAGCCCCACTCGCGGAGCGGTTGCCGCGCGCGGTGCTGGAGCTGGCGGAGCGGGTGCGACCTGACTTCGTCGCGGGCCTGCCGCGCCTCCATCGCTTCCTGACGGGCTATAATCTCGAGCGGGTGTGGGATCCAGCGACGGATAGGCTCGATCTCAAGTGGCTTGTCACAGGCGCCGAAGGCACACTCGGGATCGTCACTCGCGCGTGGCTCGGGCTCGTGCCAATCCCCACCGCGCAGCGGCTCGCCGTGCTCGAGTTCGCGAGCTTCGAGGCGGCGCTCGCGTCGGCCGAGATGGTCATCGCGCAGCGGCCGTCGGCCATCGAGAGCATCGACGAGCGGGTGATGGATCTCGCGCGTGAGGACGTGATCTTCGCGAGCGTTGGCAATTATCTGCCACTCCGACCAGCGCCGTTTCCCAAGACTGCGGCGATCAATCTGGTGGAATTCGAGGGGGGCTCGCTGGCCGAGGTCGAGTCGCGCATGCAGGCGCTCACCGCCGCGTGTGAGGCCCACCGCGGCGAGCCGGGCTGGCCGATGGCGTGGTCGGTGGCCGCGAGCGAGGCCGACCGCAAGGCCCTCTGGCAGTTGCGCGCCAAGGGCGTGGGCCTGCTTGGCAATACCAAGGGGCGGCGCAAGCCGGTGCCGTTCGTCGAGGACACGGTCGTGCCTCCGGAACACCTCGCCAGGTACGTGCGGGAGTTCCGCGCGGTGCTCGACGCCGAAGGGCTCGCCTACGGCATGTTCGGCCACGTCGACGTCGGCTGCCTGCACGTCCGGCCGCTGCTGGATCTGCGTGACCCCGAGGACGAGAAGCGGGTGCGCCGGATCTCCGACAAGGTCGCGGCGCTGTGCACAAAGTACGGCGGCGTCATCTGGGGCGAGCACGGCAAGGGCTTTCGCAGCGAGTACAGTCCGCTGCATTTCGGTGCGTTGTTTCCGCACCTGGAAGCGGTCAAGACCTTGTTCGACCCGGGCCAGCGCCTGAACCCTGGCAAGATCGCGACCCCGACCGGGCATCGGGCCGAGCTCGCGACCATCGACCAGCCGACGCGCGGCCAACAGGACCGACAGATCGCGCGGCCGGCGCAGGACGCGTTTACGCTGGCCATCGACTGCAACGGGAACGGGCAGTGCTACCACTGGGACCCGGACCACGTGATGTGTCCGTCGTCGAAGGTGACGCGCGACCGTATTCATTCGCCCAAAGGCCGCGCCGGCGTGATGCGCGAGTGGCTGCGGCAGGTGTCGAACGCGGGCGCCGCGGGGGAAGTGATGTCGCCAGCAGGTGGCTTCATGACCGCGCTGCAGGCGCCCGTGCGGGTCGTAAACAGCGTCGGCAAAGCGCTCGGGCGCTTCGACTATTCGCACGACGTCAATCGCGCCATGCAGGGCTGCCTCGGCTGCAAGGCGTGTGCGACCCAGTGCCCGGTAAAGGTCGACGTGCCCGCCTTCCGCAGCGAGTTCTTGCAGAGCTATCACGCGCGCTACCTGCGGCCGCTGCGCGACCACCTGGTCGGCGGGCTGGAGAGCGCGCTCTCGGCGATGTCGCGGGCGCCGTGGTTCTTCAACTTCTTCTTGAAGAGCCGTCTCTTCCAGAAGGTGTTCGGCAAGGTCGCGGGGCTCGTCGATACGCCGCTCATCGCGCGCCGATCGCTCCGGCGCCAGATGAAGGAGCGCGGCTTCGGCCTGCTCGAGCCGGCGACGCTGGAGCGGACCGCGGCGGCAACAAAGAAGTCCGTCGTGCTGGTGCAGGACGCCTTCACGACGTTCTACGAGCCCGAGCTGGTGCTGACGGTGCGCGAGCTGCTCGAGCGGCTCGGCTGCGAGGTGCACGTCGCCCCGTTCATGCCGAACGGCAAGGGCCTGCACGTAAAGGGCTTCCTGCGTCGCTTCAAGGCGCGCGCCGCCAAGAACGCGGTGGTCTTGCGCGGGCTCGCGGCGAGCGGGGCGACGCTCGTCACGATCGAGCCCGCGGTAGGTCTCACCTATCGTGACGAGTATCGCCACGCACTTGGCAAGGAGCTCGGCTTCGAGGTGCTGTTGCTGCAGGAGCTGCTCGCGCGGCTGACGAGCGACATGCAACCCTCTGAGGTGGACGTGGCGCGACCGAGCTATCGCCTCTTCGGGCACTGCACCGAGAAGACGCTCGCGCCCGCCTCACAGCGGCAGTGGGTCGATGTCTTCAAGCGCCTCGGGCTGCGGCTCGAGCTCGTGCAGACCGGCTGCTGCGGTATGAGCGGCGCGTTCGGCCACGAAGGCGTACATCAGGCCGAGTCGAAGGGGATCTGGGACCTGTCGTGGGCGCGCTGGATCCCGGACGACGAGGCCTCCCGCAAACAAGTCCTCGTCAGCGGCTACTCGTGCCGCAGCCAGGCGCATCGCTTTGCCCGGTTTTCGCCGCGACATCCGGCCGAGGTGCTAACTGAGCACCTCGGGGACATTCGAAGGAGTTCTACATGAAGTGGTCATCCAGCGGCCGAAGCGCCGACCTTCAGGACAGTCGTGGTCGGCGGGTGTCGACGGGCGCGATGATCGGTGGCGGTGGCGGCATCATCGGCCTCATCCTGGCGCTCGTCTTCGGGCTCCAGGGCGGCGGTGGTGGCCTTCCTGGCGGCTTCGGCGGGGCGGACCCGGGGCCGGGCCAGGCGCCCGACGAGCCGTTCCAGTCGACCCCGGAAGAGGAGAAGCTGGTCGACTTCGTGAGCTGGGTCCTGGACGACGTGCAGCAGACCTTCGCCGCCGAGTTCAAGAAGGCGGGCCGTCCTTACGAACGTGCGAAGCTGGTCCTGTTCCGCGACCAGGTCAGCTCCGCTTGCGGTCAGGCCGGCGCTCAGATGGGGCCGTTCTATTGCCCGGGCGACTACAAAGCCTACATCGATCTGTCCTTCTACCAGATGCTGCAAAAACGCTTCGGCGCGCCCGGCGACTTCGCGCAAGCCTATGTGATCGCACACGAGCTCGGCCACCACGTGCAGAACCTGCTAGGCACCTCGACCGAGGTGCAGCGCGCCACCCAGCAGAACCCGAGCCAGGGCAATGCGCTGTCGGTGCGCCTCGAGCTGCAGGCTGATTGCCTGGCCGGGGTCTGGGCCCATCACACCGCCAAGC